>Ga0180217_1002250_pt1 | contig 18419 bp, 17 predicted proteins | sample eDN3rd37CBELigOP_FD_128521 | JGI IMG/M metagenome (GOLD analysis project Ga0180217, IMG submission 128521) | Enriched Organic Plus compost microbial communities from Emeryville, California, USA - eDNA 3rd pass 37_C BE-Lig OP (version 2) (version 2) ... | reverse complement strand
TGGCGCGTGGTATCGCCTTCCGGTCCCTCCACCTTGATCACCTCGGCGCCGTGGTCCGCCAGGATCTGGGTGCAGAAAGGGCCCATCAGGACCGCCGTCAGGTCCAGTACGCGCATCCCGGCGAGGGCACCAAAGCCGCGGCCCGGCAGCTGCGCGGCATGTTCCATCAGACCGTTCCTTCTTCCCTTGCGATACGCTCCAGCCCCTCGCGCGCCTCGGGTGCGGCGATGGCGATGAGGCGCCGCTGGCGTTCCACCAGGGTGCAGCCGCGCAGATCCGCGGTGCCGTGTTCTGTCACCACCACGTCCACATCCGCACGCGGCGTCGTCACCGGGCCGGAGAGCCGTGCGACGATGCGGCTGGCCCCGCTGGTGGCCGTGGCGGGCAGGGCAATGATGGAGCAGCCGCCAGGCGAGCGCGACGCGGCGCGAGCGAAATCGGCCTGCCCGCCGATGCCGCCGACAATGGCACGCCCGGCCTGTTCGGCATTCACCTGGCCGGTTAGGTCCACTTCCACCGCCGAGTTCACCGCAACGAAGCGTGGCAGTTGCGCCAGCACCACATCGGCATGGGTGTAGCTAGAGGGACGAACGAGAATGTCCGGATTGCGGTGGGCAAAAGTGTAAAGCGCTTCGCTGCCCACCAGCGTGGTCGTCACGCTGCGGCCCGTGTCGATCGGCTTGCGGGCGTTGGTCAGCACGCCGCGCTCGATCAGCGCCATGGCCGCATCGCCTAGAATGCCGGAATGCAGGCCGAGATTGCGGTGCCCGCCGAGTCCATCCAAGATCGCTTCCGGCAGCTCGCCGAGGCCGGTCTGAATTGTGCTACCATCCTCCACCAGCGCTGCGACATGCGCTGCGATGGCGCAACCGATGGCACCGATCTTCGATGGCACCGCGCCGAAGGGGAGGCGGTCTGATTCCAGCACCGCATCCAGACGCGAGACAGGAACAGCGTCATGGCCGAAAGTGAAAGGAACGCGCGGACTCACCTCTGCGATCACAGTGCGGGCGGTGGCGATGGCTGCGTCCAGGTAATCCACGGTGCAGCCGAGGCTGTGCGTACCCTCTGACCCCGCAGGGCTCAGCATCAGCAGCGCCACGTCGCAGCGAATGCGGCCTTCCGTCAGCAGACGCCCGACCTGGCCGCCATGCACCGGCAGCACATGCAGTGCGCCGGTGCTCGCCAGTGCGCGCATGGTACCAAGGCCACCGAGGCCACGCATGCGAATATGGTCGGCATGCTCCGTGCGCAGAGTACGCCCAAGCCCCGTGCCGAGGAATACTGAGAGCGGGCCGAGCGCAGCGCGCTGCGCCACCAGCGCCTCCACCAACGAGGGCGGTTCGCCCGTCACCTGACCCCAGAGAACCTGGTCCCCAGGGCGCACCAGCCCCGAGAGATCCGGTGCGGTCGGATCAAGACGACGCGGCACCTAGTAGGACTTGGGCAGGCCGAGCACACGCTCGGCGAGGAAGCTCAGGATCAGTTCCCGGCTTACCGGGGCGATGCGTGGTATCAGGCTTTCGCGCAGGTAGCGCTCGACATGGTATTCCTGTGCATAGCCCATGCCGCCATGCGTCATCACCGCGGTCTCGGCAGCGCTGAAGCCCGCTTCGGCGGCCAGGTACTTGGCGGCATTCGCCTCCGCGCCGCACTCCCTGCCGGCGTCGTAAAGTGCGGCTGCCTTCATGACCATCAGGTCTGCAGCTTCGATATGTGCCCAGCAGCGCGCGAGCGGATGCTGGATGCCCTGATTCTGCCCGATGGCGCGGCCGAAGACGCGGCGCTCCTTCGCGTAATTCGTTGCCTTGCGCAACGCGGCGCGGCCAATGCCTACTGCCTCGGCAGCGATCAGGATGCGCTCGGGGTTCATCCCGTGCAGGATATAATGGAAGCCCTTGCCTTCCTCACCAATGCGATCCTCGGCCGGGATCTCCAGCCCGTCGATGAACAGCATGTTCGAATCGACAGCATGGCGACCCATCTTCTCGATGAGGCGAACCTCCACCTTCTTGCGGTCCAGGTCGGTGTAGAACAGCGAAAGCCCATCCGTCTTGCGCTTCACCTGATCGAGCGGCGTGGTACGCGCCAGCAGGAGCATCTTCGTTGCGACCTGCGCCGTGCTGATCCACATCTTCTGCCCGTTCACCACGTAGCGGTCGCCGCGGCGCTCGGCGCGGGTCTTCAACTGCGTGGTGTTGAGGCCGACATCAGGCTCGGTCACTGCGAAGCAGGGTTTGTCCTGCCCGGCGATGAGCGGCAGCAGGGCGCGGCGCTTCTGGTCCTCCGTGCCGAAGACCACGACCGGGTTGAGTCCGAAGATATTCATGTGAATGGCCGAGGCACCTGACATGCAGGCGCCCGATTCCGCCACCGCCTGCATCATGACAGCAGCTTCGGTGATGCCGAGCCCTCCACCGCCATATTCGGGCGGCATGGCGATTCCAAGCCAACCGCCCTTCGCCATTGCAGCGTGGAACTCGTCGGGGAAGGTGGCCTCGCGGTCCTTGCGCAGCCAGTACTCGTCACCAAAGGCTGCGCACAGCTTCAGCATTTGCTCGCGGATATCGGCCTGCTCGGGTGTCAGCGCGAAATCCATGTGCGTTTCCCCACGACTTCAAGGGGAGGATTGCGGACCACGCCGGCACCTGTCAATCCTCGTGATTGACGCCGATGTTCGGTTTTTGTAGCATGTGTTCGAAATTTCGAACTGAAAGAACCGAGACGGGAAGGGAACGGCCCGTGACGACAGGTGGATCTGGCGAAGTTCCGGGCAGATCGCGGCGAGTGGTGTCGCGGCGTTCGGTGCTCGCAACGCCTACCCTGCTGCTGCCCCGCGGTGCGCGGGCGGCGTGGCCGGAGCGGCCGGTGCGCCTGGTGGTCGCTTTCCCGGCGGGCAGTCTCACGGATGTACTGGCGCGCGTGCTGGCCGAACCGCTCTCGCAGGAGCTGGGCCAGCCAGTCATCGTGGACAATCGCGCCGGCGGCAACGGCATCATCGGCACCCAGGCCGTGGCGCAGGCCGCTCCGGATGGTCATACGCTGGTCGTCATCAGCACCAGCGCCGCCTCGATCAACCCGCACATCCTGAAGCGGATGCCCTTCGATCCGGTGAAGGATTTCGCCCATATCGGCGCATTGGCGGAGGCGCCTTACCTGTTCGTGGTGCCGCCCGCCGCGCCAGATGCGGACCTGCGGAGCTTCCTTGCCCGCGCCCGGCGAAGCCCGGACGGGCTGACCTACAGCCACGGCAACGCCAGCAGCCAGATCATGATCGAGGTGCTGGCGCGTGCTGCCGGTGTCCGGCTGACCGGGATACCGTATCGCGGTGGGGCGGAGGCGCTGACCGATGTCGCGGCGGGGCGTATCGACTGCACCTTCACCGACATGGCGAACGGTCTGGCGCAGTCTCGGGCCGGGCAGGTGCGTGCGCTGGCACAATCCGTCAGGGAGCCGACGCCACTGGCCCCGGATGTGCCGCCGGTGGTCGCCGTGGTGCCCGGCTACGACATCAATGTCTGGTTTGGCGTTTCGGCCCCAGGCGCCACGCCTGCGCCCATTGTTGCGCGCGCCAACCGGGCGTTGAATGCCGCGCTGCATCAGCCCGCCACGGTGGAACGGCTGCGCCAACTGGGCTTCCTGCCCTTCACCCAGACACCCGAGCAGTTTGCGCAGTATCTCCGCGACCAGTTGGAGGCGTGGGGCGAGCGCGTACGCATCGCGGGAATCGAGCCGCAATAATGGATGGTGGCCCCAGCCATGCCAGCCTGAATCGCGGCAACGGGCCACGTTCCGTCGCGCGCGTGCTGCACTTGCTGGACAGGCTGGCAGGCATGCCCCAAGGGACATCCCACGGAGTGTCGCTCTCCGTGCTTGCCAAGGCGACGGATACGCCGAAGACCACGTTGCTCGGATTGCTGCGCGGGTTGGCGGCGGAAGGCTATGCGTTGCAGGCGAACGGCGTCTGGCGCCTGGGGCCGGAGGCGTACGGGCTGGCGCGTGCCATCCTCGCGGGGCAACAGGATAGCGGGCTCGGCGCTCTGGGGCATGCGGCGCTGGAGAGGCTGGCGGAAGCCACCGGTGAATCTGCCATGCTGGCCGTGCTGGCGCCGGACCGCAGCGCCATGGTCTACACCGACAAGGTCGAGAGCCGCACTGCACTGCGCTTTGCGGCGACAGTCGGCGACCACCGGCCAATTCACTGCACTTCCTCTGGCCGCGTAATGCTGGCTTTCATGCCGCCACCCTGGCCAGAGGAATTCCTTCGCAAGGCACGTCTGACGCCGCTGACCGGGAGCAGCGTTACCGACCGCCGCAGCCTCAGGCGGATCGTCGCAGAGGTGCGGGAGCAGGGCTATGCGGTGACGTTCGGCGAGGCGACAGAGGGCGTGGTCGGCATCGCCGCGCCGGTATTCGACGCCGGCGGCGAAGTGGTGGCGGCGATCATGATGGCAGCACCGCAGGCGCGGGCGCAGTCAAGGCTCGCCGGCCTGGCACGCCGCGTGCGCCAGGCCGGGCGCGAGTTGTCCCGCCTGTTGGGGCACCGGCCCGCACGGACCGAAACGCCAAGGGAGTGACGACATGGCAGGCTTGTATTACGAGGAGTTCTCCGAGGGCCAGGTGTTCGAGCATCCGCTGACGCGCACCGTCACGGAGATGGACAACACCATGTTCAGCCTGCTGACCATGAACCCGCAGCCGCTGCACATCGATGCGCATTTCGCGGCCAGCACGGAATGGGGCCAGCGGCTGTTCAACAGCCTCTGCACGCTCGGCATCATGATCGGCATGTCAGTGACGGACACGACGCTTGGTACTACGATCGGCAATCTCGGCATGACCGATGTGCGCTTTCCGAAGCCGGTCTTCCATGGCGACACGCTGCGTGCTCGGACCAAGGTTATCTCCCGACGGGAGAGCAAGTCGCGTCCCGGCGCCGGCCTTGTCGAGTTCGAGCATGAATGCCTGAACCAGCGCGGGGAGGTGGTGGCGATCTGCCGCCGCACCGCGATGATGCGGAAGCGGCCGGCGGCGTGATGCGTTCCATCCTTTTCGTGCCGGGCGACAGCGAGCGGAAATTCGCCCGCGCGGCGGAAGGCCCGGCGGATGCCCTGATCCTGGATCTTGAGGACAGCGTCGCGCTGGCACGGAAGCCGGCGGCACGGCAGATCACCACCGGCATGCTGGCTGCGCCACGCGGACGGCAGCAGCGGCATGTGCGGGTGAACGCACTGGACACCGGCATGACGCTCGCTGACCTGGCGGCGGTGATGCCTGCGCGGCCGGACGGCATCGTTCTGCCGAAATGTGCCGATGCCGGGCAGGTGCGGCAGGTCTCGCTCTGGCTCGACGCTTTCGAGGCCGCCTTTGGCCTCACACCCGGCAGCACGCGCATCCTGGGCATTGCCACCGAGACGGCCGGCTCGCTCTTCGGCCTCGGCTCCTATGCCGAAGCCGGGCCGCGCCTGTCCGGCCTCATGTGGGGTGCGGAGGATCTCGCTGCCTCGCTTGGCGCCTCAGCCAATCGGCTGAACGGGCAATGGCTCTCCCCCTTCCGCCTGGCGCGGGATCTCTGCCTGGCCGCCGCTGCGGCCGCCGGCGTGCCGGCCTTCGACACGGTGCATGTGGATATCGAGGACCTGGCGGGGCTCGAGGCTGATGCCCGCGAGGCGAAGCGCGACGGCTTCAGCGGCAAGGCGGTGATCCACCCGAAGCATGTGGAGGTGGTCAATGCCATCTTCACGCCCACGCCGGAGGAGCTGGACTGGGCTCGCCGCGTGGTGGCCGCCTTTGCTGACGGCGGCGAGATGGGCGTGCTGCGACTGGACGGCAAGATGCTGGACCGGCCGCATCTGCGCCTGGCGGAAAGGCTGCTGGCCGCGGCCGGAGAGGCCTGAAGCGCCGCCGGTCCCGCCCGCCGGCAAGTCAGGAGAATGAAACGACGGCACGGTCCTCGGTGGGTCCAGGAGCCGGAGATCGAGGTCCGGCCGCTGATGAGTAGACTCGGAGGAGAAGCAGCTTGGTGAAGACCGTCGACTCGACAATGCCTGTCCTGTCCCGTCGTGCAACCCTGGGGCTCGGTGCCCTGGCTGCCGGCGTGGCAGGGGCGGAACACGAGGCCGATGCCTCCGACTACCCGACGAAGCCCATCAGGATCATCGTTCCCTATACTCCGGGCGGCACCACGGACATTGCCACCCGCCTGGTTGCCGAGCCGCTCTCGCAGGTGCTCGGGCAGCCGATAGTGGTCGAGAATCGGTCCGGTGCGAACAGCATTGTCGGGGCCGGCGCCGCCGCAGCCAGTCCGCCCGATGGCTACACGATGGTCATGGTGCTTCCGGCGCATGCCGCGAATGCGACCCTCCAGGCGGGAAAAATGCCGTTCGACCCCATCGCGAGCTTCACGCCGGTTTCTCTCACGATGTCGGTGCCCTTGGTCCTGGCCGGCAGCAAGCATGTGTCCGCGCAGACCTTCCGGGAGTATCTGGATTACGCCAGGGAAAGGCCCGGCAGGGTCAATTACGGATCGAGCGGGATCGGCGCCACGGCCCACCTCGCCATGGAGCTTCTTCAGCTCCGTACGGGGGTGCGGATGGTCCATGTTCCCTATCGCGGCACGCAGCCGGCGCTGCAGGACCTGATGGCCGGCAATATCGATCTGCTGTTCGATACCTACTCGACACTGGGCCCGCAGTTCCAGGCCGGGACGATCCGGCCGCTGGGGATTGCCACGGCCGAGCGCACGGCCTTCGCGCCCGAGCTTCCCACCCTCGCCGAGGGTGGACTCGACAATTTCGTTGTCAGCTCCTGGTGCATGCTGCTGGCACCGGCCGGTACGCCGCAAGGCATCGTGGATCGGCTCTCCGCCGAGGTGCGCAAGATCGTGCATGAGTCGGCCATGACCAAGAAGCTTCAGGACCTCGGCTTCGTAGTGGAGGGGCGCTCACCTGCCGAGACAGGTGAATTCCTGCGATCGGAGGTCGATCGCTGGGGCTCCGTCATCCGCACGGCCCATGTGACTGTCGAATAGGGAGGCGATCGGGTGCTGTGGGTTCCGGCCGAGCGGTCATGATACCATTCTTCGGGGTCCATGCCGGGACAGTGCCCGCAGCGTGCAAATGCAGGCGAGTCCGCGCGCAGTGCCGCGCGGCGGGCGGATGGCGGATCAGGCGGAGTTTGGCCGTCGCCGCGCCTGAGCGTGAGGACGGTGCCAGGCCCCTGCAGGGCGCGCAGGACGGTACATCGGGCATTCGACTCGATGCTGTTCCAGGGAAGTGCTGCGGCGTTGCAGGCGCACGTGCCCACCGTCCTTGAACATCGGTACGTAGCGGCGTAGCGTCCCGCACTGGCGCTGCAGGCCCGGCAACTTCCAGCACCAAGCAGGGAATGCCCGTCCCGAATGGCGTCGAATGGCGCGAGGGGAACGTCATGCTGACGATCGATGCCCAGGTACATGTCTATGAGCGCAACCATCCAGGCCGCCCCTGGGTCGATGTCCTGCATGGTCCGCCCGAGGTCACGGGCGACGACATGGTCGCTGCCATGGATGCGGTTGGCGTGGACGGCGCATTGCTGGTCTCGGTCCACACGATGTACCGCTATGACGCGAGCTACGCGATCCAGGTGCACGCGGAGCATCCCGGCCGCTTCGCGCTGATCAAGCCGGTCGATCCGACCGATCCCGCAGTGGGCGACACGATCGCCGACTGGGCATCCACGAATGGTGCGGTCGCCATCCGGATCATGATGCGAGGCAGCGTGTCGACCGACCCTGCCGACCCGGGCATCAACCGCGTGCTGGCCGCTGCGGCACGGCATTCCCTGCCGGTCAACCTGCTGGCCTACGGGCGCCTGCACCAGGTCGCCCAACTGGCGGCGCGGAACCCTGACACCAGGCTGGTGATCGACCATCTCGGCCTGCAGCAGCCCTTCGAGCCGCCTGCTCCCCCCAAGCCATGGGCCGACCTGCCGAACCTGCTGGCCCTGGCGAAGTACGACAACATCGCGGTGAAGATCACCGGGGCCTGCACGCTATCGCACGAGGCCTTCCCCTACAGGGACATCTGGGATCCGCTTGGCCGCATCTTCGATGCCTTCGGCTTCGATCGCTGTATGTGGGGCACCGACTGGACCCGGGCGGTGGGGTTGCTGACCTACGAGCAGGGGGTTGAGGCGTTCCGCGTCACTGATCGCCTGTCCGATACTGACCGGGCTGCCCTCATGGGTGGGACGCTGCAGCGGCTCTACGGCTGGGCACCGTCGAAGGCTTGACCAACTCCCACCGACGGCGATCGAGTTAGCAGCATGCGGACCCGCAAGGTGGCGAGCACCTCCGAACTGGCAATCGGGCAACCCTCTCGGCACCCCCAAGCCTGTCGACAGACGTGCCCCGACCAGAGTCGGCAGCGTAGCATGCGGCAATGAGGGACAGTGGGCGATCCCGGCCATTCTGGCCCGGGAACAGGTGGGCAGTGGCGATCGGCCACTCGTCCCGCCTGTTCGGGGATAGTGCTGCCGGATCGAGTGGCGCCATCTCAGTTCGCCGCCCGTGCGGGATCGCCTTTGGCGCCGGTCGCTTCATCCGGTTGAGGCTGGGGTAGCGAATTCCTCACGAGCCGCCATGACCTCGGCCAATGGCACTCATTTGGCCATCTTCACCAGCCTCTCGATCTCCGCCATGCGATGGTCGACGCGCTCGGGTCGCTGGCTTCCGAGATTCACCACCAGGCGGTCCACGTCCAGTTCCGCATATTCCATCATGGAGTCGACCGGCATCGACATGGGTGGGGTGATGATGATCTCGAATTCCCTGCCGCGCTTCCGTCCAGCCTGCGCGAACGCCTCATCGAGGCGCCCAAGCATCTCCCTGGTGCCAGCGGGGTCGCGGTTGAAGCCATACCAGCCGGCGCCGAAGCGTACGGCGCGGCGAAGCGCCGGCTCCGCATAGCCCCCGACAATGATCGGCACATGCGGCTTCTGGATCGGCTTGGGATCCAGCCGGCAGGTCTCGAACTTCACCCACTTGCCCGTGAAGTCGACCACTGGCTCGGTCCATAGCCGCTGCATGACCTCGAGGAACTCGTTGCAGCGCGCGCCGCGGTCTTCCCAGCGATAGCCGCAGGCTTCGACCTCCTCCTTGTTCCAGCCAACGCCGATGCCGAAGTCGATGCGACCATTGGTCAGCCAGTCCAGCGTGCAGACTTCCTTGGCGGTGTAGATCGGGTTGCGCTGCGGAACGAGGGCGACACCTGTACCGAGGCGCACCTTGGTCGTTGCAGCCGCCAGGAAGCCGAAAGTGGCGGTCACGTCCAGCATGCCACCACCTTCCGGAACGGGAACGCGCCCGTCCTTGGAGCCAGGGTAGCCGAAGGTATTCTTGTCGAACAGCACGACGTGCTCGCCCATCCAGATCGAGTCGAGGCCCATGTCCTCCGCGCGTCGGCCGAAATCGCGAATCATCTGTGGCGTCGCCAGCGGCGACATGAACGTAGCGAAGACTCCGATCTTCATGGTGGTGCTCCTCCTCCTGTGGGCCGGTCAGCCCGGCCGCGTTCCGGTGCCGAACTGGCTTGCGCGCTGTCGTCCCGTCACGGAAATCGCACGGAACGTGCTTCTGCTCCCGCCTCGGCACCGGAACGGGCCGCATCCATGCCGCTTGCCGTGGTTCTCTCCGCCCGCCGCCACGGAAGGCATGGCTCGCGGTCGCCGCGGAGCGTCTTTTGACCTGCGTCTCCTGGACTCTTCAGGCATCTGCGGCAGGGGGCGTCCGTCCGGCACGTGACGCGAAAGCATGGAGCGCACTGTCCTGCAACCGATGCTGTCTGCTTGCGGCGACCACGGCATTGCCCTGCCATGCCGCGGCGCTCCGGCGGATGGTGGCCAGAAGCATCAGGGCCGCACGGGAAAGGGAGCCGTCTCGTGGCAGAAGTGCCTGCGCGCCAACGGTCGCCTGCGGGCGCAGCCGCAGGCGGACAACGCCATGGTCGCGGTCCTCCGCCAGCAGGAAGGGATCGATCACCGCTACCCCCACGCCGGCCCGGACCAGCGCCAGTGCGACCGAGGACTGGCTGACCTCCAATGCGATTCGGCGAGGAACGCCGGCCTGGTGAAAACTCCGCTCAACGAGTTCGCCGAGCGGCAGCAGGCGGCTGAAGGAGATGAGGGGATAGGGCACCAGGTCGCGCGGCTCCACCGCGTCGCGCCCGGCGAGCGGGTTGTCGGGATGGACCACGCAGACGAGCTCGCCGGTGCAGAGGGGCACAAGCCTTGCGTCGGAATCGGCAATCGGCGTGAGAACCAGCCCGAAGTCCACACTCCCCTGCATCACCGTCTCCACGACAGCAATGTTGTCCATGGTCTGCACGGTGATCTGGATCCGCGGGCGCGCGCGCCGAAAGGCGGCAATAGCGGGTGGCAGCAGGCTGTCGGCAAGGGCCGGAGTGACCGCGATGACCACTGAGCCGACATTGGCATCGCGCATGTCCTCGATGAGGCGGTTGATGCGATCGACGCCGGAGAAGACGCGCTCGATGTCGTCGAGGAACACGCGCAGTTCCGGGGTCGGCTGCAGCCGGCCTCGCCGGCGCACGAACAGGGGGAAGCCGGCGCTCGCCGCACATTCACGCAGCATCATGCTGACTGCGGGTTGCGACACGCCGAGCTCCGCCGCTGCCGCGGTAACCGCCCCGTGGCGGGCCACAGCGCGAACGACCTCAAGCTGCCGGAAGCTCAGTGCCATCAGTTCATCTTACATAAGAAGCCCCAGAATCCAGTTGAACTTATTTTCGCCTGGTTCCATGATCCACCCGCCTCGCCCGCCAAGAAGGCGGGGCCATCCCTGGGTTGCGGACGTCCATGCTGATCACTGCGGTGGAAAGTTCAGTCATCTCCGTCCCTTACTCCATGGGCGGACCGCACCCGCTCTTCGCGGGCCAGCCTTGGGACCGGCTCGAGATCCTCCTGGTCCGGGTGGAGACGGATGAGGGGCTGGTCGGCTGGGGCGAGGCTTTCGGCCATGCCGCAATCCCGGCCACCAAGGCGGCGCTTGACAGCATCGTGGCCCCGCTCGTGGTCGGCCGCGAGGCAGGTGACATCAACGCACTCACGCGGCAGGTGCTGCATGGCGTGCATCTGCTTGGGCGCAACGGTCCTTTCGTCTACGCCTTCTCCGGGATCGAGATCGCATTGTGGGACCTGCTGGGCAAGTGCGCCGGCCAGCCGCTCTGGCGCCTGCTCGGCGGCAGTGCGCCGGCCGCCCCGCTCGACGCCTATGCAAGCCTGCTCTCCTATGGGGGCGACCTCGCCCTCGTGATGCGCAACACGGCCGAGGCGCGCGCGCGTGGCTACCGCCATATCAAGCTGCACGAGCTGACACGGCAGGCGGTGCTCGCCGCCAAATCCGCCGCGCCCGATGCCGAGGTGATGCTCGACGTCAATTGCGCCTGGTCGCCGCCGACGGCACGCCGCATGGCGGCATCCATGGCGGGCGATGGCCTGTTCTGGCTTGAGGAACCGGTCTGGCCGCCCGAGGACGCTGCCGGCCTCGCCAGCCTGCGTCGTTATGGCATCCCACTCTCGGCAGGCGAGAACACGGCCGGGCTGTTCGGCTTCCGCGCACTGATCGAGGCCGGCGCCATCGATGTCGCGCAGCCGAGCGTCACCAAGGTGGGTGGTATCGGCGAGATGACACGCGTCATCGCCCTCGCGCAGGCGCACGGCGTGGAGGTCGTGCCACACAGCCCCTATTTCGGCCCGGGCTTCGTCGCGACGCTGCATATCGCCGCTGCGCTGATCGAGCGCCCCATGATCGAGGTCCTCTGGCTCGACATGGAGGCCAATCCCTTCGATCCCTGGGTCCGCGCGGAAGGCGGCAAGCTCACGGTGCCGATCGCACCGGGTCTCGGCTGCGACCCCGACCCTGCGATCCTCGCGCGCTACACCAAGGCGCCACCCACGCGCATCGAGGCGGAGCGGAGGAGGCCATGAAGGTCACCGCGGCCGAGGTAAAGGCGGTCGGCAGCGCGCCGGGCAGGATCGCCTGGCTCGGGGAGGCCTTGCCCGCCCGGGACCAGGAGAAGCTGGCCCGCATCTCCACCGTCCTCGACACTCCGATCGCGCATGAGGGGCCGGAATGCGCGCACCATGGCTCCCGCCGGCTGCCCGAGCTGCGGCCGGCGAAGATGGAGCAACTCGCCTTCGAGGATGGCGATGCGCTGGTGCAGGAGCATTCCGGCCGAGGCTTCACCTTCAACCACGATCACGTCCGGTACCGCGAGCAGTAGCCACCCGTGGCCGTCGCGCACGGCAGCCGGTCAACCAGGCATGGAGAGGAACACCATGAAGGTCACACGTCGCGGTCTGACGATAGGCGGGGTCGGCTTGGCCACAGCCTCGGGCCTGGGTCTCGCCCGGCCGGCCATCGCCCAGAGCGAACCCATCCGCGTCGGCTGGCTCGCTGCCCTCACCGGGCCGAGCTCCGCGCCCGCGATCGGCTTCGACCGCGGGGTGCACCATGCGGTCGACGCCATCAATGCCGCTGGCGGTGTCGGAGGCAGAAAGATCGAGCTGATCGTCCGGGACACACAGGGCGATCCCACCAAGGCCGTGAACGCTGCGCAGGAGATGATCAGCCGGGCGCGTGTGCATGCCATCTGGGGGCCGACGAACTCGGGGGAGTCGCTTGCCACCACCCCGATCATGGCGCGTGCCAGGATGCCCGACATCCATCCGTGCTTCGTCGACAGCCTCATCAACGTGGCCAGGTACCCCAACGCCTTCCGTCTCGCGCCATCGAACAGCCAGATCGACGACGCGGTGAGCGACTACGGTGTCAAGATCATGAAGCTGAAGCGCTTCGCGGTCATCGGCGACACCACGGGCTACGGCACCACGACCGTCACCAGCTCCTCCGCCGCTTTCGCCAAGCGCGGCGCCGACGTGGTCTACAAGGCGACTATCGACGCGACCCAGCCCGATGTGACGCCGGACATGCTGAGGATGAAGAACGCCGGCGCCGAGGCGATTGCGGTCTGGACCGTGTCCCCTGGCCTGATCTCCCGCCTGATGAACACGCGCGCGAACATGGGCTGGGACGTGCCGCTCATCGGCCACCCCGCCATGGGCTCGGGCGAGGTGGGCAGGCTGGTCGCCAAGCCGGAAAACTGGGAGAAGACCTATATCCTCGGCTTCAAGAACTGCAGCTATGGTCCCGACGGCAAGCTGCCGGCTCATGTGCAGGAGTTCGTGGACAGCATCCGCGGGAAGATCGAGCTCGAGGATACGACCCTGTGGTGGGTGGTATGCGGCGTGGATGCGATCAACCTGGTTGCGCGTGCGGTCCGGGAAACCGGCTCCACTGACGCTGCGGGGATCATCGGCTACTGGAATACGGTGACCAACTATCCAGGCCTTTATGCCACCTGCAGCTGGTCGAAGGACGACCATAACGGGTTGCCGCAGAGCGATCTGGTGATGTCCGAGGCGAACACGCAGCGGCTGGGCGCCTACAAGCTGGCGCCGGGCTATAGCTGAGGCCATCCGGGACCGGGCACCCCATGCTCATCGCCATCCTCATGTCCGGTCTCGCCGTCGGTGCGGTCTATGCGCTGATCGGCGTGACCTACAACGTCATGTTCTCGGCCTCGCGCGTCATGAGCTTCACCGCGGGGCAGCTCGGCATGCTTGGCGGCGTGCTTGGGGCAGCATTCATCGGCGTGCTCGGGCTTCCCGCCATCCTCGGCTTCATCCTCACTCTCGCGGTCTGTGCGCTGGTCGGCGTGCTGACCGAGATCATCGCCGTCCGTCCCGTGCTCAACAGTCTGGAGCAGCACCTTTACGTGCTGTCCACCTTGGCCGTGGCGCTGCTGATCCAGCAGTTCGTCGCCATCGAGTGGAGCACCGAGCCGCAGCCCTTTCCGCGTCTGCTGGGGGTTGGGGGAGGCGGTCCGACCGACGAGAAGTTCTGGCTGCCGATGCTGGCCTGCGCGGCGACTGTGGCGGGCCTTGAGTTCCTGTACCGGCGCACGCTGGTCGGGCGCGCCTTCCTGGCCATCGCGGAGGACAACTTCGCCGCGCGCGCGCTTGGCCTACCGGAACGCAACCTGCGGATGGGAAGCTACGCCCTGGCGGGAGTGATCGGCGGCGTGGCCGGCTTCGCCTCCGGCCAGCTGCTGCTGGCCTTCTTCGCCAATGGCGCCATGCTGAACTTCTACGGCTTCATACCGGTGGCGCTCGGCGGCCTCGGCAACAATCGTGGTGCCATCATCAGCGGATTGCTGCTGGGAGTGTTCCAGCAGGCGGCGAATTTTACCTTTGGCGGGGTTTTCGCCTCTGTCGCGGTCTTCACCGTCTTCATCGTGGTGCTGCTGGCCGCCCCGCAGGGGTTGTTCGGTATGCCGCCGCAGCGGCGGGTGTGAGAGTGATCATTGCGCATGAGTGAAGCACAAGGCCTGGCCATGCCGGCGCCTCGCGGCGGAATCGGCGGGATGGCGCGACAGGTGCTGCCCTTCGCCGCCATCTTCGGCGCAGGATTGATCCTGCCCGCGGTCAGCAACGACTACTGGACGCTGATCGCGACGCGCGCCGCGATCTACTGGGTCCTCGTATCCGGGCTGAACCTGGTGGTTGGCTTCGCCGGACAATTGGCGATCGGCTGGGTGGCGCTGCTGACGCTTGGTGCCTATACGACCAGCGTCCTCGCGCTGGGCAATGTCCTGCCGCCGCTGCCGGTTGCCGCTGCGTTCTCCGTGGCGGCTGTCGTCGGCGCGGTCTTCGGGCTGATTGTCGGCCTGCCCGCGCTTCGGTTGCGTACCTTCTACTTCGCCATGACCACGCTGGGCTTCGCCACGATCGTGACGCAGGTCGCACTGGCCTGGCAGAGCGTGACCGGCGGTGGCATCGGCGTGCCTGGCCCCATGCTGCCCGCGCCCTTCGACACGGCGCTCGGCTTCTACCTGCTCTGCCTCGCGCTTGCGGCCTTCTGCACCTGGATGACGGCCAACATCGCCCATAGCCGCTTCGGGCGGTCGCTGATCGCGATCCGCGATGCCGAGGTGGCGGCGGAATCGGCCGGCATCTCCAAGCCCAGGCTGCTGGGCGCGGTGTTCCTTTTCAGCGGCGCGATGGCCGGCGTCGCCGGCGGGCTGTTCGCCACGCTGCAATCCTACATCACTCCGGAAGCCTTCACCTTCGATCTGTCGGTGCTGTTCTTCATCGCCATCCTGATCGGTGGCCGCGGCTCCATCCTGGGCCCACTGATCGCGACGGTGGTTCTGACCTGGCTGCCCGAGTTCGCTGCGCCTTTGGTGGTCTGGTCCACCTTCCTCTATGCAGCGCTGCTGCTGGTGATCGTTCTCGCGGTCCCTGGCGGCATCGCCGCGCTCCTGGATTTCAGGAACCGGCGTCCGCTCGAGAGCAATCGCGCGGTCCAGCCACACCCGGAACTGTTGCCCGACATCCTGGCGCGGGGGGAGAGGCGGCACGCCATCACGCTGCGCAACGTCGTCCTCAGCTTCGGTGCCGTGCGCGCGATCGATGGGCTCGACCTGGTGATCGAGCCTGGCCGGATCCATGGGCTGATCGGTCCGAACGGCTCGGGCAAGACCACGACGCTGAACGTGATATGCGGCTTCAACACGCCCGAGACCGGGAGCGTGATGCTCGACGATGCGCCCCTGCCGCCCGGCGCGCCGCAGACCAGGGCGGCAACCGGTATTGCCCGCACCTTCCAGACGCCGCGGCTGATCGGTGAAGCCTCGGTGCTCCAGAACGTGATGGTTGGTGGCGCCATCCGGGGGCAGGGGAGCTTCGTCGAGTCGCTGCTCAGCCTGCCACGGCACCATGGTGACGAGGTCATGCTGCGGGCGGAGGCCCTGCGGGCACTGCGCTCCGTGGGTCTCGATGCGCTGGCCGAGGTGCGTGCCGACCGGCTGCAGCACAGCGAACTGCGCTTCCTGGAGATCGCCCGGGCGCTGATGCTCCGACCGCGCTTCCTGCTGCTTGACGAGCCTGCGGCGGGGCTGTCGGCCGAGGAGATCCGGCGCCTCGGTGCACTGATCCGCGCCATCAGGGACCAGGGCACCGGCGTGTTGCTGGTGGAGCACCATGCGGACCTGATTTTCGACATCTGCGACCACGTTACCGTCCTCAATCTCGGCCGGGTCCTTGCCGCCGGGACACCGGCGGAGATCCGTGTGCACAAGGAGGTCGTCAGTGCCTATCTCGGCGCCTGAACCGCTGCTCGAGGTCAGCGGGCTGGAGGCTGGCTACGGCAAGATTGCGGTGCTGCACGGCGTGAGCCTCGGCATCGGCGCAGGGGAGGTGGTGTCGCTGCTCGGCCCGAACGGGGCGGGCAAGACGACGCTGCTCAGGGCCATCTCGGGACTCCTGCCATGGAGCGCTGGCAGTATCCGCTTCGACGGGCGTGACATGAAGGGAGCCGGTCCGCGGGAGTCGGCGCGTGCCGGCCTGGTGCACGTCGTCGAGGGCCATCGGGTCTTCACTCAGATCAGCGTCACGGACAACCTGCTGCTCGCCGGCTACGACCTGCCGCGGCGCGAGCGCGCGGCGCGCATCGAGGAGGCTCTGGAATTTTTCCCAGAGATCGCCGCCAAGCGCCACGAGCGCGGTGGCGCGCTGAGCGGCGGGCAGCAGCAGATGCTGGCCGTGGCGCAAGGCCTGGTCCGGCGCCCGCGGCTGCTCATGCTGGACGAGCCTTCGGCCGGGCTGTCACCGGTGCTTGTGGATCGCGTGCTCGATGTGGTGAACCGGCTGAGTGCAGCCGGAACCGCCGTCCTGCTCGTGGAGCAGCTGATCGAGAAAGCCCTGGCAGTTTCCGATCGGGTTTACGCATTGGCACAGGGACACATGGTGCTGGAGGCACGGGCCGACGAGGCGGACCTGCCGCACCGGCTCGAGCGGGCCTATTTCGGCCAGGACATCCCGACAGCGCTGCACGCTTAGGGCAGGTTCCATTCAGGTGAAATCACCGGAGCGGCGAAGATGCTCGTGAAACAACGAGCCGGAGCAGCTGCCGTGAGTCTGGGCGAGCGGAAAACGCTCTGAAGCACGATGGCATGCGGCTGGAACAGCCGGAAGCGCCGACCGCGTTCTTTGCCTCGTTGGTCCGGCGGTGCCTTCGCCGCCGGCACTACGGCCCACCAGGGGCCCGCCGCTTGCCGGGCTACAGCCGGTACACCCGCTGGGAGGTACCCGAGAACAGGGCACGCTTCTCATCAGCCGAGGCGCCGGCGGCGAGGCGCTTGAATGCGTTCCAGATCTCCGCATAGCCGATGCCCATCTTCTCAACCGGGAAGTTGCTCTCGAACAGGCAGCGTTCGGCGCCGAACAGCTCGATGCAGGTGACGATGTAGGGCTCCCAGTACCTGGCGAGCTCGGCGGAGGTCGGTGGCATGGGCAGCGCGCCATAGTCATAGGCCGCCAGTCGCATCATCATCCCGCCGAGCTTCACCACCACGTTCGGGCAGCCCGCCAGCGCGGTCATTCCGGCCTTCCATTGCGCGAAGACCTCGTCCTTGCGGCCAGCATAGGGGCCGTAGCCCAGGGGACCGCCGCAATGGCCCAGAATGAAGCTGGTTGACGGGCAGGCCCGCACCAGCTCCAGCGCCTCGGTGAGCTGGGTGTGGAAGACCCAGAGGTCGAAGGAGAGGCCCAGGGCGGTGAGCCGTGCCAGCCCGGCACGAAAGTCCGGCCGCTGCAGCAGATGAGGTGCCGGGTGACCATTGCCGATGATGGGGTCGGCGTCCCAGGCCGCGGAGTGACGCACGCCGCGGAAGCGCCCGCCGCCGGCACGGATCTGTGCCTCCAGGACCGGCGCAACAGCATCGCCCAGGGTGAGGTCGGCGAAACCGACGATGCCAGCGGCCACCCGCGTCGGACCATACCCCCCGCTCTCGCTCATCGCGGCGATGCCGGCGGCGAATTCCGTCTCGCCCACAGGGCGCATCTCCACCGGCCCGGAGGCGCGGTACATGGCATGGCACTGCACGAAAACGGTGGCGACCACCTTGTGCCCGGTGTTCAGGTCCGCCAGGAATTCCGGCAGCAGATAGCGCTGGTCGGGCCGGTCCCACAGATGGTGGTGTGCATCCACGATCGGCAGATCCGGTTCCAGGATCGGCTCGGGTGGGCGTTGCGACAGCCAGGCGGCGTTGGGCGGAAAGATCCGGCCATAGCTGGTGGGATGCTCGAAGTTCCGCATGGTGCGTCCCTCGTCTGCTGGCTGCTTGCGGTGCTGAGACTACGACACGGCCGACGAAGGACGGCAACCGAGGAGCCTGGCGCCCGTGCCTCCGGTCCCCCAGGCTACCGCCACGCACGCCTATGCCCATGCATGACGGTACGCCCATCGACGATAATGGGGCCGCAAGGGCACAAAGGGGCGCATCGGAGGCCTGGCAGGA
>Ga0180217_1002247_pt1 | contig 18435 bp, 18 predicted proteins | sample eDN3rd37CBELigOP_FD_128521 | JGI IMG/M metagenome (GOLD analysis project Ga0180217, IMG submission 128521) | Enriched Organic Plus compost microbial communities from Emeryville, California, USA - eDNA 3rd pass 37_C BE-Lig OP (version 2) (version 2) ... | reverse complement strand
GTCGTCGCTGTCGGGCAGGATCGCCTCGGCCGGGCATTCCGGCTCGCACACCCCGCAGTCGATGCACTCGTCCGGATGGATCACCAGCATGTTCTCGCCAACGTAGAAGCAGTCCACCGGACAGACCTCCACGCAGTCCATGTACTTGCACCTGATGCAGTTCTCGGTGACGACATAGGCCACGACGCGGCTCCTGCTCCCTCTTCCTCTTGGCTCAGCCTTGCGCCTTGCGCGCGGGGAATTGCGGCACCGGCGCGGCGGCGGGCGGCAGCAGCGCCTGCGCCAGCCCCGCGACCTCGCCGATCACGACGAGGGCGGGCGTGGACAGCGCGGCGCGGCGCGCCGCCAGCGTGCAGGCGCCGAGCGTGGTGCGCAGCACCGCCTGCCCCGGCAGCGTGCCCTGGGCGATCACCGCCACCGGCGTCTCCGGCGCGCACCCGGCGGCGAGCAGGCGCAGCGCGATCTCGTCTAGCCGCGTCAGCGCCATGAAGGCGGCGATGGTGCCGCCGAGCCGTGCCAGCGCCTCCCAGTCCACCGAGCCAGGCAGCCCGCCGTTCTCGTCATGGCCGGTGACGAAGGTGACGGCGCTGGCCAGGCCGCGATGCGTGAGCGGAATGCCGGCCGCCGCAGGCGCGGCCGTGCCGGAGGTGACGCCGGGCACGACGCGCCAGGGAATGCCGGCGGCGGCGAGTGCCTCCGCCTCCTCCCCGCCGCGCCCGAAGACGAAGGGATCGCCGCCCTTGAGGCGCACCACACGCAACCCGGCACGGGCGCCGGCGATCAGGCGGGCGGTGATCTTCGCCTGCGGCATCGATGCGGCGCCCTTCCGCTTGCCGACGGCGACCAGCGTGGCGCCCGGCCGCACCAGCCGCAGCACGCCGCGCCCGGGCAGCGCGTCGTGCAGCACGAGGTCGGCGCGCCGGAGCGCCTCGGCCGCGCGCAGCGTCAGCAGCCCGGGATCGCCGGGGCCGGCGCCGACCAGCCAGACCTCGCCGGGGCGGAGACCGTCGCTTCCGCCGAGCGCCGCGGGATATTCAACCGATTCCATTCGTGGAATCCTGATTCAACGTTGACCAACGATAGTTTTCGGTATTCACATCGTGCAAGCGGTTTTTGGAGGCGCGACCATGGCGCATCAGGCGGGCAAGCTCTCGGCGGTGGAGGGCACGAAGGCGGAGAGCCGCGGGCTGCGCGGCACCGTCGCGGCCGAGCTGGCGGCGGCGGATGGCCGCGGCGGCGTCAGCGAGGGCACCTACAATCTCCTGAAATTCCACGGAACCTACGAGCAGTTCGACCGCGATACCGCGACCGAGCTGAAGCAGCGTGGCGAGGACAAGGACTGGCAGTTCATGGTGCGGGTGCGCGCCCCGGGCGGCCGTCTGACCGCAGCGCAATGGCTCGCCCTCGACGCTCTGGCCGACCGGTATTCCGACGGCACCCTGCGGATCACGACCCGCCAGGCGCTCCAATTTCACGGCGTCAGGCGCGGGAATTTGAAGGCGAACATCGCCGCCATCAACGCGATGCTGCTGACGACCTTCGCCGCTTGCGGCGACGTGGTGCGCAACATCGTCACCACCCCCGCCCCACGGCGTGACGCGATCCATGCGCGGCTGGAGGCGGATGCGCGCATGCTCTCCACGGCGCTGCTGCCGAGGACACGTTCCTACTGGGAGATCTTCACGGACGAGGCGCCGGGCGAGGACTCGGGCAAGGAGGCGGAGCCGCTCTACGGCGACGCCTACCTGCCGCGGAAGTTCAAGATCGGCATCGCCCATCCCGCCGACAACACCATCGACGTCCTGACCAACGACCTCGGCCTGATCGCGGTCTTCGCGGGCGACAGGCTGCAGGGCTACCAGGTCTGCGTCGGCGGTGGCCTCGGCATGACGCATAACCGGCCGGACACCTATCCGCGCCTGGCGACCCCGGTGGCCTTCGTCGGGCCCGACGATCTGCTGCGCGTCGCCGAAGCCGTGATCCGCCTGCAGCGCGACCACGGCGACCGCGGTGACCGCAAGCGCGCGCGGCTGAAATACGTGCTGGACGACAAGGGCCTGCCCTGGCTGCGCGAGGCGCTCGCTGGCTACTACGGCGCGCCGCTGCCGGCGCCGCGCGAGGACCTGCCACCCCTCACGGTCCCGGAGCTGCTGGGCTGGCACCCGCAGGGCGACGGGCGCTGCTGGATGGGCGTACCGGTCCCCTCCGGTCGCGTCGCGGACCGGGCAGGGGTGGCGCTGCGCAGCGCGATCCGGGAGCTCGTCGAGCGCTACGGGTCGGATCCCGTGCTCACGCCGCAGCAGGACCTGCTGCTCTCCAACCTGCCCGCGGATTCGCGCGCGACGGTGGAGGCGATCCTACGCGGCCATGGCGTGCGCCTGGCGGAGGACCTCTCCCCGCTCTCGCGCTGGGCGCTGGCCTGCCCGGCCCTGCCAACCTGCGGCCTCGCGCTGACCGAGGCGGAGCGCGTCCGGCAGCCGATCGTCGAGGCGATCGAGGCGGTGCTGGAACGCCACGGCCTGCGCGGCGAGCGCATCAGCCTGCGCATCACCGGCTGCCCGAATGGCTGCGCCCGGCCCTATGCCGGCGATATCGGCCTGGTCGGCCGCGTGCCGGGCCAGTTCGCCATCTTCGTGGGCGGCGACTTCGAGGGCACGCGGCTTTCCTTCAAGCTGCAGGAGCGCGTGCCGCAGGCGCGGATTGCCGCGGTGCTGGAGCCGCTCTTCGCCACCTTCGCGGCAAGGCGGCTGGGTGGCGAGGGCTTCGGCGACTTCTGCCGCAGGCTCGGCGCCGAGGCGCTGCATGCCGTCGCACAGCAGCCGGCCGCGGTGGCGGCCGAATAGGCGGGACTGCATGCTGCCGCTGGCACTCGATCTCTCCTCCTGGCCGGTACTGCTGGTGGGCGATGGCCCGCCGGCGCTGAAGCGGCTGGACATGCTCGAGGCCGCCGGCGCGATGGCGCTGCGCGTCTTCGCCGAAGACCCCTCGGCAAGGATGCGCGCCCGCGCCGGCACGCTGCTGCAGGCGCGCCTGCCGACGGAGGAGGAAGTGGCGTCGGCACGGCTGCTTTTCGTCGCCGGGCTGCCGCGGGATGTCTCCGCGCGCCTGGCCGCGATCGCCCGCGCGCACCGCGTGCTGGTGAATGTCGAGGACCTGCCGCCCCTCTGCGATGCTTATGCCCTGGCCATGGTCCGGCGCGGGCACCTCGTCCTCGGCGTCTCCACGGAGGGCCGCAGCCCGGCCGTCGCGGCGCAGCTGCGGCGTTGGCTCGAGACGCGCTTCGGTCCGGAATGGTCGGATCTGCTCGAGGCGGCCGCCGCCTTGCGCGACCGGATGCGCGCGGAGGGCGCGGCGCCGGCCGCCGTCAGCGAGGCCACCGCGACGCTGCTCGCACCGCATCTGGACGGGAGTCCGGAGGGACTGCCGCAAGGGGCGGCTTCCACGCAGGATCACGCCTCGCCCTGACACATGGGCTGGCGGCCTTCCTCAGCCCATCGCCTGCGACGTAAGCTGCCTGGAATGGCCGCGACCGGCAGGGGGGGAGCTGGTGGACAAGTTCATGGCGCTCGCGGTCTTCGCCCGCGTCGTCGAAAGCGGTGGCTTCACGGCCGCTGCCCGCAAGCTGGGTCTCTCGCCCTCGGCCATCACCAAGACCATCGCGCGGCTCGAGGACGAGCTGGGGACGCAGCTCTTCAACCGCACGACAAGGCGGCTGCGCACCACCGATTACGGCCAGGAATTCTACGAGCGCTGCATCCGCATCCTGGCGGATCTGGAGGATGCCGAGGCGGCCCTGCGCCGGGGCAGCGCCGTCTCCCGCGGCAGGATCCGCGCGGTGGTGCCGCTCTCCTTCGGCCGGGTGACGCTGGTGCCGGAGCTGCCGGCCTTCTTCGACCGCTACCCGGAGATCACGCTGGACCTGAACTTCAGCGACACGCCGGTGGACCTGATCGCCGAGGGCTATGATCTGGCGGTGCGCACCGGCCAGGTCACCGATTCGCGGCTGACCACAAGGCTGCTGACCCGCGGGCCGCAGGTGACGGTGGCGGCACCACGCTACCTGGAGCGCCATGGCGAGCCCGCGAGACCCGAGGATCTGCGGAACCACAACTGCATCGTCGGGCGCTTCGGGCCCGAATGGTCCTTCAGCGGCGAGGACGGCAAGCCATTCACCGTGCGGGTCGGTGGCAATGCCGTGATCAACAGCGGCGATGCGCTGCGCGAGGCGGCGGTGGCCGGCATCGGCATCGCACAGGGCACCTGGTGGCTCTACCGGAAGGATCTGGAACGCGGGGCGGTGCGCTGCATCCTGTCGGACTATATCCTGGAAGGCGCGCCGGTGTCCGTGCTGTATCCGGCGCAGCGCCATCTGCCGGCCAAGCTGCGCGCCTTCATCGATTTCCTGGTGCAGATCACCCGGACGGGGTGAGGCTGTGCGGAATCAGCCCCAGGGCGCCTTGAAGGGCGGTGGCGGCGCGACCTGGAACACGTTGAGCTGCATCGCCAGCAGGCTGTAATAGCCCACGAGGCCGGTGAGCTCGACCGCGCCCTTTTCGCCCAGCAGCCTGCGGACAGCGTCATAGCTGCCGTCCGAGACTTGGCCGCTGCGCAGCAGCTCCCGCACGAAGCCGTGGACGGTGCGGTCGGCCTCGGCGTCGAAGGGCACCGTCTCGGCACCGCGACCGATGGCGTCGATCACCGCCTGCGGCACGCCCTGCTTCGCCGCGATGGGCGCATGGGCGTACCACTCATAGGCCGCCTTCCAGTGCTGGCCGACGCAGAGAATCGCCAGTTCCCGCAGCCGCATCGGCACGCTGCATTCGTAGCGGATGAAGACGCCCACCTGCTCGACGCGGCCGCACAGCTCCGGGCTGGTGAGCAGCGGGATGAAGGGCCCGCCGACGCCGCCGCGGGCACCGGAGGCGATGCGGTCGTAAACCGCCTTCTGGGCGGCATCCAGCTTGGTGGCGTCGAATGGCGGCAGGCGGCTCATGCTGGGTCTCCTCCCCTGACATGACGAAGCGGCCCGCGCCGGTCGGCCCGGGCCATCCGATTTAACAGGCGATTCGGGCCAGGGCCTATTCGGCCGCCGCGGCCTGCGACGGCCCGAAGGCCGGCATCACCTCGCGCGCGAAGGCCCGGAGGGAGGCGGGGCTGGCATTCGGGTCCACCAGCAGGATGTTCTGCACGCCGCCGGCTTCCAGCCGCCGCAGCCGGGCGATCACCTCCTCCGGAAGGCCCAGCAAGGGAGCGTCATCCTCCTCGACCGAGGCAGCCCTCGGCCCCTTGGCCAGGTCGCCGATGACGCTGACCACGCGCCTGCGGGTCTCGAGGGCGGCCTGCCGCTCGGCCTCGGTGTGGAACATCTGCAGGGCGCGGGTCACGCCGACCATCATCGGGTCGTAGCTGCGGCCCACGCGCTCGCACTCCCCGCGGAAGATCGCCACCCGCTCGATGATCTGCTCGACGGAGGCGAGCTGGTCCAGCAACAGGTTGTAGCCGTCGCGCGCCGCGCGGCGGATGCTCTCCGGGCTGCCGGCGGCAAGCCAGAGCGGCGGGTGCGGCCGCTGCAGCGGCTCCGGCTCCACCACCACATTGTCGTAGTGCCAGCGCTTGCCGTGGTGGCTGAAACGGCCTTCCGAGGTCCAGGCCCTGCGGATCACCTCCATCGCCTCGTCGAAGCGCTCGGTGGCTTCCTCGATCGGGATGCAGAAGCCCTCGAATTCCGACTTGCGGTAGCCCTTGCCCACGCCGAAGTCGAACCGGCCGCCGGAGAGCAGGTCCAGGGTTGCCGCCTGCTCCGCCACCAGGATCGGATTGTGCCAGGGCAGCACCACCACCGCCGTGCCCAGGCGGATGCGCTGGGTCCTTGCGGCCAGATAGGCCAGCAGGGTCATGGAGGCGGACACCTGGCCCTGTCCGGTGAAGTGGTGCTCGACCATGAACAGGCTGTGAAAGCCGAGCCGGTCGGCCTCCTGCACATACTCAATGAAGTCCTGGTAGCCGTGGCTGTCGCCAAGGCCCACTGCGCGCTTCGTCCGCGCGCCTCCGAACAACCCGAACCGCATGGTCAGGCTCCCTTGGACCGGTCCTTGGCAAGGCATAATGGGGGCACCTGAAGCCAGACCAAAGATCCGGAATAGGCATATCTGCGCGGACCATGCGTCCGAAATCCCGGATCCGCAACGGCCGGAGGAGGATTCCCGCGCTGCGAGCAGAGTTGCGGGCCCAATTCCGGACAGGATGGAAAAACTCAATTGCGGGTTCGATGGCATGACGGCTGCCCGCCGCCTGCCCCATGCTTGCACCAAGGCCGCGGGTTCTGCGCGGAACTACAAGATCCACGGGGGGAAGACGGCCGGATCATGGATCCGTTTCTTGAACTGCTTCTCAACGCCGTGGTGGCAGGCGTGCTGCTGGGCGGCTTCTATGCCGCTGTGGCGCTCGGCATCGCCATCGGCTTCGGCATGCTCGACATCCCGAACCTGGCGCATCCTGCCTTCGTCGTCGTCGGCGCCTTCGCCACCTGGCAGCTGAATTCCAATTTCGGGCTGGACCCGGTGCTGGCCGGGGTGCTGGCGGCGCCGGCCTTCTTCCTGCTCGGCCTGGGACTCTACCGCCTCTACTACCTGTGCTTCGAGCGGCGGGGCGAGAATGCGCTGCAGGGCCTCGCCTTCTTCTTCGGCATCCTGTTCGTGACGGAGGTCGTGCTGGTGCTGACTGCCGGCGCCGACTACCGCTCGGTCAGCGCCCCCTATATCGGGCCGGGCTGGCGGCTGGGCGCTATCGACCTGCCGCTGCGCATGCTGGTGCCCTTCGGCGTATCCCTGGCGATGATCCTGGTGCTGGACCGCTTTCTCAGTGGCACCTTCACCGGCCGGGCCATCCTCGCCGTCTCGCAGGACCAGCTGGCGCTGCGGCTGATGGGGGTCAGCCCGACCCGCATCAAGCTGCTGGCCTTCGGCCTCGCCACCGGCACCGCCGCGGTCGCCGGCGCGCTGCTCATCATCATCCAGCCGGTGGAACCCTCGATCGGCCGGGAATTCATCGGGCGGGCCTTCGCCGTGGTGGTGCTCGGCGGCATGGGCAGCTTCGCCGGCATGCTGCTCGCCGCCATCATGCTCGGCGTGACGGAGAGCGTGGTCTCCACCCTCTACGATCCGTCCTGGGCTCCGGCGATCGCCCTCGGCTTCCTGCTGCCGACCCTCGCGGTCCGGGCTGGCGGCCTGCTGGGGCGCAGGCTGTGAGCCGCCGCAGCCTGGATACGGCGCAGGCGGCCAGCCTCAGCCCGGGCAACCGCGCCTTCTGGGGAGCCGCGGCGCTGTTCATCCTGGCCGTCTGGCTCGCCACGCGGCTGGTGACGAACGACTATGTCTTCTTCGCCGGCTATGTCGTGCTGCAATACATCCTGCTGTCCACCGCCTGGAACATCCTGGGCGGCTATGCCGGCTACGTGAATTTCGGCACCGCCGCCTTCTTCGCCCTCGGCGCCTATGTCTCGGTCGCGCTGAACAAGCTCTGGGGACCGTCGCTGCCGGTGCTGATCCTGGCCGGCGGGCTGGTGTCCGGCGGCATCGGGCTGGCCATGGGCTACCTCACGCTCAAGCTGCGGGGCGTGTTCTTCTCCATCGCCACGCTGGCGCTGGCCATCGTGATGCAGGCGGTCATCACCAACTGGGAATATGTGGGCGGCGCCTCGGGCGCCTATGTGCTGCGGCCGCGGCAGGGCCCGCTGGGCGGCAGCTATGTGGAGTATCTCTTCTTCGTCATGCTGGTGATGGCCTGCGGCGCGGTGGCCCTGGCCCGCAGCATCGAACGCTCCGCCATCGGCTATGGGCTGGCCGCCATCCGCGATGACGAACTGGCCGCCGAGGCCTCCGGTGTGCCGACGCTGAAGCTGAAGCTGCTGGCCACCGTGCTGAGCGGCGGGCTGATGGGCATGGCCGGCGCGCCGCTGCCCTTCTACGTCACCTATCTCGACCCCGCCTCGGGCTTCAACCTGGCCTATGCGGTGAACGCGATCGCCATGCCGTTGATCGGCGGCACCGGCAGCTGGATCGGTCCCGTCATCGGCGCCGTATTGCTGACGGCGGTGCAGGAGACAGCGATGGTCACGATCTCCTCCGCCGCCAACCTGCTGATCGTCGGCCTGCTGCTGGTTGCCTTCGTCAGCCTGGCCCCGAATGGCATCCTGGGGCTGGTGCGGGATCTCCGGGCACGGGGTCGGCGATGAGCGAGCCCCTGCTGGCCGTGTCCGGCCTGACCAAGCGCTTCGGCGGCTTCACCGCCCTGTCGGAGATTGCGCTGGAGGTGCTGCCCGGTGAACGGCTGGGGCTGATCGGCCCAAACGGCTCCGGCAAGAGCACGCTGGTCAACTGCATCTCCGGCACGCTGGCCATCGATGCAGGCCGCGTCACCCTGGCCGGCGAGCGCATCGACCATCTGCCGCCGCACCGCCGCACCCGGCTGGGCCTGGCCCGCAGCTTCCAGCTGCCTCGTCCCTTCGGCGGGCTGACGGTGGAGGACAATCTGCGCGTGCCCCTGCTCTACGCCTGCTCGGAGCGGCTGGCGGAGTCGGCGGCGCGGCAGCGCGCCCTGGACCTGCTGGAGATGGTGGGCCTCGCGGGCAAGGCGGCGCAGCGCCCGCGGGACCTGACGCAGATCGAGATGCGCAAGCTGGAGCTGGCGCGGGCCATGGCGGCCTCACCCCGCCTGCTGGTGGCGGACGAGGCCATGGCGGGGCTGTCGCATTCCGAGGTGGACGAGATCCTGGCCCTGCTGCTGCGGCTGAATGCGGGGGGCGTCACCATCATCATGATCGAGCACATCATGCGGGCGGTCATGGCCTTCTCCCAGCGTCTGGTCTGCCTGGTCGCCGGCCGGAAGGTGGCGGATGGCGCGCCCGAGGAGATCATCCGCCATCCCGAGGTGCTGAGGGCCTATCTCGGTGAGTAGCCTCGCCATCGCCAACCTCACCGCCGGCTATGGCTCGGTCCGGGTGCTGGAGAACCTGTCCCTGGAGGTGCGGACCGGGGAGACGGTGGCGCTGCTGGGCACCAACGGAAACGGCAAGAGCACGCTCATGAAGTGCGTCATGGGCCTGCTTGCGCCGACCGAGGGCAGCATCCGCGCCGAGATCGACGGCACGGCGCATGAGCTGGCTGGTGCGCGGACGGAGGACATCGTTTCCCTCGGCATCGCCCTCGTGCCGGAAGGCCGCCGCCTGTTCCCGCGTCTGACGGTGGAGGAGAACCTCACCCTCGGCGCCTATCGCAGCCTGGCGCGCAGCGTGCTGCGGCGGAGCATCGAGTTCTGCTACGAGGCTTTCCCGCGGCTGAAGGAGCGCCGCAGCCAGCTTGCCGGCAGCATGAGCGGAGGAGAGCAGCAGATGCTCGCCCTCGGCCGCGCGCTGATGTCCGCCCCGCGCATCCTGCTGGTGGATGAGCCATCGGTCGGGCTGGCGCCGCTGCTGGTGAAGCGCACCATCGAGAAGATCAGGGAGCTGAAGGAGCAGAAGTCGCTGACCGTGCTGATGGCCGAGCAGAACTTCACCCAGGCGCTGACGATCGCGGACCGTGGCTACGTCATCGTGCATGGCCAGATCGCCTTCGCCGGCAGTTCGGCAGCCGAACTGAGCGACAACGAGCTGATCCGCAAATTCTACATGGGCCTGTGACGCAGCGCCGGGGGAAGCGCAGGAGCAGGACCCGGACCAGGGATGGAGGAGGAACGGACATGACGCAGGGCCTGATCGGACGCCGCACGGCCATCGCCGGCATGCTGGGCGGGATCGCCGGCGCAGGCCTTCGCACGCCGCTGGCCTGGGGTGCGGCTCCCATCACCATCGGGCTGTCCATTCCGCAGACCGGCAGCCTTGCCGCCAACGGCAAGTCGGTGCTGCTGACGATGCAGATCTTCGTGGAGGAGATGAACGCCAAGGGCGGCGTTCTCGGCCGTCCGCTGCAGCTCGTGTACTACGACGACCAGTCCAATCCGGCGAATGTGCCGCGCATCTATACGAAGCTGCTGGACGTGGACCAGGTGGACCTGGTCGTCACCAACGGCACCAACCTGACCGTTCCTGCCATGCCCATCGCCATGGAACGCGGCAAGGTGGTGATGTGCATGTTCTCCCTCGCGGTCAACGAGAAGTTCCGCTACCCGCGCTTCTTCCAGACCATGCCCTATGGTCCGGACGGCAAGGCGGCGATCTCCGCCGGCTTCTTCGACATCGCCATGGCCATGGACCCGAAGCCGCGCACCGTCGCGCTGGTGGGCGCGGATGCGGAGTTCTCCAAGAACGCCGTCACCGGCGCGCGGGAGCAGGCGCGCAAGCACGGGCTGCGCATCGTCTATGACCGCACCTATCCGCCATCGACCGCGGATTTCGGACCGGTGGTGCGCGGCATCGCCGCCGCCAGTCCGGATCTGGTCTATGTCGGGTCCTATCCGCTCGACACCTCGGGCATCATCCGTGCGACGCGGGAGCAGGGTTTCCGCCCGAAGCTCTTCGGCGGCGGCATGGTGGGCACCCAGTCCGCCTCGCTGAAGGCCGATCTGGGCGAGATGCTGAACGACATGGTGAGCTATGAGCTGTATTGCCCCGCTGCCGCGCGCCATTGGCCACAGGTGGAGCCGCTGCTGAAGAAGTATCAGCCGCTGGCCGAGGCCGCCGGCGTGGACGCGCTCGGCTACTACTCGCCGCCCTTCACCTACTGCACGCTGGAGGTGATCACCCAGGCCGTGCAGGGCACCGGCGGCCTGGATCAGGAGAAGCTGGCGAATTACATCCACGCCAACACCTTCAGGACCATCGTCGGCGACATCAAGTTCGGCCTCGACGGCGAGTGGGCGGAGCCACGCATGCTCACCGTGCAGTTCCGCGGCCTGAAGGGGCAGGGCATGGAACAGTTCACCCGGCCGGAGACGGAGGTCATCCTGCATCCGGCTGAGTACAGGACCGGCGAACTCCGCTACCCCATGGGTCCGGCCCAGCAGTAGGGGGCGAGCCATGACCGGACATGTCGCGCTCGTCACCGGTGGCCTGCGGGGGCTGGGCAAGGCCATGGTGCTCGGCCTGCTGCGCACCGGGCGCAAGGTGGCGGCGGTGGGCCATATCGCCGCCGATATCGGAGAACTGGAGCGGGAGGCCGCCGGCCATCCCTGGGCCGGCAACCTGCTCTGCCTCGCGGCGGATCTGCGCCGGCCCGCGGCTTGCGACGAGGTGATCGCCACGACGCAGCGGCACTTCGGCGGGTTGGACATCCTGGTGAACAATGCCGGGCTGACCTTCACCTACACCGACCCCGAGCGTTTCGTGAAAGGACCGAAGAAGTTCTGGGAGCTGACGGACGAGATCGTCCAGAACACCATGGACACCAACTACATGGTCGCGGACCAACTGGCGCGCCGGGTAGCGCCGTCACTGCTGGCGCGGGGCTGGGGCCGCATCATCAACGTGACCACGAAGCTGGACACCATGAACCGCCCGGGCAGCGTGCCCTATGGCCCGTCCAAGGCGGCGCTGGAGATGGCGACGGAGATCTGGGCCAAGGAACTGGCCGGCACGGGCGTCACGGTGAACATCGTCAACCCCGGCGCCGGTGCCAATACGCCCGGCATGGCGCAGGAGATGCGCGACTGGTCTGCCACGGGCAAGGCGCCGAGGCTCGTGGAGCCGGAGGAGATGGTGGCGCCCCTGCTCTTCGTCGTGTCGCGGGAGGCGGACGGGGTCAACGGCTACCGCTTCGACGCCAATAGCTGGGACGCCACCGTGGCGCCCGTGGAGTCCGCGCGCCGGACGGGCCGCCGCGCGGGCTTCGAGCTGTATCCGCTGTCCGACTGCCTCGCCGGATAGGTGCCATGCCGCTCCATCGCCTGCAGCATGTCCTCATCCAGACCACCGACCTGAGCGGCACGGTCCGCTGGTGGCAGGAAGTGCTGGGCCTGCAGCCCGGGCCGCATCCGGATTTCGGCTTCCCGGTGGCATGGCTGTATCTGGATGGGGAGGATGTGCTGCACCTGGCCCAGGGCGGCGCCGGCGCCCCGGCCAACCGACAGGCCTATCTCGGCCAGGAGAGCCAGGCGGAACGGGGCAGCGGTGTCGTGGACCACCTGGCCTTCCACGGCACCGACCTGCCCGGCATGATCCGGCACCTCCGAGCCCTGGGTGTGCCGTTCAGGTCGCGGCGGGTGGATGCGCAAGGCCTGTTCCAGCTTTTCCTGTTCGACCCGAACGGGGTGAAGGTGGAGCTGAACTTCGACGGGCAGGAAGCCGATGCCGCCGGCATCGTCCCGGAGGTGATGGCCAGCGACCTGCCCCGCTGAGCCAGACCGACGGATCCAGGAGAGGCAATGATGGAACGCTGGAACCCCAGGCCGCTCGATCCCGGCATGATCAAGGTCCATCGCCGCGGCAAGGGCCGGCCGCTCGTGCTGCTGCACTGCCTCGGCATGTCCTGGCGCTTCTGGGATGTGCTGGAGCCGCTGACCGACCGCTACGAACTGATCGCCTACAGTTTCCCCGGCCACCATGACACGCCGCTGCCCGGCCACCAGTACGGCGTGCCGGAGCTGACCGAACAGCTTCGTGCGGTCGCCGAGCGCGAGGGGCTGGCGAAGTTCCACCTGATGGGCATCTCGCTTGGTGGCAGCGTGGCGCAGCACTTCGCCGGCACCTACCCGCAGATGGTGGACAGGTTGGTCCTGGCCGACTGCACGCCGCGCTACAGCGACGAAGCCCGTGCCAACTGGCCGGTGCGCGCCAAGGCCGCACGGGAGAACGGTGTCGCCAGCCTGATCCCGACGCTGCTGAAGATCTGGTTCAGCCCGCAGAGCCTCGAGGAGGACGGGCCCAATGTGCGCTTCGTGAAGGAGACACTGGCAGCCTGCTCTGGCGAGGGCTACGCGCTGGCCTGCGAGGCGCTTGCCACCGTGGATGCGCGGGAAGAGGCGAAGCGCATCGCCGCGCCGACGCTCATCCTCTATGGCTCCGAGGAAGGCCAGGCCTTCAAGGATGCGGCCGGGTGGATGCAGGAGAACATCAGGGGCAGCCAGGTCGCCATCGTGCCCGATGCCGGCCATGCCTCGGTGCGGGAGCGGCCGGAATTCATCATCGCCGCGCTGCGGGCCTTCCTGGGCTAGCGATGGCCCGGACAGTGGGCGAGCGCATCATGGCATCCGGGTGACGGCATGAGCACCACGACAGCCCGGACCGCGCCGGAGGAACGGATGCACGACGCCGGCCTGCCCGGGCGCCGCAGGGGGCCAGGGCTGCAGCGTGTGCTGCCCATCCTCGGCGTGCTGACCGGTGTGCTGCTGGTGGCGGGGCCGCTGGCCGCCATGCTGGCGCGCAGCCTGCTTCTGTGGGAGGGGGAGGAGCCGAGACTCTCGCTCCACAACTTCATCGACCTGCTGTCCGATCCGCGCTTCCACGAGGCGGTCGGTAACACCCTGCTCTGTGGCATCGGGACCACCATCGCCAGCTGCGTGCTGGGCCTGTCGCTGGCCTGGGTGGTGGCGCGCACCGACATGCCGGGCCGCAGGTGGTTCGAGATCGCGAACCTCATCCCCTTCTTCCTATCGCCCTATGTCGGCGCCATCAGCTGGATCTACCTCGCTGCGCCCAACAGCGGGATCATCCAGCAGTTCATGCGCGTGCAATTCGGCCTGTCGCTCGAGTTCCTCAACATCTACAGCCTGGGCGGCGTGATCTGGGTACTGACGCTGTTCTACACGCCCTATGTGTACCTTTTCGTCATCGCGCCCCTGCGCCAGATGGACGCGGCGCTGGAGGATGCGGCGCGAGTGCACGGGGCCAGCTTCTGGCTGACGCTGCGGCTCGTGACCGTGCCGCTGCTGATGCCCGCGCTGCTCTCCGGCGCGCTGGTGGTGTTCGTCACGAGCGCCGGGCTGTTCGACGTGCCGCTGGCCCTCGCCTCGCCGAGCGGCATCCGCACCATGCCGACCGAGATCTACGCAGCGGTGCAGTATCCCTCCGATTTCGGCCGCGCCGCCGCCTTCGGCGTCCTGGTCCTGACCGTGACCGTGCTCCTGACCCTCCTGCAGCGCCGCTATCTCTCGCGCCGCCGCTACGAGACGGTGACCGGCAAGGGCTACCGGCCCCGCCTGATCCGGCTGAGCCTGCCGGGGCGCATCGCGGCGCTGTCCCTCGAGGTGATCTATATCGGCGCTGGCGTGGTGCTGCCGACCCTGGCCCTGGTGATGGTCTCGCTCTCCCGCCTGTGGACGGGGCGCTTCAATCCGGACCGGGCCAGCCTGGCCAATTTCGAGTATGTACTCTTCAACTACCAGCTCACGCAGCAGGCCATCACGAACAGCCTCATCCTGGCCGTGACCGGCGCCACCATAGGCGTCGCCCTCAGCCTGCTGCAGGCCTACTACCTGAACCGCGGCCACCCGAAGCGGCGGCCGTTCGTGGATGCGCTGCTCTCCCTGCCGCTCGGCATTCCGGGGATCATCCTGGGACTCGGCTTCCTGATCCTGGCGATCCGCACGCCGCTCTACAGCACGCTCGCCATCGTGCTGATCGCCTATGTCGCGCGCTTCTTCCCCTTCGCCACCCGGACCGTTTCCGCCATGTTCCAGGCGATCAACCCGGAGCTGGAGCAGAGCGCGCGGGCCAGCGGGGCGAGCTGGGGCCAGACCATGCGCCTGGTACTGCTGCCGCTTCTGCGGCCTGCGCTGATCGCCGCCTGGATCATGCTGTTCGTGATCTTCATCCGCGAGCTGGGGGCGACGATTCTGCTCTACGCCCAGGGCACCGAGACGATCAGCGTCGCGCTGGTCATCCTCAGCGACCGGAGCTTCGGCTATGCCGCGGCGCTGGCCGTTATCCAGCTCCTGCTGCTGCTGGTGGCCTTCGTGCTGTTCCGGGCCTCGAAGGCATCGATCGTCCAGTCATGAGAGGAGAGCAAGGGGTGGCAAGGCAGGGCCGGGCCTTCGTCCGCGTCGCGGGCCTCGTGAAGCGCTACGGAGAGCATCCGGCGGTGGACGGCGTGTCGCTGACGGTGGAGGAGGGGCACACCCTCGCCCTGCTGGGCCCCAGCGGCTGCGGCAAGACGACGATCCTGCGCTGCCTCGCCGGGCTGGAGACGCCGGAGGAGGGGCAGATCGAGATCGGCGGCCGCGTTGTCTTCGACCGCGCCGCGGGCGTGAACCTGATGCCGGAGCAGCGGGAGCTCGGCATCGTCTTCCAGTCCTACGCGGTCTGGCCGCACATGACGGTGGCGGAGAATGTCGGCTTTCCGTTGCGGGTCCGCCGCGTGCCGAGGCCGGAGCAGCGGGATCGGGTGCGACGGATCCTCGATGTGGTGGGCCTGGCCGCCTGGCACGACAGGCCGGCCACCAACCTCTCCGGCGGGCAGCAGCAGCGCGTGGCGCTTGCACGGGCCCTGGTGCACGAGCCACGCCTGGTCCTGTTCGACGAGGCGCTGTCCAACCTGGATGCGCAGTTGCGGGAGCAGATGCGCATGGAGCTGAAGGTGCTGCAGGGGCGGCTCGGCTTCACCGCCATCTACGTCACCCACGACCAGGCGGAGGCCTTTGGTCTGGCCGAGCATGTCGTCGTCATGAGCCGTGGCCGTGTGGAGACGCAGGGGGCGCCGCGGGAGGTCTTCCATCGCCCGGATACCCCCTTCGTCGCGCGCTTCCTTGGCCTCAACCTGCTGCAGGGACGCGTCCTGCGCAGCCGGTCTGCGGATGATGGAACCTATGCCGAGATCGCGCTCCGCGACGGGATCAGCCTGTGGGGGCGGGTGGTCGGGCCGCAGGATCTGGCGGCAGGCGCACCGGCCCTCGCCTGCGTGCGCAAGGAGCATGTCCGGCTGGCGCCCTGCGGCGCGTCGCAGGACGGGGTCCTGTCGGGCGAGGTGCGCGCCTCGTCCTTTCTGGGCCTCACCGAGGAATACGTGCTGGATCTGGGCGGGCTGGAGCTGCGGGCCGTGCAGCCTTTCATGGGCACGGCGCCGGGTCAGCGCGTTGCCGTCAGCATTCAGCCGGAGGAGTGCATCGTGCTGCCCGCCGAACGCGCCGAGGCGCCTCAATAGGCGATCAGGCCGCCATCCACCGGAAGGATGTGGCCGGTCACGGAGCCCGCCTCCGGGCTGGCGAGGTAGCGGATGGCGGCTGCCACCTCCTCGGCGGTTGGGAAGCGCCCCGTCGGGATGCGGTCCAGCATGCGCTGCCGCCGTGCCGGATCGGCAAGCATTCGCGCACGCGATGGCGTCAGCACCGTGCCGGGCGCCACGGCGTTTACGCGGATGCCGTTCCGGGCCCATTCGATCGCCAGCATGCGCGTCATCTGGACGATGCCACCCTTCGAGATCCCGTAGACGGAGCGGTCCGCGATGCCCGTGAGACCATGGGTGGAGGCGATGTTGACCACGGCGCCGCCCTCTCCGGTCGCCAGGCGATGGCGGCCGAACCGTGTCGAGAGGAAGAAGGTGCCCTTCAGGTTGACATCCATGACCTGGTCCCATTCGGACCAGGTGACCTCCACAGCAGGCCGTGCCAGGGTGCAGCCCGCATTGTTCACCAGCACGCCGAGCGCGCCAAGCCGTGAGACGGCTGCCGTGAAGGCGTCGTGCAGGCTCTCCTCGGATCGCAGATCGAGGCGCAGGGCGACAGCGCGGCGGCCCAGCGCCTCGATGCCCTGGACGGTCGCGGCAAGCGTGGCGGTGTCGAGATCCGTCACTGCGAGGTCGTAGCCATGCCGCGCGAGTTCGAGCGCCGCTGCTTGTCCCAGCCCTTCCGAGGCTCCGGTGACAAGCGCCGTGCGTGGCACGATGTGGCTCATTCGCCTTGAACCCTCCCGAACATGCGGATGGCTGAGCAGCGGACCCTTCTCGCCGCCCCGCGGGCGCCGACCGGCCCGGCCGCGGGGCATGGCCCGTCCGGATGCCCAGGGGCGGCGAGAACGGATCTCAGGGCTTGAAGATGCCCATCCACTCCTCCCGGTGGCGTTGCAGGTCGGCAGTGCTCATGCCGCGCCAGTTCACGTCCAGCAGCTTCAGATCGTCGATGGCCGGGGCATAATCCGGCAAAGGGCTGCGGAAGCCGGAACGGCCGGAGATCAGCGCCTCGCGTTGGCCCAGGATCGTCTGGCCCTGCTCGGACAGGATGAAGTCGATCCACAGTCGTGCCGCGTTTGGATGTGGCGCGCTCTGCAGGACGAAGCTGCACTGGGGCATCAGCACCACGCCTTCCTCCGGCAGCAGGAAGCGCAGCTTCGCCCCCTGCTCGTTGTTCTGGTAGGCGCGCGTCGGCATGCCTGAGAAGGCCATCAGGTCCTGGCCGGAGACGAGCCGCGCCGCGATCTGCTCGGAACGCAGCAGGAAGGCAGGACGCATGCGCGCGACGTCGCGGAAGAACTGCTCGTTCAGGGCCTGCTTCTGGCCGATATAGGTGGCGAGGTAGGAGGCCGACACGGCGACATCCCCCACCGATATGCGCCCGGGCGGCACGGCACCGATCACGTCCTTCCAGGACTTGCCGCTGAAATCCAGTGTTTCCGCGTTCCACATCGGGACGAAGATGTAGGCGCCGTTGAAGGCGAAGGCGCCCGGCTGCCCGAGCCCGGCCTGGAAGACGCGCCCGTAATGGCGGTACTGCGGGCTGTCGTAACGCGCGATATGGCCTGCCGCGAGCTTCTCGAACACCCAGCTGGGAGACGCGATGGACGCGACATCGATGGTCACGCGGTTCGCCGCGATCTCCTGCTCGATCCGGGTTACCAGCGCGCCGGTGCCGGACAGCGTATAGCCCACGCGAAATCCGTTCGGCAGCCCGTAGTGCTGCTTGAAGGCGGCTTCCAGCTCGTCATGCGTCTCGGGCTGGATCACGGTGTCCCAATAGGTCAGCCGGCCCTCGCGCTTCGCCCCCTCGATCAGCGGCTCCAGCCGGGTACGCTCCTCCGGCGGGACACCGCGCAAGGCTGGCGCCTGCTGGGCGGAGGCTCCACGGAGGCCGAGGGCGAAGCCCAGAGCCGAGCCCAGGCCCGCGGCCAGAAAGTTGCGTCGCATCGCTTTCCTCCCAAAGATTGGCATCTTCTTCTTGATTGTGTCGGTCCGGTGCCGGACCGCAGATCCATGCGGGCCTGGCGCGCTGCGCATTGACGTCCTGTGGCCGAGCCCCTGGTGCTTGCTGCCCGGTATGCCGGGCGAGAGTTGTCCAGGTCGGGCACGGGCGTTTCCGCCGGCCGGAGCGGAGCCTAGGCAGGGACAGGCGGCCGCGGCAAGGTCGCTTCCGGGGGCCGATCCGCGGCGACGCATGGAAGGAGCGGGCGGGCCGGCCCCCGGGCGCGCATCCGCGCGGCTGCATGGGGAGCCAGGAGCCGCGCAACGCCGCCCCTGGATGGTCGTAGCCACGCCAGCCATCCTCAGTTGCTCCGCGACCTCGTCTCCTCCGGCGTCATCT
>Ga0180217_1002246_pt1 | contig 18440 bp, 21 predicted proteins | sample eDN3rd37CBELigOP_FD_128521 | JGI IMG/M metagenome (GOLD analysis project Ga0180217, IMG submission 128521) | Enriched Organic Plus compost microbial communities from Emeryville, California, USA - eDNA 3rd pass 37_C BE-Lig OP (version 2) (version 2) ... | reverse complement strand
GCACCGTTTCGCTGTCCTGGCCGGTGCTGGCGATCTGCCACAGCGTGGTCTGCTTGCGATCGCCGGTCCAATGGCCGGTGCCGCGGACGGCGTACCAGCAGGGTTCGTGCTGCCAGTGGTAATGCCCCGCCGCATCAGGGCGAGATCGGTCTGGACCTTGTCGTAACCCGCCTCGGACTTCTCGACGACGCCGCGGACGCAGGCCTGGTAGAAGACCTGCCGCACCGTCATCGTCGCCTCGACGCTCAACCAGTAGCGTCGAATCAGAACCAGCGAATCCGTGCAACCTCAAAGTGCTCTAGGGTCTGTTAGCTCTTGATCCAATGAAGTGAGGCGGCCCGGCGGAGGATGGCGAGGAAGGAACGGGCGGTCTTCTCGTAGCGGGTGGCGATGGCGCGCCACTCTTTCAGACGTGCCCAGAGCCGCTCGACACAGTTGCGGTTGTTGTAGATCCAGGCGGGGCAGGCGACCGGCGCTTCGTGCCGCTGCGGCGGGATGGCAGGCCGGGCGCCGATGCTCCAGATGTGCTCGCGGAGTGCGTGGCTGGTGTAGCCGCGGTCAGCCACACCCAGCTTGGCACCTTCGCAGGCGGCGGAGCAGGGTGCGTGCCATGGGACGTTCATGCGCCTGACCGGGCGCCAGCCGGAAGGCCACCGCACGGCCGCCGCCGTCGGCGATCACGCAGGCCTTGGTACCATAGTCGCCAGGTGATCGGCCCAGAGCCTCACGCGCATCGCGTCCGGCTCGGGATCTCCCTTTTTCGCCGCGCCAGAAGCCTTCTGGTGTGCGCGGATGTTGCTGCCATCCAGAAATACCAGGCCAAGCCGCAGACCCTTCTCCTGCACCAGGTTGAGCAGGCGTTCCCAAACGCCATGCTTGCCCCATCTGATGAAGGTCTGGGCCGCCATCCACCAGGGACCATACGCGGCAGGCACCGCGCGCCACTTCGCACCGTTCCGGCAGCGCCAGATGATCGCTTCCACTATGCGCCGAAGATCATGGTGCTGTATCTTGCGGTGCGGGCGGCAGGCTTCAACCAGCGGCTCCAGCACCGCCCACTGCGCATCCGTCAGCACCATCCAACTCACCTCGCCGCTGCTTCCGCAGCAGATAGGTCCACGGTCAGGAGCTAGCCTGGATTATGCGCGAGGGCTGACGGGCATGGTGCAAGCCGCTGATCAGCGAGAGATTTCGGCTGCGACACTCAAAACCAGTCGCCCACGGAGACCATGCCCGCCAAGGTTGAATCTACTCCGTCGCTGCCCGGCCTGCCCCCGGTCAGCGGCAAGCCGCTGGTCGCCCGCTTCGACAGCGGGCGCCTTTCCTCCGATGGCGGCGTGCTGGCGCTAAGCGATTACCTCGACGCTCACAACGCGGACCCGAAGCCCTTCCGCTGGACCGCCCTCGCCGACACCATCATCAGCAACCACCAGCGCGGGAAGGGTCTGCTCAAGTCACCTCACTAGCGCCCTTGATGGTGCCACACAGATCCCGCCCGGCTCGTTCGGTTGTCTGCTGCGCCAGTCCAGCATGGCTTCGAGCGCAGGATCGAGGCGCCGTCCACTGTCTATCGATATCTTCGCCTGACTATGCCCCACCATCCGGCGCGCCGTGATTTGCTTCTCGAACTCGGCGAGTTGCCGTTCCAGCATCGCGTCCTGGTAGGCGAGGTAGCAGTTGCCGCCGACGTCTAGCCCATCCAGCAAGATCGCGCCGATGTACCAGGCCCATCCTGCGGGACCAGCCACACCTTTGGCCGGCGCGGTGCTGGCCGTCAGCCCAAGCTGCACAATGGAAGCAACACAGGCGACCCGATTCTCCTGCGACAGCGACGCGAAGCCGACAGCCTTTCCTCCAAAATACCGGATCACGTCACCCTTTGTCGGCACTCCACCATTCTCGACAGATGCCAAGACCAAGTCGTAGGCGGCATCGAATTGCTCGAGCATGAAGTTAACCGCAGCCGGGTCTTTGACGTGCGGCTCAATCCAGCGCTTGAAATGCTCCTTCGCGGCTTTCTTGCCTGTATCATGAAGAGCCTTGCCTCTCGACACGCGCCGCCTCCCTGCTCTGGATGGGCGCATCCTTTCGTGGCGCGGAATCCAAATGCAAGCAGGAATATCGAGGTGGGGATTTTTCCAGGGGTCATGCCCGTCACGGCTGAAGCTACCCTGCCGCTGCCCGGCCTGTCACCGGTCGGCGGCAAGCCCCTGGTCGCCCGCTTCGACGGCGGTCAGCTCTCCTCCGACGGTGGCCTGCTGGCCCTGCGCGAGATCGAGCGCCGGTTCGGCATTGCCGACCGGCTGGCGGCCTGCATCGACGACCCGCGCGCGCCGGAGCGGGTCCGGCACGGCCTCGCGGCCATCCTGCGCTTCCGCATGCTGATGATCGCGGCCGGCTACGAGGACGGCAATGACGCGGACGACCTGCGGCACGACCCGGTCTTCAAGCTCGCGCTCGACCAATTACCCAACGGCGCCGCGCTCTGCTCGCAGCCGACCATCTCGCGGCTCGAGAACTTGCCGGACGTGCGGGCGCTGCTATGGATGGCCCGCGCCATGGTGGGGCTGTACTGCACCAGCTTCCGCCAGGTACCCCGCCGCATCGTCCTGGACGTCGATGACACCTTCGACGCCGTCCATGGCGAGCAGCAACTGCGGCTCTTCAACGCTTACTACGACGAGTACGGCTTCCAGCCGATCGTGGTGTTCGACGGCGAGGGCCGTCCCGTGGCCGCGATGCTCCGCCCGGCCCGGCGGCCGACGGGGGCCGAGGCCCGTGCCTTCCTCCGCCGACTGGTGCGCGAGATCCGCAGCCACTGGCCCCGGGTGGAGATCCTGGTCCGGGCCGACAGCCACTACTACGCCCCCGAGGTGCTCGACTTCTGCCGTGCCGAGCGGCTCGACTTCGTCCTCGGCGTGGCGTCCACCACCACGCTCCGCCGGCACGTCGAGGCGCTGGAGCAGAGCACCGCCGCCCGGCGCGCGGCCATGCCGGGCACCGACAAGCTGCGGCGCTACAAGGAATTCCTCGACGGCGCCGGCAGCTGAAGCCGGGTCGAGCGGATCATCGCTCGCATCGAGGCCGGGCCGCAGGGCACCGACACACGTTTCGTCGTCACCAACCTCGCCGGCGGGACAGCACGCCGGATCTACGAGGACCTCTACTGCGCGCGGGCACAGGCGGAAAACCATCTGAAGGCCTGGAAGCGGCACCTCGCCGCCGATCGGACCTCCTGCAGCCGGGCTACCGCCAACCAGTTCCGCCTGATGCAGCACACCGCCGCCTACTGGCTGCTGTGGTCGCTGCGCAGCCTGATGCCGAAGCGCTCGACCTGGCGCGTGGCGCAGTTCGACACGCTCCGCCTGCGCCTGGTCAAGCTCGCCACCCGCGTCGTTGCGCTGAAGACCAGGGTCATGCTGCACCTGCCCAGCGCCTGTCCGGACAACGCCATCCTGCGCCTCGCCCTCGAGCGCATACCACGCCTGGTCTGCTGACCACCGGGGCGGATGCCCCAGCCGAACCCTTCCAACCGCAACCAGCCAGCCCCGCGATCCGCACCTCGCCACCGGCTCCGAAGCCGGGACCGATAACGCGCGGGCGTGCAACCAGAAAGCGAGCAAATCGAAGCAGTGTCAGGCCGCCCACCGCGGCTTACGAATTTTGCGGGTTAACGAGAGGCGCTTGGCGCTTGATACCCACCGAAGTCCTGGCTCGCTGGCCAGATCCACCGTTCTGACGGGCCTTTCCGTCTGGCGGGTATCCCTGGCCACCGTCTCAGCCGGTCTGTCGACGCATCTCCTCCGCCACTGGCGGTGCCGCAGGCCGCCGGATCACCAGCGCGATCGCACCCAGCACGCAGGCCAAGGCCGCCACGTCGAAAGCGCCGATCTCGCGCTGCACGAGCAGCGCGCTGCTGGCGACCCCGAGGCAAGGCACCACCAGCAAGGAGAGGCTGGCGACGCTGGCCCTCAGCCGCCCCACCAGGGGGAACCACGCGGCGTAGGCGAGAGCATTGGCGAAGACGGTCATGTAAAACAGGCCGAACAGCCCGCGCCCCGCATCCGGGTGCAGGTAGGTATGGTCGTACAGCAGCAGCCACACCACAAAGGCCGCTGGCGTTCCCAGCACCAGCTGCCACGCCGTGATTAGCAGCACGGGGCTGCGGAAGCGCAGCTTCTTGCTGAGCACCGTACCGGCGCCGAAGGTGGCGCCCGCCGCCAAGCCCAGCGCCACGCCGAGGCCGCTCGGGCCCTCGGACCCCGTGGTGCCGGACAGCACCAGCAGCACGGCAGCAAGCCCAAGGCCGAGTGCCATGAGGGTGCGGCGGTCCAGCCGCTCGCCCAGCACCGGCACCGCGAGCAGCGAGGCCCAGAGCGGCATGGTGTAGTTCAGGATGGCAGCCTGCCCCGGCCCGACCAGCATCACGCCGGCAATCAGCGCGAAGGGGAAGACCACCATGATCAGCAGGCTGAGCGCGAGCACGCCGCGCCATTCCTCCCGGTGCGGCAGGATGCGCCGGCCCGGCGCGCGCAAGCAGAGCAGCAGCAGCAGGGTTCCGGCACCGGCATTGGCCAGCAGGCGAGCAGTGATCAGGTCCATCGCCTCCAGCGTCCAGGCCATGAAGGGATAGCTGAGACCCCAGCAGAGCCAGACGATGAGCAGCAGTGGCCAGGTCACGCGGCACGCTCGCCGCGCCTGGGGCGCCGCTGGGAGAGCGTGCGCGGGTGTTCCATCGTAATCGCCCTGGACAAGGAGGCACCCCCGGCGCGGGTGTGCCGTACGGGAGTGGTGCCTACGGTTTAGGCGGGCCAGCGCTCGTGGTCCATGACCTGCGACGGTCGGCTGGAGCACTTGCGTGGAGGGGCCCTCGACCATCACCATGGACGACTTCGTCCGGTGTGCGGCGGATGCCCGCCGGTTCGAGGCCGTAGCCGCCGAATCCGATCACCCGGACCTCAAGGTCGCACAGGAGCTGTCTGCGGCGCTGCCGCAGGGCGGGCCATTCGGCTAGCCGCCTCGCCAGGACAGGGTGGGGCAGCGGCTGGAGGACGATGTGGTGAAGGCGTTGGCCCGAATGGTCTCCCCGCCGGATACCGTGATCAGGTGGCGATGCCCGATACATGCGGCGGGTTATATCGTGGACCTTGAAGTGTTTGATGTTGACAAGCCTCTACTCATCGAGGCCAAGGCCGGGCGCTCGGCCGCGCACGTGCAGCAGGGAGTCGGCCAACTGATCCTCTACCCGCTCCTGATCACCCGACTGCAAGGGCACCGCAAGGTTCTGCTCCTGCCGTGGTCGCCCCCATCTGCTCTGGAGGACGTGCTGCCTCAGACGGATGTCGTGCGCGTCTGGTACCGCTGGACGGGCGCCAAACCAGGCGAGGGGGAAGTCGAGTTCGATCCGGTTCTGCTGGACCTCTGCGGCGTACAGAGCGCTGCCCACACCTGACCGGCGGTCCATCGGCGCGCCGGGTCAGGCAGCCTCGCCAAGGGCCAGCACCACCTTGCCGCCCCACCAGTCGATGATGTCCTGGCGGTAGGCATCGTTCATCCTCTTGGCGTAGCGCTCCACCATCCGCGCTGTGCTCCGGCCCGCCTCGTCCTTGAGCCGCTGCATGTCCCGGTGGACGCCGTAATGCCAAGTGGCGGAGGCTGTAGACTGGCGTCGGGCGCCACCAGCCCCCTCGACGTTACGATCACCGGCAGCCGGCAGGGCGACCTGGCCCACGCGGCGCTGGCCGCCTCCACCCGCTTCATCGAGCTCGACGCCGCGGCCTGGATCAACAACACCGTTCGGGTGATGGCGCGCAACATCTCGCCCTCCGCCACCTTCGACTTCAGCCTGGCTGCGCTCTCCGTCGCAGTGACGAAGCGGCGGGTGCCGTGACCTCCGTCAGGTCACGCCCCATACCCTGTGCAGCAGTATCCATGCGCCCCCCCAGCGTCGCCATGCCCTGCTTGGCTAACCCGCCACAGCCATCAGAGGGTGCAGCCGCCTTGATCGATCGGACGAAAGGCCTGCTCCGGGGAAACCGCGCGGAGTAGCTTGTAGCAATCCCAGGGCTCTCTGCTCTCCGCGGGCGACTTCACCTGAAACAGGTACATCGGATGGATCACTCGCCCGTCCCGCCGCACAGTGCAGCGGTCATAGGCGATGTCCTCGGCGGGAGACTCCTTCATTCGGTCGATCACTGCACGGCCGCTGGCCTTTGCCCTGTCCACACCGACGCTAGCTGCCGCCTTCAGATAATGCATGGTTGCCGAATAGCAGCCGGCTTGCAGCATGCTCGGCTTGCGATTGGACAGGCGCGGCGCGAAGCGGGAAGCAAAGGCGCGCGTGCCATCGTTCAGGTCCCAGTAGAAGGCTTCGGACAGCACCAGCCCCTGTGCTGCTTCCAGTCCGACCGCCTGCACATCGGGAATCTGGAGCAACAGGCCCGCCAGTTGCTGGCCGCGCTGAGTGATGCCGAACTCTGCGGCCAGCTTGATGCAGTTCACGGTATCGGCGCCACCATTCGCCAGCCCGATCATCTTCGCCCGGCTACTCTGTGCCCGCAGCAGGAAGGAAGAGAAGTCGGCTGTGCCCGGGAAGGGCGTCGCCGCCCGTCCTAGTACCCGACCACCCGCCTGCTCCACAAATCCCGCGGTGTCATTGGCCAGCGCATGGCCGAAGGCATAGTCCGCCAGGATGAAGAACCAGGTATCACCGCCGGCAGCCACCAGTGCCCGGCCGGTCGAGGCTGCCAGCGACCAAGTATCATAGGCCCAGTGCAGATGGTTCGGGCTACAATTATGGCCGGTAAGAGAAGAGTCCGCCGGGCCGACAAAGATGGCCGCCTTGTCCCGCTGCCGCACCAATTCCCCTACGGCCTGCGCGGCGGAAGAAAGTGGCACATCCAGGATGAGGTCCAGCTCGTCCCGATCGAGCCATTGCCGTGCCACTGTCATCGCCACATCCGGCTTATTCTGAAAGTCGGCATGCAGCAATTCGACCCGGAGGCCAGGCTCGATCCTGGCAAACTCCTCGATTGCCAACTGCGCGCCCAGCACATTGCCTGGGCCATTATTGGCCGAGTACGGCCCGGTCATGTCGGTTAGGACTCCGATACGGATCGGGCGGGACTGCGCGCTGGCGCGGGAGACATAGGCAGCAGCCAGGGCCATTCCGGTGGACAGCGTGCCGCGACGGGAGATGATCACTTGTATTTCCTGGACTGTGTTGGCTAACGGCTCAGGCGTTCCTACGCGGCTGCCAGGCGGCACAGCGCACCTCGCCGAGTTCACGCTTCAGCTTCACCCAGTGATCACCGCCGTCTTCGCTGCGGAAGATCTGGCCGAGATTAGAGCAACAGTAGATGAGTGATGGGTCGGCCGGGTTCATCGCCAGGCACCAGGGAGTGCTGTTCAACGGTCCAGGCAAATTGGCGTCGCGCCAAGTGGCGCCGTGATCGTCGCTCAGCAGCAGGCGCCCGGTGGAGCCCGGCGGGCCGTCGCCGTTCGTCAGGAATATCCGGCCATCGCCCTTGCCTCTCGCCACAATGGTGCGGGTGTACTGCCATGGCGAGTCCAGCACCTGTGTGGTCCAGCTTTCGCCATCATCGGTGCTGACGCAAAGCCCCTTGTTGGTGGTGGCAAACAGCACGCGGCCACCCGGTCCATAGACCACGGCAAGGCCATGAATGTCTTCAGAAATCAAGCCCCGTGACGGTGCCTTGGTGAAGGTGCGGCCGCCATCCACGCTACGCCAGACACCATCGATCTCCACTCCGGCATAGACGCGACTTGGATCGCGGGGGTCATAGGTGATGATGGTGACGCGAGGCCGATGCACATAGATGCATTCGGCAGCGAAGGGCGCAGGTAGTTGCGTCCAGGTTTCGCCCGCATCCTCGGACCGCCAGATGCCTGCCGGCTGCGTGCCCGCAAGCATCACCTTGGGATTATCGGGGGCCTGCACCAGTGACCAGATGCTGAGCGTGTCGAGAGGCGAAGGCAGATGTTGCCATTTCTGTCGCTGCGGGTCACCCCGAAATACACCATGATCAGTGCCGGCGAAGACCACGCCCGGCATGTCCGGGTGAATCGACAATGCCCAGACGCGCGCTTCGATATAGAGGCCTGACTCACTGTAGGGGCGGGTCCAGGTCTCGCCGCGGCCACGACCAAACCAGACCGATGTGCCGGCGGTGCCGACGAACAGATCTTCCTGCATTGCTATTGCCCCATGGACGTTTCCAGCCGCCATTGGCAGCCATTGGAGCGATAATCTGCGGCCTTCATCCGGCCCTGGCAATCACTCGGTTGACCTGGCCAGTTTAACGGCCGACGGTTGTGTCCTGGCATGAGATTGTCGGCGGGTCCAATGCCGCCATCGCACTTTGGCAGTGCGGTGAGCAGTGCTGGCTGCTCCGGCAGCATCAATGCGGCACGCAGTTGGTTCCGGAGGGCGCGGAATAGGGCCTTGGGAGCGGCAAGCCGCCAAGCACTTTGAGAATCTACAGCAAGCCCTCCCGCCTGAAGCTTAGCCGCCTGCCGTGTTCGATGACGATGTAGTCGTGCAGGACGATGGACGTCACGCCCGCGGCCGCCTTGACCTCCTGCGTCATTTCAGTATCAGCGCGTGAAGTTGTGGGGTCACCGGAGGGGTGGTTGTGCGACTAAGTCTCGGGGCTGCTCCGCCGCTGCATCCCAGCGACCTTCATGAACTCGGACCTCTCCTCCGAGGAGAAGTGGGGGCGCCTGAAGTTACTGGCGCCGGGGTGCTTCAAGTTCCTCTATCTCGCCTCGGAGCGCTTCTTCGGGGCGAATGGGCGCGAGCTGGCGCTGCTGCGCGCCCTGCGGCCCGCCGACCACATGGTGGACGAGGCGCACTGCGTCGACCAGTGGGGCCGGGACTTCCGGCCGGAATACGAACGGCTCGGCGAGATCCGCAAGCGCCTCGGCGACCCGCCGGTCCTGGCCTTCACCGCAACAACCGGGCGCAGGACGCAAGCCTGCATCCTCTCCTCACTCGGGGTGATCGAGGCAGAGGTGTCCGTCCACGGCGCCAGCCGGCCGAACGTCTCCTTGCGGCGGCGCGTTTCCCTGCAGGCGCGCCTCGGCTTCGTGGCGGATCTCCTCAGCTTGGCGGAGACGGTCGGCGTCAAGGCAATGGTATTCATTCCGACCCGAAAGGGCGGTGATGCACTCTCGGCGGCCCCGGCCGCTGAGGGCGTCACTACGCCCTTCTATCACGGGCAGCTGCCAGCGCCGGAAAAGCAGGACCTGTTGCAGCGCTTCGGCGGCCACCTCGAGCCGAAGCTCTCGCGCATCATTTGCACCAACGTCTTCGGTATGGGCGTGGATATCCCCGACGTGCGCCTGGTGATCCACTGGCAGCACCCCGCTTCGCCGGAGGACTACCTGCAAGAGTTCGGGCACGCCGGCCGCGACGGGCGGAGGAGCGTCGCCGTGCTCCTCACCGACGAGAAGCGGAAGGCCCGGCGGTCAAGCTTCTCGACTTCATGGCAGGATTGACCGTGGACCAGGCCACGGTATGGAGCCTGATCTGACGCGACCAGTCGCCGGACTTCCTGACAGCGGCCCGGCGGCAGGAGGTGACTGACAGCCTGGATGGCATCCTGCTCGCGGCACAAGAGGGCGCGGAGATAGAAGCCGAGAGGCTGGCTCGCTGGCTGCTTCTGAGTTTCCGGGATGGTGCTCTGAACGCACCGGCCCGGACGCGGTGGATCCTTCCAAGCGCATCGCGCCGAATGGCGGGGCCGCGATGCCTGAAGCTGCCCGCGCTTCCGCTGCCGTGACGTCGTCGTCAACTCGTTGAGGCAGAGGTCACCCGGCCCGTCGACAAGGGGGGGTAGACGGGCTGGCCAACGCGACGATAGCCTTCCCGCAAAAGATCGAGGGACGATTCATGGCACACGCCGTTATCGGAACCGCACCCACGCGGCTGGGGGCGCGGACGGAATTCGGACGGCGGACATGGCTGCTGGGCGGGGCAGCGGCGGCGCTGGCCATGCGCGGTGCCGGCACGGCGCATGCCCAGGCGAAGCCTCCGTTATCCGTTGCGGTCGGCACGGATGCGACAACCATGGATCCATGCCGGATCGCCGGCGGGAATGACTACTTCTTCTTCGCGAACGTCTTCGAAGGGCTCTACGGCCCCGACGAGCAGGGCCAGCCGGCTCCGCTGCTTGCCGAAAGCCACACGGTGAGCCCCGATGGTCTGGTCTGGGACTTCACGCTGCGGCCGAACGCCCGGTTCCACAATGGCGAGCCGGTTACTGCCGACGATGTGCGCTTCAGCTGGCAGCGCGCCGTGGCGCCGGAGACGCGCAATCCGCGCGCCAGCGTGCTGGTCGCCAATATCGCGGATGTCGTGGTACTCGACGAGCGCCGCTGCCAGGTGCGACTAAAGAAGCGAGACGCCTCGTTCCTCAACAACTGTGGCGAGTACTGGTACATCATCTCGCGCAAGCATGTGGAATCGGCGGGCGAGAATCCGTTTGACCGCATGCCGATCGGCACCGGCCCCTTCGCCTTCGTGGAGCGGCGGATTAGGTCCTACATCAAGCTGCGCGGCTTCGAGCAGCACTGGGGCCGCGTGCCCGCCTTCGGCGAGGTGACGCTGAAGATCATCCCCGACGACCAGTCGCGCGTCGCGCAGGTGCAGACGGGCGAAGCCGATATCGTCATCAACATCCCGCCCGTGCTCGCGGCACCGCTGCAGCGGCTCCCGAACGTCCAGATCATCCGCGCCCCGAGCTTTCAGAACATCTACATCGCGATCAACGCGCTCAACGGGCATCCAGGGCTGCAGCGCGCCGATGTGCGGCGTGCGCTCAACATGGCGGTGGACAAGCAGGCACTGCTGCGGGCGACAATGCTCGGATTCGCCCGGCAGATCGAGATGCCGTGCCAGACCGGAATCTTCGGTTGCGACGCGACAGTCACGCCCTATGGCTTCGACCCGACCCGGGCACGCGAGATCCTCAGCCAGGCCGGATTCGACTTCAATCGCCCGCTGCGCATCCTGGGGCAGGGTACAGGGCGCGTGCCGCAGGCGCGCGAGACGGTGCAGGGCGTGGCGTCGTTCCTGAATCGGATCGGGGTACGCACCGAGATCACGATGCTCGACTACGGCGCCTGGATTTCCACCTACGGCGCCAAGGAGAAGGATCCGAACGTTGATCTGATCTTTGCGAATTTCACCGACTACAACACCGATCCTTCCGGCCGCCTGCTGCGCCAGATCCGCAGCGGCAGCGTCTATTCCTGGTACTCCAATGCCGAGATCGACGCGCAGCTCGACCGCATGAATGACTTCGCATCAACCGAGGAGAGGCGCAAATTCGTCCAGGGCATCATGGCCAAGCTGCACGAGGAGGCGCCCCTCATCACCCTCTGGACGGTCGATTCGGTCTACGGCGTGGGACGCGGCATCCGCTGGACGCCGACGCCCAACGTATCATGGCCGGTGCTGTTCAACGTGCAGCGTGCCTGAGCCCGACAGCGCGGAAAGGCCAGAATGGCGCGTTTCATCCTCACCCGGCTGTGGCAGACGCTGATCACACTCCTGCTGCTGACCATCCTCATCTTCATCCTGGCGCGCCTGACGGGTGACCCGACGCCGCTCGTAATGCCCTCGGAGGCAACGGAAGCCGACCGGAATTTTTTCCGCCAGCAGTATGGCCTCGATCGTCCGGTGTATGAGCAGTACGTGATCTTCCTGCGCAACGTGCTGCATGGCGATTTCGGCATCTCCTTCCGCTACCGGGAGCCGGCCTTCGGCCTGGTCCTCGCCGCCATCGGCCCGACGCTGCAATTGGCGGGCGTCTCGATGCTGGTTGCGATGCTGCTCGGCCTGCCGCTCGGCATCCTGGCAGCGCTGCGGCCGGGCTCCTGGTTCGCCGCGGCGGTCCGCAGCTATGCCAGCCTCGGCCAGGCAATGCCGACCTTCTGGACCGGGCTGATGCTGATCGCCGCCTTCGCCATCATGCTGCCGGTGCTGCCATCCTCCGGCTACGGGACGCCTGCGAATTTCGTGCTGCCTGCCGTTACCCTCGGGTTCTACGCCTCCGCCTCCATCACCATGCTGACCTGGGCAAACATGACCGAGGCGCTGCGCAGCGACTTCGTGCAAATGGAGCGCGTGCTCGGCATTCCGCGCCGGCTGGTCGTCCTGAAGCACGCGCTGCGCAACGCCTCGCTGCCCATCGTGACCTATCTCGGCCTGCAGTTCGGGCTCCTGCTCGGCGGCGCCGTCGTGACGGAACGGGTCTTCGCCTGGCCCGGGGTCGGCCAGATGCTGGTGGATGCCATTCTCAACCGCGACTACCCGGTCGTGCAGGCGGCGGTCATGCTGACCGCGGTTCTCTTCATGGCGATCAATCTCGTGGTCGATCTCCTTTATGCCGTGCTCGATCCGCGGGTGAGCACGCCATGAGCGCGACCACTACCGGCAGGCTGCGCCAGGCGCGCCGGATGGTCCGTCTCCCGGCCTGGGGTGTGGCCGGCCGGCCGCCGATCCTGGCAGCTGCGGTCTGCCTGCTGATTGTCATCGCTGCCATCGGCGGCGGGGCCATCACGCCCTACGTCCCGGACGAGGCCGATTTCACCGCCATTCTCGCGCCCCCGGCCTGGAGCGAGGGCGGGAGCTGGCAGCACCTGCTCGGCACCGACCAGCTCGGCCGCGACATGCTGAGCCGGCTGATTGCCGGCGCCCGCATCTCTCTCCTTACCGCCGTCGCCGCGGTCGTCGCAGGCGGTACGGTCGGCGTCGCGCTGGGCCTTGCCGCGGGCTATATCGGCGGCATCGTCGAAGCGGTGATCATGCGCGTGGTGGATGCCTTCCTCGCGCTGCCCTTCATCCTGATGGCGCTTGCCTTCGTCGCTGCCCTTGGAACCGGCGTCGGCAACATCGTCCTGGTGATGGTCCTCACGAACTGGGCCCGCTACGCGCGGCTGGTGCGCAGCGAGGTGGTGTCGATCAAGCAGCGCGATTTTGTTGCGCTAGCCCAGGTGGCGGGGCTGCGCCCTGCGGCGATCGCGCTCCGGCACATCCTGCCGAACGTGATGACCTCGATCCTGGTGCTCGCCGTCCTCGATGTCGGTCGCGCCATCATTCTCGAATCCTCGCTCTCCTTCCTCGGTCTCGGTATCCAGCCGCCGGAGGTGTCCTGGGGCCTCGCTTTGGCTGAGGGACGCACCTACATGAGCGTGGCGTGGTGGCTCACCGTCTGGCCGGGTCTTGCCATCGTCATGACGGTGATCAGCTTCAACGCGCTCGGCGACTGGCTGAAGGCGGGCTTCGATCCGCGCGGCAGGCTCTAGGGCCGACGCGATGTCCGGACCCGCCCCCCTGCTCGCCATCCGCGGCCTCAATGTCGCCTTCGGCCCGGCCGAGAGGCCCGTGCCCGCCGTGGCGGATGCGGAACTTACGCTGTCGCCCGGCGAGATCCTCGGCATCGCCGGTGAATCCGGCAGCGGCAAGTCCACCCTCTGCGGCGCCATCATGCGCACGCTGCCGCGCTCCGCCCGGGTTTCGGGCGAGGTCTCCTTCATGGGCCGCGATTTGCTCGCACTGGAAGAGCGGGAGATGGCGAAGCTGCGCGGGCGTACGCTTTCGATGGTCCTGCAGAACCCTATGACCTCACTCGATCCGCTCTACACGATCGGCAACCAGGTGAAGGAGGTGCTGCGGGAGCGGCGGCGTGACGGCGTGGCGCTGCGCCCCGGCGGCGCGGTGGAGGTGCTGCGCCGGGTGCACCTGACTGCGCCAGAGATGAGGCTCGGGCAGTACCCGCACCAGCTCAGCGGCGGCATGCGCCAGCGCGTCCTGATCGGCATGGCGACCGCCGCGGCGCCGCGCCTGCTCATCGCGGATGAGCCTACGACGGCGCTCGACGCCTCGATCCAGGACGAGATCCTCATCCTGTTCCGGGAGCTGCGGGAGGCGGCCGGCAGCGCCGTGATCATCGTGACTCATGACCTGTCGGCGATCCGCCGCCTCTCCGACCGCGCCATCATCATGTATGCCGGGCGCATCGTGGAGGAAGGCCCGACCGCCGAGGTCTTCGCCGCGCCGAGCCACCCCTATACACGCGCGCTGCTGGACTCGCTGCCACGGATCGAGGCGGAGGAGGTGCATCTCCGTGCCATCCCGGGCCAGGTTCCGGATCTGGCACAGCTGCCGCCTGGCTGCGCCTTCGCGGCGCGTTGCCCGGTGGCACAACCGGTCTGCAGGATGCATCAACCGGAGGAGAGTGCCGTCGGAGAGCGGCATCGGGTCTTCTGCTGGCAGGCGGGAGCGGCGGCATGAGCACGGATGCGGCCATGCCCATGGTCGAGGCCGAGGGCCTGACCAAGGCCTTCCTGCTCCCCGCGAAGTCCCTTTTCGGGAAGCCGCAGACCGTCTCGGCCGTCGTCGATGTCAGTTTCCGCATTCCCCGCGGAAGGACCTTCGGCCTCGTCGGCGAGTCCGGCAGCGGCAAGAGTACCGTCGCGAAGATGCTGCTCAAGCTGATCACCCCGACCGCGGGCGAATTGACGGTCGAGGGCAAGCGGATCTTCAGCCAGACGCCGGCCGAGGAACTGGCCTATCGCCGCAAGGTGCAGGCGGTGTTCCAGGACCCCTACGGATCGCTCAGCCCGCGGATGCGGGCCGACCGCATCGTGACGGAGCCGCTGCGGGCGCATGGCGTGCCAGCACGCGAAGCCGAGGCACGGGCGCCGGAGTTGCTGCGGCGCGTCGGCCTGCCGCCGGAGGCCGCCCGCAAGTACCCGCACGAGTTCAGCGGCGGCCAGCGCCAGCGCCTGGCCATCGCCCGCGCCCTTTCGGTGGATCCGCAGCTCCTCGTGCTGGATGAACCGGTCTCGGCGCTCGACGTCTCCGTCCGCGCGCAGGTGCTGACCCTTCTGCGGGAGATGCAGCAGCGCCTGAACCTGACATACCTGTTCGTCGGCCATGATCTGGCGGTGGTGCACTACCTCAGCGACACCGTCGGCGTCATGTATTTCGGACGCTTGGTCGAGTTGGGGGCAGCCCGCCTCGTGCTCCGGCAGCCTGCGCATCCCTATACCCGCCGCCTGGTTGCACTCGCCTCCGGCGACACGCCGCTTGGTGCGGTCCGCCTCCAGGGAGAACTGCCGAATCCCCTGTCGCCGCCCAGCGGCTGCCTTTTTCGAACGCGCTGTCCTTATGCGGATGCGACCTGTGCCGCGGAACTGCCGCAGATGCGGCAGGTTGGGCCGGAGCATAGCGTGGCGTGCCATCACTACGAAGCGCTAGCGGTTGGCGACAAGGCCGAAACCGGCCCAATGCTGCAGGATGCCTAGAGCGAGCATGCTGCGCCTCGGGGACTGCAACGATCGGGCAGGCGGCGATCGCCTCTCCCGCTCATACCATGGCATCGACGCGATGGCGGGGCACCCGCAGGAATCGCGGCCAGCGGCCGTGGACCTGCCGGCTCCGGTCAGGCGCGATCGTGTGGGCGGCCCTTGCATCAGGGCTGCGATGTCCGGCTACGTCGCCGTTGCAGGGCGGGTTCCTGCCGTACTCGGCCCGTTCGTCCAGCCCCCTGAAAGGAACCTTCGAGGACAGGAAGGCGATGTGCTGCCGTGCCTCTTGCGGGCATCGCGCCTGTCCGATGGCCTTCAACCCGAGAAGGCGATGCGCATCGTGGCGATGCTCCGCGGCATGAGAATGGTGGAAATGGCAAAGGCATCGGCCGCCCCCGTCGGCAGGTGGCGTTCGGAGGCCTGGTCGTGACCGCCGCGCTCGCCGTGCGCCGAGAGGCAAACCTGCGACGCCTGTTCGAACCTGTCTCGGTCGCCATCCTGGGCGCGTCGGAGGCTCGAACCAAGGCCGGCGGCCGCCCCTTGGCTTATCTCCGGGAAGCCGGCTTCGCCGGCCGCGTCTATCCCATCAATCCGCGGCACCGCACGCTGTTCGGCTTCGACTGTTTTCCGGGCATCGAGGCGTTGCCGGAAGTCCCCGACCTCGTGGTGGTGGCGATCCCTGCGGAGGGGGTCCTGGCGGCCGTGCGCCAGGCCGCCGATCTCGGTGTGGGCGCCATGGTGATCTACACCAGCGGCTTCGCCGAAATGGGGCCCGATGGCGGTGCGGTCGAGCGTGAGATCCGCGCCATCTGCGAGGCCACCGGGCTCGTCGTCTGCGGACCGAACTGCCAGGGCATCGCCAACCTGTTCAATGGGCTCTCGGTCAATTTCTCGACCGCCCTCTCCGAAGGCCTGCCGAAGCCAGGGCCGGTCGGCATCGTCTCGCAAAGCGGGCTGGTGGGAGCGCTGATCGCCTCCGAATGCATGGCCCGATCGCTTGGCCTCGGCTACCTCGTCAGCACCGGCAACGAGGCGGGCTTCGAGTTCGCCGATGCGGTCGCGCATATGGCGACGGATGACCGCATCCGCGTCATCGTCGGCTATATTGAGGGAATCCGCGATGTCGCCCGCTTCCGTGCCGCTACCCTGAAGGCAAGGGCGAGCGGCAAGCCACTCGTCATCCTCAAGGCAGGGCGTAGCCCGGCGGCAGCGAAGGTGGCGGCCTCCCACACCGGTGCGCTCGCCGGCGCGGTTCGGCTGCATGATGCGCTGTTCGCCGAGCTGGGCGTGGTGGTGGCGGAAAGTCTGGAGGATCTGGTCGATGCAGCGCTGACCTTCGCGGCCGGCCCGCCGGCTCCCGACGGCCGGCGGGTCGCCATCATCGGCAACTCGGGCGGGTTCAATGTGCTCTGCACCGACGCCCTGGACCGTCACGGCCTGGAATTGGCGCCGCTCACGGCAGCAACCCTCGCCGATGTGGCGGCACACATCCCCGGCTTTCTGGTCGCACAGAATCCGGTCGACCTGGCGACGCTGCCGCAGGGCGATCCGGCACTCGCCCGCCGTCTCATCCAGCGCATCGCGGATGACCCGACCGTCGACATCCTCCTCTGCGTGTTCGGCGCGATCCGTGCCGCCTCGGACGCACTGACGGCCGAACTCGCGGGCGTCGCACGCAGCGCGCGCAAGCCCATGCTGGCGGCTTGGCTCGCCTCGGCGCCCTCCGGTTTCGCGGCGCTCTCCGCGGCCGGCGTCCCGACCTTCCCCGATCCATCCCGTACGGCGCGGGCGGCACGCCGCCTGCTCGACGCGGCGCGCATGGGGAACGCCACGCCTCCGCCGGGGCCCGTCCCACCCCTGGATGCGGGGCCGGTCGAGACGCTGGTCCGTTCCGTTGGTGCGGCGGGCGGCAGCACGATCGGCGAGGCCGCGCTGCTGCCGGCGCTTGGCGCGCTCGGGCTGCGCGTGCCGCGGCTTCACCGTGTCCGCGACGCGGCGGAGGCCGCCAGCGCCTTTACCGAAATGGGCGTGCCCAGGGTCGCGGTGAAGATCGATTCCGCCGATATCGCGCACAAGACCGAGGTCGGCGGCGTCGCGCTCGGGATCGACACGCCGGCCGCCTGTGGCGAGGCGGCGCAGCGGATCCTGGCATCCGTGCGCACGCACCGGCCGGATACCAGGATTGACGGCCTCGTTCTGACCGAGATGGTGCGCGGCGAGGCCGAGGTGATGATCGGCATCAGTCGTGACCCCGTGCTCGGCCCGTTCGTTGCCGTCGGCCTCGGCGGCATCTTCGTCGAGGTGCTGGGCGATGTCACGTTCCGCGCGGCGCCGTTCGGGGAGGCGGAGGCGACCGCCTTGCTGCGTTCGCTCAAGGCCTGGCCACTGCTGGAGGGAACGCGCAACCTGCCGCGGCTTGACATAGGGGCGCTGGCGCACGTCGTCGCCACCGTTTCCAGGCTCGCCGCCGCGCTGCCCGACATTGCCGAGCTGGACCTGAACCCGGTTCTGGTCGGGCGGGAGGGCGAGGGCGTCGTCATCGTGGACGCTCTGCTGCGGATCACGCCGGCTGCCTGAGACAAATCGGAGGAGACCAGGGGAGGATGCGGCGATGACCTGGACGGCAGAACTGCAGGATCTGCGGGAACGCCAGCGCATGGCGCGCACCATGGGTGGGGAGGACAAGGTCAGGCGCCAGCACGCCTCCGGACGCCTCACGGTTCGGGAGCGGCTCGACAAGCTGGTGGACAATGGCAGCTTCCTCGAGATCGGATCGATCTCTGGCAAGGCGGAGTATGATGCGGAAGGACGCCTGGTCGAGCTGACGCCCGCGAACTGCGTCATGGGCCGGGCGCAAGTCGATGGCAGGCCGGTCGTCGTCATCGGGGACGACTTCACGGTGCGCGGCGGCTCGGCCGATGCGAACATCAAAGAGAAGCACGTCCTGGCGGAGCGGATGGCGCAGGAGCTGCGCCAGCCAATCATCCGCGTCATCGAGGGCTCGGGCGGCGGCGGCTCGGTCAAGACCATCGAGACCACGGGGCGGGCCAATCTGCCCGGCGGCCTGACAGCCGGCACGCTGCAGTTCCAGTACACGACGG
>Ga0180217_1002244_pt1 | contig 18464 bp, 18 predicted proteins | sample eDN3rd37CBELigOP_FD_128521 | JGI IMG/M metagenome (GOLD analysis project Ga0180217, IMG submission 128521) | Enriched Organic Plus compost microbial communities from Emeryville, California, USA - eDNA 3rd pass 37_C BE-Lig OP (version 2) (version 2) ... | reverse complement strand
ATGGCCACCCGCCGTGTGCTCAGCGACCAACCTACCTGACGCCTCCCAGCGGCGCAGGGTTGTGATCGACACGCCCAGCGCTGACGCCGCGACCCCGATGCTAACCAATCTCTCCATAATGGACAGTTTAGCATAGTTTTGCGCAGATACTGTTCAAGCTGTTAAAGCCCCTTCCAGGGCCTCGTAATTTCCCCCAGTGCCGGTAGCGGTTTATCATCAGGGATGAGGTACCGGATATCACTCGGCCAAAATGCCAAGCACCAACAACAAGGAGAATGCACCATGCTGGTCACATTCAGCAGCAAAGCAGATATGGATATTCTGATGCTGGAAAAGCATGCCAAGCAAGTGCTGATCGCTGCCAACAAGATTACGGGGCCAGAGGTTCCGGAGCGAGGCGTATTCGCACCTGAGCAACTTGACGATGCAATCACTGCCCTGGAGCATGCTATTGATCATGAACGCAAGCACGTCAAACCGCCTTCAGAACAGGAACTTGAGGACGATCCAGAGGCTGCAAAACAAGCAAAGGAATATGTCATGCTGGCTCAACGCGCCGCGCCACTTCTGACAATGCTACGCAAGGCCCGTGACGCAAACGTCCCCGTGATGTGGGAAAAAAGCACTGAATGGTAGTCTGCCAACATGTCCCTCAATGAGGTCTCGACCAATATGCAATGCCGTGCAGGCTGTGCTGCCTGCTGCATTGCACCGTCGATCTCCACGCCCATTCCCGGCATGCCAAACGGCAAGCCTGCCGGTGTCCCATGCATTCAACTGACTGACGATGGGCTTTGCGCAATTTTTGGTAAGCCCCAAAGGCCTGCAGTGTGCAGTTCACTCAAGCCATCACCAGAAATGTGTCGCTCATCCAGACAGGAAGCTCTGATCTGGTTGACTCAGCTAGAACTACTGACGTCGCCTTGACCGTTCTGGTTGCTCTGAACGACTTGGCCGGAGCCTGCCACCTAGCGGCAGCAGCCCCAGCAAGCATCAAACCAAAGAATCAATCCAAGCCCAGCATGCCCCTTAACTTTGACAGATCTTCAGCAAGGGTATTAACTCTGGAAGCAAGCATTTTGCGGTCACGTTCAGTAAGCTTCTCGTAGCTCTCAAATCCACCGCCTTTGGTCTGATACTTTTTCAGGGTATCAAATACATTCTGGAAATTGGCGTCAGTTTTTTTTACGAACTTCTGGTCGGCCTCACCCAACAAAGGCTTCATCAAGCTGAAGATCTTGAACGCACCATCAAAATTGGCCTGAAAGTCATACAAATCGGTATGGCTGTAGCGGTTTTCCTCTCCAGAAATCTTTGTAGCCGCAACCTCTTCCATCAAGACTGCAGCACCGCCAACGACCTTTTCAGGAGGGAATGTCAAGGTAGCTAATCTTTTGTTCAAATCCCTCACATCTCGCAACAAATTGTCGGCAACAACATTCAATTTTGTTGTATCACTCTCAACCCACAACGCATATTCAATCCGATGGAATCCTCCGAAGTCAGAGGACTTTTCTGCCTGTTCGTGGTCATCTGCCCGTGAATCGATTGCACTGTCAAGATCGCTAAAAAGTTCAGCAATCGGTTCTATCCTTTCATAGCTGATCCTGGTCGTTGGATAAAGAGCCTTGGCTTTTTCCGTGTTTCCTGATCGCACAGCAGCCACAAACTGCTCAGTGTCTTTGAGGAGTTGATTGCTGTTCTTAAGAACATAGAGCTTGTATTGAGCAATTGGCGGCACAAGATCCATTGGAGATACAGCGGCAAAAGATGAAGATGTCGTCAGCTGCATGGCAATGGCCACACTTAGGGACAGAATCGCTTTTTGTTGTTTCATGAAAATGTTTTCCTTCCTTTCGAGATAGTTTCCGTTATCAGAGACAGGTCAACCTTCAAGTAGCGTGCGGCCAAACCAATCGCTCTTGTCCACAACGCCCGGCAGCGTAAAGAAGTAGCCGCCCCCAATCGGTTTTATGTACTCCTCAAGTGGTTCACCGTTGAGTCTGTTTTGAACTTCGATAAACCCTTTGGCCAGGTTGGCCTGATAACAGATAAAAAGCAGTCCCATTTCCAACTGTCCCGCTTTGCTCGTTCCATTGGAGTAATTGAACGGGCGGCGCAGAATCAGGTTTTCCTGAGTCGCTGCGGTGCGAGGGTTGGCAAGCCTGATATGTGCGTCTAACGGAGTCCGAAAACCCTTCTGATCCCTTTGATAATCTGGGACGTCATGTTCACTTTCGCCCCCATCAAGTGGTGCTCCATTTGCTTTTTTTCGGCCGATGATATGCTCCTGCTCCTGTAGCGGAGTACGATCCCATCGCTCAACAAAATTCCGGATGATTCTTATCACCTGATACGACCCATGCGTTGCCCATGCTGGCTCATCCGAGCCAGCCTGAACCCAGACGAGCTTATTCATCAATTCTTCATCTGCCGCATCGGGGTTTGCTGATCCATCCCTGAACCCGAGGAAATTACGTGCATTTTCTGGGCGATGTGCGGCGTTGTATGTCGTCGGCGCGACATTGCCTTCCTGTTTCCATAGCAACACCATCAAGTCAGGGGTATGCTTGATGATGTCACGCAAGGCATGGATATTGGTATCTTGGTTATTTGCACAAAACTGGATTGAAATGTCACCATGACAAAGCTCTGCGTTCAGAGCGTCATTTGGGAACGCCCACATACGTTGCAAGTGCAAAGGTTTTTTTGCAGAGAGTCCAAACCTTTCATCAAACAAAGACGCGCCAACTGAAACTGTGATTGTCAGATGGTCGGGGCTGACCGCAGGACCGAGTATCCCCGAATCCGGGGGCGGCAATTTCGGATCCCATTCTGGCAGAACACCACCAGTCGTCAGAAACGCAATCCGGTTGGTCAGTATCCGGAACAATCTTCCGAGTTCTTGCTTATTGGGAGCTACGACTGTAAACGAAACCACCATGCCATTGCTGGGGCGGGGGGTCACAATTCCAGCTTGATGCAATCCCATGTATGGCACACAACCGGAGCTTTGTGCTTTCACTTGCTGTTGCCCGTCTCTGACCCTGCTGTCAGGTACCGAGACCGACGCCACAGACTTGGATAACCCCGCAATTGAAACGGCCCCTGACAAGCCCATCATTCCCAAGGCTTTTCGGCGCTGCCTGGAAATCAATTCATTTTTCATAACAGTCATGCTTTTTGATTACTCCAATCCTAGTGTTGAGTTGATTCCAGACATTGCGATCGCCAGATCATGAACAATCGAGGCAAACTGTTTCCTTTGACCTTCCGAAAGATCTTCTCGCCCCCATCTGTCGTCCAGACCTTCAAAGTCCTGTAGATTTCTTTCAAACGTTTGCAACAACGATTCGATTTGTTGGTGCAACCGAGGAGATGCCTTCAGTAGCAAAGGCATGAATACCTGGGCTGCCTTGCTTGTGCCTTCAAATACGCCTTGGAGATTGGCCAGCTCCGTGTTGCTGTACCTCTCCTCGCCTCCGTGATCAAGGCTAAAAGCGGTTCTTTCTAGTTGTCGTACGGCATACATGGATAACATCTGAGGCATAGGCTGCAAACTAATTAACCGCTGTCTGATCTCAGTCGTATCGCTCTTAAGATCTTGTGTTGCCATCAATGCTGCTGGAATGTCATGTCGCTTGAATAGTTCGACCTCAACCCTGTGAAAGCCTCGAAACGACGCGTCATCTTCTTGTTGCTCAAAGCTGTCAGCCTGTGCATTGATACGTAGGTCAAGATCTGAAAATGCCGCCACCACAGCTTCAACACTCTTGTATGAGCGATGTGCACCTGCATAGGCCTGCCTGATCAGCGCTAAATCCCCTGATGAAAGGGCCGTTTCCAACTCCTGTACAGCAGCATCCAGTTCGTCGACCTCAAGGGCAAGAAACACTTGGTATTCAGCCAATGCTCCCAGAAAGCTAGCCAGTGGCGGGCGCTTGTCCTCGGCATCGGATTCAGCTGATGGGGTTACTACCAGTTTTCCGTGTGGATTCGTTAAAAGCCCGCATGTAATTTCATACTGCCCCGGCCTTAGCTTTACCCTCATTTTTTGCGAAAACCCTGGCGCAATATTCTCTCTCTCGTCAACAACCATGACCCCATCCAGTATTTCCCACTCAAGCGTGCGCGTAGACTGGTTGATGATGGTAAATACAGTTCTCCCAGCTGGAACCGTGATTTCATTAGGACTGCATTCCCTGTTATTGATAGCGACAGTGATTTCACTGCCTTTGCCCTCAGAACTTGAATCAGCCTGTCGTGCGGTTTTTGCTGCATACCAAAAAACAGCACAAGCCGAGATGAACAGTACGATCGAAGAAAAAACGAGAGCCTGTGTAGCCTTACCTGCATGATTTGTCATTGGCGTGTCTTCCAGCTATGTACTGCTAGGCACATTTGACATGGGCCTCAAAAAGAAGGGAAAGGTGAGGGCAATGAACACAAGATAGGCCAACAGTTCACCCAACGCCGGATTTGCTTGGTATCCAAGGAAGCTCGATAGCATGGCTCCAAGAAGGCCATCAACCGGAAGGAATTCGCTCAAATCGAACACAACATATTGAAGATGATTCCAGATTCCCGCTTCATGCAAACTCCGTATCGCACCTGCAAGCAGACCGGCTGCAACCAAAAGAATGAAAACCCCCGTCAGGTGAAAAAACCTCTTCAGATCAAGACGAATTCCCTTGCAATAAATGCCATAGCTGACAAGCACAGCAACCAATGTTCCACTTGCTGCACTAACCACCGATTCCCATCCAGGGCTTTGCTGAATGACGGCCAACAAGAAGAAAACTGACTCCAGCCCCTCCCTGGCCACGGCTAGAAATGCCATAGCCACCAATGCCCAGGCTGTCGCTGTAGACCGCTGATGCACAACCCTGTCAATTGATTTCTGGAGGTCACGTTTCAATCCACTGGAGTTCTGCCTCATCCAGAAAACCATGCTCGTGAGCATAACGACGGCAGCAAGGCTTACAACCGCTTCAAAAAGCTCCTGTTCCTTTTGGGGGAAATCTGCGGCGACAAACAACAAAGCAGCCCCACAAAACAAAGAAGCGGCAATAGCTAGCACGATCCCGATCCATACTGGAACCATCAGATTCTGATGACCGGTCTGTCTTAAATAGCTGGCGATGATGCCAACGATCAACCCTGCTTCGATTCCCTCTCGAAGCATGATAAGAAACGGTATATGCATAAAAATTGAGTGAAAAGTCTGTCACGAGTCCAGGCTTAACCAGGACGGTATTCGGTCAGGAAAAAGTATGGAAACTTCGGGCGAGTCGTCTTACACGTCGAACATTGCCCCTAGAAATTTATGGAAAGAGAAACCACAGCGGATCACAGGAAAATCTGCCTGAAAATTATTGAATGAGAATCGATATCATTTAATTGTTAAGAAATTCTAAGTGCAAACACTGACCTGCGTCAAGTTTGATGTGTGAATCACCTTGACCCGGTGCGCGACATGCGCCGCTTTGCGGGTTTGCACCAGTTTGTCTTTAACAAGGCGCTGGCGTTGCGGAAGGTTCGGTACAAGAGAAGCGAAAAGAAGCTTGGCGATGCCGGAATGAGCACCATAGGAATCTTCTGCCTTCAGGCCGGGAACAATGCCAAAGAAATTGCAAAGCAATGGCATCTCCACCTCTCTTGTGCGATAAATTCCAGATTTGTCGAATCTTCTTGATGTCCTTTTCTTGCATTGCCAGCGAATACAAAAGGCATCCTTTTTTAAAAAACCTGCCCAAACTGGAGCCAAGCAATAATGAAAGTCATGATGAAGTCAGTATTTGCTGGTTTATGTGTCTGTATGGCATCTGCGGTACTTGCCGATGCCCCCTTCGTCAAACAAGATGATCCATCCAGTCTTGGTCTTTTTGTCTGGACCAATGAGAAATGCCCTTTCTCTGAAGATGATGTCTATGAAATGGCTGAAAAGCTTTTCAAGGCTGCAAAAATAAAGCCTACGGAAAACCTTCAACTGAACCTGACTTTGAACGTTGACTGTATGCCCATCGTCAACGAGAAAGAAACACTGCTCGGCTACAGCATGTACACCGAGGCGCGTTGGGGCACCCAACTCAAGAATGGAATGAATGTTCTTTATGAAGAACCTGACTATGGGTTTTTCATGATCGCGCCCGAATCTGAATCCACAGAACACTACCTTAAGCGGATCAAAAGTTCTGTCCAGGAAGCTCTGGATGATTACCTGAGCGCTAACTCTTGACCTCGTGCGCCACAATCCTTGAGCCGCAAAGCCAAGTCCCCAATAACTGGAAGAAAGCCAGGGCACGCGAGCAACGCATCATGTCCAGATTGGCACCATGCGATCGAAATCCGGTTGGCTTGGAGCGACTGTATACCTTATCAAGGTGTCACTGCCGAACACGAGTCGAACATGCCTGGTCTTGAATTGACATCCTCCCCCAGCCTGAACGCCGTAGGAATCTCCGAACTTTAAGCAGGACAGGATGTCAAGACACAAGGCTTACAGCTTGGCGTCACATCATCGAACCCACATTCGGCATCAGGAACGTCCGCAGAAAACAAGCTGTTGCCTATTTCTTTTCCTTGCTCAGCCAGGTCACCAAATCATCAAAATCCAGCGGCCTTGAAAAATAGTAGCCCTGGAATGCATCGCACCCAAAGCGTTGCAAAACTGAAAACTGTTCCCAGGTTTCAACACCTTCAGCAACAACGCGCATCCCCATTTGACCTGCCATCGTGATGATGCCCTGGCAAATTGCAGCATCCTTGGAACTGGTCGTTACATTCTCGACAAAACTTCTGTCAATCTTGATGTTATGTACAGGCAGGTTTTTCAAGTAACTCAAACTTGAAAAACCCATACCAAAATCATCTATGCTGGTACTGACTCCAAGATCCTGCAGCTTTCCAATCAGCTGGATGGCTGTCTCTGTATTCCGCATCAGAATTCCTTCCGTCAGTTCCAGATCGAGACACTCCGCTGGCAAGTGGGTCTGTGAAAGAATGTCCTTGAGCCTATCAACAAAGCCTCGCCTGTGAAACTGCAGCGGTGACAAGTTCACTGACATCCTTGCATTCGCCAAAAGCCCCAAGTCAAGCAATCGTCGTGCATCCTTGCATGCCTGGGTCATGACCCATCGTCCCAGTCGGATGATCTGACCAGTTTCTTCAGCAACCCGGATGAAGCTTATTGGAGGAATTAAACCTTTTGTTGGATGCCTCCAACGCACAAGCGCCTCTACTCCACATACCTTTCCTTGTCGGTCTACCTGAGGTTGAAAATTCAGGAACAACTGGTTGCCATTCATGGCATCTTGCAGTTCGTTCCTCAGATGAACCCTTATCGCTGCTTTTTCATCCAGGTCATCGGCAAAGACAACATAAGTATCCCTCCCCTGTTGCTTGGCCTTGTACATCGCAATATCGGCCTCTTGCAGCAGCTTGTCTGGCGTAGAGTCAGGCTGTGAAATACTGATTCCGATACTGGCAGTAACATACAGCTCGTTATGCCCGATCCGGTGTAGCTGACCGAAACTTGCTATCAGCATTTCAGCCATCTGAATGGCATCTTCTTCGCTATGCAGATCAGGTAGAAAAAGCACAAATTCATCACCGCCAAATCTTGCCAGAAAATCCCCGGGACGAAGAAGTTTCTGCATAGCCTGGACGATACTAACCAACACCTGATCTCCAACACGATGCCCCAAGGCATCGTTGATCGGCTTGAACTCGTCCAGGTCGATGAACAATAGTGCCAGCCGCGTCCCCTTGATCTTGCTTTGCGAGATTTCTTCTACAAGCCTTTCCTCAAAATAGGCCCGGTTCGGAAGACCCGTCAGCACATCATAGCGTGCTTGGTACTCCAGCTTTCTGGCCTGCTCAAGCTGCTGGGAAACATCTTTCATGATGATGGTGTAGTGACTCACAACGCCACTGTCGCTACTGACCGGTGCCAAGGAAAGCTGATTCCATGTCATTTGGCCATCCTGCTTTTTAGTCTTGAATACCAAAGTGCATGTGCGCAGGTCACGGATAACCTCATCAATGCGCTTTAAGTCATCAGCCTCAAAGAGATTGCCGACAAGACTCTGAAATGGCGTATTCAGTACTGAATCCCTGGGGTATCCCGTGATATCAGTAAAGGCTGAATTCACAAATGTGATCATTTGCGCAGGCCCTCTCAGATCAACCAGCAAAACACCGTTGTCACTGGTTTCAAGACAACGGGTCAGCAAACGCTGATTCTCCTGAGCAATATGGCGCTCCGTCACATTGTTGCCAACGACATAAACACCAATGACCTCGCCATCGACCACGATGGGGGAAAAGGAACATTCAAAATCCTGCTTATTGCCGTCTATGGTGACATACTTGACACTGATGGCCTGCGGTTTGCCTTGAACCGCCCCCTTGAACGCAGTCTCAAATATCTGGAAGTCCTCCCGGCTCATTTGGGACGGCAAAATCATGCTCTGGTACGTTTGCTGTCGCGGGTCTTCACCATTGAGACCAATCAGACTGCTGGCTGCCTCATTGACCGACACACAACGACCTTCCCGATCAAACTCAAAAACCGGCTCGGGGGACTGATAAAACAATGAACGAAAACGCTGCTCTTCTACGCTGAGTTCCCGTGACTTTTTACGCTGGTTCACCGCGAAACCACACGCAAGCATAATCAGCATACTCACGATGATTCCAAAGCCAAGAATTCCCGGAATCAATATTCCTTGCCAACTCCAGAAACTGACCGGCTCTGCCACTGCAACCAGGCTCAGTGTTGGCCCGTTACGCAACCTGATATCAATGCGTTCTCTGAATATGTCCCCCCTTACGTGAGCAGTATCCCCAGTAGGTGCCATTTCAAGATGAATCCTGAACTCGTTAGGCACCAGACTGAACATCGGGTTCAACAATGTGCTCAAATCAAATGACGCAAAAACCTTCCCTCCAACAGGATTTTCAGGTGTAACCAGCAGGACAATGGTTGGAAAACTTTTGTCATTTGGAAAGATCCATCCATACTTCTGGTTAGAACCAATGACAGAGTCAATCCATTCAACAAAACGTGGTCTCGATAATTGCCGAACAAGCCAGTCTGTCGAAAACTGCGACTTTCCTTTGGCAACAATCATGTCGCCACTGCCGTTAAAAACCACCAAAGCCTGCAGTGCCTGTAAGTCGTTCAGATAGCGTCGTAATTCTGTTTGCTGCAATTCTTCAGGCACATCGAACCCAAGCGCTGACCATCGGTCAGCAAACCTCTCTATCAGCTCCTGCGTTTCCTGGAACTCACTTTCAAGAACAACCTCGAGCGTCTGCAAAAACAACCGCGCAGCCTGTTGCCTCTGATCCTGGATTCCCCAACTTGCAACAATAAGCAAGAAAAAGGTGCCCATCAGACTCACAAAACCCGCGATCATTTCCACGCGACCAAGATACAGCGGCACCTTGAGCATCTTGGGTAGCCACATGAGGAGCAACCCATAGCCTATGGCAAACCAACATACAACCCGGGTCACGCCAAATACCAACTGGCCACTGTCTTCTGGGGGTTGGAAGGCATAAACCACAAGGATCGCAATCCCACAAACCAGCCCAATCAAACCAACCAGTCGCGCGTACGCTTGTCCCAAGGGTTTCTGAACGCCGAAGATCCCCATCATGCCAAGGATTATGATGCCCATGGCAGGAATGTTCCCCAGCTTCTCTATCTCAACACCCAGCACAAAACCAGGTGCGGTATTCCCTGCCCAAAAATTGTGTATGACTTGAGAGCCTGCCATCAGCACCAGGATTGCCCCGGTCACAAGCTGCAACCTGCGGTAGGAAAGCATGATGGCAACCATCAGGATGCCGCCCAGAATCAGAGCCAGAGCACCCTGTACAGTAACGACAAGGTCATGAGGAATAGGAAGACCCGGCCAGATATGCGCCAGCAAGGTCAACAAGCCAGCCAAGGTGCCTGAAACAAAGAGAATGAACAGGAAAATCTGGAAGGAGAGTGCCCGCTGAAGGTTTCTCATGCTCCCTCCTTAAGCAATCAGTCCGGGAACCTGCAGTCCAGAATACTATCCGGAATCTCACGAAGTATTGTCAAGATAGTTTCCATATCTTGAATTGCCTGATCATAAAAAATAGTTCTAACCGTCTGATTTGTTGTGTTTTTATCAGGATTGGTTTGATGCATGTCCTGCTCAATGTTCTTTGACAGGAGGATTCCTGAAACATTTTTAACATGCGATTGTTAATCGTGCCTTCAACACTTTCAAAAATAATAATTTATTGATTCACTATAAAAAATAGAACTTGTCTATATGCTTAGTACAAAAAACCCTCAAACCAGACCTTATCGATCCAATTTGAGGGAAGCTGCACGCTCTCAAAACTCGAGAGCAAGGGGAAACTTTTCAATGCATTAAAACAGCATCAGCTAACCAACAGATCTGACTCCAGCATGGAACCTGTTGCAGCAAAGCGCTGGTGCCACTCAAACACCTCGCCAAGCAGATGGGGAGTATGGCCGCCCACCTTCTTGCAAGCACGGAAGTAGTAGCTACGCAAAGCTTCTCGATAGGCAGGATCGACACAATTCTCGATCACAACAATTGCACGCTCACGCGGAGCCAGACCCCGCAAATCCGCCAAGCCCCATTCTGTCACCAGGACATCAACATCATGCTCCACATGGTCGACATGGGACACCATCGGCACGACGCGCGAAATCCGACCATTTTTGGTCGTGGATTTGCTTACGAAAATCGACAGATGCGCATTACGTGCAAAATCTCCAGAGCCTCCAATCCCATTCATCATGTGCGTTCCACACACATGAGTGGAATTGACATTGCCATAGATATCCATTTCAAGGGCCGTATTGATACTGATTATCCCAAGCCTGCGAATAATTTCCGGATGATTACTTATTTCCTGTGGCCGTAACACGAGCTTGGATCGATAGCGATCCAACTGCTCGATAAACCTCGCATACATAGCATCGGTTAGCGTGACCGATGATGCAGAAGCCATGGTCATCTGACCCGAATCCAGCAATTCAAAAGTGCTGTCTTGCAGTACTTCTGAATACATGGTCATCCCACTGAACGATGATTTCAGCAAACCATGCATCACTGCATTGGCTATCGTTCCAATACCCGCCTGCAAAGGGAGTAACGATGGGGTCAAGCGTCCGGCACTAACCTCACCGGAAAGAAAATCGATCACATGATCTGCAATGGCATGTGTCTGCGCATCCGCAGGCAAATTGCTGGAAGGGCAATCTGCCTCGTCTGTAATGACGATGGCTGCAATTTTTTCTGGATCCACCGGAATTGAACTGGTACCAATCCTCTGAAGCACCGATGTCAGAGCAATGGGTTGCCTGCCGGGCCTGGGCTCGGGAAGATAGATGTCATGCACACCCTCCAGTTCCAGCGGTACCGCCATATTCAACTCGACAATGACTTGACGAGCCTGTTGCACAAAACTCGCGTTGTTGCCAACAGAAGTCGTTGGCACAATACTGCCATCCTCACGAATGGCCAAAGCCTCAACAACCGCAATGTCAATGGGTGGCAAATTACCTGATCGCAGTGACTCTGCAGGTTCTGAAAGGTGTTGATCAACGAAGAGAACCTTCCCCTCGTTTATCGCATTTCTTAGTTGCTTGTCCGCCTGAAAAGGAGAGCGTCTGGCCAACAAACCGGCATCTGCCATCATGCCGTCGCGATCATGTCCCAAGGATGCGCCTGTAAGCACGTTCAGTTTCAAACCATCGCACCGTGCCCTCTCAGCCAAGGCTTGCGGCAAGGCTTTGCAATCCCCCGCCTTTGTGAAACCACTCAGTCCTACGGTCATTCCGTTTTTAAACAGTTCTGCCGCAGCCTGCGCTGAAACGATGCTGCCTTCCAAAGCCGCACACCGGATCCTGTCCTGGTACATAGTGTCTCGTGTCTCTTATCGTATTTAGATATATAGATATAAAGAACTTTACTGTGAGATTAGCATCGTCATCATGAATTAAACTGCTTGAATCCATTCAAAAAATTCATGGTGGTGGTCATGGATCTACGGTCGTTGCGCTATTTCACCGAAACGGTAAGGCTTGGAAGCTTTACCGACGCCGCGAGGCAACTCGATGTGACACAGTCCACCATCAGCAAGATGATCCGGCAGCTGGAGGATGAAGTCGGTGAACCACTTATGTTGCGCGAAGCCAGAAAAATCACGCTGACCGATACGGGCAAGGTTGTTTATGAGCGTGGCTTGGAAATCCTGAAATCCATGCAACAGCTTCAGGTGGAAATCCGGGAAACCCAATCCGTTGCAAGGGGGCGGCTGATCTTAGGCATTCCCCCCATGATCAATATCATTTTTACCGAAGTCCTCAAAGCGTTCCGCAACAAGTATCCGAAAATTGAGCTGATTCTGACTGAACTCACTGGCCAGCAAGCTGAGCATCAAGTCGCCAATGGTGACATCATGGTCGGCATGAGCTTGCTGCCCATCAAACCAATCCCGGAAATCAACCTGGCCGTCCTGTCCAGCCAGAGGATTGTGGCCATAGGAAACACGGCCTTCTTTCCAAACCCTGACAAAATCATATCGCTCCAATCTTTGTCCAGTCAGCCGCTCATATTGCCCAATGACGAGTTTGCGCTGACACGCCTGATACGCCAGAAGTTTGCAATGCATGGCCTTGAGCCTAGAGTCACCGCACAAAGCGGTCAGTGGGATTGGGCTGTGGAAATGGCCCGTGCCGGAATGGGTATCGCCTTTGTTCCAGAATCTTTTGTTCAACGCATCAATCAAGACGGTCTGGTTATCAGAGAAATAGTGCAACCCAACATTGACTGGGAGGTAGCCATCCTTTGGCATCAGCACCATTTCTCCCACGCACTCCTTGCATGGCTCGCCCTGTGTAAAGACATGCTCGGGGGCCAATGGCCGGACTTGCCTGAACCGTAAAGACCCACTGACGTCCTCACCACCCGACAGGGCAAGAGATTTTACTGCGCCCGGTGCAACAAGGTGACCTTCTGTTAGCAATCAGGTCATTCGTCCAGCCTATCCATCAACCTGACCAGATCGACCAGTGACTTGGCCTGCATCTTGCGCATCACATTGGCTCTGCGAACTTTAACCGTGATTTCACTCAGCCCAAGCCTTGCAGCTATCTGCTTGTTCAAGAGCCCTTCAACAACCAGCCGTGCAACGTCCTGCTCGCCAGCAGACAGTGCGTTCCAGTGATTTTTGATTTTTTCCAGTGATTCAGCCTTTCTCTTGTTCTCGCTATCAATTGCTATTGCTCGCTGTATCGCATCAAGCAAGTCCTGGTCACGGAAAGGTTTTGTCAAAAACTCGATTGCACCGTTCTTCATGGCCTGGATACCCATGGCAATATCGCCATGCCCAGTAATGAAGACCACCGGCAGATTGATGCCTTGGTCAATCAGTTGACGATGAAACTCCATGCCACTTTGGCCCGGCATGCGAACATCCAGAACAAGACAGGCTGGTGAGTTGTCCAGATGGCTTGAGCAAAACTGCTGTGTTGACTCAAATGCCTTCGCGCGCAAGCCAACGGATGCCAGCAAATCTTGTATGGACTCTCTGACAGACACATCATCATCAATGACGTAAACCACCGGCTCTTGCCTGGAAGTGCCTTTTTCATGCATCACGCCTGGTTCCTTACTCGCAAGCGGGAACAGTGAATCTGAACACCGCACCTTTACGCCCCGGGTGCTCAGCCCATATCTGCCCACCATTGTTCTCGACAATTGAGCGGCAAATACTCAGACCGATTCCAAGCCCTTCTGGCTTGTCTGTCCAGAAGGGCTCGAACAGATGCGGGAAATCCTCTGCCTTGATCCCGACACCTGAATCTTGGACTGACAACAATATCCTTCCATCCCGTTTCTCTGATGAAACACGGATATTTCTCCTATGTGCGGGCACCTTGTTCACTGCGTCTATTGCATTCAATATCAGATTGCCAACCACTTGCTGGATCTGGATCCTGTCAGCAACCGCTTTTGGCAGATCCAACTGCAGGTCTGTCACCAAAACGATATTGTTTTTCTGCATCTGCGGCTTTGAAGTATTGATGATCTCAAGCACTGCTTGATTGAAATCAAATTCGGACTTTTTGGTCACTTCACCTGTAGCAAGGCTACGCATCCTGTCAATGATGGCACTGGCCCGGCTGGCGTCACTCAATATCCGTTCCAACGATGTCTCAACGCGCTCCAGGTTGGGTGGCACATGCGTGAGCCAGCGTTTTCCTGCATTGGCGCTGGTCATGATTGCCGCCATTGGCTGGCTGACCTCGTGCGCAATAGAAGAGGCCAGTCCCTCCAGGCTTTTGACCCTCGCATATCTGAGCAACCTGTCCTTGGCCTGCTGTGCTGCGCTCAGTGCAGACTCCATACGCACGATCAAACCCGTGGTGATGGCGATCGCAGCAATGCTGATCATCATGTTGATCAGACCTGTATCCCTATGCCCTGTTGGTGTGAGTGCAAAACTCACGACTGTCAGAGTCACACAGGCCACTGCCAGCCATATCAAGCCTTTCTGTTCTAGGTATCGGGATGCCAGAAGAATGACCCCGGAGTAGAAAACCGCAGCTGCCACCTCATATTGCGTCAAAGTATCAAAAGCAAATATCCCGGCCATGATGAGAAAAACAACAATCAGCCTTGGGACTTTCTGCTTATTAACCAGCATCTGCATGGATTGGCTCCTCATGTGGTTGCTGACATCAGCAATCAACCCTCTTCACTGGAGTTCCAAAAAGCCTGAAGTACTCCTGGCAGTGATTCTATCTGTTTGATCACGCTCTCAAGCTCATCGGGCTGAATTGCGGTTGCATAAAGCGTGATCTCAATCTCGACTTCATTGTTTCCAAACGGATGGTCATCGACCAGACGAGCTGGATAATTTGCCATTTCCAGAATCTTCAGTACCTTTTCCCTGACGGCCGACTGAGACTGCCTGGCACACAGCACAATAACCATGTAGTTAGCTTCGCTGGACTCCTCATCAAATGGGCTCCTGTTGATCCGGTTAACCACCGGGCGCAGCAACGTATTACTTGCCAGAACAAACAGTGCTGCAAGCGTTGCTTCACCGATCAGGCCTGCACCGCAACACGCTCCAACAGCACCTGACCCCCACAGTGTGGCTGCAGTATTCAACCCCGAGATGCTCGCGCCCTCCTTCATGATGGCTCCCGCACCTAGAAAACCGATGCCTGAAACGACATAGGCCACGACATGGATCGGTGTCTGCGGACCACCAGTCACCTCAAAAAGGCGGTATCCCAGCGATACAAAAATAGATGCCCCGACTGCAACCAGCGTATTTGTACGAAGCCCGGCAGTCCTTTGCCGGATCTGCCTCTCCACTCCAATCAGTGAACCCAGTACAAAAGCTGAAGACAGATTGACGAGCATGGTCAGCAGCGATGCAAAGCTGCTTAATTGGATAGCCTTGATCAAAATTGCTCTCCCCATTCCTAAGGGTTTATTCTGGGCTGGAAAAACAGAGCCCCTTAGCCACCCCCCATACACACGGTGTGCCTGGTACTTGCGTATGTGCACAAGCTGATGCGATCTATTTGGCCTTACTTGAAAATGGCCACGGCATCCATTGCCATGGTATGTGCTTTTACTTGTTCTGTAATAGCAAGTCCATCATGCATCCTGGCTGCTGCACTTGCAGCCGTTTCCGTGCATGACGTGCCAGTTTGTCCAACAGCCTTGACCTGGCATGTATGGGCAACATGGACAGGACATCGGCAATGATCCTTGCTGAAAACTCTGCAAGGACCTTGGCAAAAACCTTTTCTCCATGAGCATCTAGCAAGATCTGTAGCACTTCTGGCTTATGTGCAGCCACTGCTGCTCGCAAAGCTCGCTTGAGCCTTTCCTGTTGGTGTGATGATTTCTGAAAGATCATGAAAACCTCCTTGGCATCAGTTCCAAAGAGGTTTCCATGAAGCCATGGATTCTCAGCCCTCTTTGATGATGCCTTCCTTTGTAGTTTGGACACTGCCAATTTGACGAAAAATGACAGTGCCTGGATTTCCTGGGTCAGGATCCATTCTTTCCTCTGACATGAAATTTGTTCAACCACAATTAGACAGACTGAGCCAAAGCCGACATGTTTTCCAGCAGAAGACCTGCACTGGGTTGAACAGGAGATGTGAGTCCCAGGTCGCTGAAATATCTGGCATTAAGTTTGACAGCAGGATTTTCTCATGGACATATGCACCCGATCCAGTATCTTGTGGATCAAGTGTTGAATACATGGATATAGGTTGTATATACCTTGGTATATATCCGTTCATGCTTGAGTTGTTTTTCGAAAGCACATCCTGTCTCAATCATCACGATCTCGCATATTCGCCCAGTTCTTGCACTAGCCTTGAATAAACCGTTTTAACCAACCTTGCTGAGCGCTGGTCGCGATGCACCGCGAGCCACATATCCAGTGAAAAACTCAGTTCCTCCACAAGCACTTGCTTCAGATTTGGATCTTTCCTGGCAATCCCTGCTTGGCATATCCCAATCCCCACACCAGAACGAAGTGCTGACAACTGCGCATGCTCGCTGTCTGAACGAAAAGCAAAGTTCTCCCGTGATACATCCAGTCCCCAGCGACTGGCGATCTGGATCAACTGCTGGTTACGGTCAAAGCCGATCAATACATGGTTGCTTAAGTCATCCACACTTCTCGGCGTACCACGTCGCCTCAAGTACTCCGTGTGGGCAAATGCCCCCAACCTGATGGCGCCGATACGTTTCGCGACAAGATCAGGCTGCTCAGGCTTGGCCATCCTGACCGCAATATCAGCAGCACCATGGGTCATATCTTCAATACGATTGGAAAGCACAAGCTCGATCATGATTGCAGGGTGATCATCCTGCAATCGGGCAATGATTGGCGGCAGTACCTCAGCTCCAATCATTTCGCTGGCTGTGATTCGAACCGTTCCAGCATCTTTCCCAGACGATGCTTTGCGCAACATGGCTCTTGATAACAGCTCCATTGCCTGTACCGAGTCCGCAAGTCTCAAAGCCGTATCAGTGGGAAACATTCCATCAAGAGACCTGATAAAGAGCTTGGTACCCAAGCTTGCTTCCAATGCATCAATGTGACGTCCTATTGTGGGTTGCGTCAGTTTCAAGGCACGCGCCGCCCCAGAAAGGCTTCCTTCTTTCAGCACATAGAGAAACGTCCGGAAAAGATTCCAGTCAGGCTCATTTCTATTCATATAAAAATGTATATCTCTGATACTTTTTTATGGAATTTACGTTTATATGACCAAAGTCTACAGTAACGGAACTGTCACTTTCAAAATGAATGCAAAACCATGGACATTTCAGTATCAACCAATGCCGGTGTAGTCGATGCTTTTCTGGCAAATGCAAAAGCATCACCCGCGACCTCGACCAGATACCTCATTTCAAATGAAGGTCATATTGCCTTTGATGATTCAGGCGTGAATGGTCCTCTGGTCATTGCCATGCCCGGCATGGGTGACTTACGCCATCAGTATCGCCGGTTACGACCTTACTTTGACCAAGCTGGATTGCGCTTGGTAACCATGGATCCCAGGGGACAAGGCGAGTCCTCCATATCCTGGGGAGACTTCTCAGCAAAAGCTGCCGCACAGGATGTCTTGCGGTTGATGGATGAGTTAGGTGCTGATCAAGCCTTCATCGCTGGAAACTCCTATACGGCTGGTGCTGCAGCCTGGGCAGCCTTCCTAGCACCGAAGAGAATCAAAGGCATCATTTTGCTCGGTCCGATCATGCGTGACATACCTGTCTCACCCTGGCTTCGAGCCTTGATCAGGATCGGATTCATGGGGCCTTGGAAAATCCAGTTTTGGCTGGCTTACTGGAACAGCCTTTTCCCCAGCAAAAAGCCAGCAGATCACAAGCAATTTCGTGAAAGTCTCAAAGCTAGCCTGAGCAAGACTGGGCGAATGGACGTGCTCTACAAAATGATCAATCTGTCCAAGGCGGAAACAGAAAACATTATTGGTAAAGTCAATGTACCAAGTCTGGTTGTCATGGGAACCAAGCGGCGTCTGTCAATGTAGTTGGAACATGAGTCATGCTGCTTCTAGTTCACTATGCACATGGATAACGGTCGTTTCCTTCTCTGGATTCAGCCAAACGCTGCCTACGGGTTGCCAGTTTCGCGTATTGCCCGACCAGCGTGCAGGGTGCTGAGCGCGAGCGACCTGATAAAGGGCATGGCGCCGGGCAAGAATGGCGTGATCCTGGCCGGCGTGGCGCTGAGCGGGCGTGACGTAACGGATCTCACTATGGCGATGCTGTTCGTTGTACCAATACACGAATTGCCCCACCCACTTGCGGGCGTCGGTCAGGTCGGCAAAGCCAGCCACAGGGAAGGCGGGATGGTATTTGCAGGTACGGAACAAGGAT
>Ga0180217_1002243_pt1 | contig 18480 bp, 18 predicted proteins | sample eDN3rd37CBELigOP_FD_128521 | JGI IMG/M metagenome (GOLD analysis project Ga0180217, IMG submission 128521) | Enriched Organic Plus compost microbial communities from Emeryville, California, USA - eDNA 3rd pass 37_C BE-Lig OP (version 2) (version 2) ... | reverse complement strand
GACGGTGCGGGAGGCGCCGCCCGCCCCCTGCACCCGGATGGCGCGCAGGCTGCCGGTGCGCTTCACGCCGCCCGCCGCGACCAGGGCCTCCAGCACCGAGGCGTGGGCGGTCAGCGCCTGCAGCCCCGGCCGCGCCACCTCGCCGCCGACGAAGACCGCGATCTGGCGGATCTGGCCGATCGAGACGAAGACCTCCGACCCGCCGAGGTCGCGCTGGGCGCGCGCCTCGAGATCGGCACGCAGCTCCCGCAGCGTGCGGCCGGCGGCGGGGACGGGCGCCAGGTCCGGCAGCAGCAGCATGCCGTCCCGGCCCACGCGCAGGGAGAGGGTCTGCTGCACCCGGCCCCGGAAGGCGAGCACGACCTCGTCGTCGCGACCCAGCACATAGTCTTCCGGCAGCGCGCCGAAGCCGGGGCCGATGGGGGGCGCTCCCGGTGCGGCACGCAGGCTGTCGTAGCCGAACTGGCGCAGCGGCGGGGCGCCCGGTGCGGTGGCGCTCTCATGGGCGGCGAAGAAGCTCTCGGCCGGGGAGAGCGGCTCCTCGGGCAGCGGGACGGCAGGCAGGGTGGCGGGGCGTGGTCCGGGGGCGGGGGCGGTTGCCGCGGTTGGGGCCGGCGCCGGGGCACGGCCGCCGGAGGCGTCCAGGATGCGCTGCAGGATGTCCTGTTGCGCGGCCTGCGGCAGGCTCGGCAGGGGCATGCCGCCGGGCAGGGACGGGGGCAGGGCGGGCGGGGAGAGGAGGGGCCCCTGCGGCGCCTGCTGTCCCAAAGCGGCCATGACGGGGAGGGAGGCCTGCAAGAGAGCGGCGACCAGCAGGGGCAGGATACGGCGGGACGGCAACCTCAAATGCTGCTCCGGGCGGGCCTGCCTGATATGCAACCATAAATCGGTCTAGCGCATGCAATCATAAACTAATAGGGGATTAATCGAGCAATGGCACACGTATCGCGGCTCCTTCTGATCTGCGATGCGGCGCGGCGCCTCGGGCTGCGGCCGGTGCTGCTCGCGGCCTGGCATCGCGCGTTGCCGGCCCGGGTCTCGGCACGCTGGCGGTTGCGGGACCGCCCGGTGCCCGGTGGCCCCTTCCTGTCCATGGCCGCCCCGCCGCCCGCCCCGCCCCTTCCGCCGGCACATGTGTCGGCCCTTCTGGGGCGCGCCGCACGGATCGCGCCAGGCGACTGGCACGGAACCTTCGCGCCGAACGCTCCGGCGCTGACGCTGGACCTCTTCGCACCCGGCGATGTGCGCCCGGTCTGGGAGCGCAATCGCTGGGCCGAGCTGGCCCTGCTGGCGCAGTCCGCGCGGATCGACCCCGGTGGCGGCCATCTGGCGCGGGCGGAGGCTTTCCTTGTGCACTGGCTGCGTGCCAATCCGCCTTTCCGCGGCCCGAACTGGGCCTGCGGGCAGGAGGCGGCGCTGCGCGCGCTGCATCTCGCCCTGGCCCTCGCCCTGCTGGGCGGGCCGGCGACCCTCATGCGCGGGGGTCGGGATCTCCTGGCCCTGCATGCCCGCCGCATCGCCGCGACGCCGGCCTATGCGCTCGCGCAGGACAACAACCATCCGGTGTCCGAGGCCGCGGGGCTGCTCATCTGCGGCCTGCTGCTGGCGGAGCCCGGCTGGGTGCGGCGCGGGGCGGCGCGGCTGGACCGCGCCGTGACCCGGCTGGTCGCTCCCTGCGGCGCTTTCGCCCAGGCCTCCACCGGCTATCACCGGCTGCTGCTGGACGTGCTGTCGGTGGCCGCCTGGCTTCGCCAGCGTCTGGGCGGGCCACCCATGGAGGAGACGGCCGCGGCTCGCGCGGCCGCCGCTGCCCACTGGTTGTCGCGCGTGACGGATCCTGCCACCGGCGCGCTGCCGCGGGTCGGCCATCAGGATGGCTCGGCCTTTGCCGATCTGTCCCTCGCCGGGCCCGATGATGCGCGCGGCAGCCTGGAGCGGGCGGCCCGTCTCCTCGCCGGCCGCTCTGCCGGCTTCTCGGCCGATCCGGGCTGCGCCTGGCTGAACCTGCCCGGTCCCGGGTCCGGGCCCTGGCCTGCCGAGCCGCGCTGGTCCAGCGAAGGCTTTGCCGGCTGGCGGGCGGGTGGTGCCCGTGCCCTGCTGCGCACCGGCCCGCTGCGCTTCCGTCCCGGGCAGGCCGACCTGCTGCATCTCGATCTCTGGGACGGATCCCTGGCGCTGCTGCGCGATGGCGGCACCGGCGCCTACAATCCGCTGCCCGGCCTCGCCTGGTGGCATGCCTATTTCACCGGGACGGCCGCGCACAACACGGTGACCTTCGACGGGGCCGACCAGATGCCGCGTGCCGGGCGCTTCCTCTTCGCCCGCTGGCCGCGCTGCGGGCGGCTGCCGGATGGCGCCTGGATCCTTGACCATCGCGGCAACCGTCACGCCCGCAGCCTGCGGGCCGAAGGGCGCCGCTGGACCGTGGAGGACCGGCTCTCCGGCCCGTTCCGGGCGGTGGCGCTGCGTTGGCGCCTGGCGCCCGCGGCCTGGCGCGCCACCGCCGATGGAGCGGAAGGACCCGGCGCACGGCTGCGGCTCTCGGCGGATGCGCCGCTGACCGTCACGCTGGAAGAGGGGTGGGAAAGCCCGGCCTATCGGGTCGTTCGCCTGGCCCCGGTGCTGCTGGCGCGCGCCACGGCGCCGGTCTCGCGCATCACGACCGAGATCCTGCTCGACTGACAACCAAGGGTTGAAAATCTTCCGGAATCGACTCATCGTCACCGGCGGTCTCTGAGGCGACGGGACGAGCAATGCCCCTCGACGCGCTGCTGCGCGACGTCTGGCGCTGGCGCTGGTGCATCACGCTGGCAGCGGCGCTGCTCTATGCCGGCGGTGCCGTGCTGATCCTGGCCTGGCCGCGCCTCTACGTCGCACGAGCGATCGTCGCGCCGGCCGAGACCACGGGCATCGCCACCTCCGCCCTGCTGGCGCCGACACCCATCATGGGCGGCGGGTTGCTGGACAACCGGCCGGCCGGCAATTTCGCCGTCTATCTCGATGCGCTGCGCTCGCCCGAGGCCGCCGCCATGCTGGCGCGGGACACCGGGCTGCTCGCCTACCTGACCGCGCTCCGCGGTGCCGGGCCGCTCGGCTGGCTGCGTCGCACCCTCGGCCTGCGGCCGGAGGCCGATCTCGACGACGCGCGGGCCTGGCTGGAGCGGAACCTGTCCGCGACGCAGGGGGTTGCAAGCGTCACCTTCACCCTGACCCTCGCGCATCGCGACCGGGACGCGGCGCTGGACGCCCTGCGGCGCCTGCACGCGCTGGCCGAGGCCAAGGTGCGCGCGGACATCGCCGGGGTGGCGCGCCGCCGCATCGCTGCCATCGAGGCGCGACTCGGCACGGAGCACGACCTGTTCCTGCGCAACATGCTCTATGACCTGCTCGGGCAGCAGCAGCGGGCCGCGCTGGTCGTCGCGGCCGATGAGGCGGTGGCGGCGCGGCTCGTCTCCGCGCCGATGGTGGACATCCGGCCGGCACTGCCGAACCGGCCCCTGCTGCTGATGCTGCTGGCGGTGGCCGCGCCGCTCGCCGCCGCCAGCGGCGCGGCCGGGCTGTTGCTCTGGCGGCAGGCGGCGCCAGGGCGGCCGCGGCTGTATCCGCAGCGCGATCGGCCCCTCGCCGCCTGGCGCGGCGCCGGCGCCGATTGATGCCGTCGCACGCCACGCCGTCACTGGCCGGCTTCGTCGCCGGCTGGGCCGGGCTGGCGGCGGCAATGATGCAGTATGCGGGGGCGCTGAAGTCGCTGCCCGCCATCGCGGCACTGCCCTTCGATCTGACCGCGGTGGCTGCGGCGCTGCTGCTGCCGGCGCTGCTGCTGCTGGTGCCGGCCCGGCGCTGGCGGCTCGACCCCGCGCTCGCCCTCCCGCTCTCGGGCGCGGCCCTGCTGCTGCTCTGGCTGGTGGTGGCGGGCGCCTGGAGCGTGTCCCGCGACGTGCTGGCGGAGAAGCTGCCGCAGGTCGTCCTGCTCGGGCCGGCCATGCTGGGCGCAGGGCTGCTCGTCGGTGCCGAAGGCGTCGCGCTGCGCCGCTTCGCCGCCACCGTGCTGCTGCTCGGCCTGCTGGTCGGCGGGGGCGTTGCCTGGGGCGTGGCCACCGGCCAGGTGGTGCTGGGCGGTGAGCCCGGCGCCGATCCCGCGCGAGTCCGGGTGCAGTACCAGCTCGCCGGGCTGGTGATCGCCGCGGCGGCCGGGGTCGCCGCCCTGCGGGTGGTGGAGGCGCGGGGATGGGTGGCGCGGCTGCCCTGGGCGGTCGCGACCGCCCTGCTGGCGGCTGCCGTGCTGATACCGGGCGGGCGGCTGGCGCTGATCGGCCTGATGCTGGCGGTGGCGCTGGCGCCGGCGCTGCGGCTATGGCTGGACGGGCGGCGGGCGTGCGCCGCCGCCTGGATCCTCGCCTGCGGCCTTGTCGAATTGGGGGGGCTCGCGGTGCTGCACGGCGAGCCGCGCTGGGTGCAGGATCTCCATACGCTCGAGCGGCTGTTCGGTGATCCCACGGCGGCCACGCCGGCGCGCCTCGTGCTGTGGGGCGAGGCACTGCGCTGGGCCGGGCTCGCGGCGCCCTTCGGCCTCGGCACCGGCGCCTTCACCATCGCCGCCGGCTTCGGCGAGGATCGCGGCTTCTACCCGCACAACCATGCGCTGGAGGCACTGGCGGAAGGCGGGCTGCCGGGCCTGCTGCTGTGGCTGTTGACCTTCGGCGGGGCGGCGGTGCTGGCTCTGCGTCAGGCGGGGCGCGTGGCGCCCGGGCGCGCCGCGCGGGTCGCGGCGCTGACCCTGCCCGTCGCGCTCTCCGCCATGGTGTCCACCGATCTGGGCAACCGCATGGTGTGGTTCGCCCTGGGGATCGTGCTCTCCCTGGCAGTGGAGGGCGAGGTCCGGCGACAGGCGATGGCCGATGCCTAGAGTGTTTTCCGCTCGCTCGCGTCCATGGAACCGCCCCGTCTCTTCGTGCATGGAGCGGATTCGCGCCTTCGGGCATTTCCGCTCCACGGCGACCGGTCCCGGCCCCGCGCCGGGCGCTTATGAACGCTGGGGCAAGCGCGCCTGCGATCTTCTCGGCGCGGCGGCGTTGCTGGTGCTGCTGGCACCGGTGCTGGCCGGAGTGGCGCTGGCGGTGCGCCTCGCGCTCGGCTCGCCGGTGCTGTTCCGCCAGGTGCGGGCGGGACGGGGCGGCAGGCCGTTCACTCTGCTGAAGTTCCGCAGCATGGCAGAGGGGCCGGGCGAGGATGCGGCGCGCCTCTGCCGCTTCGGCCGCGCGCTGCGCGCCAGCGCGCTCGACGAACTGCCCCAGCTGGTGAACGTGCTGCGCGGCGAGATGAGCCTGGTCGGCCCGCGGCCGCTGCCGATGGACTACCTCGCGCTCTACACGCCGCGGCAGCGCGAGAGGTTGCGCATGCGCCCGGGGCTCACCGGGCTGGCGCAGGCGGAAGGGCGCAATGGCGTGCCCTGGGAAAGGCGGCTCGATCTCGATGCGCGCTATGCCGCGCGTCAGACCCTCGCGGGCGATGTGGCGCTGCTGCTGCGCTGTCTCTGGGTGGTGCTGCGCGGGCAGGGTGTCACGGCGCCGGGGCACGCCACCATGCCGCGGTTCCGGGGGAACAGGGACTGATACCAGGCTCTCAGGCTTCTGACATGCGGCACGCCCGGCGCTGGTGTGGTTCGGCGCCTTCCGGCGTCGCGGTGCCTAGGGGCCGGCGCGGCGGATGAGGGACGAGCGGATCCCGGCGCGCCACGGGGAGCCGCCTGCCGCTGCATGACCGGGGAATATGATGAAAACATGATGAGAAGCGGCCATCCCGAGGACGGGGAGCGGTATCCGCGCTGTCATGTGTCCGTCATATTGCGGAGGGGTTGCAGCGAGGTTGCCAAGCTCGGGGCCTGGATGAGGAGAGCCGATGCCGGACGCCTTTTGGTGTGATGCCGCCGGGTGGAAGGATCGCTGGAAGGCGACCAGCACCGTCGGGAAGGGGCGGCACTGCGTCGGGCACGCCGCCCGCCTGCTCGACGGCACCGACGCGACGCCACGCTTCCTCAAGGTGCTGAAGCCGGGCGGCGGGCATGTCCCCGAGCAGCAGCTCCACAACGAGGCGCGGATCCTGGCGGCGCTCGCGCCGCACCCTGCCATCCCGCGGCTGATCGAGACCAATGCGCAGCGCCACGCGGCGCCTGAGGGCGTCGAGCTCTACCTCGTTGCCGAACTCATCCCGGGGCCCACGCTCGAGGGCCTGGCCGCGTCGGGCCAGCGCCTGACGGAGGACGCCGCCCTGGCACTCACCGAGCGCCTCCTCGACGCCGTGGCGCACTGCCACGGGCGGGGCTATGTCCACTGCGACGTCAAGCCGGAGAACATCATTCTCCGCGGCGGCGACCCCGCCGATCCGGTCCTGGTGGACTTCAACCGCGCGGTCCATGTGGGCGGCGATCGGCCGGCCGGGGCCCCCGCCGACCTCCTGCCCCAGGCCGTGGACCCGCGGACCGACCTGACGCAGGTGGCTCGCATCCTGTTCTGGGGCCTGACCGGCCAATTCCACCTGCCGCTCCGGGACTGGAACGGCCGCGCGCCCCACCAGCGCCCGCAGGAGAAGGGCGGGCTGCGCGGCCGCCAGGGCCCGCGTGCGCAGGCCCTGCGGCAGTTCTTCGACCGCGCCTTCGCGTTGCGGATCGAGCACCGGTTCCAGTCCGCCGCCGAGTTCCGGGCCGCGCTGCACCCGCTGCGGCAGGTGGCGGCCCCGGGCAAGGCCGAGGCGGCGGCCCGGAGGGTCAAGGGGCTCTCCTCTCCCGGTGGCGGGCCGGCGGCGCCCAGGCACCGCCCCGTGCCCGCGGCGTAGCGGCCAGGGGCGGGTCCTCTCACTCCGGCTCTTCGCCGACCCCGTCGGCGATATCATCGAGGACTGCTGCGACGCCTGGAACGGCCTCGCCGCCAAGCCGGGCAGGAGGGGGCGGAGGCCCGATGCGCCGGGCGAATGCAGGGGGCCGCGCGGTTCGCGCCTTCCGGGGTCTCACCCGCGCGCGGCGATGGCGCGCAGGGCTGCGAGCTCCACCTTGCCGAGCGCGGTGCGCGGCATCGCCGGCACCGTCACCACGGCGCGCGGGTGCTTGAAGCGGGCGAGCTGGCCTTCGAAGTGGCGCAGCACGGCGGTGGCATCGAAGCCTGGTCCGGGCACCACCACGGCGACCGGCACCTCGCCCCAGCGCGGGTCGGGGCGACCGCAGACGGCGCATTCCACGACGCCAGGCGCGGTGCGCAGCAGGCGCTCCACCTCGGCCGGATAGATGTTCTCTCCGCCCGAGATGATCACGTGCTTCAGGCGGTCGGTGAACCAGAAGCGGCCGGCCGCATCCACGCGGCCGACATCGCCGGTGGCGAACCAGCCATCCGCGCGCACTTCCGGCCCGCGCCAGTAGCCGCGCGCGACATTGGGTCCGCGCAGCTCGATCTCGCCTTCCGTGCCGGGCGGCAGGGGCGTGCCATCCGGCCCCACCACCCGTGCCTCGGCATGCAGCGCCGGGCGGCCGATGGAGCCCGGCGCGGCCAGCGCCTCGGCCCGCGTCTGGTAGATGGCGATGGGCCCCGTTTCCGTCGCGCCATAGACCTGCTGCACGGGGATGCCGCGCGCGTGGAAGGCCGCGATCAGCGGCAGGGGGACGTCGGAGGAACCGGCGCCGACGGCGCGCAGGCTGGAGAGATCGGCCGCCGCCCAGCCCGGATGCGCCACCAGCGCGCCCATGACCGCGGGGACCAGCAGCGACAGGGTCGGGCGGTCGGCGGCGCAGGCTGCCAGGAAGGCGCCGGCATCGAAGCGTGCGTGCAGCAGCACCTCGGCGCCTGCCAGCAGCGCCGGCGTGGTCTGGATGTTCAGCCCGCCGACATGGAACATCGGCAGCACCGTCAGCACGCGGTCGGCGGCGGTCAGGCCGTGCATATGCAGGCTGTTCAGGGCGTTGAACAGCAGCGCGCGCTGGTCGAGCACCGCGCCCTTCGGCCGCCCCGTGGTGCCGGAGGTGTAGACCAGCAGCACGGGGTCGGCCTCCCCGCCCTCCGGCGCGGGAGGATCGGCGGCGGGCCAGGGCGCCTCCGCGTCCAGCACGGCGCAGCCCGGTGGAGCAGCCTGCCACGCCAGCGCCGCCATGTCGCGCGTGGCGAACACCGCCGTCGCACCGGCGTCCTGCAGGATGTAGCCGATCTCCGGCGGCGCCAGCCGCCAGTTCAGCGGCGCCTGGATCGCGCCGAGGCGGGCGCAGGCGAACAGCAGCACGAGTTGCGACGGATGGTTCAGGCCGAGGAAGGCGACACGATCGCCCCGCCGCACGCCGCGCGCCGCGAGGGCGGCCGCCGCGGCCGCGATCTCGCGCGCCAGATCGGCGTAGCTGTGGCACCGGCCCTCGAAGCGCAGCGCCGGTGCTTCCGGCGTGTGCTGCGCGTGGCGCTCGATCCAGCGCCAGATCATGCGGCGGGTGGGGTGGAGCGGATAGGGCGCGCCACCCTCTTACGCCGGCGGGCAAGGGGGAGATGGCGGGGGCGGCATCCCCCGCGCATCAGTCGGTCTCCCCCTTCTCGTACAGCGCCTCCCGCCCGATGCGGTCGATGCAGAGCTCCGCCGTCCAGGGCAGCATCAGCGAGCCACAGCGCGCGTCGCGGTAGATCCGCTCGAGCGGCAGGGACTTCAGCATCGCCTGTCCGCCGCAGGTGCGTACCGCCTTCGCCGCCAGCGCGGCGGCGTTCTCCATCACGGTGTGCTGCGCCGCCCAGGCGCGCAGCACCTGCTCCTTCGTCGGGTCCGGGCCAGCCTCGGTGATGGCCTGGAACCAGAGCGCCTTGGTCTGCTCCAGCATGACATGCATCTCGGCGACCGCAATCTGCTTCGTCGGATACATGCGCCGCTTCACTGGTGGCGTGCCGGGCCATTCGCCGCGCAGGTAGCGCAGGGTGAAATCGTAGGCCGCCTGGGCAAGGCCCATATAGGTGGGCGAGAGGGTTATGAACATGTGCGGCCAGCGCGTCGCCGCCTGGAAGTAGAGGCCGGGCGGCATCAGCGCCGCATCCTCCTCCACGAAGACCTCCTGGAACACCAGGTTGCGCGAGACGGTGCCGCGCATGCCCAGGGGGTCCCAATCCCCTTCCACCGTCACGCCGGGCGCGTCCTTCGGCACGGCCAGATAGAGCGTGTCGCGACGCGACCTCCTGTCCTCGCCCTCGCGGACCTCCGTGCAGAGAATGCCGTAATAGTCCGCATGCCCCGCCAGGCTGGCGAAGATCTTCCTGCCGTTCACCACGAAGCCGCCCGGCACGCGGCGCGCCGTGGTGCCGAAGGCGACGGTGCCGGCGGCCGCCGCGCCGCCTTCCGAGAAGGGCTGCGAATAGATCGCGCCGCCCTGCAGGATGCGGTCGTAGTGGATCCTGCGCCGCCGCCGGTGCTCGGCGCGCGTCGCGGTATCCATCTCCAGATCCTCGGTCAGCGCGCCGGTCCAGAGGGTGGAGCAGACATGCATGTTCCAGGTGAGCGCCGTCGCGCCGCAGTAGCGGCCCAGTTCCGCCGCCGTCAGGCAATAGGCCCGGTAGCCGGCGCCGAGGCCGCCCTCTTCCGCCGGGATGCAGATGCCGAGCAGCCCGTTCGCCGCCATGTCGTGGTAATTGCTGGTCGGGAAGCTCGCCTCCCGGTCCCAGCGCGCCGCGCGGGGGGCCAGCACCACCTGGCCGAAGGCGCGCGCCTGGGCGGTCAGCGCCGCCTCCTGCTCGGTCAGGCGGAAGGCGGCGGGGTCGAAGATGGGCGGATCGGTGCGCGCGGTGCCCGGGGGGGCTGCTCCCATCTCAGGCCTCGCCCGCCGCGTGCAGGAAGGCCCCGACCGCGGCATTGAAAGCATCCGGGTATTCGAGATGCGCCAGGTGTCCCGCGCCAGGCAGCACCACCAGGCGCGCGCCGCGGATGGCCTGCTGCATCCGCTCCATGGTACGTGGCGGCGCCAGCGGGTCGCGTTCGCCGGCCAGCAGCAGCGTGGGGGCGGCGATGCGCCCGATATCGTCGCGTCGGTTGAAGGTGGTGAGGCAGCGTACCGTGGCGCGGTAGGCCGGCTCGGGCACCGCGGCCATGGCGGCGACCGCCGCCTCCGCCGCGCCTCGCGGCGCCTCGGGGCCGAGCATGGGCGGCAGGGATTCCGCGGCAAGCTGAGGCATGCTCCGCCCAGCCTCCAGCGGCGCCAGCCTCTCGCGCAGGAACTGGTCGGCAAAGGCGGGATCGCGGCCGCCGAAGGCGGGCGTGGTGGCATAGAGCACCAGGCGCCGCACCCGCTCGGGGAAGGTCAGTGCGAATTCCTGCGCCAGCATCCCGCCGATGGAATGGCCGAGGATGTCGGCGCGCGGGATGCCTGCCCGGTCCAGCGCCTCGCGCAGCGCCGTGGCCCAGGCGGCGAAGCTCGTCTCCGGCAGCATGGGCGTGCCGCCATAGCCCGGCAGCGGCCAGTCCAGCACCCGCGCGGGCGCGAGCGCCGGCAGGGTCGGCCCCCAGGCCGCGCCGCCGATGCCGTGCAGCAGGACAACCACCGTCATGCGACGAGCCTCCCTTCGACCACCACCGGCTCGCCGTCCAGCGCGATGGTGCAGTTGCGGACGGGGATGTCGAAATGCCCCTCCGTGAAGCGTCCGGCGAACTCGTTGGCGCCGGTGGAGAACAGGAAATTGCCGGCGAAGGCGCGCAGCTCCGTCCCGTTGGTGTCGCGCCGGTCGTACATGGCCAGCGCCTCGTAGCGCGCCCGCTCGTTCAGCCCCCAGCCGACATGCGAGACGGCATAGGCCGCGCGGCCGCCCCCCTCGTAGGCCGAGAAGGCGGCGAGGTAGCGGCGCATCAGCTCCGCATCGGTGCCCTCGCCCTCGATCGCCTCGATGTGGTCGTCGCGGAGCGTCAGGCGCACCGGGCGCTCCAGGTAGCGCTTGAAGGTAAGGTTCACGTCGCCCGCATCCAGCACCAGGGTCCCGTTGACCGTGCCGGCGCGCGGGAAGGCGACGACCACCCCGCCCGGCCAGTGCGCCACCGTGCCCGGCCGGTCGGTCCAGCCCCAGACGCCGGCGGTCGCCGCGCCCTCCATCTCCACCGTCAGCGCGGTGCCGGCCGCGGAGGTGACGGTCATGCGCCGCGCCGCCCGGGCGCGCTTCACCGCGGCCTTGACCCTGGCCTCATCCTCTGGCCGCGGCACCAGCCGCTCCAGCGCCTCGGGATGCTCGTTGCTCACCATCATCACGCGCGCGCCGGAGGCCAGGATCTCCTTCAGTTCCGGCGCATGCAGCAGGCCTTCGAGCGTCAGGTCCACCACCAGCGGCGAGGCCTTGAGCGCCGCCAGCGCAGCGGGATGGCCACGCAGGGCGCGCGAGGCGCCGGTGGAGCGCACTGGCACGGGGGCGGTCTGCGGCGGGGTCGGGAGGATGCAGCGGAAGGGCCGGCAGCCGAGCCGGAGCGCCGCCAGCTCCGCCAGATCGAGGTTCACGGCGCGCGACTGGCTTTCCGCCAGCAGGCAGAGGGGCATGCCGGGTTCGGCCTTGCACAGGCGGAAAACGGCCTCGAAGGCGGCGAGCCAGGGCGCCTCGATGCGGTCGGTCAGCATGCGGGACCTCCGCCCCGAGGGTACCGGCCCACGGCCTATATGAAAAGGCATTCAGGACGGTGTGGGGGAAACCGGACCACTTTTTTTCGCCTGCATGGCGAGAGGCTTGCTATCCTGTGGGAAATCTCGGTGGGGATGGCTTTCCCGACGATGCTGCACACCTCGCCTCCCGCTCCGTCCGGCGAAGGCCAGACGCGCTTCATCGACGACTACCTGCTTTATCTTTTGGCACGGACGTCGCATCTCATTTCCAGCGAGTTCCACCAGGAACTGCGCCGGCGCGGCGTGAGCGTGCCTGTCTGGCGCGTGCTGGCGAGCCTGGTCGGGAGCCCGAGCGGGGAAACGGTGACCGGTCTCGCGGAGGTGTGCCTGCTGCAGCAGCCCACCATGACCAAGCTGCTGGACCGGATGGTCCGCGATGGGCTGGTCCGGCGCTCGCCGGACACGCGTGACCGGCGCGTGGTGCGCGTGGATCTCACGTCGCGGGGAGAGGCGATGGCCCTCGACCTGGTGAAGGCGGCCAAGCAGCACGAACTCGATGTGCTGGCCCGCCACCCGGAAGCCGAGTCGGCGGCGCTGAAGTCGCTGCTGCGTACCATCATGGCGCGGCACAGCCGCCCGCGGCGCGGCTGAGGACGGTGCGGCTGCCCACGCCGGAAAGGCTTGGCCGCATCGTCCTTCTGCTGCTGGTGGTCTCGGCGGTGGTGCAGGTGCTGCGGCTGGTCCTGGGATAGCAGGCTGCCCTCGGCGGCCGGGGCCGGCCGGCGGGCCTCAGCCGCCGGGCGGCTGCGGCACCATGCGGCCGATGCGCCGCCCGCCGAAGATGTGCACGTGGAAATGCGGCACCTCCTGCCCGCCATCCGCCCCCATGTTCGACAGGATGCGGTAGCCCGAGGCTTCCAGCCCGAGCTGCTTCGCCACCAGCGACACGGCACGCCAGAAGCCGGCGATCGCCGCGTCATCGGCGCCGGCGTGGAAGTCCGCGGCGCTCACCCAGCGCCCCTTCGGGATCACCAGCACATGCACGGGCGTCTGCGGGTTGATGTCGTGGAAGGCGAGGGCGTGCTCGTCCTCATGCACCTTCCGGCATGGGATCTCGCCGCGCAGGATGCGGGCGAAGATGTTGCTGTCGTCATAGGGCGGCAGGCCGGTGATGGACATGGCGGGGCATCCCTGGCTGTTCGTGCGGCGCGGCAGGATGCCACGCAGGGCGGCGCTGGGAAGGCGGCGGGCGTTCAGGCGAGCTTGGTGGTCCGGGCCGCCCGCGTGATGCCCTTGGGCCGCGAGGCCTTCTCGGCGATGCCGCTGATGCCCTCGCGGCGCTTGAGCTCGGCCCAGACCTCCTCGGGCCGGATGCCGGCATTCACCCAGACGACGATCAGGTGATAGAGCAGGTCGGCCGATTCCAGGATGGTCGCCTCACGGTGGCCCTGCGTTGCCTCGATGACGCATTCCACCGCTTCCTCGCCCAGCTTCTGCGCCACCTTCGCGGTGCCTCGTCCCAGCAGCCGGGCGGAGTGGGAGGATTCGACGTCGCCGGACTTGCGGCGGCACTCCACGGTGGCCCAGAGGCGGTCCAGCACGCGGGCCTCCGCGTCCTCCACCGGCACCGTCAGCGGTTCCAGGTGACGCGCCTCCGCCTGGCGGACCCGCTTCCGCAGGCGCGCCGTGACGGGCGGGACATCGGCCGGGATCGGCAGCGTCTCAGGCGGCCGCTTGCCGTTCTTCTTCTTCGTCTTGGTATCCTTGGCCATGTTCAGGCGGCCTCCGACACGGGGGGGACAGGGCGCACCGGCAGTCCGGCCGCCGCGAGCGCCGCCTTGGCGTCCGCGATACGGAATTCGCCGTAGTGGAAGACGCTGGCGGCCAGCAGCCCGCTGGCACCTGCGCGGGCGCCCTCCACGAAATGCGCCACCGTGCCGACGCCGCCCGAGGCGATGATCGGCACGGGCACCGCGGCACGCACCGCGCGCAGCAGGTCGAGATCGAAGCCTGCCTTGGTGCCGTCGCGGTCCATGCTGGTGAGCAGGATCTCGCCCGCGCCCGCTTCCGCCATCCGGCGCGCCCAGGCCACGGCGTCGAGGCCGGTGGGGCGGCGGCCGCCATGGGTGAAGACTTCCCACCGCCCGGGCCCCGTCGCGCGGGCATCCACGGCGACGACGATGCACTGGCTGCCGAAGGCCTCCGCGGCGCGGGACACCAGCGCCGGCTCCGCCACCGCCGCGCTGTTGATGGAAGCCTTGTCGGCGCCGGCCAGCAGCAGGCGGCGGATGTCCTCCACGCTGCGCACGCCGCCGCCGACAGTGAGCGGAATGAAGACCTCCGCCGCCGTGCGCGCGACCACGTCCAGCATGGTGTCGCGGTTCTCGTGGCTGGCGGCGATGTCGAGGAAGGTGATCTCGTCGGCCCCCTCGCGGTCATAGGCGCGGGCCTGTTCCACCGGATCGCCGGCATCGCGCAGGGCGACGAAATTCACGCCCTTGACCACGCGGCCGTCTTTCACGTCCAGGCAAGGGATTACGCGTAGCGCGAGCAAGGAGTCACCACCATTCTTCGAGTTGTCTAGGCCGCGCATGCCCGCGGTGGAATCGCATGAGGCCGCAGCGCGGCGGGGTCAAGCGTCGTTCCCGCGACAGCCGGCCAGTCGGCGATTTTGCTTGTGTTTTCGGCCGCTATGGGCCTGGGTTCCTGGCCGCCGCGGGCCGCGAGCCCGCCTCAGCGCTCCGCGACCGCCAGCGCCCGCGCGGGATCGATTCGCCCGTCGTACAGGGCGCGGCCGATGATCACACCCTCGATCCCCTCCTCCGCCACCGCGGCGAGGGCGGCGAGGTCGTCGAGCGAGGCCACGCCGCCCGAGGCGACGACCGGCACGGAGACAGCGCGGGCCAGCGCTAGCGTCGCCTCCAGGTTCACCCCGCCCAGCATGCCGTCACGATCGATGTCGGTGTAGATGATCGCCGCCGCGCCGGCATCCTCATAAGCTTTGGCGAGGTCGAGGGCGGGAAGGGTGCTCGTCTCGGCCCAGCCCTCGGTCGCCACCATGCCGCCGCGCGCATCCATCCCGAGCGCCACGCGCCCCGGATGCGCCCGGCAGGCGGCGCGGGCGAAATCCGGATCCTTTACCGCGGCCGAACCGAGAATGACGCGCCTGACGCCGCGGGAGAGCCAGGCCTCCACCGTTGCCATGCTGCGGATGCCGCCGCCGAGCTGCACCGGCAGGCCGGGCACGGCGGCCAGGATCGCCTCCACCGCCGCCGCATTCGCCGGGCGCCCGGCGAAGGCGCCATCCAGGTCCACCACATGGAGCCAGCGAAAGCCGGCGGCCGCGAAGCGGCGCGCCTGCAGCCCGGGTTCGCCGGAATAGATGGTGGCCTTCGCCATGTCGCCGCGCCTGAGGCGGACTACCTGCCCGCCCTTCAGGTCGATGGCGGGATAAAGGGTCAGCCCGGTCCTGCGGTGCGGTGGATGCGGATCCATCTCAACGATCCCCCCGCCTTTCGCCCATCAGCTGCACCGTGCTGCGGCCGCGTCCGGGCTCCAGCATCTTGCAGTAGAAATGGCCCGCCACGGTCTGCCCGCGCACCCGGGCATAGAGCGGGTGCGTGCCCCAGCGAGTGTAGCCGAGCGATTCGAACAGCGCGATGGCGGTCTTCTGCGTCTCCCGCACGTCAAGGTTCAGCACGCGGTGCCCGAGCGCCGCGGCCCGCTCCTCCACCCGCGTCACCATCAGCCGCGCCAGGCCGTGGCCACGGGCATAGGGCGCGATATAGGCATGGGTGAGGGTGGCGCTGAAGGCCTGCGCCTCGTTGTTGCGCGGCGGCCGGACGAGCTGGGCGCTGCCCACCACGATGCCGTCGAGGCGGGCGATGAACAGCTCCCGTTCAGGCACCAGCAGCACGCCGCGGAAATGCCGCTCCAGCGCCGTGCGCCCCTGGGGCTCCACCCAGCCGAAGCCGCCACCCTCGATGATGGCGGCATCGGTCGCCTCGCAGAGCTCCGCCAGATCGTGGTCGGAAAGCGTCTCCACGCGCTCGACCGAAAGCGCGTGGTCCGCAGTTTTCGGCGCAGTGCCGCTCATGGCTCCCATCGCAGGAAATTGGCCAGCAGCCTGAGGCCGACCGCCTGGCTCTTCTCGACATGGAATTGCGTGCCGGCGATGTTGCCACGCGCGACGATCGCCGCGACGGGGCCGCCATAGTCGGTGGTCGCCACCACCTCCTCCGGCGCGCCGCCCGAAAGCGCGTAGGAGTGCACGAAATAGGCGTGGGCGCCGGGGCGGAGGCCGTCCAGCAGCGGGTGCGCGCCGGCCTCGAAGTCCAGCGTGTTCCAGCCCATCTGCGGCAGTGGCAGGGGCGTGCCGTCGGGACCGTGCGGCGCCATGGGCGCGATCTCGCCGGCGATCCATCCGAGGCCGGGGGTGGCGCCGTGCTCCAGCCCCCGTTCGGCCAGGATCTGCATGCCCACGCAGATGCCGAGCAGCGGCACGCCGCGCCCGCGTACCCGCTCCTCCAGCGTGTCGACCATGCCGGGCAGGTCCGAGAGGCCGCGCATGCAGGCGGCGAAGGCGCCCTGGCCGGGCAGCACCAAGCGGTCGGCCTGCGCGGCCTCGGCCCAGTCACGGGTGACGGTGGCCTTGAGCGGCACCTCCGCCATCCCGGCCGCGCGGTCCAGCGCGCGCAGGACCGAGGCGAGATTGCCCGATCCCGGGTCTACCACAGCGATGCGCATCGCCGCCGATCCCCCCTTGCTCCTCATGGGCCGGTCGCAGAGCGCTGCCAGCCGCCCCACGGCGCCGCGCGTCGTGAGGTCCCCTCCATCCCGTTCTTCATCCTCATGCCATCGCCGCCAGCGCCAGTGGGCCGGTGAGTTCCGGCCGGGCTTCGAGAAGCCGCGCAAGGGCGCGGTCCTGGTCCGGCGCCGCAACCACCCCGGTCTGGACATAGCCACGGCGCGCCAGCTTCCGGCGCCTGAGATCGTGGGCATGGGCGCCGAGCAGGAACTGCAGTGCCAGCCCCGCGACGAAGCCCGGGCCGGGCGGCAGCACAAGGCCGAGCACCAGGGCCAGCGCCAGATAGCCGAGAGCGGCGAGCCAGAGCCGATGCCAGGCCAGCCAGAGCAGGCTGAAGAAGAAAGCAAGCCAGGAGAAGCCCTCGGGCACCAGCACGGGCGGACGGGTAGCCGTGTCCTGGCCGGCGTCGGGCACCGGATCCGGCCGTGCCGGATCAGCGGCCCCCGCCTTGGCGGCGCCGCGACCCGTATGAACGGTCCAGACGCGCATCAGGCCTCCAGCACGCCCTTGGTCGAGGGAACCTGGTCCGGGGTCCGCGGGTCGGTTTCGACCGCCATGCGCAGCGACCGGGCCAACGCCTTGAAGCAGGCTTCCGCCACATGGTGGGCATTGGTGCCCGCCTTCAAGGTCACATGCAGGGTCACGCCTGCGTTGAAGGCGAAGGCGCGGAAGAACTCCTCGAACAGCTCCGTGTCCATCTCGCCGATCTTGGGTCGGACGAAGGGCACGGACCAGGCCAGGAAGGGGCGACCGGAGATGTCCACCACCGCCTCGGCCAGCGCCTCGTCCATCGGCAGCAGGGCATGGCCGTATCGGCGGATGCCGCGCTTGTCGCCGAGCGCGGCCTTGAGCGCCTGGCCGAGCACGATGCCGACATCCTCGGTCGTGTGGTGGAAATCGATGTGCAGATCGCCCTTCGCCGCCACGCTCAGATCGAACAGGGCATGGCGGGCGAGGGCGGTGAGCATGTGGTCGAGGAAGCCGATGCCCGTCGCGATCGCAGCCTGCCCCGTTCCGTCCAGGGAGAGGCTGGCGCGGATGTCCGTCTCGGCCGTGGTGCGGGCGATCTCGGCGCGGCGTGGGGCGGCGATCATGAGGGCGATCTAACGCCGCGCCGGCCCCTTGGCGAGAGGAGGGCCACCCGGCCGCCGGCCGGACGGCAGCCGGGTGGCCCGGTCCGCACTCACGACCGGACGGCCTGGCTCCGATCCCCGTTGCCGGTCGGATGCCCAGCCGGCGGCCGTCGGCATCGGCAATGTTGAGGATGCACGACTCCGGGAATGCCATCGGGGCGCCTGCCGTGCTCTCCCGGCGGCGCGATCCTTGCGGCAGCGGTGTCCATCCGTCGCGGCCCTGCAGGTTCCGGCGACCGGGCGGGCGACGTCGCCGCTTGGCTCGGGCCGGGCTGGCAAGTGCCGTCACCTCGCTTGCTGCCACCCGGCACTGGATGCGGGCGGCCGGAGCGGCGCATGGGATCGCAAGGCTGGGCCGTGGTCAGGTTGCCGCCGGGCGGGCCAGGCGCCACATCACCCGCATGTCGTCCACAGACCGCCCGCCGTCCGCCGATCATGTCGGCTGGCACGGCACCACCATCCTGTCCGTCCGCAAGGGCGGCATCATCGCCATGGCGGGAGACGGCCAGGTCTCCCTCGGTCAGACCGTGGTGAAGGGCAATGCCCGCAAGGTCCGCCGCATCGCCCAGGGCCGCGTGCTGGCCGGCTTCGCCGGTGCCACGGCCGATGCCTTCACCCTGCTGGAGCGCCTTGAGTCCAAGCTCGAGCGCTTCCCCGACCAGCTGGAGCGCGCCTGCGTGGAACTCGCGAAGGATTGGCGCAGCGACCGCTATCTCCGCCGGCTGGAGGCGCTGATGGCAGTCGCGGACGCGAACCGTTCCTTCCTGCTGACCGGCCAGGGTGATGTGCTGGAACCCGAGGACCAGGTCATAGGCATCGGCTCGGGCGGCAATTACGCACTGGCTGCGGCACGGGCGCTGATCGAGGTGGAGGGCCTCTCGGCCGAGGAGATCTGCCGCCGCGCCATGAGGATCGCCAGCGAGATCTGCGTCTACACGAATGACCGCATCGTGCTCGAGACG
>Ga0180217_1002242_pt1 | contig 18490 bp, 19 predicted proteins | sample eDN3rd37CBELigOP_FD_128521 | JGI IMG/M metagenome (GOLD analysis project Ga0180217, IMG submission 128521) | Enriched Organic Plus compost microbial communities from Emeryville, California, USA - eDNA 3rd pass 37_C BE-Lig OP (version 2) (version 2) ... | reverse complement strand
GGTGAGGATCTTGTGCGGATAGGCCTGGTGGCCGACGTCCCAGATCAGCCGGTCGCTCGGCGTGTCGAACACATAGTGCAGCGCCACCGTCAGTTCGACCACGCCGAGACCCGCCCCGAGATGTCCACCGGTCTGCGAAACGGCGTCGATCAGCTCGGAGCGGAGTTCGTTGGCGAGTTGAGGCAGGTCCGCCTCGTCGAGGGCGCGCAGGTCGACAGGCGTACGGACAGTATCAAGCAGTGGGGTCGAAGGGGGGTGTTTCAAGGTTTTGCCTGCCGCACCGGATCGTTTCGCCCGGTTCCTGATGATGGAAATAGGGGCAGAAGCGTGACAAGTAAATGCGCGCCGGAACGAAGCTACCGCTCCGGCAAGGGTATGAACTCCTCTTCATCACCGGGGACGATGTCGAATCGGCCCGTCTTCCACTCATGCTTGGCCTGCTCGATGCGTTCCTTCGAGGAGGAAACGAAGTTCCACCAGATATGACGGGGCGAGCCGAGCGAGGCGCCGCCGAACAGCATGAAATGCGCGCCGAGCGTCGAGGACACCACGATCTCGTCGCCGGGGCGGAAGACCAGAAGCCGGTCGGAGGGGAATGTATCGCCCGATATCGTCACCTCACCGTCGAGCACATAGATGGCCCGTTCCTCGGAGTCGGCCGCGATCTGTACCGAAGCGCCCTGGGCCAGCCGCAGGTCGACATAGAGCGTCTCGGACGCCGTCACCACGGGCGAGCGCATGCCCTGGAAGTTGCCGATCACAACCCTTCCCGAAACGCCGTCGGCGTCAAACTCTGGCAGGCGGCCGCGATTGGTGTTGGCGAAGGACGGCGCCTGTTCCTCGTGCGTTTCAGGCAGCGCGATCCAGGTCTGCAGTCCCGACATCGCCATCGGCTCGCCGCGCAATTCTTCAGGCGTCCGCTCGGAGTGGACGATGCCCCTCCCCGCCGTCATCAGGTTCACGTCGCCCGGCTCGATGACCATTTCGGTGCCGAGCGAATCCCGGTGGCGGATCTTGCCGTCAAACAGATAGGTGACAGTCGCCAGCCCGATATGCGGATGCGGACGCACGTCCATCGCCTTGCCGGGCCGCAGGATCGCTGGCCCCATCCGGTCGAAGAAGATGAAGGGGCCGACCAGCCGGCGCCGCGCCGTGGGCAACGCCCTGCGAACCTCGAAGCCGCCAATGTCCTTGGCGTTCGGGATCACCATCAGTTCGATGGCGTCGCAGGCGAAGGCGTCGCCGGGGGCGGGGTCGTTGCCCGGAAAGAAGCTCATGGGACCACTCTAGGACGGCGGGGCGCGGATTACCAGACGTGTCCCGCCGCCATGGCTTTCGCCTCAGTGAAAGCGGTAGGTCACGCCGAGCACCGGGCCCGACAAGTTGACGTCGAAGACGTAGTCGTTCTTGCGGTAGTCGACGGCGAGATGCTTGTAGCCGGCAGAGACTGTCCAGTGGTCGTTGATCGTGTAGTTCAGCGTGCCCAGCACCGACCAGGTCAGGTCGGACCCGGCACCGAAACCGCCGATGTCGGCCTGCGCCAGCAGCGAGAACTGGTCGGTGATGTTGTAGAAAGCGCGCGCGCCGATCACCGGGTCGATCCAGTTGAACTGCTCCTTGCGCGAGATGCTGCCGAGCAGGTCGGTGCGGATCGTCACCTCGTTTGAAATGTACCAGTAGCGGCCGCCGGCCAACGCGTCGAAGGTGAAGTCCGGCGTATCGACCAGCCGATAGCCGATCTGCGCCGTGGCGTTGAATTCGATCGAGTCCAGTTCGCCGCTGACTTCCAGGCCACCCGGAAACAGGTCGGGCAACACGCGCGTCGACTTGGCCGACGAGGTGTTGACGTACATCATGTCGCCCGAGAACACGATGTCGTCGCGGCGCGCCCAGATGTTCAGGAAGCCGCCCATGTTGAAGTCTTCCATAACGTCGCCGAAGCTCTTCTCGACATGGATCGTCGGCGCGGCCCGGAACGGCGAGATGTCGCCCCGCATGCCGGCCGCCCACATGTAGGGCGTCACTTGCACGACCCAGTCGGACGAGGCGACGGGCACCTCCTCCTCTGGCAGGGGATCGGCCGCGAACGCGGCTCCCATCGTCAGCAACGTTGCGGCAAGTGCGACACAGGCAGAGGCCCTCAAGTCCATCACAGTCATCCCCTCAACGTGTCCTTGTACACGCGTCCGTCCTTCATGATGATCTTCATGTTCCGGTCGGGATCGGCGACCAGATCAATGTCTTCCAGCGGATTCCCGTCCAACAGGACGAGGTCGGCCAGCGCGCCCGGCTCGATCACACCCAGCTTGCCGCGATAGGGATTGCGCGCGCCCGAGAGTGCGAGCACCTCGCCGCTGTGGCTCGTTGCCATGCGCAGCGCCTCGGCGTTGCCGAACCAGCGCCCGATCTTGGCGAGCTGCTTTCCCTGGGTGCGCGTACCCGCCGGGCTGAACAGCACGTCGGTGCCCCAGACCATCCTGACGTTGAACTTCTGGCCAAGTTCGAAGGCGCGCACGGTGCCTTCGGCGATCTCCTGCTGCTGCTGCCGCTGGATCGGGTTCTGCTTGGGATTGGAATCCTCGTCAGCGAGGAATGGCTGGATGCTCCACCACGTACCCGTATCGGCCATCCGTCGCACGGTGTCCTCGTCGGCAAGCTGGCCGTGTTCGATGCACTGCACGCCGTTGTCGATCGCCCGGTTGATGCCTTCGGAGGTGTAGACGTGGGCGCAGACGTAGGTGCCCCAGTCGGCCGCCGCCTGCGTCGCGGCGCGGATCTCGTCCGGCGTGAACTGCACCACGTCGATCGGGTCGTACTGCGAGGAGACGCCGCCCCCAACCATGATCTTGACCTGGCTGGCGCCGAGCATGAGTTGCTCGCGCACCCGCCGCAGCACCTCCGGCGCACCGTCAACGATCGCGGCGATGCCGGCCAGCTCGGAATGGGATAAGTCGTTGCCGGACCCGCGCGGTACCTCGTAGCGGAAGCGAAAATCGCCGTGCCCGGCCGTTTGCGTGATCATGGCGCCGGACGGGAAGATGCGCGGCCCGGTCGCGATGCCCTCATCGATCGCGCGCTTCAGCGAGAACGTCGGACCGCCGACGTCGCGCACCGTAGTGAAGCCGCGCATCAGCGTCTTCTCGGCCTCGCGCGCGGCGACGAGATGCACGTATGGAACGTCGGCCGTGAGCGCCACCATCTCCGGAATGGCCGCCAGCATGGCGTGCCAGTGCGAGTCGATGAGGCCCGGCATCAGCACGCGGCCGCCGCAGTCGATCACCTCGGCGTCTGTCACGTCTTCCGCCGCCGGAACCAGCGCTTCGATCCGGTTGCCGGAAACCAGGACGCCCGATCCCTCGATCAGCTTGCCCTGCCGTCCGTCGAAGATGCGGACGTTGGAGAACAGGATCGGCTTGTCGGAAACCTGCGCGAAAGCAGAACGGCCCATCGACGCCGCCGCAAGGGTGCCGGCGATGCCCTTCAGCACCGACCTGCGCGACAGGCCCGCGGTGAGGCGTTCGTTGATGCGGGAAATCGTCGGCGTGTGGCAGGCGCATCCAACACCGCGCACCAGGTGCCTGTACCGATCGCCGAACCTCTGCATCCCGCCACTCTCCACCAAGCCGCCGGCGACTCACCGTCGGGGGCGCATTCGCATGAGCCTGTTCGCGCGATACCTGTTCAACCCGGGGGAAACAAGGGATTGCGCCGACTGTTCCGCTACTCGGTGTCGAGCGGTTCGGTGCCTGCCGGCTTGCCCTCGCGCGACAGCCGAATCTTCTCGACCTTGTCCTCGGCCGCCTTCAGCAACCGGTCACAGTGCGCCTTCAGCGCCTCGCCTCGTTCGTAGATCCGGATCGACTGGTCGAGCGGCACATCGCCGCGCTCCAGGTCGTCGACGATCTTCTCGAGAGCGTCGAGCGCTTGCTCGAAGCTCATGGCGGCAATGTCGGCGTTCGCTTCGTCGGCCATACTCAACCCTTCATCAATCGCTTCACATGGGCCGCCGCCGATGTCGACAGCCCTTCAAGGTCGTAGCCGCCTTCCAGCACGCTGACCAGCCGTCCACCGGCGCTGCGCTCGGCGCACTCCATCAGTTCGCCCGTCGCCCAGTCGAAATCGTCCTCGGTGAGGTTGATCTGGGCAAGCGGATCGCGGTGGTGCGCGTCGAACCCGGCGGAGACGATGATGAGGTCCGGGGAGAAGTTGCGCAGCGCCGGAAGCAGCCGGGTGCGGAACGCCTCGCGGAAAACCTCGCTGCCATCGTGCGGGGAGAGCGGCGCGTTGACGATGTTGCCCGCGCCCGTCTCGTCCTTCGCGCCGGTGCCAGGATAGAGCGGCATCTGGTGTGTCGAACCGTAGAGAACGGTGGCGTCGTGCCAGAAGATGTCCTGCGTGCCGTTGCCGTGGTGGACGTCCCAGTCGATGATCGCCACATGCTCGGCGCCATGCGCCTTCTGTGCATGGCGCGCGGCGATGGCGGCGGTGTTGAACATGCAGAAACCCATGGCGCGGGATTTTTCAGCATGATGCCCCGGCGGACGCGCCGCCACGAAGGCATTGTCCGCACGTCCGAGGAAGACGTCGTCGACCGCCGCGTTGGCCGCGCCGACCGCGCGCAGGGCCGCCTCCCAGCTTTTCGGGCTCACCGAGGTGTCGGCATCAATGGCGCAGATCCCGGTCGCGGGTATGGCCCGCCGGATCGCCGCGACGTGCCGCTCGGGATGTGCATAGAGGAGCGTCGCCTCGTCGGGCATCGGCGCCTCCTCGCGCAGCAGCGCGTCAAACGCCTCGCCCTCCAGCGCCTGCACCAGCGCCCGCAGCCGTTCTGGCCGCTCCGGATGTCCGGTTGGCGTCAGGTGCTCCAGGAAGACCGGATGCGAATAGAGCTTCGTCGCCATGTGCCCGATATAGGCCGAGGCACCGCGAAAAACCACGCGCACGCGGCCACTGGTGCCCGACTTCAACAGCTTACGCGCCTATTCCAGCCGCGCCGGGAAGTGGCGAGACAACGCTACTCGCCTTGTTCGGTGCGAAGCCCTTCCAGCATGGCGGTCAGGGCCTTGATCGCCTTCTCGGACGCCGCCTGCGGGTCCGGGGCGTTGGCGATCCATTGCGCGGCCTGCAGCGACGCACCGCTGATCAGCAATGCAGTCGCCTCCGGCTCGATGTCCTTGACCACCCCTTCCGCCTTCAGTTCCGCCAGGCTCGCCGCCATGCCGGATATGCAGCCGCTGGCGGTCGGCCATTGCGACGGATCGCCCAGCACCGCAGGCCCGTCGCGCAGCATGATTCGCTGGACTTCCGGTTCCAGCGCCTGTTCGAGATAGCAGGTACACTCGGCGACGAAGCCCTGCCAGCGCGTCGGCGCCCGGTCGGCGACGGCCTTGAGGCGGGCCGTCATCTCCGCATCGATCTGCAGGATCACCGCCAGCAGCAATCCCTTCTTGTCGCCGAAGTGGTGATAGAGCGCGCCGCGGGTCAGGCCCGCCTCCCCGGTGAAGTCGTCCATCGACGCCTCCGCATAGCCCACCGTGCCAAAGGCGTGGCGGGCCGACGCCAGCAGCTTGGCTCTCGTTTCGGCGATCATTTCACTGCGGGGCCTGCGGGCCATGGACCTTTCCCTATTCATACGCGGCGTATGTGAATTGACATGCGCCGCGTATGTCATTAGTTAGCATTCATATACGCCGCGTATGTAAGCGAAACCCGAGAGGTTTTCCAATGCCCAATCCATACAGCGTGATCTTCAGGGCGCCCGGGGCAAAGGGCTTTGCGTCCGCCGGCTTCGTTGCCCGCATGCCCATTGCGATGGCTCCGATCGGCATCGTCGCCATGCTGTCGCAGACCCATGGCGAATACTGGCTGGCCGGGGCTGTCTCCGCCGCCTTCGCCCTCGGCAACGCGGTCGTCGCGCCACAGGTCTCCCGTCTTGTGGATCGTCACGGCCAGAGCCGCGTTCTCCTCCCGACCACGACGATCTCGGTCGTCGCCTTCCTGGCCCTGATCGCCGGCGCCCATTGGGACTGGCCGGCATGGACCCTGTTTGCCTCCGCCCTCATTGCCGCGGCGATGCCCAGCATTCCGGCAATGGTGCGCGCGCGCTGGACCGAGATCTTCCGGGACCGACCCGAACTCAACACCGCCTTCGCCTTCGAATCCGCCGCCGACGAACTGGTCTACATCGCCGGCGCCTCGCTCTCCGTCGGCCTCAGCGTCGCCCTGTTCCCCGAGGCCGGCATGCTCGCCAGCACACTCTTCCTCGCTGTCGGGTCCGCCGCCTTCATCGCGCAGCGCTCGACCGAGCCTGGCATCCGGCCTTCCGACCAGACCCAGCAGCGTTCCGCCATCATGCTGCGGCCGGTACAGGTCATCACGCTCGCGCTGATCTTCGTCGGCATGCTCTTTGCGACTGCGGAAGTAAGCGCCATCGCCATCACCGAAGAGCTCGGCCAGCCCGGCGCGGCCAGCCTGGTCATCGGCGTCTATGCGGCGGGCTCATTCGTCGTCGGCCTGACGGTCGGGGCGCTCAATCTCACCCTGCCGCTGCAGCGCCAGCTCGCGATCGCCATCGCGATCCTCGCTGCGACGACGCTGCCCCTGCTCATGGCCGACACAGTGCCGCTGCTGGCGCTCGCCGTCTTCGTCAGCGGCCTGGCGATCTCACCGACCTTCATCACGGCCTTCGGCCTGATCGAGCGGCGCGTGCCCGCGGCAATGCTCACCGAAGGCGTCACCTGGGTGATGACCGGAATAGGCATCGGCATGGCGCTCGGCGCGTTCGCATCCGGCTGGGTGGTGGACAAGTTCGGAGCCCAGTCCGGCTTCTGGGTCTCGGTCATCGCCGGAACGATGTCGCTGCTGATCGTCCTCATTGGCCAGCGCATCCTCGCAGACGGCTGCGATCACTGCCCGTCCGACGCCCTGCCCCAGCCGGCGGAGTGACGGATCCTGCCGGGGAGGTCCCGGCGAAATCGCCGGGGCCTCCCCCCGCTTACATGATCTCGGTGCGCAGGATGCGAATGCCGAAGCCCTCGATGCCGACATAGTGGCGCTCGCGCGAGGCGTGCAGCACGATCGAGGAGATGCCGAGGTCCTTGAGGATCTGCGCGCCCAGGCCGATCACCCGCCACTCCGCCTCGCGGCGCCGGGCTTCCTCATGCGTCTCGCGATCGCCTCCGAGGGGACGATTGCGCCCGGCCCCTGCCACGCCGACGGAGCCTTCGCGCAGATAGACGAGCACCCCGCGTCCGCGCTTGCCGAAGTCGGCCATCACCGTGTTCAGCGTCTGCCGCGTCCCGAACACGTCGCTGACGACGTCCTCCGGGTGGAGGCGCACCGGCACCTCCGCGCCGTCCCTCACGTCGCCGAAGACGATGGCAAGATGGTGCATGCTGTCCCAGGGCACGGAGTAGGTGTACGCCTTCGCCTTGCCGGCCGGCGTCTCGATATCCGTGCAGGAAAGACGCTGGACCAGCGTTTCCTGGCGCTGGCGATAAGCGATGAGGTCGGCGACCGATACCCGCTTCAGGCCGTGGAGCGCCGCGAACTCGGCTACCTGCTGGCCGCGCATCACGCTGCCGTCGTCGTTGACGAGCTCCGAGATCACCCCGACCGGCGGCAAGTCGGCCAGCTTGCACAGGTCGACCGCGGCCTCTGTATGGCCCGAGCGCATCAGCACGCCGCCTTCGCGCGCGATCAGGGGAAAGATGTGGCCCGGACGCACGAAGTCCGATGCACCGGCATTGCCGTTGGCGAGGTTGCGCACCGTCAGCGTCCGGTCGTCGGCGGAGATGCCCGTGGTCGTGCCGTGCTTGAAGTCGACGCTGACCGTGAACGCCGTCGTGTGGGCCGAATCATTGTCCGCCACCATCGGCGCGAGGTTGAGCCGCTTGGCGTCCTCACGCGTCATCGGCGTGCAGACGATGCCGGACGTGTGGCGCACGATGAAGGCCATCTTCTCCGGCGTGCAGTGGACGGCCGCGACGATCAGGTCGCCCTCATTCTCGCGGTCGTCGTCGTCCGTCACCACCACGATCTCCCCGCGCTCGAAGGCGCGGATGGCTTCGACGACGGATTTCTGATCGTAGGCCATGATGCTCACTTCGTTTGGAGCGAATAGGGAGTAGCGAATGGTGAATGGGGAAGCTCCCAACCCTATTCGCCATTCGCTATTCGCTATTCGCTGATTTCCCCGTCTGCCCCCGATGGCGCAGATAGTGATCGGCGATCGCGCAGGCCACCATGGCCTCGCCGATCGGCACGGCCCGGATGCCGACGCAGGGGTCGTGGCGACCCTTGGTCATGATCTCGATGTCGTTGCCGTCGCGGTCTATGGAGCGGCGCGGCGTCAGGATCGAGGACGTCGGCTTCACGGCGAACCGCGCCACGATTGGCTGGCCGGTGGAAATCCCGCCGAGGATGCCGCCGGCATGGTTCGACAGGAAAACCGGCTTGCCGTCATTGCCGGCGCGCATCTCGTCGGCGTTTTCCTCGCCGGTCAGCCGCGCCGCGGCGAAGCCCTCGCCGATCTCCACGCCCTTCACGGCGTTGATCGACATGAGGTTGCCGGCAATGTCCTGGTCGAGCTTGGCATAGAGCGGTGCGCCGAGGCCCGGCGGCACGCCTTCGGCGACGATCTCGATGACTGCTCCCACCGAGGAGCCCGCCTTGCGGATGCCGTCGAGATAGGCCGAAAATGGCTCGACCGAACCCGGATCGGGCGTGAAGAACGGGTTGTCCGGGTGCTCGACGAAGGTCCAGTCCCAGCGCGACCGGTCGATTTCCATCGTTCCCATCGCCACCAGCGCGCCCCGCACCTCAAGGCCGGGTACGACCTTGCGCGCCAACGCGCCCGCCGCCACGCGCGCCGCCGTCTCGCGTGCCGACGAGCGGCCGCCGCCGCGATAGTCGCGCAGTCCGTACTTGACGTCATAGGCGTAGTCCGCGTGCCCCGGACGGTACTGTCGGGCGATGTCGCCGTAGTCCTTGGAGCGCTGGTCGACGTTCTCGATCAGCATCGATACCGGCGTCCCGGTCGTTACCAGGGTCTCGCCGTCCTCCTCCGTCAGCACGCCGGAGAGGATCTTCACCTCGTCGGGCTCGCGCCGCTGGGTGACGAATCGCGACGTGCCGGGCCGGCGCCGGTCCAGTTCGCGCTGGATGTCGGCGCGCGTGAAGCGGATACCGGGCGGACAGCCGTCGACCACGCAACCGAGCGCGGGCCCGTGGCTCTCGCCCCAGGTGGTGACGCGGAAAAGATGGCCGAAGGTGTTGTGCGACATGGCTCGGCTTCCGGAAGGACGGGTCTTCCTATTTGTGAATCCCGCGGGGGTCAAACGCCGCGGCGACGTTTAAGTTTTGACACAATGAGCGTGTCTCTGCTGACATGTCGGGCGAACGGGGTGAGGGACCCGCGCGGCGTCCACCCCAAGCGCGGCGTCGCGACGACAGCAAGAAGAGGAACAACATGCGGATCCTGAGCGGAGCACTGGGAGCCCTGCTGGCACTTACCTTGGCGGCGCACGCCGCGGAGGCCGAGGGCAAGATCAAGTCCATCGATCAGGACGCCCTGACCATCACGCTCGACGACGGCAAGGCCTACAAGCTGCCAGGCGAGTTCGACATGGAATCGATCCATACCGGCATGGAAGTCGTGCTCGCCTACGAAAAGATCGACGGGCAGAACCTCATCACCGACATGCAGCTCATGGAGTAGCCGCTAGAGCCACTCCAAGTGGCCGTCCTTAAGGCGCAACACCCGGTCCTGCGGGACCGGCATGCGTGCCGCCTCCTTCATCGACAGGCCGGTTAGGTGCCGGAAAAGCGCCCTGATGACGCCGCCATGCGTGACGCAGACCGTGGGCTGCAGGAACTCCTCGAACACTGGCACGATTCGTTCCATCAGCATCTGGTAGCTCTCGGCCCCCTCGCCCGGGGGCACGAAATTCCACTTGTCGCGCGAGCGCACGGCCGTCGCGCCTGGCGTCATGGCCTCGAGCTCAACGAAGGTGAAGCCCTGCCAGTCGCCGAAACTAACCTCGACGAGCCGGCGATCGACGCGGTAGCCCTGCGGCTCCAGCCCCATGGCGACCCGGATTCGCTCCATCGTCTCGCGGGTGCGGCGCATCGGGCTTGCAACGAAGTCGAACTCTTCCGGGTCGGGAACCAGCGCCTTCAGCTTGGCGCCATTGGCGTCCGCCTGGGCCCGGCCCAGGTCGGTAATGTCGGTTTCCGCCTGTCCCTGCAAACGACCTTCGGCGTTCCAGGCCGTCTGGCCATGGCGCACGATGTAGACAAGCTGCTTACTTCCAGCGTCGCCCAAGGCGCAGCGCTCACTCCTTGACGACACTGATGTCGGGCGCGTCGACCGCCTTCATGCCGACGACATGGTAGCCGGAGTCGACATGATGGACCTCGCCCGTCACGCCGCGAGACAGGTCGGACAGAAGATAGAGGCCAGAATCACCGACCTCATCCGGCGTGACCGTCCGCTTCAGCGGCGCATTGTACTCGTTCCAGCGCAGAATGTAGCGGAAGTCGCCGATGCCGGAGGCCGCCAGCGTCTTGATCGGACCTGCCGAAATCGCGTTGACGCGGATTCCCTTGCTGCCGAGGTCGACCGCGAGATAGCGCACGCTCGCCTCGAGCGCGGCCTTCGCGACGCCCATGACGTTGTAGTGCGGCATCACCTTCTCGGCGCCGTAATAGGTCAGCGTCAACAGGGAGCCGCCGTCGGACATCAGCGCCTCGGCGCGGCGGGCCACGTCGGTGAAGGAGAACACCGAGATCTCCATGGTGCGCAGGAAGTTCGCGCGGGTCGTGTTGACGTAGCGACCGTCAAGCTCCTCCTTGTCGGAGAAGGCGATGGCGTGCACGACGAAGTCGAGCTTGCCCCACTTCTTCTCGAGCGAATCGAACACCGCGTCGAGCGTCTCCGGCTCGGTCACGTCGCAGTGGCCGATGAGATGCGCCCCGAGTTCCTGGGCCAACGGTTCGACACGCTTGCGGAACGCATCGCCCTGATAGGTAAGTGCAATCTCGGCGCCCTGCGCCGCACAGGCCTTTGCGATGCCCCAGGCGATCGACCGGTTGTTGGCCACGCCCATGATGAGGCCGCGCTTGCCGGCCATCAGGCCTTGTCCAACAGCCATCGAGTCTTCTCCTTATTAGTTAGGGAGCCTATCGCATAGCCCTCACGCGCCTTCAAGCGCCCTGCGTGTCGAAGCATCACCCGTCTGTTCTCTTGATCAGCACCTTCAACTCCGGCACGCTTTGGTCGGACGGGGTTGGTCATCGAGCGGAGGCTTCGATCATGGGCAACCCAAGGCACAATCGCGGCCATGCCGGCGAACAATCGATGGGTTTCTATTGGGGTGAGCGAGGTTATTTCCTCGTAGACGGCCCCAGTGGTGCCGGCGGCCACGCAGCAAATGCTCCGGGCTTCGACGGCGTCGCCTACAATCCGACCACTGGCCACATGGTCATCTACGACAATAAAGCGTTTGCGCGCGCGGGAAATGTCTACAGCGCAACGGCGATCTCGGAAAACCTCTCGAAAAATCTCGCCAACCTTGCGAACGCAGTCGCCGCGCGACCCGACATTCCGCAACAGCAAGCGATACTGACAAACATCAACACTGCACGCGCTTCCCTCGCTCCGGGTTCAACGACCCGTTGGCCTCGGAGTGTCCAGCTCGCGGTATCCAACGCCAGCGGCCAGTCGTCCGGTGTCGGCGGCAAGTTAGCCAACGGTACGATTTCGTTCATCGACTACTACGCAGCGCCCGCTCCTGCCCCGCCACCAGCGGGCGGCAACTCGTTTGGTTCAAACGCCCGTACCGGAAGCGCCTGGTCTGGCCCATCAGCCGACGCCGCCCTGCAGCGCTTCAACGCACGCACGAGCAATATCCAAGGTATCGGTGGCGCCATCCAGATGCTGCAGCAGTGGGCCTCTCAACGCAGTGCGATGAATACCTACTACGAGGCACTGGATGAGATTGCGAAACGCGCAAACGAGATCGACGCCCAGCAAAAGCGCAGCCCTTACGAGTCGGTGGTGATCAAAGTCTTCTTCAAGATCGACAACGAGAACCTGCCCGCTGAAATTCCTCGGTTCTACCGCCTGATCGGCGTTGAGATCGGAGGAGAGAGCCTGGCACACGGCGACCTGATGGGTCCCGGCGAGCATGGCTACACGATTCGGATTCCGGCATTGCAGCGCAACCCCGCGGCCGACGCGCCGCGTCCTGAACCAGGAAGGAGCTGGCAGCAACGATACGACAGCTTCGTCGGATCGTTGTTTACGCGAGGTGGCAATGTTGCGGACCCGGAGGGCGCATTGTCCACGCTCAACGGGCTGGCGATGTTCGACATATTGCCGATCCTGAAGAGGCTTAAGGGCAAGGAGCCTTTGGCATTCGACAAGCTCCAGCAGGCCCTCGACTGGCCAAGCGTTGGCGCGCGGATTTTCACGCAGCGCCTGCGAGCGGCCTTCATTGCCGTGCGAGCCAGCGAGAACGCGGGCGCAGCCGTCTTTCAGAATTACGTCGCGAGCTGCCGTGACTTCGGAAGCCTACCGCCGGCCCAGCAGAAGGACGTCGAGGCGTTCCTGACGGGCGCACCGCCACCTGTTCAGGCAATGGATCGTCCCACCGGCAAATGGACAGTCAAGGTCCACAAATGGACCTGGATCTACACGTTCGACGACTTCGGCAACGTGTCCTGGGTCGACCCGCTCAATGGCCAGGGCGGCAAGGGCAGGTGGGCGATCGTCAACGGGGTGTTACGGACGACATGGGCGCCTTCACCCACGGTGGAGGAATGGACATTGCCTCTCACTCCGAAGGAACAGACCGGTCAGGCGCGGATGGCCGACGGCTGCTACGCGCTCTCGGCCGAGATGGTCGACTGAGCGCGCAACACTTCAAGGAGGCGCCTTCGCCTTTCAGCCCCGGCGCTTGCGCGCCCATGCCTCCAGGTCGGAATCGAACCGCTCCGGCAGCATGACGCGCAGGTGCACGTAGAGGTCGGCGTGCCCGCCGGTCTTGACCGGAAGGCCCTTGCCCTTCAGCCGCAGCACCTTGTCCGAACTCGACCAGGCCGGGACGTTGACCGCCACCTTGCCGGTCGGGGTTTCGACCGCCAGCTTCGTGCCGAGGATCGCGTCCGTCAGGTCGATCTGCTCGTCGACATGAAGGTCGCGACCCTCGACCCGGTAGCGCGGATGCTTACGGAAGACGATCTGCGCCAGTGCGTCGCCGGCGCCGCCCGGGCCCGGCTCGCCCTGCCCCTTCAGGCGAATCGTCTGACCGTCCTCGACATAGGCCGGAAGCTTCACCGCCAGGCGCTTTCCATCGGGAAACACGGCGTTCACCTTTGCGGCCGTCGCCACGTCCTCGATGCTGACGTCGAGCTTCGCATGCACGTCCCGTCCCGGCGGGCGCACGTCGGCACCGAAGCCGCCGGACATACCGGCACCGCGACCGAAGGCCTGCCCGAATATCTCGCCGAAGATGTCGGAGGCATCGCCAGTGCGGAACTCGAAGCGGCTGCCGCCCGGACCGCCCGCATGTCTGCGGAAGCCCGCGAAGGGGTCTCCGCCGGCCGACTCGAAGCCCTGGAAGCGCGGCTTGCCTTCGCCGTCGATCTCGCCGCGGTCATAGGCGGCGCGGTTCTTCTCGTCGCCGAGGATTTCGTAGGCCTGCGTCGCGGCGTTGAACCGCTCCTTGGCCTTCGGGTCGTCGGGGTTCTGGTCCGGGTGATATTTCTTCGCCAGCTTGCGGTAAGCCGACTTTATTTCCTTGGACGTCGCGCTCTTCGCAACGCCCAGCACATCGTAGGGATCGCGCATGACTTCCTGCGTGACGTTGGGGTTCGCTCGCTGCCTATATGATCGCGGCTAGGAAGAAATTCCAGACCCAGCTACGGCCGAGATCACCATACATCAAAGCGGACGGAATTCTTCCATCCGCCACGCACCCGGCGCAACCATGCAGGCCTGCCCCTTGTACATCGCGACACCGTCGAAGCGTTCGCGCGTCGCCGTGAAGGTCCGGCAGAGCTCGCTCCCGTTCCTCGCCTCCTGCAGCGCACTGATCGCACCCCGCGATCCAGTCTCGGCATTCGCCCAGGGCAGCGGCGCGCCTGCCATCACCTCGACGTCGGCGGCAGAAACCGCGTTTCGGATCGTGATCTCGTCGGAAACATGCTCGACGGAGGCGTCGGACGCCGGGCGATTGACTGCACCGGTGAGAATCGTCTTGTCGGCCGCCATGTCCTCCAGCCCCGCGCCGCCACCGATGCAGCCCGAAAGCATGGTTGCCAGAACCATCAGCACGAGAAGTCCGGCCGGCCGCGTGCACTTTGCGGCGGCGGAGGCTTGCGCGCCTCGCGACAATCGGCAATCTCCCCGTACGTACCCTGGAGATTCATGTTGAGCGAGATGGCGTTAACAAACGGTGACTTCACCGGCGCGGAAGACCCGTTCCGCCTGTTCGGTGAATGGCTCCAGGACGCGACCGCGAGCGAGATCAACGATCCGAACGCGCTGGCCCTCGCGACGGTGGATCAGGACGGCCTACCCGACGTTCGCATGGTCCTGCTCAAGGGCTACGACGAGCGCGGCTTCGTCTTCTACACGAATTTCGAGAGCGCCAAGGGACGCGAGATCCTGGCCAACATGAAGGCCGCGATGGTCTTCCACTGGAAGTCGCTGCGCCGTCAGGTGCGCATCCGCGGGCCAGTGGAGGTGGTCAGCGACGCCGAGGCAGACGAATATTATGCGTCGCGGCCGCGCGGCAGCCGTATCGGCGCCTGGGCTTCGAAGCAGTCGCGCCCGCTCGAGAGCCGGTTCGCGCTCGAAAAGGCGGTGGCCGAGTACACGATGAAATATCCGATCGGCGAAATTCCGCGGCCGGAGTGGTGGTCCGGCTTCCGCGTGAAACCGGTGCAGATCGAGTTCTGGCACGACCGCCCCTTCCGGCTGCACGACCGCATCGTCTTCACCCGCACCGGCGACGGCCCGTGGACGAAGGAACGGCTGTATCCCTGATTGGGGCGGCGCCTGTGGGCCGCATCGCGGCGGCATAGGCGCGGCGCAGAGTCAGATCGAGATTCCGGCAACGCGCGCAAGTCCTTGTTTTGGCGTGTTGTTCTTGTCCTCTCTTGCCCGCCAGCTAGAACACGAGCGCGGCCTGTCCGGGCCTCGGCCCGTCAGGTCGAGCTCCGCTTCAGCCAGCGCATGGCCGCCGCGACGCCGATGCCAAGCAGCGGCCAGATGGCCCAGAAATCGCCGGGCGATGCGAGAAGGTTGATCCCGACGATGCCGAGGCAGATCACGCCGAGACCGGCGAGGCGCCGGTCGAATAAGGTCTGGCGCCGCGTCCAGGCAAGGGCTGCCGCAACGGCAAGCGCGAGCAACGGCCACGCAGCCCAGAAGTCGCGGGGCGATGTCACGAGGTTGATCACCACCAACACGACCGCGACGACGCCGAAGGTGCCCAGGGTGGGGACGAGGCGGCCGCCGAACTGCACCGGCTCTCCCGGGCCAGCCTGCGTTGCGGCTCGGGGGTTCGAACCGGCTGCGGACTCTGACGCGGAGGCGGATGCCGTCCGCCCCGACGCCCGTGCCTGCGCGGCGCCCCGCTCGCCCACGCGCACGATGAAGCTTGGGACACTCTCGTCGACATTCTTCACCGACAGATCGCCCCCGAACTCGAACCCAACCGCCAGCTTGTTGCGCACCTGGTCGTAGACCGTGTTGGAGATCAGGATACCACCCGGCTCCGCCGCCGCCTCCAGCCGCGCTGCTATGTTGACGCCGTCGCCATAGATGTTGCCCTCGTCGACCAGCACGTCGCCGAGATTGATGCCGATGCGAAACACGAGCCGCCGAGCTTCCGGCAACCTCGCATTGCGCGCGGCAAGCTCGGTCTGTATGTCGATCGCGGCGCGGACCGATTCAACCACGCTCGGGAACTCGGCGATGATCGCGTCGCCCCAGGTGTTGACGACCCGCCCGCCGTACGTCGTCACGATGCGTGCAATGGCCTCGCGATAGGCCTTGAGGGTGGCGAATGTCCCCTCCTCGTCCTCGCCCATGAGCCGTGTGTAACCCTCGACGTCCGCGCATAGCACGGTCGTCAGCTTGCGCTGCGCTCCCCGACCAGCTTCGGTCACCGCAATCGTTCCTCTGCCAGTTTCAACTCCGCGCCCCTCTGCGGTGACGGTATTGCGAAGAGGCAGCCGGGGGAACAGGAAAAGACCCGCGGGAGGCGGTCCGGTGTGGTACGGAGCGGCTATCTCGCGGGGGCAGTTCTTCGTCCCGAGCCAAAGAAGGCGGCACCGCCGTCCCTCACGGAATGGGCAGCGCGCCCCCTCGCAACTCCAGAAACCCATTTGCGCCGACAGATGCGACGTAAAGAACGCTTCGCATTGCCCGTGAGCCTGATCTATCGTCGCGTCTTGGTTGCAGAAGCAGCGGGAGGGATCAACTTTTGAGACTAGCAAGATAGCCGCGCGCAGTGATCAGGCCGCCGGGCCCGAGCAGCATGACGAAATGCTTGGGCGCCGCGGCAGAATGAGATCGCAGTCCTTTCAAACACCATTCCCATGAGAGAATTCCACTTGATCAGAGCTGCCATTTTTTCCGTTGCCCTCGTCGCGGGGGCGACTGTCGGCACCGTTATCGCCCATGCCGCCGACTACCAGAAAGTCTTCGAGGAGGATCAGGCCAGTGCCAAGGACCACCCGCTGACCGGCCGCTATGGAGACTCAAAAATCCTGCTGCAGAGCGTTGCCGCCTTCAACGAGATCGAGCTGCCGGCCGGCAAGGCGGCTTACGACGGCGGCAAGCATTTCACCGAAACCGTGAAGGCCGAAGGCAAGATCACGCGGACAGTCTATATCACACCGCCTGAGCGCTCGTCGCTGGAGGTGTTCCGGAACTTCTACGACAAGCTGACGGCGGACGGGTTCGACACCATGTTCAAATGCGCCGGCAAGGAAGAATGCGGCGAGCCGTTCAAGGAACTGAAATACCACTGGAACAACACGAACACCCATGTCAGCAACACCACTGTCAAGGGCGACCGCTTGCGCCTGGTGTCCTCGGTGTTCGATGGGGCGCAGGACATCCGTTACGCGCTGCTGAAGAAGGACGACACGCTCGTCGCCCTCTACGTGGCGCTGAACCGCGGCGGGACCTTCGGCGACATTTCAAACGCATTGAACGATCGCGTCACCGCGCTGGTCGAGGTGGTTGAGTCCAAACCTATGGAAAACCTGATGCGCACGGTCGACAGCGCCGAGATGGCGTCGAAGATCGCCAGCGCGGGCAGCGTGGCGCTCTACGGCCTCTACTTCGATACGGACAAGGCGGAGCTGAAGGCGGAGTCCGAGCCTCAGCTCGCCGAAATGGTCGACTACCTCAACAGAAATGAGCTGCGGTTCTTCGTGGTCGGCCACACGGATAGCCAGGGAAAGCTGGACTACAATCTTGACCTTTCCAATCGCCGCGCCAAGGCGGTCGCGGCTGCACTCCTAGCGCGCGGCATCGCCAAGGACCGGATCGAGGCGCGCGGCGTGGGTCCCCTCGCCCCGGCCGCGCCAAACGACGATGACGAGGGCCGCGCGAAGAATCGCCGCGTGGTTCTGGTGGCGCGGTAGGTCCCCCTTCGTAGGCAATGCCAGACTTCCGGCCCCGGACGAAACATCCGAGGCCGGCAAGGAACACTTTACAGGCGGGATCCTCCCAGGATGCCCACAGCCCGACCGCGGGAGAGGTCCGTTCCGGCGGGACGAAGGCTTCCATGCCGTTCCCTCGCCGGCGCCGCGGATGGCTGGCTATGCCTGACCCGGTTCGAACATGTAGAGCTTGACTCCGCCAGTCGCGAAGTTGGCCAGGTCGCCGGCGGCTGCCTGGCCGGCTTCCGACGCAAGGCCCGCCTGCAGTGCCGAGAGGCTGTCAAATGTCAGGATGGCGACGAGATGGACATCCGATTCGCCACCCGGCACCGCGACCGGCCCCTTGCTGATCTCGTATTTCTTCAGGCCGGGGATCTTGTAGGCCAGCGGGATATGCGTGGCCTTGTAGTAGGCGTCGAATACCGCCTTATCCTTGGGCGTATTGTACAGCACGACGAGCTGGGCCATTGCCGCTCTCCTCCAGACATCTTCGAGGTGCCCGTCGCCAACCTAGCCTTTCACGCGCCAAGAACAAGACGATTCGGGTCGCCACTGCCCAGGCGAGGATCTGCCGTCGCCAGCGATTGGACGTTGTGCCGGCTTGCGGGAGATCTGGACGCGGGGGCGATGCCCTGCGCTTAAACGACAAAGGCGGCCGAGGGGCCGCCGTTGTGGGAAGATCTGGTTGCGGGGGTTGGATTTGAACCAACGACCTTCAGGTTATGAGCCTGACGAGCTACCGGGCTGCTCCACCCCGCGATACCTTTAGAGCCGGGCTTTTGAGCCCGGGAGCGAGTTCAGGCGT
>Ga0180217_1002238_pt1 | contig 18536 bp, 15 predicted proteins | sample eDN3rd37CBELigOP_FD_128521 | JGI IMG/M metagenome (GOLD analysis project Ga0180217, IMG submission 128521) | Enriched Organic Plus compost microbial communities from Emeryville, California, USA - eDNA 3rd pass 37_C BE-Lig OP (version 2) (version 2) ... | reverse complement strand
CGCGCTGATCACCCTCGCCGCCTCCGGCGCCGCGCCCAAGGGCCTGACCTTCACCGGCGAGACCGGCATGATCGTCCCCGGCTCGCTGCTCGGAGGACCCGCCATCGCCCTCCCCCTGCTCGCGGACGAAGGCCTCCCGCTCGGACTGCAACTTCTCGGAAAGACAAACCGCGACGCGGATCTTATGGCGGTCGCTCAATGGCTCTGGCAGAGTTTTCAGGTCACCTGAAAGGAAGCCAGAGCTTTCAACAGCGACCCGTTCTCACTTGCAACGCCGGCCGAATGCAACAAGGGCTTCCAACATGATGACCCAAACCGCCCCCGAGGGCGAAAAGCACTTCGTATCAACGATGCTGGAGCACATGGACCTCTGCGCCCAAATGGCAAAGGCCTATGGCAACGATCGGTTTGAGTCGCTTCATCCCTATGATGAGGTGGTCTATGCCGTCGCCAATCACGACCGCGGATGGGATGATTACGACCGGGAGCCAATGCTCGATCCGCAGACGGGCCTGCCTCTCATCATGGCCAAGACGCCGCCGTCCGAGGCTATCAAAACCAACAGCGGTTCGCCCGATTTCAACGAACAGCACCATGCCTACAGCGGCCTTCTGTCGAGCATGCACACATGGGGGCTGTACAACAAACGCTATGGCTTCAGCAGTTTCACCCTGCGCGTGCGCCCCGGCACCACCAGCATTCCCGTGGCCGCTTCCGATCGCGCGATGATCGATACGATGCTCCAGGCCGAGCTGGAGCGCCAGGAGCGCCTCAAAGCCAAACTCACCCAGGACGCATCGGCACGGCTTTGGGTTGAACGGCAACGCCTGTTTCAAAACTACAAGCAGCTTCAGTTCTTCGATACGCTGTCGCTATACTTCCACCTCTACCACCCGGCCGTGAGAGGCAGCGAAACCTACACGCACGTCCCGGTGAATGCGGAAGAGGATGAATGCGTCGAGGTCAGACAGATCGATGAACGCACCTACAGCGTAGAACCGTTTCCGTTCGCTGGCGACCGCCTGACGTTGACATGCAGCGGGCGTTACACCCGCGGGCTTCCAAAGGATTGCGACCGAAAGCAGGCCGGAGCCTATCTCCGCTCGCTTGCCACCGACACGCAGACCTATGACCTCATTCCAGCACGCTAGTATGACATCTCAATGCTTGTCCGGTTCAGAGTAAGAATAAACGACATCGGAAGGCAGCAACCGATCCAACGTCGATCATCTCGCTGCGACGTGTGGACCGGACAATAGTGCACGATCGATCCATCAGGTTCTCGTCATGCGCCGTCAGCCGCAATGGATCGCAATACGATGACCATCAATGACGTGAACCTTTATCTCCACGTCATAGAGTTCGCGCAGGACATCGGATCGAATGATATCCTCCGGCGTTCCCGTGCAAACGACAGCGCCTTGGCGCATGCCGACGATGACGTCAGAATGGCAAGATGCAAAATTGATGTCGTGCAGCACGATCACAATGGCCTTGCCGAGTTCATCGGCCATTCGCCGCAGCAGCCTCATCATCGACGCGGCATGCTTCAGGTCGAGATTGTTCAACGGCTCGTCGAGCAGAACGTAATCCGTGTCCTGGCACAGGACCATCGCGACATAGGCGCGCTGCCGCTGTCCGCCCGACATTTCGTCGAGAAAGCGATCCGCAAACCCGTCAAGCTCTAGAAACGCGAGAGCCCGGTCCACGGCGGCGGCATCCTCCGCTGTGGGACGCCCCTTCGAATGCGGATAGCGGCCGAAGGTCACGAGATCGCGCACGGTGAGGCGCGAGACGACGTGATTGTCCTGGCGCAGGATCGACAGGCGCCGCGCCAGGACATCGCTCGGCGCCTTCGTCACATCCAGACCGTCCACGGTCACGGTTCCCGCATCCATTGGAACGAGACGGCTTACCATACCGAGAAGCGTCGATTTTCCCGCGCCGTTAGCGCCGATGATCGACGTGATCCCGGCTTTCGGCAAATCCAGGCACACATTGTTCACGACGACCGCATCGCCGTAGGTCTTGGTCAGGTTCCGGACCTGGATCATCTTGCAGTCCCCCGCACCACGAGAACGATGAAGACGATTCCGCCGATAAACTCAATGACGATGCTGAGCGCGGTGTCGAAGGCGAAGATTCGCTCCAGGATCACCTGCCCGCCCACGAGGACAAGAAACGCGATCAAAACAGCCGCCGGAATGACGAACACATGCCGATGAGAGGGGATCATCTGGTAGGCGAAGTTCGCGACCAGCAACCCGAAGAACGTCACCGGACCGACCAGCGCCGTGGAGATGCTCACAAGCACCGCCACGATCGAGAGGATGGCGAACACGGCTCGCCTGTGCTCGACGCCGAGACCGATCGCTGCATCCCGGCCAAGGGCAAGAACGTCATAGACATGGCGCAGCCGCCACACGGCGACCGAGGCCGCTAGCACAACCAGCGCCGAGACCCCGAGAAGCTGCTGGTCCACTGCGTTGAAGCTGGCAAAAAAGCGATCCTGAAGAGCCACGAACGCGGTCGGATCGATCATCCGCTGCATGAGGTTCGAAAGACTGCGGAACAGGATGCCGAAAACGATACCGACGAGAAGAATGAGGTGCAGGCCGCGCACCGCGCCGGAGAACAGCATGCGATAAAGCAGGTTGGCGAAGATGATCATCGCTCCGGCTTCGATCAAGAATACGATTCTTCGATCAAGGCTGCTGAAAGCTTCGGAGCCCAGCGCGAAGACGAATGTGGTCTGGATCAGGACATAGAGTGCATCGAAGCCCATGGTCGACGGGGTCAGGATTCGATTGTTCGTAATCGTCTGGAACAGGACGGTGGAGACCGCGATCGCGTAGCCGACCAACAGCATCGCGGCGAGTTTGGTGCCGCGGAACGGCAGCACGAAATCCCAGCGGCCGCCGGCGTCGAGCGTCATGAACGCCAGCATGGCGCAAACTGCGAGCACGCCGGTTGCACCAATCACGCGCAATGACCGCGTTCTAGCCGACATGCGCCCGTTTCCTCAGCAGGAGATAAAGGAAGCAGCCGCTACCGACGACGCCCAGCACCGTGCCGATGGGAATCTCGAAGGGATGGTTCACCACACGGCCGAGCAGATCGCAGGCCAGGACCAGGCCGGCGCCCAGAAGCGCGACATAAGGCACCGAACGGCGCATGTTGTCGCCCATCGCCAGGCTGACGGCATTCGGAACGATGATGCCAATGAAAGGAATCATTCCGACGGTGGTGATCACCAGCGCCGTCACCAGCGCGACGATCGTCAGCCCGGCCGCCATGATGCGCCGGTGGTTGAGGCCGAGGTTGGTGGTGAAGTCACGCCCCAGTCCCGCCACCGTGAAGCGGTCCGCGGTGACATAGGCAATCAGCGTCAATCCGAAACAGATCCAGAGCAGTTCGTAGCGTCCCAGCAGCACCATGGAGAAATCCCCCGTGGTCCAGGCCGCCAGCGACTGTAGAAGGTCGTAACGGTAGGCCAGGAACGACGAGAGCGCCCCGATGACGCCGCCGAGCATCAGCCCGATCAGCGGCACGAAGAGCGGAGAGCGCAAGGGCGCCCGGCGCAGGATCGCAAGGAACAGGGCCGTGCCGAGGATGGCGAACGCGGCCGCGATCAACATCCGCGCGAACACCGGCAGGTCGGGCGCGAGCAGCATGACGAGCATGATGCCGAGGCCGGCGGCGTCGGCCGTGCCGGCCGTGGACGGCTCGACAAAGCGATTGCGGGCGAGCATCTGCATGATCATCCCGGCGACCGCCATCGAGGCGCCGGCGAAAACGATGGCGAGCGTCCTTGGAACGCGGCTGATCAGCAGCAGCTCCCAGTCGTTTCCGTTCGCCGCAGGCGAAAGAAGGCCTGACAGGGTGACGCTTCCGACGCCGACGAACAGGCTCAGGACCGCGAGAGCGACAAGACCGAAGACAGCGGCAGCGAGGCGGATCATCTCGGCCTGGACATGGCCGGCAACGAGCGCGCGACGCCTGCGGCATCCATGGACATCGTCATCGCGCCTTCGCGAACGCCTCGGCAAGCTGATCGACGGCCGCCTGCGTCGCGGTGAGGCCGCCGTTGACAAGATGCCAATTCACAGAATCGAGATAGACGACCTGCCCCATCCGCCACGCCGTGGTGCGCCCGACCAGGGCATTGTCGAGGAGCTTGCGCGCACTGTCCGGCCGGCCCAGACCGGCGTCGCGGTCGATGACGAAGAGCCAGTCCGGATTGACCTTCTGAAGGAATTCGAACGAGATCGGTTGTCCGTGCGTGCCGATCCTGAGATCGGGAGCGGCGGGTTCGATGCCGAATGCTTCATGGATCAATCCAAACCGCGAGCCCGGTCCGTAGGCGGTCATGCGGCCGCCCGTGGTGAGAATGATGAGTCCGCTGCCGATCCCCGCGGCCTTCGACTTCAGCGCGTCGATGGACGCCTGGAGCACCCTCAGCTTTTCCTCGGCCACACTCTCCTTTCCGAAGAGCCCGGCAAGCGTCCTGACATTCCTGATGACGCTGCCGTATGGATCGCCGGGGATCACGGTCAAATCGATGGTCGGCGCGATCCTGGCAAGACTGGCGTATTTCGCACGCGACCGCTCACCAATGATGATGAGATCGGGTGCGAGCGCGTTCACCGCCTCATAGTCAGGCTCGAACAGCGAGCCGATTTTCACATATCGGTCGTCATCAAATTTCTTCAGGTGGCCAGGGCGATGGCCGCCGGGCACGCCCGCGACCTCGATCCCGAGGACATCCAGGATATCGAGCGAGGCAAGGTCAAATACCGCAACCGTCTTTGGCTGTGCCTTCAGCACGGTTTCACCCGAGGCGTGCCTGATCGTGACGGATTGCGGCTGCGCAACAGACAGAGCAGGCGTGGCGAGCATCATCGCGGCCGCAATCCCCGCTCCAATCAACCGCATAAAAGACACCATGAGACCTCACCACGCCAATTGAATCCGGCCGCCTTCGGCGCTCCGGCCGCGCCAAGACTTCAGGTGTGCCTCACAAGCAGACACGGGGAGAGACCGCTGAAATCGCGCGTGACTGATGGTGTCAGCGATACACCGCCGCAAATTTCAGATGCAAACGCATTATTTTAGACGCCGTCTAAAATAGGCGCCGGTGTGTTCACTGTTCCTCACCGGTGTCCGCTTCACTGTCGGTAAAGGCAGCCCGTGAAAGTACAATAGCTCCAAGGAACCCGCTCGCTTTATTGACGGAGCCGTTTCATGACGAATAGTTGTTCCACGTTGCCATGGAGGAATTGGCAGGGCGCTTTGCGCAATGAGGCTGATGTCGACCGACGGTATCGAACCTGAGTCCGAACGGCATCTCCCCGACATCAGACCCGCCGGGAGCGAAAGCGCGCCCGCGAACGCCCGCCACGTGCTGTTCGGTGGAAAGCTCGTCGTCTCCGCCGGCGTCAATACGTTCAGCGCACCCGTGCGCGTCAACGCCGACCTGCTTCCGGGACTCAAAGTCGTCATCCTCCTGAGCGGACGGCTACACATCCGGCTCGACGGACAGGTCGAGCACGAGATCTGCGGTCCCGCCGCGCTGGTTATCCGAAACCCCAGGCAGGGCCTGCCTCGCGACCAGGTGTTCGCGCCCGGAATTCCGATCCGCTATGCGCTTGTCCTGATGGACGACACGATCGTGAGCGACGAACTCATCGGCGCCATCGAGAATATGGAGGCGAACCTCTCGCAAGGCGGGCGAAGCCGCGCGATCCTCCTGTCCTGCCCCGCCGGTCGCGCGCTGCAATCTCTGGCAACGCAGATCATATCGTGTCCGGTCCGTGGAGCCGAGCGCGGGCTCTATATCGGGGGCAAGGCGCTACAATTGAGCGCGCTGGCCGTGGCTCAATGTGTCTCCAGCCAGCATGCGCGCCACGCGGCACGGCTGTCCTCGCAGGACGTCGAAAGCGTCTACAAGGCGCGCGCGATCCTGATGGACGCCATGCGCAGTCCGCCGGGTCTCGACGAGCTGGCCCGCCGCGTCGGCCTGAACGCACACAAGCTCAACCGGAGCTTCCGGCATGTCTTCGGCTCCACCGTGCACGGCTTCCTCCAGGAATACCGGCTCGAACAAGCCTACAAGCTCCTCGCCGGCGGCGAAATGAGCGTGTCGGAGGTTGCCTGGCATGTCGGCTATGGCGCCGCCCACTTCGCCACGATTTTCCGCGAGCGGTTCGGCGTCTCGCCCAGCCATCTGCGATGATCACGCCGTCCGCCATCAAAGTTCGACGACTTCTTAAAGTAAGACAAACCTTCGGCAAAAATGAAAGGTCGGGAATCGAAAGCCTCCGGCATTGCCCTTCTTTCCAATCGTGCGACGAAAGAGCGACGTTTTGGTGGAGAAATTGAGGGGTGGGTGCCATGAATTTTCGTTTTCAGCCCGGACGGATCACGGGCACGGCCGGCGCGCTCACATGCGTCCATCTTTTCCTGTCGGTGACTGGAGCAACCGCGCAGCAGACCGTGCCGCTCGATACGATCACGGTCGAAAGCGAGATCGGGCGGGAATCGGCGACAGGTCCGGTTGACGGATACGTGGCCCAGCGCAGCGCCGCCGGCGCCAAGACCAACTCGTCGCTCATGGAAACCCCGCAGTCGGTGACCGTGATCACGCGCGACCAGATCGAGGCGCAGGGCGCGCGCAACGTCGCGGAGGCCCTGCGCTACGAGCCAGGCGTGGTGTCGGAGACCCGTGTCGGCGATCGCTACGACAGCGTGTTCATGCGCGGCTTCGGCGGCTTTGGCGGCAACGCCAATTATGTGCATTTCTGGGACGGACTGCGCCTGCCGCGGGGCGCGAACTATGGCAACCCCTCGGTCGATCCCTATTTGTTGGAGCGTATCGAGGTCCTGCGAGGGCCGGCTTCGATCCTCTATGGCCAGAACAATCCGGGCGGCCTGGTCAATCTGGTGAGCAAGCGCCCAACCGAGACACCGCTGCGCGAGATTATGGTGCGGTTCGGCAGCCACAGCCGGATCGAGGGCGGCCTCGACATCAGCGGTCCTGCCGACAAGGACGGCAAGCTGCTCTACCGGCTGATCGCGCTCGGCCGCAAGGCGGATTCGGAGGTCGATTACAACACGTCCGAGCGCTATCTGATCGCACCGTCATTCACCTGGCGGCCGACACTCGGCACCAGCCTGACTGTTCATGCCAGCTATTCACACGATCCGTCGAGCTTCTATCCCAACTGGCTACCAGCGCTCGGCACGCTACAATCCAATCCCAACGGTCCGATCCCGCGCCGGCTCTTCGCCGGCCATCCGGACTTCAACACCTTCAACCGCAAGCAGGCCACAATCGGCTACGAGTTCGAAAGCCAGTTGAACGACATATGGGCCGTCCGGCAGAAGCTGCGCTACACGCATGTGGACAGCACGTTCAAGGCGGTATCGGTCTCGGCCGGCGGACCGGCGCCGCAGGGCTACGTGGCGCCGGGCGCATGCGGCGGCGTCGCCAACCTGTGCCTGTTCCGGACCTCGACCCATTTCGTCGAGCAGCTCGACACGGTCGCCCTCGACAACCAGGCCGAGGCGAGGTTCTCGACCGGCGCGCTTCAACACACCGTCCTGTTCGGCCTCGACTACCAGTGGAGTTCGGCGAACGCCCATTCGAACAACCTCGGCGGGCCGGGTGGCTCCGTACCACACCTGAACTATCTCAACCCGATGTATGGCACCATCGTGCCGCCGGCGCTGATTTTCGCGACCGATCAGACCCGCAGCCAACTCGGTGTCTATGCCCAGGATCAGATCAAGCTCGGCAACTGGACCTTCGTGCTCGGCCTGCGCCATGACAGTTCCGACCAGTCCACACAGTCACGCAACATCAACACCGGCGCCATCAGCGCCGTCGCGAGGCCGTCCGATTCGGCGGTGACGTGGCGGGCTGGAGCGGTCTACGAGTTCGAGAACGGGCTTGCCCCCTACGTCAGCTATTCGACCTCGTTCGAGCCGACACTCGGCACCGACCATATGGGCACCCCCTTCGTGCCGACCACCGGCAAGCAGATTGAGGGCGGCATCAAGTATCAACCGGCCTGGTTCAAGGGCCATTTCCTCCTGTCGGTGTTTGATCTGCGCCAGGAGAACGTGCTGACGCAGGATTCCGCCAATCGCGCCAATCCGCTCTGCACCGCCGCGGCTGGCTTCTGCCAAGATCAGCTTGGAGAGGTCCGCTCCCAAGGCTTCGAGGTGAGCGGGAAGGCAACTCCGGTTCCGGGCCTCAACATCGTGGCATCGTATTCCTACACCGACATCCGCGTCACCCGGAGCCCGCAGGTGGTCGGCGGCGTCACGCTGGAAGGAAAGGTTCCGGTCGGCGCGCCGAAGCATACGGCCGCGCTCTGGGCCGACTACACGATTCCGGACGGCAGCCTCGCCGGGCTCGGCTTCGGCGCGGGCGTGCGCTATGTCGGCTCGACCTATGGCGACAACATCAATTCCGCGGCGATGGTTGTGCCGGCCTATACCTTGATGGACCTTGCGGTGCACTACGATCTCGGCGTGTGGGGACCGCAGTTCAAGGATTGGAGGCTCGCGCTGAACGTGCACAATCTGTTCGATAAGGGCTATGTGTCGGGCTGTGCCTCGACGACCCAGTGCTTCTACGGCCTCGGCCGCACGGTCCTCGCCTCTGCCCGGTTCCGCTGGTGATGGATGCCGCCGTATGTCGGAAATGACTCTTGCCCGCACCGACATGAGAGACATGCGCTCACGGACCGGGCGCAGCTATCGGATCTTCGTGCTGAAGCCGGATCGCGAGCCTCCTCCCTCCGGCTTCCCGGTTCTCTACCTGTTGGACGGCAACGCCACCTTTCCCACCGCCGCCATCTGCGCGGCGTTGCAGGCCCGCCGTCCTCAGACCACAGGGGTCGGCCCGGCGCTGGTGGTCGGCATCGGCTACCCTGTCGATGACTATCTCGACGCGACGAGCCGGACCTACGATTACACACCCCTGGTGGAGCCGGACGAACTGCCGCGGCGGCCCGATGGGTCGGCCTGGCCGCCGCATGGGGGCGCTGACGCGTTTCTGAATTTCATCGAGACCGATCTCAAACCGGCCCTGGGCCGCGAATTCGCCATTGACGCGTCGCGCCAGGCGATCTTCGGCCACTCGTTCGGCGGCCTGTTCGTGCTGCACGCACTGTTCACACAGCCGCGAAGCTTCCGTTTCTATATCGCGGCAAGCCCGTCCATCTGGTTCGCGAAGAGTCTGATCCTTGCGCAGGCGGAGAGCTTCGTTCGCCAGCACCATGAGGATCGCGATCCCCGCGACCTGCTTGTGACGGTCGGCAGCCTTGAACGCGCGGCAACAACGCTGGAATCGCCGGGCGCGAACACAATCGCGGATAAGCGCTGGTTGCAGCAGAACCGAATGGTGGACAATGCACGCGATATGGCAGCGCAACTATCCGCGGCGGAGATGACGGCATTGAACGTCGCGTTCAAGGAATTCGACGATGAGAACCATTCCTCGGTTCTTCCGGCCGCCATCAGCCGGGCCGTGCGACTGGCCCTGGCGCCGACGCGATAAACGCAAAGCAAAGGCCTGCTTTCATCCGGCCGCTCTCCCTGCCCTCTTTTCGGATTTTGATGCCGAATGTGCTGCACAGTGCCGAATGGCCGGCAATTTTCTGCGGCCCGGCAGAGATCGGAGCAACCTCAACTCCCTTCACGTTTCTTTGAAGTCTCGTGGGCGCGATCCATTCCGCCTTCGATTTTCGATAGGGAGCAAAAGGCGAATTGCTTCAAAAGGGAAAGATCCACGGTACGAGCAGGACACTGGTCACGAGGCAGACACCGGAAAAGGGCAACCCGATCCGCAAGAAATCCATAAAGCGATAGTTTCCCGGCCCCACAACCAATGTGTTCACGGGCGAGGAGACCGGCGTCATGAAGGCCGCTGAAGCCGCCAGCGCCACGGTCATCGCGAAGGGATAGGGCGACGCGTCCAGCATGCTGGCCACTTCGAGGGCCACCGGAGCCATCAGGACGGCCGTGGCCGTGTTCGAGATGAAGAGGCCCAGCAGGCTCGTGACGAGGAAGATTGCGACCAGCAGCAGCCGAGGTGAGGTGCCGTCGAACACATCCAGCAACGCCTGCACAGCAATCTCGACGCCGCCGGTGCGCTGCAATGCCAGCGAAAAGGGCAACATCCCCACGATCAGGATCAGGCTTTGCCAATGAATCGCACGATAGGCGCTCGCCATGTCGATGCAGCGAACAAGCCCCAGCAAGAGGCAACCAAACAGCGCCGCCTGTACATTCGGCACGATCCCCCAGACCATCAAGGTCACCACCAGCGCCAGCACAGCAATCGCCAGCGGCGCACGGTGGCGGGCGGGCACGGCCTCGTCGAACTCGGCGGGCAGATCAAGCAGCACCAGATCGCGCCGCTCATCCGCCAAATTGCGGATCGCGCGCCAGGGACCAACCGTCAGCAAGGTGTCGCCCGACCTTATCGGCTCATCGATCACGCGGTCCGAGACCGGCGTCGTGCCGTGCTTCATGCCAATCACAGACAGACCCCAGTTGCTCCGAAACCGCGCCTCGGTCACGGTCTTGCCGACCAACCGCGAGGTCGGTGGCACGATGATCTGGGCCATGCCGATCTCCTGCGCCGTGTCGGTGAACCACTGCCCCGAAACCGGCAGAGCGATCAGGTCGTGAGCCTTCGCGAATCCGTCAAGATCGAATCCCTCGTCGCCCTCGCGCGCGCGTTGGTCGATCAGCAGGATGTCACCTGCCGCCAGCACCGTCTCGGCGCGCGGATGAATCAGCGTGCGGCGAAACCTGGTCTCGCGCTCTATGCCGATAATGTTGATTCCTTCGCTCCCGCGCAGGTCCAACATATCCAGCCGCTTGCCCACCAGTGCCGAACCGGGCCCCAGCCTCAGCCGGCGGTCTCGCCCCGCGAGCGCGTAATCCGCGACCCAACCGGTCAGGGCTGCGCGCTCGGGCCGTTCGGGTGCGGGGCCGCGGGCAAGGAAGCGCCTTGCCACAAGCATGTAAAGGATTGCCAGAACCAGGATCGGCACGCCGAACGGGGTGAAGGCGAAAAAGCTAAAGCCCTCATGCCCCTGCCGTATCAGTTCGGAATGCACCACAAGGTTGGGCGCGGTCGCCACCAGAGTCATCATCCCGCTGATCAGCGCGGCCATCGAGAGCGGCATCATCAGCCGTCCCGAGGGGATGCCGGTGTTACGGGCGATGCGCAGCACGATGGGGATGAAGATCGCCACCACGCCGGTCGAGGACATGAACGACCCCACCCCCGCCACGATCACCATCAGGAGGAAGATCAGTTTTGCCTCGCTCGCGCCCGCGCGCGTCGTCATCCAGTCGCCCAGCCTTTGCGCAACGCCCGTGCGCACCAGCGCCTCTCCAATCACGAAGAGGGCGGCTATCAGCACGATGTTGGGATCCGACAGCCCCATCAGCGCTTCGGGGACGGATATCACGCCGGTCATTGGCAGCGCGACCATCATGATCACCGCGACCACATCCATGCGCGGACGATTGACCGCGAACATGACAACCGCAGCCACCAGAAGGATCATCACCATGGCGAGTGGAGACATGCGCTAGCTCCTGCGTTGCGAGCCAATGCTTGAGCTCAGCGGGATCATTCCACGATACGCATCACGTCGAACGGGACCACTGACCGCGGTCGCCATAGCGGCCCGTCTTTCTGACCCGCCCTCTCCTTCAGCGTGGTCGAGATGCTGACCGTCAGCGGAGGATGCCATGTATATACAATCGAGCGATGCCGCCACCGAAGAGAATGTCCAGATCGCCGGATTGTCTGAGGATCCGGACCGGAGGGGGCCATTGCGTCAGCCTGGGATAGCCTGAAGGACGAGGCATCCATTCCAGAACTCAGCCGATTCTCGGAGACAGGTGAACGAGACACAGGTCCGGTGGAGCTGTTGCGGAATTTCCATCGAATGGATGGCCCGTGCTAACAAGACGAGCCGATTGTGCTCAACGGACAGATGGATGCGCAGGACGAAAGCCGAAACCGAACAAACTCGTCAGATCTTACTCGAGGCCGCCGAGACGCTGTTCTGGGAACAAGGAGTCGTCCGCACCTCGGTATTGGATATCGCTGCGCGCGCCGACCTCACCCGCGGAGCTTTCTATCATCACTTTAAGAATAAGGCAGCCGTGTTCGAGGCCCTCATCGCACGCTCTCGCTTTGAGCAGGAAAGCCTGCCAATCGCGACGTTGGGTGACGACACGCAAGCGCTGGATACGCTGCGGCAGCACTGCCGAAGCCTGTTCGAGCTCTTCATCGAGGATCGATTTCGCCAGCGGATGTTCGGCATCATCATGCAAAGGCGCGAGGCCCTGGGCGATCTTGAACCCCTGGCGCAGGCCCGCCGAGACGAGATTTGCCAATCAAGCCTTATCTATGAGCGCTTGCTCGAACGAGCGGAACGGGCGGGACGGCTGGCGCCAACCTGGACTCCGAAGATCGCCGCGATCACGCTCTACAGCACCGTCATGGGACTCCTCGACCAATGGTTGCGTGAACCCGAGCGGTTCGATGTCCGGCCGATTGGCATCGCCTGCATCGATCAACTGATCGATTCATTCGAACGCTCCCCACCCTAACCTCCCGGCAAGGCCAGACGGCCGCAAGGAGGGGCTTCCCTTTAAACATACATGTGTGTATGTTTAAAGGGAAGCCCCGGTGTCGGATTCTGCCGCCATCCTCTGGAAGGAATGCCGCCCTTGTTATCGAATTGGAGGAACATCGCCGTCTTTCTCGACGCTTCTCCGCGAGGTGAGAAAGTCGGCCGCGAGGCCGCTGTCCTGGCGCAACACCACAACGCTCATCTCATTGGCGTCTGCGGGATAAAGCTGCTCGCTTCCCATCCTTCCAATAGCAATGTGCGCGGCGGAGCCATCCGCGAGGCTATCGAGGCTCAACGTCGATCCGAAGAACAACAAGCCCTCATCGCCGAGCGGTGGTTCATCGAATTCCTGCAAGAATACAAGATCAGCTCGGAATTCAGATTCGTCCGGAGCCATGATCCGAACGCTGATTCCGCCTTGCGGACCTTGCATTGCGATCTCATCGTCGCAGCTCATCCCATCCCGGAACATCTTCCTCCGCACTGGTCAGCCGAGCAGTTGCTTCTGCTCACAGGAATTCCCGTTCTTCTCATTCCAACCGACTGGGCCGGCAGCAAAATCGGGCGGCATGTGGTCATCGCTTGGAATCGCAGCAGGGAAGCGCGGCGTGCGGCCAATGATGCAATGCCGTTCATTAGCGCTGCTGACGACGTGACCATTCTGATCGTCGACGACGATCGAGATTTCGAGCGTTTCGGGGATAGCCCCGGAAACAATCTCCTTCACCATCTGTCGAGGCACGAAGCAAAGGTTCAAATCGCGCGCGTCTCCTCAGAGGGGGCGTCGATCGCCGGAATCATTGCCACCGAAGCCGATAAGCGCGGTGCGGACCTGCTGGTGGTCGGGGCTTACAGCCACTCCCGATCTGCTGAAACCCTGTTTGGGGGCGTCACGCGATCTCTGCTGTCCGACATCCGAATACCCATGTTCATCTCACGGTGAAGGAAGCCGCATGGGTCGGCTGCAACGACAGAGCGCCGTACCGAATTTGCAGTCCCGCCGCACCACCAGTCGTGGCAGATTTGGAGATGCAGTGCTGGCTGCCCGTTATGGGGCACGTGGACGTTTCATTGATGGCCGCGCCTGGTTTAGGCTCGTTCTGTTGGGATTGTTGCTGTCCATCATTGGAACGGTCGCTCTGACCTCCATCCTGAACATCCGACCTTTGCCCGCCATCCGTATCGGCGAGGCCGCCATCGTCGGCGGAATGAGCATCGGGCTGTTAACCGTCAAGATCGTGCGCGCGCCTGTCCCTTGGGACTGGTTGGCCAGCGGCCTGTCTCTTATCGCTGCCGGGCAGGTTCTCGAATTTGATCCTGTGCTAAACGGGCCAGCTTCGCTCGGTCTTTTTGTCTTGTTTGCTCTTGGGTCGGCAATTGCGCGGATATGGATCGGAATGACGACCTCTTCGCCTAGAGCCCGGGCCTGGATCTACAGTTCAGGCTGCCTATCGGTGCTTGCAATATTGCTGATTGTCGGTCTGGGGAGCGCGCGGAGCCAAGCTCTCTTATCCCTGATTTTTGCGCTCGATATCCTGCTCCAGGGCATCGCCACCATGGGCTTCAGTTTTGGCCTGAAAGAGAAAACCTGACCGCATCGGGTTAGCATGCCGCGTGGGCACCATTGCAACCCGTCCATCCAACACCTAGATACACCGATGAATGTATATCGATGACGTAGGATTGCGAATTTGTGCCGCCCATCTCCCCGTACACAACCGGAAGACGCATCGGTGCGCTCGATCTCTGCTCTCCACTGAGCACCAAGCATAACCGCGTGAGCCGTTTCGACCCACAAATCAACAAACATCCGCAGAATTCGCGGATGCGACTGCCCATTTGCGCAGGGCTTCGCCGGAGCCCTGTACCGTCGAGCATGTACGATTGTTCGACGGGCTCGCGTTCGCCGCTCCTCCTAAGGCAAATGCGACAAGCTCGTCGCGGAACCCGATCGGTGGATCCAGCAAGAGCCGGCCCATCAAAAACGACCACCTCGCAGTTCCTTCCGAGCTGAACGATTTCTCACGGATCTTCCACATGTCTTTCCGGCTCTCACCTCTCGGTTATTGCCTGCTTCTGCCTGTCGTTTTGCTGACGAGCGCCTGTGGCGAGGAGAAAAATCAGGGCGACAGCGCCACCGCGCAGCAGATGCCGCCGGTCGCCCTCAGCGTGGTCTCCGCAGAGCCACAGGCCTTGCCCGTCACCAACAATCTGCCGGGCCGAATTGCACCGACCCGGATCGCCGAAGTCCGTCCGCGCGTGTCCGGAATCGTCGTCGAACGGGTCTTTGAGCAGGGCAGCATAGTGCGGGAGGGCGACGTGCTCTACCGCATCGATCCGGCCCCATTTCGAGTTCAGGTGGAGAGCGCTGCGGCAACCTTGCAGCGCGCCAAGGCTGTCCAGGCCCAGTCCCGCCAGCAGGCCAATCGTCAGGAGGCGTTGATTGCCCGCAATGCCACCAGCGCCCAGCAACGCGACGACGCCATCGCCATGCTCGCACAGGCCGACGCGGACGTCGCCGTCGCCGAATCCGGCCTTGCGGCAGCAAGGTTGAACCTTGAATACGCCGAGGTGCGGGCGCCGATCTCCGGTCGGACCGGCCGCGCGCTGATCACCGAGGGCGCGCTGGTCAGCAGCACCGAGAACCTCGTCACCATCCAGCAGATCGATCCGATCTATGCCGACTTCACCCAATCGGCCGACGAACTGCTGACGCTCAGGCGCGCGCTCAAGCTTGGCGCGCTCACCGGCGCCGATGCCGGCGCAGCCAGAGTAAGGCTGCTTTACGACAACGGCACAGCTTATCCTCACACAGGGAAGCTGCTCTTCTCAGAAGCGACGGTCGATCCGACCACTGGCCAGGTGACGCTGCGCGGCGAATTTCCCAATCCCGACGGCGACCTGCTGCCCGGCCTCTATGTTCGCGTCCTCATCGAGCAGGGTGTCGAGGACAATGCGATTGCCGTTCCGCAGCAAGCCATTCAGCGCGACGGCGCCGGACAGCCGCGCCTTCATATCCTCAAGGATGACGGCACGCTCGAGCTGCGCCCGATCAAGACCGGCCGTACTCTCGACAGCCTCATCGTTGTCACCGATGGCTTGAAGGCTGGCGAAAAGGTCGTGGTGGAGGGTTTCCAGAAGATCCGTCCCGGGGTCACGTTCACCGGCACCCATTGGCAGCCCGGCAACTCAGCTCCGACAGCTCCCGGAAAGGGGGGCTGATCGAGATGCCTAGCTTTTTTATTAATCGACCGATCTTCGCCTGGGTCGTCGCAATCTTCATCTCACTCGCCGGCGTGATCGCCATTCCGATGCTGCCGATCGCGCAATATCCGAATGTCGCGCCGCCGCAGATCTCGGTGAGCACGAACTATCCAGGAGCCTCGCCCGAGGACATCTACCAGAGCGTGACCCGGCCGATCGAGGAAGAACTCAACGGCGTGCCGGGCCTGTTGTATTTCGAGTCGACCTCAGAGGCGAACGGCCGCATCGCGCTGAATGTCTCCTTCTCGCCGGGAACCGATATCGGCGAAGCGCAGGTCGAGGTCCAGAACCGCATCCGCCGCGTCGAGCCGCGCTTGCCGCAATCAGTGGTGCAGCAGGGCATGCGGATCGAGCAGGCCGGTTCCGGCTTCCTGATGGCGGTGGCGCTCACCTCCACCGACGGATCGGTCGATGTCGTCGGGCTCGGCGACTATCTCAGCCGCAACGTCCTTGGCGAGATCCGACGCGTTCCGGGAGTCGGCAGCGCGACGCTGTTCGCCACGCAGCGCTCCATGCGGGTCTGGATGGACCCGGAGAAAATGCTGGGCCTTGGTCTGACCGCCAACGACATCATCACCGCCATCAACGCCCAGAACGCACAGGTCGCGGCCGGGCGCATCGGCGCCCAGCCGAACCCGATCACACAGCAGACTTCGGCCAGCGTCCTCGTGAAGGGACAGCTTTCCTCGCCCGAGCAGTTCGGCGCGATCGTGTTGCGCGCCAATACAGACGGCTCGGCCGTGCGGTTGCGCGACGTGGCTCGCATCGAAGTCGGCGGCGAATCCTATAATTTCTCGACAAGGCTGAACGGCAAGCCGAGTGCAGCCGTCGGCATCCAACTTTCGCCGACCGGCAACGCGCTTGCGACCTCGCGTGCCGTGCAAGCCAAGATGCAAGAACTGGCACGGTTCTTCCCAGCCGGTTTGCAATACGAGATTCCTTACGACACCGCGCCTTTCGTCGAGGTCTCCATCGAGAAGGTGCTGCACACCCTGATCGAGGCGATGGTTCTCGTCTTCGCGGTGATGTTCCTGTTCTTGCAGAACTTCCGTTACACGGTGATCCCGACGCTGGTGGTGCCCGTGGCGCTGCTCGGAACCTGCGCGTTGATGCTCGCCGCCGGGTTCTCTATCAATGTCTTGACCATGTTCGCCATGGTGCTCGCGATTGGCATTCTCGTTGACGACGCCATCGTCGTCGTCGAGAACGTCGAACGCATCATGGCCGAGGAAAGGCTGCCGCCCAAAGAAGCGACGCGCAAGGCGATGGGCCAGATCTCGGGCGCGATCATCGGTATCACGCTGGTGTTGACCGCGGTCTTTGTACCGATGGCCTTTTTCCCAGGCGCAGTCGGCATCATCTACCAACAATTCAGCCTGACCATGGTCGTCTCGATCCTGTTCTCTGGCTTCCTCGCGCTTTCTCTGACGCCAGCGCTCTGCGCCACTTTTCTGAAGCCGGTTCCTCACGATCATCACGAGAAGAGCGGATTCTTCGGCTGGTTCAATCGAACCTTCGACCGCGCCTCGCGTGGCTACAGCGGGATGGTTGGCGCCGTCGTCAAACGCTCCGGCCGCTTCATGATCATCTATCTGGCGCTGCTCATGGGGCTCGGTTGGAGCTATGTTCGGTTGCCTTCGGCCTTCTTGCCGAACGAAGATCAGGGATTCCTGCTGGTCGATATTCAGACACCCGCGGAGGCCAGCTCCAGCCGCACGCTCGCAGCGGTCAAGGAGATCGAGGAGATCGTGTTAGCGGAACCGAAGGTCAATCGGATTCTCGCAGTCGAGGGCTATAGCTTCTCCGGTTCCGGACAGAACGCGGCACTGTCCTTCGTGACGCTCAAGGATTGGAGCGAGCGGGATGCCGCGAACTCCGCGGCGGCCATCGCGCAACGCATCAATGGCAAGGCTTTCCAGATCAAGGATGCACAGGCGTTCTCACTTTCACCGCCGCCGATCCAGGGCCTCGGCAACGCCAGCGGCTTCACCTTCCGCTTGCAGGACCGAGCAGGACTCGGACAAGCGGCCCTCGCGGCCGCGCGGGACCAATTGATGGCCGCCGCCGCCAAAAGCCCGGTCCTGGCCGGGTTGCGTGTTGAAGGGCTCTCCGACGCAGCCCAGGTCAATCTGGTCATCGATCGCGAGAAGGCCAATACATTCGGCGTCGCCTTTGCCGACATCAATGCAACGATCTCCGCCAACCTCGGCTCATCCTATGTCAACGACTATCCGAACGCCGGGCGCATGCAGCGGGTCACCGTTCAGGCCGACGCACCCCAACGTATGCAAACGACCGACCTTCTGCGGCTGAACGTCCGCAATGCTCATGGCGGCATGGTTCCGTTCTCATCCTTCGCCACCATCGAATGGGAGAAGGGGCCCGCTCAGGTGGTAGGCTACAACGGCTATCCGGCCATTCGCATCGCCGGCCAGGCCGCGCCAGGCTATTCCTCGGGCGCGGCCATCGCCGAGATGGAGCGGCTGGCGCGCAACCTGCCGTCCAGCTTCGGCTATGAATGGACCGGGCAGTCGCTACAGGAAATTCAGTCTGGCTCGCAGGCTCCGCTCCTGATCGGACTCAGCATCCTCTTCGTCT
>Ga0180217_1002235_pt1 | contig 18571 bp, 18 predicted proteins | sample eDN3rd37CBELigOP_FD_128521 | JGI IMG/M metagenome (GOLD analysis project Ga0180217, IMG submission 128521) | Enriched Organic Plus compost microbial communities from Emeryville, California, USA - eDNA 3rd pass 37_C BE-Lig OP (version 2) (version 2) ... | reverse complement strand
GCAAGCGCGCTGTCCTCGGGAGCGAAGGCGAGGGTCTCGAAGCCACGGTTTGTTCTGAGTTCGTAAAGCGGGATCAGGGGAGGGATGTCGCGCTCGGCATTGCCGGCACTGTCAGCCGCCAGCTCGATCTGGCTGATGCGATGCTGCCGTTCGAATCCGACGAATGCCTTTGATCCCCGGATTGCAATCGCCTCCGCATCGGACACATCCTTTTCCCGGTGGCTGTGTTCACCTTGAAGGATCGGCTGCATCGAGAAATCGGTGAACCCGATCGGGCGGAATGCCTCGTCCCGCTCAATGCTGGCGAAGAACCACATTCCCTTGTCGGTGACGCCGACGATCCGCTTTCCCGGCTCCACAAAACGGAATGAGGAGAAGCCGCCGAACTCCGGATAGGAGGCCCTGAGTTCAAGGCCGCCGTGATACTCTAGCGGCCCGAAGCGGGTTTCAGGAGAGCGGATACGGAACGTCCGGATGGGGCGGCTGGAAACCTCCACCTGCTCGACAACGCGTTCCATCGCCTCAACAGCGACAGGAACGGCGGCAGTAAGAAGGAGCAGAAGCGGGAGGAGATACCGCCCGGCCAGCATCCCGATCAGACAGCCCGGCGTCGCAGTTGCGACTGTCCGCGTGAACTTGCACCGCGGGCGTTTTCTTCCTCGAAGAGGGAGGCAAGCTGCTCGGTCATGGCGCCCGCAAGCTCTTCGGCATCGACGATGGTCACAGCGCGGCGGTAGTAGCGCGTCACGTCATGCCCGATGCCGATGGCGATGAGTTCCACCGGTGAACGGGTCTCGATGAGCTCGATCACGGCGCGCAGATGCCGTTCCAGATAGTTGCCGGGGTTCACGGAAAGCGTGGAATCATCGACCGGCGCACCGTCGGAGATCATCATCAGGATCTTGCGCTGCTCGGGCCGCGCCATCAGGCGCTGGTGTGCCCACAGCAGTGCCTCGCCGTCGATGTTCTCCTTGAGCAGGCCCTCGCGCATCATCAGGCCGAGGTTGCGCTTGGCCCGACGCCACGGCGCGTCGGCCGACTTATAGATGACATGACGCAGATCGTTAAGGCGTCCGGGGTTGGCGGGCTTACCCTCCTTCAGCCACTTCTCGCGCGACTGTCCGCCCTTCCAGGCGCGGGTGGTAAAGCCCAGGATCTCAACGCGAACGCCACAGCGCTCAAGGGTGCGGGCAAGGATGTCGCCGCAGGTTGCCGCAACGGAAATCGGTCGGCCGCGCATCGAACCGGAATTGTCGATCAAGAGCGTGACGACGGTGTCGCGGAAGTTCGTGTCCTTCTCGCGCTTGAACGAGAGCGGCTGCATCGGATCGATGATCATGCGGGGCAGGCGGGCCGGATCCAGCACGCCTTCCTCGAGGTCGAATTCCCACGAGCGGTTCTGCTGTGCCATCAGGCGGCGCTGCAGGCGGTTGGCGAGCCGCCCCACCACGCCCTGCAGGTTCGCAAGCTGCTTGTCGAGGAAGCCGCGCAGGCGGTTCAGCTCTTCCTCGTCGCAAAGGTCTTCGGCAGCAACCACCTCATCGAATTCGGTCGTGTACCGCTTGTAGTCGATCTCGTTGGCGGCCTGGTCGAACGGGTTCTCCGGACGGCGGCCTTCGCCAGCGTTCTCTTCGTCGAGGTCAGGGTCCATCACCTCTTCGGACGTGGTGCTGGAGGCCTCGCTCTCACCCGACTCGTTCTCTTCGCCGGAAGCTTCAGCGTCTTCAGCCTGGGTGCGCTCACCCTCGGACTGATCCTCGCCGCCTTCCTCTTCGCTGTCCTCGCCCTGCGGCTGGTCGTCCGCGGGCTCATCCTCAGACTCAAGATCCTCTTCGCCCAGCTCCTCGCCAAGCTCGATCGCGCCCAGAAGATCACGCACGGTGCGCGCAAAGGCGTCCTGGTCCTCGATCGAGCCAGCCAGGCGATCGAGATCGGCACCCGCCTTGTCTTCCAGCCATTCACGCCAGAGAGCAACCAGACGCTCACCGCTCTTCGGAACAGGCTTTCCGGTGAGGCGCTCGCGCACCATCAGCGCGATGGCGTCCTGGATGGGCGCATCATCGCGGCTCGCGCCTTCCGGCAGCTGAACGTGCGAATAGCGGTCCTCCAGCATGGAGGCGATATTGTCGGCCACGCCCAGCATCGCGCGCGTGCCGATGGCTTCCACGCGGGCCTGTTCGACGGCGTCATAGATTGCGCGTGCCTGATCGCCTTGCGGCGAGAGCTTCGCGTGAAGGCTGGGGTCGTGACATGCGTGACGCAGGGCCAGCGCGTCGCCGGTTCCGCGCGTTACCGCGATGGACTCAGCCGTTGGCTTCTTGGCGAGATCCGGCAGACGGGCGCGATTGCCGGAAATCGCCGGTTTGTCCTTGGAGAAACTGACGTCGAGTTCGTTGTCGCCGGCGATCGCCCTGACCGTGACAGTAAGGGCCCGCTTCAGTGCGTCCAGTGACGCGGGCTGCTGCTGCGCGGGACTGCGATTGGAATGGCTGCTCACGAAGGAGAACTCCGGCGTTTCCGCGGTCCCGGAGCCCGCAGGCGGTTCATCCGGGACCGCGTTGAAAAATTGGCGTCAGTACGGTGGGCTAGCGGGAACGGCCGTCCACCATGGTTGGGTTGAGACTTGAGACATCAACATCCTCGAGGCAGCGGACATTTACGGCTACCATCTTCGTCCCGTCAGGCGCTTCGCCTCTGGAGAAGGATTCCATGCCGCAGACCGAGCAGAAGAGATGCTCGATCTTGTTCGTGTTGAAACGGTACTCGGTGAGCTTGTCCTTCCCGCTTTCCAGCGTGAAGTTCTGCTCCGGAGTGAACGCGAGGATGTTGCCGCGTCGCTGGCAGTAGGAACAATTACAGGTGATGGGGTTGGTCAGGTCTACATCGACCTTGAACGACACAGCCTTGCAGTGACAGCTACCCCGATACAGCATTGTCCCTCCCTCCCGATGATTATTATCCCAAGACGATGTTGGAAGCGGATTCCGGCAGTTCCTCGCCGAAGGCGCGCTGATAGAACTCGGCAACGATGGAACGCTCGAGCTCATCGCACTTGTTGAGGAAGGTGAGCCGGAAGGCAAAACCGACGTCGCCGAAGATCTCGGCGTTCTCTGCCCAGGTGATGACCGTACGCGGGCTCATGACGGTGGACAGGTCGCCGTTCATGAAGGCCGAACGGGTCATGTCGGCAACGCGCACCATGCGGTTGACGATCTCGGCGCCTTCCGCGTTCTGGTAGTGCTTGGCCTTGGCCTGAACGATCGCCACTTCCTTGTCGTGCGGCAGGTAGTTGAGCGTCGTCACGATAGACCAGCGGTCCATCTGCGCCTGGTTGATCTGCTGCGTGCCGTGGTAGAGGCCGGTCGTGTCGCCGAGGCCCACCGTGTTGGCCGTGGCAAACAGGCGGAAGGCCGGATGCGGACGCAGTACGCGGCTCTGGTCGAGCAGCGTCAGGCGGCCGGAGGACTCAAGCACGCGCTGGATCACGAACATCACGTCCGGGCGACCGGCGTCATACTCGTCGAATACGAGAGCGACGTTGCGCTGATAGGCCCACGGCAGGATACCGTCGCGGAATTCCGTCACCTGCTTTCCGTCCTGCAGGACGATGGCGTCCTTGCCGACGAGATCGATGCGGCTGACGTGGCTGTCGAGGTTGATGCGGATGCAAGGCCAGTTGAGGCGGGCGGCAACCTGCTCGATGTGGGTGGACTTACCCGTGCCGTGGTAGCCCGACACCATAACGCGGCGGTTATAGGCAAAGCCTGCCAGAATGGCGAGCGTGGTCTGCGGGTCGAACAGGTAGTCCGGGTCGAGGTCCGGAACATTGGGATCGGTCTGCGAGTATGCTGGCACGACCATGTTCGAGTCGAAGCCGAAGGTTTCCCGTACCGAAACGGTCGTGTCCGGCAGATTGGATATGTCGCGGTCGATCTTGTTCATCATTCCTCCGCGCGCGCGAAGCCGCGTTCGCGCCGCATTACGTTGTGTCGGATGGTCTCATAACAGAGACCGGGGCTAACAGTAACCCGATTGTTTCAGAATGCGGTAGGCCTGCAACACATCGCGCAGGCGCTCTTCCGATCCTCTGTCGCCACCATTCGCATCAGGATGATGACGTTTCACCAGCTCTTTATAGCGCGCCTTAATGTCCGCGCTAGTAGCCTTTCCGTCCAGACCGAGCGTTTCGAGCGCCTTCGCTTCCAGCGGTTTGACCACGCGTGAATAGTTTCCGGAACGCGCCTGTTGTTCGCGGAACAGGTTGAGCGGATCGCCCATGCGCCGGAAATGCGCCGCATTGCCAGATCGGAACGGAGCAAAGTCAGGGGCAGCCTGACCGCTTGCATTGGACCCGAACTTCCATGTTGGTCGGTTTCCCGTCAGCGCTTCCTTCTGGAAACGCGAGATCTCGCCGTCCTTCAGGCCGGAGAAGTAGTTGTAATTCTTGTTGTATTCGCGAACGTGATCAAAGCAGAAGAAGAAATATTCGCCTTCACGATCGCGACCCACCGGCGCGCGATGCGTTCCAGCCCCATCACATCCATCCCACTGGCATTTCCGCTCCTGCGGCTGCTTTGCGGGGTCGGGACGAATGCGGATCTTCTCGAAGTATTTCGAGTTAAGTTTCATGCCCTTCCAGAATCCAGCTAACGAGTCTTAAGGTACCGCCTACTGAGGCTCCGAAACAAGAATTGACATTTTCCACCATCAATGCTTTCGACGAAGGTCAAGTTCATGGCCATTGGCCGTGTCCGCTGGCTTCTGTCAAAAGGGCGGCACCGTCTGCCAGCAATGCAGGCGGTACTGTCATGGTGACGGTGTCACCTATTCCACGCTTGATCCGCCGCCCTCGCGGTCGGTGGAACTACGACGAAGTGGGAATAGGGCACATATGGTATCAGGAGTTCGGTTTGTCTATCCAAAAAGCGATCGAGGACAAGCTCACGGCGCATTTGTCGCCAGAGCGACTTGTGGTGATCAACGAGAGCCATCTGCATGCAGGTCACCATCATGTTCATGAAGGCCGCCCCGAGCAGTTCGAGGAAAATGGCGAGACGCATTTCCGCGTCCGCATCGTCTCCAAAGCCTTTGAAGGCATGAGCCGGATCGATCGTCATCGGACCGTCAACACGCTCCTCGCTGACGAGCTGAAGGGGGGAGTTCATGCGCTGGCCATCGAAGCCAGCGCCCCGGGCGAGCCTACGCGCTGGTAAGTTGCTTCTGGAGTAGCCATGAAGCGCACGCCAGCGCCCTCATCCCGAGCTTGTCGAAGGACGAGGGCTCCAGAAAGCGTCTCCCCGTGGTTCGACAAGCTCACCATGAGGGGGCGGAACAGGCTACCGTAGCTTCGCAGCCTCATCCACGCCAATCGGGCGGATGCGCAGGCGGGTGATGCGGTTCTTCTCACGTTTCATCACGATGAAACGCTTGTCGAAGAAGGTGAACGCCTGCTTCTCTTCCGGGATCGTCTGCGACGCGTGAATGACCAGACCTGCAATCGTGGTCGCTTCCTCGTCCGGAAGGTCCCAGTCGAGCGCGCGGTTCAGGTCGCGGATCGGTACTGATCCTTCCACGACGATCGAACCATCGGCCTCCTGACGGACACCTTGCACCTCGACGTCATGTTCGTCTGCGATGTCGCCGACGATCTCCTCGATAATGTCCTCGAGCGTCACCAGACCCTGCACTTCGCCATACTCGTCAACGACTATTGCCATGTGCGCCTTGCGGCGCAGGAAGGCGTTGAGCTGCATCTGCAGGCTGGTGGTGTCTGGCACAAACCACGGCTTCTTCGCGATTTTCGTGATGTCGATGTTTTCGGGCCTGTTGTCCGCGTGAAGCGCGCGCAGCAGGTCTTTGGTATGGACGACACCGATGATGTTCTCGGCACTCCCACGCCAGATGGGTATGCGCGTGTAGGGGCTTTTCAGGATCTCGTCGACCACCACCGCAGGCGGATTGTCTGCGTTCACCGAACGCATGGCCGTGCGGTGAACCATAACATCGCTGACCTCGAGCTCGTTCAGGTCGAGCACTCCGCCGACGCGATCAAGATCCTGCTTCACCATTGACCCTTCCTGGTGAAGGGCCTCTGCAGCACCGCGGAGCTCATCGTGGGCGGAAAGCAACGGCGTCTCGCGGGAGAACCGGGTGCCGAAAAGTCCGAGGACGAAGCGGACGATGGCATTGGCCGCAATCGACAGGGGACCGAAGACAAGGTGCACGGCCTGCGCGAAGCGCGACAGCCGGAGTGATGTCTGCTCCGGGTTCACCAGCGCCCACGACCTCGGCAGGATCTCGGAGAAGATCACCAGCACCACGGTGATCACAAGAGCCGCGTAAAGAATGCCCAGTGGTCCGAAGAGCACTGTCAGGATGCCTGTGGCCAGCGCCGAGGCAAGGATGCGGGCGAAGTTGTTGCCGATGAGCAGCGCGCCGACCAGCCGGTCACGCTGGGCGAAAAGCCGCATGACACGCGCGGCCTTCCTGTCGCCGTCCTTTTCGAGGGAGAGGAGACGGGCTCTGGAGCTTGACGTGATGGCGGCCTCGGTTCCGGAAAACAGGAACGCGAGAATGACCAGTACCAGAATGGCACCAACCGCTATCGCAAGCTCAAGAGTCATCGTGCCAGGCTGTCCCTCAGAAACGCGAGAACTTCAGAAGGTGGCACGTCCTTGGCGATGAAGGACTGGCCGATGCCGCGCGTGAGGATGAAGGTCAGCGCACCGCGTGAAACCTTCTTGTCCTGCGCAATATAGTCGAGGAGCTGCTCGGCGCCGGGCAGGCCACCTGGAACATCGGAGAGGCGCGTTGGCAGGCCGACGTCCTTCAGGTGGGCCTCGACGCGCAGCGCATCATCGAGGCTCGCCTGGTTCAGTCGGGCCGAAAACCGGTGAGCGAGCGCCATGCCGATGGCAACGCCTTCTCCGTGAACGAGTCGGGCACTGTCATACCCTGTCGCAGCCTCCAACGCGTGGCCGAAAGTGTGCCCGAGGTTGAGCAATGCACGATCGCCAGTCTCGCGCTCGTCGCGGGCGACGACATCCGCCTTGGACTGGCAGGCAACGGCGATGGCGCGCGTGCGAGCCGGTCCGCCGGCAAAGACTTCACGCCAGTTGGCTTCAAGCCATTCAAAGAAGTCCGGCCGGTCGATGAGGCCGTACTTCACGGTCTCGGCATAGCCGGCGCGGAACTCACGTTCCGGCAGCGTGTCGAGCACGTCGGTGTCAGCCAGAACCAGCTTCGGCTGGTGGAAGACACCGACGAGGTTCTTGCCGTGGGCGGTGTTGATGCCGGTCTTGCCGCCGACGGAGGAATCGACCTGCGCGAGCAGCGACGTCGGGACCTGCACGAAATCCATGCCGCGCCGGACGATGCCGGCTGCAAAGCCGGAAAGATCACCCACGACGCCGCCGCCAAGCGCGATCACTACATCGCGACGTTCCAGCCGTGCGGCGAGAATGGCGTCGACGACGGTCTGCAGGACAGGAAAGCTCTTGCTCTGTTCGCCGGCAGCTACCACCACAGCCGTGCTCTGGATGCCAGCCTTTGCGAGGCCTGCTTCGAGCGACTTGAGGTGACGCGCGGCGACATTCTCGTCGGTGACGATGGCAGCGCGGGCGCCCGGCATGCGCTGGGAGATTTCCTCTCCGGCGCGTTCCAGCAGCCTGGCGCCAATCAGGATGTCGTAGGCCCGGTCTCCGAGGCCGACGCGAATCGTTTCGTCCGCAGTAGTCATCGTGTCTTTTTCTTCCTTCTTCGCCGCGAGGCCAGATGCTTTGTGAGACCCAGCAGGACTTCGCCTGCGATCTGGTCCTTTGGATCATCCCGGGACACAACCGTCACATTGGCGGTCCCATAAACCGGGTAGCGCACGGCCATCAAGCGCTCCATCACCGCGCGCGGATCCTCGGTGTTAAGAAGCGGCCGGTTCTGCCGTTTGGAAACGCGGCTCATCAACGTGTCGATGTCGGCGTTGAGCCAGACCGAGACGCCTCGGCGCTTCACCACCTCACGTGTGGCCTGGCTCATGAAGGCGCCGCCACCCGTGGATAGAACCTGCGGACCGTTGCGCAGCAGCCGCTCGATGACCCGCTCCTCCAGAGCACGAAACTCGGGCTCGCCGTAGGCAGAAAAGAGCTCCGGGATGGTCATCCGCGAGACCTTCTCGATCTCGTGGTCGCTGTCGACGAACGGGAGGTTGCAGAGAGACGCCACCTTGCGCCCGATCACAGTCTTTCCGGCACCCATGATGCCGACAAAGACGATGCTTCTCCGCCCTAACCGCTTGAGCAGACGGGGAATGTCTACGGTTTCTGGCACACTGGCGACCTTCATGGGGCCGGTTTCGACATCAATAGACATTCTACGTCAAGCGGCTGGTAACGATACGGGTATAATGTAGGGTTCAGACAGACATCCATAAGCTGGTCTTTGGAAAACAGGAATAGGAAAACACCACCTATGCCCACCCTTACCCGGCTCATTCTTATCCTCCTGCTGCTGGGCTGCTTTATCTATGCTTTCATGTTCGCTCTCGTGACGTTTGTGGAGCCCAAGCGCGTGGAGACCATCCTGGAAGTACCGATGGAGCAGCTGCAATGAGTGGATCCGGGATTCGAATCGAGGCCTTCCTTGAAATGATGGCCGCGGAGCGCGGCGCGAGCGACAACACTCTGAGCTCCTACCGACGTGATCTGGAGGATGCGGATGCGTTCTTCGCTGCGGGTGGGGGCTCTCTTGCCGCGGCGAGCCCGGCAGGCATCAGCTCCTGGATCTCGGACATGGGCAGGCGTCATTTCGCTGCCAGCACCCAGGCCCGCAAGACTTCTGCCGTACGGCAGTTCTTCAAGTTTCTCTACGCCGAGGGGATCCGCAGCGACGACCCGACCGGCCTGCTCGATGCACCGAAGAAGGGCAGGGCGCTGCCGAAGATCCTCTCTGAGAATGAAGTGAAACGGCTGCTGGACCGGGCAGAGGCGGAAGTGAACATGAGCCAGCCGGGCTCATCGGAGCGCTTCGCCGCCCAGCGGCTTTCAACCCTTCTGGAACTGCTCTACGCCTCGGGCCTGCGCGTGTCCGAACTGGTCGCGCTGCCTGTAACCGTGGCCAGACGTAATGAGCGCTTCTTCGCGGTGAAGGGTAAAGGCAACAAGGAGCGGATCGTCCCGCTTTCCGCCAAGGCCAAGCGCTCAATGGCCGGGTGGCTGGATGAACGGGCACGGCACCAGACCATGGCAGACAGCCCCTGGCTGTTTCCCGCAGCCTCAAAGGAAGGCTACCTTCCCCGACAGGTGTTCGCGCGTGAGCTCAAAGCGTTGAGCGCGCGAGCCGGGATATCTTCTGCCAAAACATCGCCACATGTATTGCGTCATGCTTTTGCCAGCCACCTTCTGCAAAACGGCGCTGATCTGCGTGCTGTTCAGCAGTTGTTGGGCCACAGTGACATCTCAACGACGCAAATTTACACGCATGTACTGGAAAAACGGCTTCGAGATCTGGTTCAGAACAACCATCCGCTTGCCGATTAGAAGGTTGACCGCTATGTGAAGCCCAGACACGCTGGTTAGCCGAGTACGTATTGGCTCTACCTCACTAGTTCCTACCGATTTGGCGGGTTGATGTACAACTATCTAGATTTCGAAAAGCCAGTCGCCGACCTCGAAGGTAAGATCCTGGAGCTGAAGAAGCTTTCGGACGCGGGAGAGGCAGTCGACGTAGGCGACGAGATTTCCCGGCTTGAGAAGCGCTCCAAGGATGCGCTGCGGGATCTCTACAAGGCACTGACCCCGTGGCAGAAGGCACAGGTGGCCCGCCATCCGGACCGCCCGCACTGCATGGACTATGTGCGCGCCCTGTTCACTGATTTCACGCCGCTGGCCGGTGACCGCAACTTCGGCGAGGACCAGGCTGTTGTCGCCGGTTTTGCCCGTTTCCGGGGTCAGTCCGTTGCCATCATCGGCCAGGAAAAGGGCAACGACACCCAGAGCCGTATCAAGCACAACTTCGGCATGGCTCGTCCCGAGGGCTATCGCAAGGCCATCCGCATCATGGACATGGCCGACCGCTTCGGCATCCCGGTCATTTCGCTGGTGGATACCGCAGGCGCCTATCCGGGTGTTGGCGCGGAAGAGCGCGGACAGGCGGAAGCCATTGCCCGCTCCACCTCCAAGTGCCTGTCGCTGAAGGTGCCGAACATTTCAGTCGTCATCGGCGAGGGTGGTTCGGGTGGTGCGATCGCCATCGCTACGGCCAACCTGGTCTACATGCTGGAGCATTCGATCTACTCGGTGATCTCGCCGGAAGGTGCAGCCAGCATTTTGTGGCGCGACCCGACCCGCGCCAAGGATGCTGCCACCAACATGAAGATCACTGCGCAGGATCTGCTGCAGCTGAAGGTCATCGACGGCATCATCCCCGAGCCTGTTGGCGGTGCGCATCGCGACCGTGAAGCGACCATCGAACTGACGGGCCGCACCATTGAAAAGGGCTTTGAGGATCTGGCCGCACTCGGTCAGGACTACCGAGAGCTGCGCCGCGAGAAGTTCCTCGCGATCGGCCGCAGTCTCTAAGTTGACGTGCAGCGCCCCAACAGAGGGGCGCCGCCTCCAGAACTCCCTCGGTTGGGGCAATCCCCTCGCAATCTTGCTCTGCTATCCTTGCGCGACGATTCACTTCGATGTTAGATCGCGCAGGAATTGGTGCCGTGAGTAACACTTTATCAAGCATGTGGGTTCTAACTGGGGAGCCAGCCGCTGGCGGGCGGGCATATTGGACCAGCAGGTAGCGTATGAAAAACCGCATTGCACGTGCTCTCATCATTTCCGTTGCTCTTGCCACTCTCGCGGGATGCAGTGGCGGCACCCTTGAGGATCTTGCTCCCAAGAAGGCGCAGCGCCAGCTGCCAGCCAAGATCGTTGCCGAGATGAACACCAAGGGGATGAAGAAGTCGTCCCCCATCCTGATGCGCATCTTCAAGGAAGAGAGCGTTCTGGAAGTCTGGAAGCAGAAGAACAACGGCAAGTATGACCTGATCGCGTCCTACGAGATCTGCAAATGGTCTGGCGAGCTTGGTCCGAAGTTCCTGGAGGGCGACCGTCAGGCCCCCGAAGGCTTCTACACGGTGACGCCGGCACAGATGAATCCGAACTCGGCCTACCACCTGTCGTTCAACATTGGTTTCCCGAACGCCTATGACCGCGCCAATGGCCGCACTGGTGTGCACCTGATGGTTCATGGTGACTGCTCGTCTGCCGGCTGCTATTCGATGACCGATCCGCAGATCGAGGAGATCTACGCGTTCGCGCGGGATGCGTTCGCCGGCGGCCAGACTGCCTTCCAGATCCAGGCATATCCGTTCCGCATGACGCCCAAGAACATGGCGCGCTACAAGGACGATCCGAACTTCGAGTTCTGGAAGATGCTGAAGGTAGGCTACGATCATTTCGAGATCACCAGGCAGCCGCCGAAGGTGGACGTCTGCGAAAGGCAGTACCAGTTCAACCGCATTCCGGCGCCGGGTTACACCTTCCAGCCGACGGAAGCCTGCCCGCCGTCCAGCACGCCCGAGTGGCTGGAGGCCCGCTATCAGCAGTACAAGGCTGAACAGGATAAGGAATTCGCCCGGGCCCAGTCGTTCTGGGCTGGACGCGCTGAGCCTCCCAAGCCCACGATTTTGGGCTTTGACGAGGCGAAGCTCGTTGCAGACTGGTCGCGCCGTCGCGCCCGCGGCGAGAAGGTGGCAGCACGCCCGCCGTCACTACCTTCTCCGACGGAACTCGCAAGGGCTGAGCCTGCGAAGACCGAGCCTCAGTCTGCGCCTGCACCAGCCGCTGTCGCTGCTGCAACGCCGGCTCCTGCTGCAGCGCCGATGGTTCCGGCAGCCTATGCGGCTCCCCAGCCAGCACCTGCTCCGGTAGCCACCGCGGCTTCTGCTCCGGCAAGTGCAATCCCGACACCGGCTCCCCGCGCTGAGGAGACTCAGGAAGTTGCCGCCGCTGTTGAGCAAAAGCCGCAGCGCCGTTCACTCGGCGGGCTCTTCGCGCGCATCATGGGCAACTGAGGGCTGATGTCTGAGCCTGAAGTCTACGATCTGAAGGGGCTGAAGTGCCCCTTGCCCGTGCTGAAGGCACGCAAGCGGCTGGCCGAGATGCAGCCGGGGTCCAGGGTCTGGCTGGAAACTACAGATCCGCTGGCCGTGATCGACATTCCTGCCTTCTGCCAGCAGGATAGCCATCGCCTCGTGGAAACCATGACGGTTTCCGGCGGCCACCGCTTTCTCATCGAAAAGACTTAAGGCTGAATGCGCGACCGGGTGGGATTACCCACCCTGACCGTAGGCCATCGGAGCATAGTCCGGGCGTGGGGTCGGCAGCGGGACATTGACCAGCTGGCCGATCATGCTTGCAGCGTTGGTTCCGCCCGTAGTCTTTGCGATGGTGACACCACTGTTCAGCAGGCCGACCTGGATCAGACGCGGCTCACGTGCCATCGGCGACAGGTGCGGGGAACTGAACACGAGGCGGCCTTTCTTATCGCGCTTTTCATTGCGCTTGGCCGCCGCTTCCGCGGTGCAGATGGACTGGGAGATATCGACCGGGCCGGACACTGCCCTGCCGCGTTGCAGGTTGGAAATCGGCGTTCCTGAACCGCCGCCACGCTTGAACCCTTCGGCAAGAAGGGCAGCAGCCGTCTCCGCACGCTCCGTCTGGGAAAGGGAGCCAAGCACGACCGCAGCAAGCGTGCGGCCGTTGCGCGTTGCCGTCGAGACCAGGTTAAACCCGGAAGCGCAGATATAGCCGGTCTTCATGCCATCCGTACCGGCGAAACGGCCGACCAGCGGGTTGCCGTTGGGCATCTTCGACTTGCCGGACTGGATGCCCTCGATCGAGAACAGGCCGACGTACTGCGGAAATTCAGTACGGATTGCCCGGGTCAGGATCGCGAGATCCCGCGCGGTCGTATATTGCTGCGGCGAATGAAGGCCATGGGCATTGACGAAATGGGTGTCCGTCATGCCCAGCCGCCCCGCCTCAGCATTCATCCAGGCGGCGAAAAGCTCTTCGGAACCTGCAAGGCTGTCTGCAATCGAACGCGCCACGTCGTTGGCCGACTTGACCATGATGATCTTGAGCGCCGTCTCGAGTGTCAGCTGGGAACCGACGGGATAGCCCATCTTGGCTGGTGGCAGCTTGGCTGCGGCCGCCGTGATCGTGACCGGCGTCTGCATGGTGGCGTCGCCGTTGCGGATCATGCGGAACGCGACATAGGCGGTCATCAGCTTGGTGAGCGAGGCCGGATACCAGCGCTGGAAAGCGTTTTCCTGGGCAATGACACGGCCGGAGCCGAGGTCCATCAGGAGATAGGGACCTGCATTGGCCGTGGCGGACATGGTGAGTGCCAAAGCGCCCGCAATAAACAGTTTGGCCCATCCCGGCCGCTTCAGGTTGACGAACTTCATTGATTACACTTCCCGTCGCGTAGGGCCCAGAGCGGAATTGCCCAATTGTCTGTTCCCATGACAATGTTCCTGCTATTTAAAGCTTGTGACGGTAAGATGGCAAGCAAGCGGCCTGCGACAGGCGACCGCCGCTGCCTGTGCAAAGGACTTTTCATGGCTCTAGTCGCTGACATTGCTGACCTCCACGACGAAGCAAGGCGCTGGCGCCGCATGCTGCACGAGAAGCCGGAACTTCTGTTCGATGTCGAGGATACAGCCCGCTTCGTTGCTGAGTCGTTACGGTCATTCGGCTGTGACGAAGTTGTGACCGGGCTCGGGCGAACCGGTGTTGTTGGCCTGATCAGGGGACGGGGTGAGGGCAAGGTCGTTGGTCTGCGTGCCGACATGGACGCGCTGCCGATCGAAGAAGAGACGAATCTTCCCTACCGCTCGAAAGTGCCGGGAAAGATGCACGCCTGCGGCCATGACGGCCACACGGCTATGCTGCTTGGAGCGGCCAGGCACCTGGCAAGAAAGCGCAATTTCAGCGGCTCGGTTGCTGTGATCTTCCAGCCTGCCGAGGAGGGCGGCGGCGGTGGCCGCGAGATGGTGAATGATGGCATGATGGAACGGTTCGGCATCACGAGCGTCTTCGGCATGCACAACATGCCCGGTATCCCGGTGGGAGAATTCGCCATCCGCCCCGGTCCGATCATGGCGGCGACGGCCGAGCTTGAGATCACGATCGTCGGCAAGGGCGGCCATGCGGCGATGCCGCACAAGACCATCGACCCGATCGTCATCTCCTCACAGATCATTCTGGCGCTGCAGACGGTCACGTCCCGCTCGACTGACCCGACGGACGCGCTGGTTGTTTCGATCACCAAGCTGATGGCGGGGGACAGCCACAATATTATTCCCGAGCGGGTTGAGATGCTGGGCACCATCCGGACCCTTCGGAAGGAGGTGGCGGACGCTGCCGTAGAGCACATCCGCGCCCTCTGCACTGGCATCGCCACCGCTCATGGCGGCGAAGCCGTTGTGAACTATTTTCCGAACTATCCGCAGACCTACAACGACCCGGACCAGACCGCGCTCGCGATCAATGTTGCGTCCGAGGTGGCAGGAGGCAAGGAAAGGGTCAACCCCAACGTCGCGCCGATCATGGCGGGCGAAGACTTCTCCTACATGCTCGAAGCGCGGCCTGGCGCCATGATCTTCATGGGAAATGGGAATTCGGCGGGGCTGCACAGCCCGAACTATGACTTTAACGACGACGCCATTCCCCATGGGATAAGCTATTGGGTCAGGCTTGCGGAAACCGTGCTGGGCGAGGGGTGAAATCCTTGCACGGAACGCATGTGTTCGAGTAATAGTGCTTGGCGAATTTGGATGGGCACGCTATGTGTGCCGCACCTTCTGGTCCCGTAGCTCAGTAGGATAGAGCATCAGATTCCTAATCTGAGGGTCACAGGTTCGAATCCTGTCGGGATCACCACCAGCCCCGCTGATCTTCACTCCGCCTGCGCACCCATGACCTTGGCGATCGCTTCGGCGAGGCGGCGCTGATCGTAGGGCTTGCCGATGCGTTCGAACTCGCGACCCGGCACTTCAAGGCCGTCGCCATAGCCACTGGCAATGATGATCGGCATGTTGGGCCGGATATCCTCTATCTCCGCGATCAGCTGGATGCCCGTCATGTTCGGCATCGCCTGATCGGTGATGAGGAGGTCGATCTCCGGGTGTGACTGGAACTTTCTGAGTGCGTCGGCGCCTGAGTGGGCTTCTATGACTTCGTGTCCAAGATCCTCCAGCATCGCGGCCGTGTTCATTCGGATCAGCGCATCATCGTCCACAGCGAGAATTGTGAGGCGGGATTTGACCGTTGGAGCCTCTTCGTGAATAGCGGAGGCAGGCTTCGCCTTCTCGCAATCTGAGACGGGCAGCCACAGGATGGCGCTCGTTCCCTGACCGATATCGCTTACCAGTTCGAATGTTCCGCCCAGCTGCTGCGCCATGCCGTGGACCATGGAGAGACCGAGGCCGGTGCCCTTGCCGACGCCCTTCGTGGTGAAGAAGGGCTCGGTGGCCCGGCGCACAGTCTCGCTGTCCATGCCGGTGCCCTTGTCCCTGACCTCGATCCTGACATAGCTGCCTGGGGCAAGATCCGTGGTCGAGCCTGCCTTCACCTTCTCGCAGGAACCCTTGATCACGATGGGGCCACCGGATGGGGTGGCGTCGCGCGCGTTCACGATGAGGTTCAGGAGCGCCATTTCAAGCTGGTTGGCATCGGCGTGGACGGCGGGCAGCCGCAGCGGGAACCGGGTGGTGATCGGCCATTCCGGACCGATCGACCGCTGCACCAGGTCATTCATGCCGGAGAGGAGCTCGGCCACGTCAACGCTGTCGACGTTGAGCTCCTGTCTGCGGGCGAAGGCCAGCATGCGCTGGGTGAGTGCTGCACCCCGCTGGGCGCCTTCCAGTGCATTGTGGAGCAGCCGCTCGGAAACCGGATCGACCGGCAGGCGCTTGCGCAGGAGCTCGAGGCTGCTCATCACGGCCATGAGCAGGTTATTGAAGTCATGGGCAATGCCGCCCGTAAGCTGGCCGATGGCCTCCATCTTCTGGCTGTGGAACAGCGCTTCACGCGCCCGTTCCAGCTGACGCTGGGACTCCTCGCGCTCGGTGATGTCACGGGTGACACTGGCAAAGCCGATCGGCCTGCCATCTTCGTCGCGGATGGCGTCGATCACGACACTCGCCATGAAGCGCTCGCCATCCTTGCGCACACGCCAGCCATCAGCGAGGAAGCGGCCTTCCTGACGTGCGATCTCCAGCGCCTTGCACGGTTCTTCACGTTCGCGGTCCTCGTCGGTGTAGAAACAGGCGTAGTGCTGTCCGATGATCTCGTTCGGCTCATAGCCCGTGATGCGCCGCGCGCCTTCGTTCCAGCTGGAGACATGGCCCTCAGGATCGAGCATGTAGATGGCGTAGTCGGTGACGCCCTGGACGAGCCGGCGGAACTGCTCGCGGCTTTCCGTCAGGGCTTCCTCGACCTCGCGGCGTTCCGTCATGTCGCGGCCATAGGCATAGACGAGACCATCGTCCTTGGTTGTGTGCCATTGCAACCGGTGGTAGGTGCCGTCGACGGCGCGCAGCCGGTTCTCGTAGTTGGTAAGCTCCCGGTCGTGGAGCGCGTGGCGCAGCGCCTCGCTGCTGGAGGCCACGTCGTCTGGATGCATGAACTCGCTGAAGTGACGCCCGATCGCGTCTTCCACGGGATGGCCGAGGATGCGCGTCCAGGACGGGCTTATCGATCGGAAAATGCCATCCGAATCAATGATCAGCATGAGATCACGCGAAACGCTCCAGAGGCGGTCAGCCCGGCGTCTTTCGTTGCCGAGCGCCACCACGTGCGCCATCGAATTGCCGATCTGGCCTGCAATCAGCCTGGCGACATTCAGAACGTCCTGATCATCTGCGCGGTAGGGGTTGAGCCCGAGAATGAGCGACCCCTCCATCCTCCCGCTGCCAAGTGCCGGGATGCCTATGACCACGGCCCGGACTGGAGGAGTGTCCCAGCCGCCCGTCGGCCATGGCTTGCCACCCGGCAACGCCACGATTTCTCCGTCGACATCGAACCTGTCCGGCAGTACGTCGCCCATTGCCTCGACAATCGCGGCATCGTCCTCCTGCGGAGTGTCGCCTTCGAGCCGAAGCGCCACGAAGGGAAAGTCCTTTCGGTTGGACGAGAACACGGACTTTACGGCACCCTGCAGGCCTGGCTTGTCGGTGACGGTCGAGAGTGCATTGCCCAGCTGGCGCAGGGTTTCGAACCGACGTTCGCTGATAACGCGTGCAGTCTCTTCCGTGACCACGCAGAGCAGCCCCCCAACCGTGCCATCAGACTGCAAGAGGGGGCTATACGAGAAGCTGTGATAGGTCTCTTCGGGATATCCATTGCGCTCAAGCAGCAGGAGTAGGGCCTTGTTCCAGGTGGCTTCCCCGGATCTCACGCGCTCGACCTGGTCCGCAACATCTCCATAAACCTCCGACCAGACCTGGTGGAATGGTCGCCCCAGCGCGTCTGGATGCTTGATGCCGAGGGTCGGAGCATAGGCGTCGTTGTAGAAGAAGCGGAGTTCGGGTCACCAGCCGAGCCACATCTCGAACCGCGAGGTCAGCAGCATGCGCAGCGGGATTTTCAGGGCATCGGGCCAGTCCTGAGGTTCGCCAAACGGCATGTCTGCCCAGTTCCGGCCGCGCATGATCCCGGCCATATGGCTGTTGCCGGGGAATATGTCTGCGAGTTCGTTGTTCAAGATGCGCTGCTTCCGGTTTGAGCGTGAGGCGCGATCAACGCTCGGCCCGGAAGTTGGTTGCATCCACGAAGCCTGCCATGAAAGGCGACCGGCAGATCAGGCGTCCGCGCTATTTCAGCGTCGTCGGAGCAATGTTCTCGTTCTTGATGCGCCAGTAGGAACCTTCCTTGAGGCCGATGTGGCCCTCAAGCAGGGCGAGGCCCTTTTCGACATCGCCGGCAGTCGCCGCTTCGGTAATCTCGAAATGCTCGCGGAAGCTCTTCGCCATGTGCTCCGGCTCCGTGCCGATATAGGTACGCAGTGCCGCCATCCGGCCCGAGATCAGCCGGTAGCTGTCGCGCAGGAACCGGTTGTGGCAGTGCTCGAAAAGGCCTTCGTGAAAGGCACTATCCTGCCGCAGATATTCCGCGGTGTCATTGGCCTCCCGTGCCTTCAGCATTGCCTCGCAGATCGCTGACCACCGCTTGATCAGCGCGTCACGGTCATTGGCAACGGCCATGCGGAAGGCTGCCCTCTCCAAAACCGTACGGCAATCGCAGATTTCCACATATTCGTCTGCCGAGAGTTGGAACACGAATGTTCCCCGCTGTGGCCGCACCACAACGAGCCCTTCCTGCTGGAGGCGGGCGAGGGCCTCACGAACCGGCGTCCGGCTTATCCCCAGTTCCTCCGCCAAAGTGATTTCCGACAGGGCTGAACCGAAGCCGTACCGCCCCTCGATGATCTCGGTGCGGATGATATCAAGGGCTCTTTCCGTCAGCGATTTGGACCGTTCGATAACAGCCATGGGCGTGATGAATCCTCAGAACCT
>Ga0180217_1002231_pt1 | contig 18586 bp, 20 predicted proteins | sample eDN3rd37CBELigOP_FD_128521 | JGI IMG/M metagenome (GOLD analysis project Ga0180217, IMG submission 128521) | Enriched Organic Plus compost microbial communities from Emeryville, California, USA - eDNA 3rd pass 37_C BE-Lig OP (version 2) (version 2) ... | reverse complement strand
GCCAAAATAGCATTTTTCCACACTAGGAAAAATGCTATTTTTACGTTCCAATGAAAATTGATTTCCATTCCGGGTACGCTTTCCGCGGGCACGGCCTGACACGAACGTCTCAGGCGGCGTGCTATTCCCGCTGGAGTCGACCCTCCATTCCAATCAATTTTCAAAGTATCAATTTTTTAATATTACGTTTTGGGTATTTCTTTGAGTTTTTCACTTATGGACCATCCTCATTTATCTCTGGTATCTATTCATTGTGTCAATCATTCTCTTTATTAATTATTAATGAGGAATCACATAACTACTATTTTCTATTTTAGATCGAGTACTCTTTTCAACATTGTACCCACTTGTTCACGCGTAGCGAGTGCTCGAGGGTTATTACCATTTGTAATCCCTTTAGAAATCATTTCTTCCCACGCCGCTTTATGGGAGGACGAAACTTCATTGTTATTTTGAATAAAAGTTCCGTGATATTTTTTTAATACTGTGAAAAATTGTTGACGTGTTAAAGCTCCTGCTGGATTAGAACCTACAGTTAACCCTAATGATTTTGCCCATTCAAATGCTTCACTGTGATCAGTAGATACAGATGCTGTCGAGTTCAGGTTCGCTTTTAGGTCAAGTTGTTTTTCAAGATTTTGAATCATCTCTTTTAATTCCTCGTATTGTGACATTGTTAACCCCTCCTCTTGATTTTCTATGATTAATTGAACTCGTGTGACACTCGTAGTGGGTACAATAACTTCCCCTTCAATTTTATAACCAGGTGGCATTCTCCAGTTAACTGTAACCTCAAAGTGTGGCCGATCTAAATTGTTGTCCCATGTACCTCCCCATGTAATGTTTAACTTTTTAGCTATTTCACCTACTTTTGTTAGTGTGGCAATATCATATAACGATTTAGGAGGTGCTACAGCAATATCCCATGCTAATCGGGATTTGTGATTACTCGATTTTGTCCAAGTAACGATTTGTCCAGGACTAGTACGGCCTTGAGCATACAAGTAATCCTGTCGTTCTTGTGATCGATACGTTTCTGTGATAAAAATGTCTGTTATTCCTGCTTTATAACACTCCTGGAACAACAATTTACAAGCTAACTGAGCTACACTTGTCAATTCGTTAACGTCTCTAATAGAAGTTGTTATGGATGCTATATAGTATCCCTCCTTTCACTTACGATTTTTTAGCGCTTAAGATAGATTGGGAACCTCTGTTATATTATGCTCCCAATGATATTAAGAAGCGCTAATATACTAGTATAATCTCGCTTGCCATTGTGAATTGGGTCTCTAATTGCTTATATTAAGAATTAAAATTCTTCTAGTTCATTTCTATTCTCCTATTCAGATAATCCTATTGTATAAAATAAAAAAACTTCCACAGCAGTTTTAACTGTAGAAGGTAGAGATTGACAAACGTACTGTCTACTTTAAAAAATAAGTACGATATATTCAGATATTCTATTTTGGGTATGATTATTTAGTTTAAGTTAGGGGGTTTTAAAAGTTAAGCACAACTTTCCACTACTTCTTACGGTAAAAAAAAGTATCCTCGATTTCAAATCCATACTGGGCAGGATTAAAGATTTGTTCAGTCGAGCCCACAAACAAAATACCACCAGGACGTAATGCTTTACTAAATTTATGATAGATTTGATCCTTTGCTTCTTCTGTAAAATATATCATTACATTTCGGCAAACAATTAAATCATAATTCGAATCATATGGGTCATTTAACAAATTATGCTTCTTAAATTTGATCGTTCTTTTAATTTCATCTTTTACCTTATAGAATGAACCTTCTTGAACGAAATACTTCGTTTTATTAGGATTTGGAACTTCAGCTAACGAACGTTCTGGATATAAACCTAATTTTGCTTTCTGAATCGCATTATCATCAAGATCTGTAGCTAATACTTGCACCTGAGAAAGCGGTAGAAAATGAGATAATACCATCGAGATTGTATATGGTTCCTCACCTGTTGAACAAGCTGCACTCCATATTTTCAATCGTTTATTTGATTCTAATAATTGGGGGAAAATTTTATTTTGCAAAACTTCCCAACGTTTACCATTACGATAAAATTCTGAAACATTAATGGTCATCCGATCTAAAAATTCATTCATCAAATCACGATTTTTTTCGAGAGCATGTAAAAATTCAATAAAATTAGCATAACCCTTTTTTTCATATAAGGATGTTAAGCGTCTCTTCATTTGGGCTTCTTTATAAAGAGCTAAATTGATACCTGTTTTCTTATTTATACCAGAAATAAATTGTTCATAATCGGACATTAGTTCATCTTTCCTCTCGTTATATCCTATATTAATTATATAGGATTTATACAAAACAGGAAATAACTATCATTTTATCTAACAGAGACATATGGGTTGAGTAGATTATTTTCTAGTTTTTCTCTAATTTCAAATGTGTTTGATGATCGAGCGCCAATTTCTGTCTTGTTTGTTCAATCTCTAATCGTAGTTTCTCCGTTTCAATGATAGTACTTTCTTTTCTTACTTTTTCGAGTTCAAATTCTAGTTTTAACACTTCTAATTTTAATTTCGATTGTTTACCGTAGTAATTAGTTAATAGTGCTGTAATTGGAATTGTTGCACATATCAGTAGTATTCCTAATACTAGAACTACGTAATCTTCCAACTCTATCACCTCCATATAAGACTATATCAAGAATTTAGGAAATCGCTTCTCATTAGCAAGGACGAAATAAAAAAGGGAAAATAATAGACAAAAGGACATTCATGATTTTAAAAATCATGAATGTCCTTATTCGTAAATAGGGGTTGTCCCTAACTCATTTCAAAATTTACTGTTAGATTAATAAGAATTAAGCTAATTCTCCAGCAAACCATAAGTTAATTTCACGTTCTGCTGATTCAGCAGAATCTGAACCGTGAATTACGTTTTCAGAGATTGTTACTGCGTAGTCACCACGGATAGTACCTGGTTGAGAATCAGATGGTTTTGTAGCACCCATCATAATACGAGCTAAAGAAATTACGCTTTCGCCTTCCCATACCATAGCAAATACAGGACCTGAAGTGATGAAGTCAACTAATTCACCAAAGAAAGGTTTGTCTGCATGCTCTGCATAGTGAGCTTCTGCGATTTCGCGAGTTGCAACCATAAGTTTTGCACCTTTAAGTTCGAATCCACGACGTTCAAAACGGTCAACGATATCTCCGATTACTTGACGTTTTACTCCGTCTGGTTTAATCATTAAAAAAGTTTTTTCAATTGCCATAATTATAAAACACTCCTTAAGTTTGTATAAGGCGTTACACCTACCGATAAATATTACCAAAAGAACCGAAATACATCAACTTTTAGCTAAATAAACCTTTAAACTTTATCTAGAACTTACGTTTACCGATAAATAAAGCTACATCTCTTAGCTTTCTTTTCATTGGATGATTCGGTAAAGCATCCACTTCTTTTAATGCTTTTTTAAGATATTGGTTACTTATTGTAATGGCTTGTTTAATCGCGTCCGAATTACGAACAACTTTTAACATTTCCATTCGATCCGCTTCAAATACATCACCTTTTGAAGCTTTTTCAATAAAATTCTGTATAACAGGATGATCTTTTAATAATAGTATCGGCAAGGTAATATTTCCTTGCAGAAGATCACTTCCAGCCGGCTTCCCTAGCTCTTTGTCTGTTGCAGTAAAATCTAAGATATCATCGACAATTTGGTAGCTCATTCCAACAAAATAGCCAAATCGTTTAATATGTCTTACATTTTTATCATCAACACCACCAACGACAGCCCCTAATTCACAGCTTGACTCGATTAAAAGTGCTGTTTTTCGTTTAATGCGGCGGAAATAATCTTTTATATTTTGATTTGCGCGAAACTTATCTTCAATTTGAATGACTTCGCCATTACAAATTTCAACCATCGTTTTTGCTAAAATTTGATGAACTTTTTTATTTTCAATCGATGTTACATACTCTAAAGCCCTTGCGAAAATAAAGTCACCCGTATACATCGCAACTCGATTGTTCCATTGTGCTTTTACAGTATGTCTTCCCCTTCTCAGATCAGAATCATCAATGACATCATCATGTACTAACGAAGCCATGTGAATTAACTCTAAAGGAACGGCAATATTTTTAATCTGATTAATATTATAATTCCCAAATTTTGCACTTATTAAAACAAAAACAGGGCGAATTCGTTTACCGCCAGCCTGTAATAAATGGAGAGAGGCATCATTTATCAAGTGCGAAGACGAGTTTAACGCAGTTTCTAATTCCTCTTCGATGATGTCTATATCTGATTTTAAATCAGCATAGAGTAATTTTAACTTCATCTTTTCCACGCGCGAAACCTTCTCCCCCTAGTTTTCTTTTTTAAAGCCCATATGCATAGCAGAAGCCCCACCGCTATATCCTTTATATGATACTCTTTCGAAATTTGCTTCTTCAAACATCTTGGCAAGTTTTTTCATTCCAGGAAAATCATTTGCTGACTCCTGTAACCAAGAATATTCCTTATAACTTTTCGCAAATAATTTACCAAATAACGGCATAATATAATTGAAATAGAATCTGAACAATTGTCGGTAAACAGGAATTTCCGATTGAGATGTTTCTAAACAAACTGCCATTCCACCTGGTTTTAATACTCGATTCATTTCTCTCAATACTTGCATGTAATCAGGTACATTTCGTAAACCAAAACCAATAGTAACATAGTCAAATGTATTATCTTCGAAAGGAAGCTCCATAGCATTCCCATGAATCAATTCAACTTGAGGATAAGGTTTGACCTTGCTCTCCCCTACTTTAAGCATGTTTTTACTGAAATCTAACCCTTTTACAACGCCTGATTCTCCCGTTGCCTCAGCGAGTGCTACTGTCCAATCAGCAGTACCACAACAAACATCAAGACATTTTGATCCGGGCTTTACAGCCATTCGTTTCATTGTATCTTCACGCCACTTGACATGTAATTGAAAGCTTATGACAGAATTCATTTTGTCATAACTATCTGAAATACTTTCAAACACTTCGTGTACGTGTTCTTCTTTCGATTTTGCCATTTTTTCAAAACCTTTCTAGCTCTATTAAAACGCAACTTGTTGCTTTATGTATAACTTTAAATCGTCATTTAAAACAGTAGACGTTTGAAGATACTCGTTTAGCAATTTTTTCAGTGTTTCAATTTCATCTTGAACCACTTTTTCAAGTGAACTTTCACTTTCGGATAGGCTATCTTGCATATTAACTAGTAAAGCTGACGGATGGCCATTTTGAAGTTGAGAAAGTTCTTTCTGCAATTGAAGCAACAATAAACCTGTATGCATAAATGTACTATATTTCTCGTATTGATAAACCTGATAAAATCTTGAAATTAATTCAGTTTGAATAACTGAAATGGATTGAAACCATTCGTGGATTGTATATTGTGTTGATTCATATAATTTAATTTGATGCTCACAGCGTCTTACAATACCTTCAGAAAGTTGTCGAATAAGCGGGATATTACCTGAACCAGCTAATATTTCATAATAGCGTCCACTATAATAATCTCCAGAAAGTACCGTTAACTGTTGCTCTTTACTTGTCGCATTTTTTTCGCTAATTTTGTCATGTTCACTTAGTGATGCATGTACAATACCAGCTGTAATAGCGCTTTCTTCGATTTGATTATCCCATTTTTCTCCATTTAAAAATGGCAATAACAAATAAAACAATTGATTTTCATCGAGCACTGGTGATCCAGTATACAAAATCAGAGTTCTATGACGAACATGCATGAAAATATTTGTTTTTAATTGTTCTATTGATTGTTGAATGTATGTTGCATCCATAGATATTACTCCATTCTACTTAAAGTGCAATGTATATCCCCATTGCATTGTTTCGTTTGGTTCACCAATTCAAATCAATACATCTTCGTGTATTACAGAAATACTTTTTAAAGTACAGAATATAATTTTATTTTTTTGAACCACTTTCAACGACACCGTGTGAAGAAAAGATCTTAGCTTTCCCACGAATTTTCATCGCAGATGTATGTTCTGTAAATTGGGCTATCATTACTTCCCCAGCATCTAATTTCTCAGAATGATGAAATTTAGTATCAGTACCACGTGTTAAACCAATAACATGTACGCCATCTTCTTGAGCTTCAATAATAATATAGTCTGGTTGAGTCATTTTATCTGTCTCCCTAAAAAACATATTCTTTTATATCATATCATAATAAAACTAGACTTTTAAGACATTTGAATAAATGAAATTACTTCTCTACGTAAAACTTCATCTTCTGCATACACACCACGAGCAACCGAAGTAACTGTTTTTGAACCAGGTTTTTTAAGGCCGCGCATTGTCATACACATATGCTCTGCTTCAATGACAACATAAACACCAAGTGGCTCTAACATTTCCATAATCGTATCTGCTACAGTTGCAGTAATTCTCTCTTGTAACTGTGGTCTTCGTGCGACAGATTCGACACATCTCCCAAGTTTGCTTAATCCTGCTACTCTACCACCTTGTGGTAAATACGCAACATGAGCTTTCCCGTAAAAAGGGACTAAGTGATGCTCACACATAGAATAAAACGGGATATCTTTCACTAATACTAATTCATTATGATTTTCGTGGAAAACTGTGCTAAAAAATTCTCTAGGATCTTCTTCGATTCCACTAAACATTTCTGCATACATTTTGGAAACTCGTTTTGGTGTATCAAGTAAACCTTCACGATCTACATCTTCTCCAACGGCTTCTAGTATCATTTTTACAGCTTCTTCTATTTTTTCTAAATTTACTCTCGACATCTCTTTTCCTCCTTAACAAGATGTACCGATTACTACACAAAATGAATCGTAGCACATCCTTACCCTTTACGCAAAAAAGGAATTACTTATATTAAAAAAGTTTTTATATAATTATGTATTTAGTGTATAACATGTAAAAAGAGCAGTCATCATGCTTGTCCATGACGACTGCCCTATGTAACTGCTGACGCTTATATTATTTTACAGCATCTTTAAGAGCTTTACCTGGTTTAAATGCAGGCACCTTGCTAGCAGCGATTTCGATTTCTTTACCTGTTTGTGGGTTACGCCCTTTACGAGCTGCACGTTCACGTACTTCGAAGTTACCAAAACCAATTAATTGTACTTTGTCACCCTTTGCAAGAGCATCTTGAATTGTATCAAATACAGCTTCAACTGCTTTAGAAGCGTCTTTTTTAGAAAGACCTGCAGCTTCAGCAACAGAGTTTACTAATTCTGTTTTATTCACACCATTCACCTCCTCTCAAAGGGTCATGAACCTAAATCATGTAAAAAGAGTAACATATAGAAAATCCCGGCGCAACTGTATTTATCTATGTTTTTCCACAATAAATCGGTTTTTTTTATATAAAACAAAAATAACAGGACTTTTCACCCTGATAATGAAAAGTCCTGTTACTAATTTATACCATTTTTATATAAATTATACATTATCACTACGTAATAATGTAACAACTTAAAATCTCTATAAAGCACGTACTTATCGGAAAAGTTGGTCAATTCATTTAGTATTATTGGGTTCTTTCGAATATGACCAACTTATAGATTAAGCGATCTGTTTTCCCTCAAGATGTAACAAATAAAATAAGTGCAACCATACAACTAAGTTAATTTTCCCTAGAAGACCTAAATAATAAATGTTACTAAGCCACGTTCGCCTTCATTCACCATTCTTTCAATTGTTTGACGCATTCTTTTCTTAGCGTTAGGCGGTACAGCATTCATTTTATAGCGAATACCCTCTTGTAACACTTCATGAAGAGATGTGCCAAATAATTGAGTTTGCCATAACTGCTCACGATCATGCTTATAGGAATATTGCAGATCTTTTAATAATTGATTTGCATAAAATTCTGTACCAATTAAAGGTGCAAATTCCGTTTCCATATCTACTCTTATAATATGGTAAGAAGGTGCACTTGCTTTCATACGAACTCCATAGAAGTTATTTTGTTTAATGATTTCCGGTTCGCTTGGCTCGAATTCTTCCAATGTTGGTAGAGAAATTCCATAGCCATTATCACTAGCTTCATCAATCGCTTCACGGAATCTTCTTTGAGCTTGCTTCGCTTCAGCAGCTTCCTTAATGAACAGTAACCAATCCTTCTTAGTATCAATCGGAGCATCTAGCCATTCATTGCATACAGCTTTATAAATTTCTGGTTTTAATGTGACACGCACAGTAGCCAAACCTAAACCTGCATCAACTCTTTCAATTTCGCTTTCTTCTACAAAATCAATCTCACGTAGTTCCGCAGCTGCATGAGAAACATCACGAATTTTTGTTACAGAATTCAATACATTTCCTACAGCATCAGAAAGTGATACGTTTAATGGATGCGTATAATCTAAGACATCTAACCAATCTGGCTTTTCCACTTGAATATCTTCAATTGGAAATTCATATAAAGCCTCTTGAAGGATGTATTCCATATCCTTTGTATTCATTTGATCGATTGCAACTGGTATTACTGGAACTTGATATTTCTCTAGTAAATCATGACGAAGTGCCATTGTGTTATTGTGAGTTGGCATTTGACAGTTCAACACAATAACAAACGGTTTCCCAATTTCTTTCAGTTGTTGGACGATTTGCTCTTCTGCAATTTCTGCAGCATGGCGATTAATCCCATTAACCGATCCATCAGTTGTTACGACAACTCCAATGTTGGCATGATCACGAATTACTTTATCTGTACCGATTTTAGCTGCTTCCTCAAAAGGAATCGCTTCAGAATGCCATGGAGTGTGGACGTATTTCGGACCATCTTCATCCTCATAACCTCTTACACCGTCAATTACATACCCAACACAGTCAGCAAAACGAATTCGGAACGGGATTTCGCTTTCACCAATTGTAATTTCTGTTCCTTGTGCAGGAACAAACTTTGGCTCAGCAGTCATAATAACAGGACCTGGTGAACTTTGAGGTAGCTCGTCCAGTGCTCTTTTGCGATCTTCTTCGTTTACGATATTCGGGAGCACAATTGACTCCATCATTTTCTTCACAAAAGTAGACTTACCAACTCTAACAGGCCCTACAACACCGATATATACGTCCCCATTCGTTCTTTCTGCTATTTGATGAAAAATTTCTTCGCCTATTGTAGCTCCTCCTTTACGTAATTTAGTCTATGTACGACATTCTTCAAATATGAAAACGCCATGAACGAAAATTTTATATACTGAATAAGATTATCGACATTGCAGGCTTTTGAAGAAATAGTTCGTACAAACTGAGTCGCTAATATATATATATGAAAAAAGTGTTCAAAAAATATGTAAAAAAACATATTTTTTAAACACTTTGTTTAAATTGCTAGATATTTTATTGTTCATTTGTTGATTGTTGTTCCTCTGCACTAACTGCAATAGGATCATACATAAAAGTAGGTTCATTCTGATCATTTACAGTGTAAGGTAAGGAGTAAGCAGGTACAACTGGATAAGCATCCACCAAGAGCATGCGGATATCCTCTCCAGGTTTTGGTTTTACATGATTCTCTTTTATGAAATTATTTAAATCTACTGAATAATCTACATAGATTTCTCCTTCAGTTGACACTACTAAAGGAAGTAAGTTATTTGAGTATGGACTTTGAACTGTTAATTCTTCTTTATAACCAATCTTTTTAAAATCAATCGAGTAAACATAATCAGAGATTTGTTCTTTAAATGTCGGATACGCCGTGCTCATAAATCGAATTTTCAGTTCACGAATCGTCTCAGGTGTTCGTAAATCAACTAATTTCACAGTAGGATTCTCTTCTGGATCCCAAATAATATATTGGAATAACCCACCCTTTTCATATGAATTCGCAGGAGGTTTTGCTAGATATTTAGGAATTAGTTTTTCGAAATCAATGGGATATTTAATAAAAATATCCGTGTCCATATCACGCGTTTTTATAGGAAGAACACCCGTATCCGCTTGAAACTCCTCCACTGCCTTTTGGACAGAAGATAATTGAAGATCATCAGGTACTTGGCTTTCTACTTTTTCCTCCTCCGGATAAAGACAGCCTGATAAGAGAACTGTTGTTAAAACTAGGAGAAAAAACAGGCTCCATTTACTTTTCATATTCTACTCACCTCATAGATTGTTTCACTAGTTAAAGCTTCCTTTCAAGAGTTACTATGTATGTAAACTAATTTGGCCATGTCATAATGATGAGTACCATCAGTATGGAACCAATTGCAAAAATGATAAAAGCAACCAAACGTAATATGAGAGATAAACACCCATTGGTTACCCATTTTCTTGTGATTCCTACAAGCAATACAGAAAGTAACATAGCTCCAATGGAATAAAAAGAAACCCACATAACATCTAATGCATGCATCGAAGCAAGCGGTCCCCTCGAAGTCTGCATGGTTAAGTAATTCATAGAAGATAACAAGTTTTGCAAGATGTAAACCTCCTTTCACAAGAAGAGGAGGTACACTAATGCTACCTCCACATACTCATATACTACCTATTAATAATGCTAACTTTCCACTAATAAAGATCAATTTCGCGTTTTTTCATTCGAATCATTAATTCGTCTACCGCTACTTTTGGTTCTTTTTCATTAAATAATATTTCATAAAGTGCCGTAGTTAACGGCATAGGCACGTCATACTTTTGAGATAATTGATAGGCTGCTTTAGTTGTACGCACTCCTTCAACAACCATGCCAATATTCCCTAACACTTCATCTAGTTTCATGCCTTTCCCAAGCATGTTGCCTGCTCGCCAATTTCGAGAGTGAACACTTGTACATGTGGCAATTAAATCACCCATACCGGTTAAACCAGCAAATGTAAAAGGATTCCCACCCATTTTCACACCAAGGCGTGTAATTTCAGCTAATCCTCTTGTGATTAGAGCAGCCTTTGCATTATCTCCATAATTTAAGCCATCCGAAATACCTGCAGCCAAAGCAATTACGTTCTTTAATGCACCACCGAGCTCTACACCTACTACATCATCGTTTGTATAAACACGGAAATAATGATTCATAAATAAATCTTGGACCTTTTCTGCCGATTTAAGATTTGAACACGCCGCTGTAATTGTTGTGGGATGGTGTAGAACTACCTCTTCGGCATGACTCGGCCCTGAAAGTACCACAATATCTTCAATCACGTCTGGTGAAAGACTTTCTTTCAATATTTCTGAAATCCGCATAAGTGAATTAGGTTCGATCCCTTTGGATACATGAACAAATACTTTTTTGTTACGTAACGAAGACGACATTGTCTCACATACTTCACGAATCGCCTTTGTAGGTACTGCCACAACAAGAGTGTCACCATGAAGAACAGCTTCTTCTAAATTACTTGTCGCCGTTAAATTACCTGGTAATTCAATATTTGGTAAGTATTTCTGATTTGTATGAAATTGATTGATTTCATTAGCTTGTTCTTCACGATGTGTCCAAACAAGTGTATGATGACCATTTTCAGCCAATATTTGCGCTAGAGCTGTACCCCAAGAGCCTGCACCTAGAACCGTAATATTTTCCATACTTTTCTCCCCCCTATATTCAATTAGTCGCGTGCACGAGCGATTAATCGAATTGGTGTTCCTTCAAAATCAAACGTTTCACGAATTCGATTTTCTAGGAATCGTTCATAAGAGAAGTGCATTAATTCTGGATCATTAACAAACGTAACGAATGTTGGTGGTTTTACAGCAACTTGCGTCGTATAGTAAATTCTTAAACGTTTTCCTTTGTCAGATGGTGCTGGATTACGTGCAACAGAATCTTCAATAACTTCATTTAAAATTGAAGATTGGATACGCATTGCATGGTTTTCACTTACACGTTGAACAATACTTAAAATTTGATGCACGCGTTGTTTCGTTTTTGCGGATACGAAAATAATCGGCGCATAGTGTAAATACAAGAAGTGCTCACGGATTTGTTGTGTATAGTGATTCATAGTTTTTTCGTCTTTTTCAACGGCATCCCATTTATTAACTACAATAATAACAGCTTTACCTGCTTCATGTGCATAGCCAGCTATTTTCTTATCTTGCTCCTGAATACCTTCTTCACCATTTAACACAACTAAAACAACATCAGAACGTTCAATTGCTCTTAATGCACGTAGAACAGAGTATTTTTCTGTAGATTCATACACTTTCCCTTTTTTACGCATTCCCGCTGTATCAATGATGACATACTCTTGTCCATCATAAGTATATGGTGTATCAATGGCATCACGTGTTGTTCCTGCGATATCACTCACAATTACACGATCTTGTCCTAAAAACGCATTTACTAATGATGATTTCCCAACATTAGGACGACCAATTAAACTAAATTTAATTGTTTCCTCTGAATACTGGTCTTCATCTTCTTTAGGGAAATGTTTTGCACACTCATCTAATAAGTCTCCAAGACCTAAACCATGTGACCCGGAAATTGGGAATGGTTCTCCGAAACCTAATGAGTAGAAATCATAAATCATTTCACGCATGTCTGGATTATCAACTTTGTTTACTGCTAATACAACCGGTTTTTTTGTTTTATATAAGATTTTTGCTACCTGTTCATCTGCTAATGTAACGCCTTCACGTCCATTTGTCATAAAGATAATTACATCAGCTTCTCGAATTGCAATTTCTGCTTGTCCGCGAATTTGTTCTAAGAAAGGTTCGTCTCCTATTTCAATTCCACCTGTATCAATGATATTAAATTCATGTGTTAACCAATCTGCCGAACTATATATGCGGTCACGTGTTACTCCTGGAATATCTTCCACGATTGAGACGCGTTCACCAACAATACGATTAAATATTGTGGATTTTCCAACGTTCGGACGACCTACGATGGCGATTACTGGTTTTGTCATCTGTACTTCATCCTTCCAATTTCTTATCTCTAGTATTATACACGAAAATATAAATTATATCATTTTTTCATCTCTAAGCAATTATTTTTTGGAAAACTCATCCACATCATTAGGGAAATTAAGTTGATAGGAACAAGCGAAACACCATCTTATTATGTTTTCTAGAATGATGGTTTACTAGAAATATAAAATTTCTTACTCATTATAATCGAGTAAATTCCAAACAAAAAAAAGACGCACCCATCAAGGCACGCCTTTTATAATCACCATTCTTTACTTAAAGCCCTTTAGTTTGTCTCCAATTACGTCACTTAAAGAGAAACCTGTTGTTTCTTCTGGAAGTTCGTAATCGAACTCTTCTTCTTTTACAGGACTATTTTGAAGTTCTTTAATACTTAAAGAAAGTCGTTTTTCAGCTGCATTTACATCTAATACTTTCACTTCAACCACATCGCCTTCTTTTAGAACTTCGTGTGGTGTATTAATATGCTTATGTGAAATTTGTGAAATGTGAACTAAACCTTCTACTCCTGGGAACAGTTCAACGAATGCCCCAAAGGATACTAATCTTCTAACAGTACCTGATAAAACAGACCCTTTTGTAACTTGTTGTTCTACATTTGACCAAGGTCCTGGTAATGTGTCTTTAATAGATAGTGAAATACGTTCATTTTCAGGATCAACAGATAAAACTTTTACTTTTACTGATTGCCCTTCTGATAATACAGTACTCACATCATCTACATGATCATGTGAAACTTGTGAAATATGAACTAACCCATCTACACCACCAATATCAACAAACGCTCCAAACGGCGCTAAACGTTGAACAGTTCCCTCTATTACATCACCAGCGTGAATTTCGTCTAATAAACGTTTTTTATTTGACGCTTTTTGTGCTTCAAGAACAGCACGGTGAGATAGAATCAAACGACCTTTGTCTTTATCAAGTTCAGTAATTTTAAAAGTTAATGTCTTACCTTTATAGTCTTCAAAATCTTCTACGAAATGATCTTCAACTAGAGATGCAGGAACGAAGCCACGTACACCTAAATCAACGACAAGGCCACCCTTCACAACATCTTTCACTTCTGCTTCGAACACTTCTCCTGATGCAAATAGTGCTTCCAGCTTATCCCAAGCTTTTAACGCATCTACTTTGCGTTTAGATAATACAAAGTTTTCTTCTTCCACTTTTGTTATCATCAGCTCTAGCTCATCTCCAACTGATACTACGTCAGAAGCTTTTTCAATGTGTAAGCTTGAAAGTTCGCTGATTGGTAAAATCCCATCGAAAGGAGCACCTTCAATTGAGATTGTTACTGCTTTTTCATCTACCTGAGCAGCAACACCTTTCACAATATCTCCTTCTTGAAACTCTTGGTTTGATCCTAAGTTCATTTCTTCAGACATATGTAACCCTCCTTCGCATCTTCCAATTTCTATTTTATTCTAAATTGTCCATAAAAACAAAAAATTTTCCTTTAATATCATTAAATTCCTCAATTTTTTTTCAAATCGGTAAATTGAATGATATTAAGCCATTTGTTTTCTTGCTAATTTTAAGATTTCATTTGCAGCTTCTTCAATTGACAATTCCGTTGTATCCAGATAAATTGCATCTTCTGCTTGAATTAATGGAGATGCTTCTCTCTGACTATCCAACTTGTCTCGTAGAGCAATTTCTTCTTGCAATTTTTCAATTGTAGAAGGTATTCCTCTTCTTTCATTATCAAGAAAACGTCGTCTAGCTCTTTCTTCAACAGAAGCAGACATAAAGATTTTCAACTCTGCATCTTTTAATACATGAGTAGCAATATCTCTACCATCCATAACGATGCCTCCGCGTTTTGCAAGTTCCTGTTGTTTCGCGACGAGGATTTCCCGAATATTAGCATGAGCTGCCACTTCACTTACATTTGCTGTTACTTCATTTGAACGAATTGCATCAGTTACGTTTTCTCCATCCACAAAAACAAGTTGTCCATTTGGTGAAGGTTCTAAAATAATTGAAGTGTTTAATAACATTTGCTCTAATGCCTTTGCATCACTTAATTCTATGTTATTAGAGATTGCTTTATTCGTTACTGCTCTATACATTGCGCCAGTATCGATATAAGTAAAGCCTAAATTTTCTGCTACAATTTTAGCAATTGTACTCTTTCCAGCACCCGCAGGTCCGTCAATTGCAATTTGAATTTGTTTCACTATTAAATCCCTACTTTCCTCAAATATTGTACCATATTCATGAAATAAGTTCTTATTTGACACACTTACAAAATGCTCCTGAGTATAGCTAATTCTTAACTAAAAATGAAAGAATTTTTACTATTATTTCGTAATAAAATGATTTAATTTCTATATGAAACAAAAGGAGTCCCAAAAGTTTTATGGAAAACTTTTGGGACAATGTTTTTTACTACAACGTATTTACTTCATATTTTCTTCTATTCATTAATTGTCTTTCGAAACAGAAGCGTACAATATATTGTTTATCTATAAGATTTGTTTCAATTAACTCTAGAGAAGCTAATTGTAATTGATTTTTTTCAAATATGCGCACTATCTTTGCCGAAGTCTGTACATATCGTATCTCACCATTGAGAAATGGTAAAACAATTGTCAGTTGAACAGTTTCACCATTCTGTATAGGAAAGTTATCTTTTAAGTGGATAGCTAATCCACCAGCACTAATATCTTCTGTTACAAATTGATAAAATTGATTTTTATATTCAATTGCGACATCCACAACAGTATTTACGCGAACAAATTCACGTCTTTGTATTTTTACAATTTCTTCTTCGGGTGGACAGCGTAACTCGATTGTAGGAATTTTCCCAAATTTTCTTCCTAAAACTTCAGTATTAAAAGCATATTTCACTCTATCTTCAGTCATAAAAGATGCTCGAAATTGAGAACCATCAATTAAGAAAACTGTTTTATTAGTTTCTGTGTTCACAGGATAATCAATATACAAAATATTATTTTCCTGTTCTATGATTTTGCACCTAAATTGTTCTACTTCGTCCGTATAAGTAGGTTCTAATATCAATGCAGTCCCTATCTTAATTTGCATAATCTTCGCCTCGCACAATCAGTAATGATTTAATTATTGCACGAAAAGTAATTTTTTTCTATTTAATCTTCTAGAATTTCACTTCATTCTCGTAGAGATTCTCTATCGAGAACAGTTTATCACTTACTCCATCCATGAAAATGAAGTGAAAGTCATTATTGTGCGAGGTAAAAATAGATATACAACCAGCGTGTAGACATTTCTTTAAGAATAAAGATAACCCATACTGTCTTGAAAACGCTTGTCAACAGTCTGAACCAACTATTGCATATATTCAACCTTTATTACATCATGATTTTCACCATCTACAACTACTCTAAACGTTTCATTGAGATCGTTATCAAATCGTGCGATGACTTGGTAACATTTTCTTAACTGGAATGCTTCGTTTTCTGTATAGATGATTTGTTCCTCTTCTACGAATGTTCCAGGTCTAAAGAATGTTTCCCAATCAATTGGAACAAGTTTTTGATCTTCTTTGATGTCTTCTTTTTGAATATACTCCATCGCATTTAATCCTAAAAGTTCCCCACTATCTTTGGATACTTTTATTTGTACTCCATCTGGATATACAAGTGCTTTATCTTCGCCAAATACTCGAGCATAAGCCATATGCCATACTTCATGGTTTTCACGCATTTCTACTAACTGAAGATCCTTATACCCTGCTCGGTCTAAAAATTGATTGATTTGATCTCTAACTTCTTGTTGTGTCACTCCTGTTTTTTCTTCCACTGGTCTTTCGGCTAAGAACGATAAAATATACCCACCTTTTTGCGTGATATCCGCATAGCCAATTCGACTTCCTTTAACAAATTGGATGTGATAGAAAGGATATGGGGCTTCGTCTTTACTTTTAGTTACAGTATAAGTCGCATTTTTAATACCAGGTATTAGCACTTCAAGTTTATCAATTGCTTGTTCTTTTGTAATTTCTTTCGCATTTAAATTTTGAAGCTCATTTTTCTTTATCCAATCGGATTCACTTGCTGTTAAAGGGAAATCCGTTTCTCCGTAGGATTTTAAGTTTGCTGCAACAGTTTTAAAAGGTGATTCCTCATGTTCGTTATCAGCAACCGATGCCCACTCAGTTAAACTAGCATCGTTTTGAAAAAAGTTTGCCGTAGCAACAGCCCATTCATCTGCTAAAGCCTGTAAATTTTGATTTACAACCGGCATTCGGTCATGCCATGATTCATAATCTCCATTATCTGCTGCAAGTTTGGCTTCTTCACCGATATTTCCCACATATCGGAGCCATTCATTTGAGACTTCTCTACTTAATGGGAGGTCACTAATTGTGGATCGAAATTCATTGCTTGTTCTCCAAATATTATCTAATTCATTATCGAGTGCACGCTCATCTTGGAATAGTAATGATTGGGATACAGACTCTTGTAAGAGAGATAGCTTTTCCGATGCATTAGTTAATGAATTTGTATATTGTGCCTGAATGTTTTGTTCTAAATGTGTGTTTTGTTTTCTTACTTCATATGAATATAACCCTAGCGCTAAAACTGCAATGGAAAGTAAGTAAATTGCACTCTTCATGTTCTCCCTCCTTTAGTAACAGAATATATGTTCACCAATTTGCTTAATTTGTTGTCTCGACCATATCCACTTACTTGTCGCTGTTTTTGGGTTGAAATAATAAAGGGCATTCTCAGATGGGTCCCACCCATTCATTGCATCTAATACTGCCTGTTTTGCTCGTTCATTAGGTGTTAACCATATCTGTCCATCTGCTACGGCTGTAAACGCACCAGGCTGGAAGATAATACCTGAAATCGTGTTCGGAAAGTCCGGTGATTCTAGACGATTTAAAATAACTGCTGCAACTGCTACTTGCCCTTCGTAAGGCTCCCCACGTGCTTCTCCATATACGGCATTCGCGAGTAGTTGTAAATCACGTTCTGAATATTTTGCTGGAAGTTGGATATCGGTTGCTTCAGAAGAACCTGCGCCTGCACTAGTTTGTTGGGCTAATGGTATTCCACCGTAATAAGTAAAGCGGGCCCCTTTATTTATTTGATCATGCACCCACTTCTTATCAAACTGACTTACTCCTGCAAGCTTGTTTTTTGTCATTGTCCCAGCAATTCCATCTATGTCTAGCGCATATTTGTCTTGGAAGTTACGTAATGCCCAATAGGTTCCATAACCAAAAATTCCATCTATTTTTCCTTTATAAAAACCTAAGTATTGTAATCGTGCCTGTAACTCAATAACATCATCTCCAAATGCTCCTCGTTCGATGGTTTGTCCTGAAAATGCTAATGGTTCATCTGGCTTTATCACCGTAAGTGTGCCAAATATTAAAATGACAGTCATAAAAATACTTCTTACCATTTATTTCACTCCTTTCTCATAGCATGTAAAAAAGATTTGCTTTTATACGTTTTACCATCAGAAAAATATAGAAATAGATAAAAGCAATTTCATTCAAAAAAGGAATGATGCTTAGTTTTCATCATCAAAGGCAATCGAGTAGGAGGGAGTGATTAACTCCCGACCTCTCACACCACCGTACGTACGGTTCCGTATACGGCGGTTCAATTAAGATGAATAACGCAAAGTTTCGTAACGAACTTGCAGACTTTTC
>Ga0180217_1002230_pt1 | contig 18592 bp, 15 predicted proteins | sample eDN3rd37CBELigOP_FD_128521 | JGI IMG/M metagenome (GOLD analysis project Ga0180217, IMG submission 128521) | Enriched Organic Plus compost microbial communities from Emeryville, California, USA - eDNA 3rd pass 37_C BE-Lig OP (version 2) (version 2) ... | reverse complement strand
TGTTTTCCCTGAGCAGGTTCTCCCGGGATCCTTGCGTCGGCGCGAAATGCCAGCGCGCAAGATGGCCGGCGATCAGCCGGTTTGCCTCTTCGGGAAATGGGTTGAAGATATCGCCAGTGCGCAGGCCAGCTTCGACATGGCCAACCGGGATCTGACGGTAGAATGAAGCCATGGCAACGGCCATGACTGTCGTCGTGTCGCCCTGAACCAGCACGACATCCGGCTTCTCGCGGTCCAGGATCTCGCCAGCGCCGACCAGCAGGCGCGCCGTCAGTTCGGTCAGGTTCTGGTTAGGCCGCATGACATCAAGGTCGTGATCCGGCACGATGTCAAAGAACTGGAGCACCTGGTCCAGCATCTGCCTGTGTTGTGCCGTGGCAAGCACCGAAACATCCGCCCATGGTTGAGCCTTCAGGGCGAGGATGACTGGAGCCATCTTGATGGCTTCCGGACGGGTGCCGACGACACAGAGTATTTTCTTCATGTTATCTCTTCAGACCTTCAAACACTTTCTCATAAGCCCCCGCTCTATGGTTCCAGTCATTTTCATCAGCCAGGGATGCCAGCCGCGCCTTGAACGCGGGATCATCCTTGACGGCGAATGCCCGATCGATTTCGACCGATAGTTCCTTCGCATCCGCGCCCGCAAAGACTTCCGGAAAGCGAACACATTCGTCCATCGCCGACGTGACGACGACGGGCTTCTCCAGCGCAAAGTATTCGAACAGTTTCAGTGGCGATGTTGTTCGCGCAATCTCACCCGGCTCGAAAGGAATGAAGCAGATATCGAAGTTCTCTGCGTAGGCCGGAAGATCGTTATAGCTGATAGGGCCCGTGCAAAGGACGTTCTGGGCTTTCGAAATTCTGTCGAGGCCGCCGTAGTAGTCGGGTCCGATGAAAATAAAGCCCAGGTCCGGACGGGCCTCTACCAGCCTGTTGATCTCGTCGTACCAGATCCATGGGGCAAGCGCGCCAAAGTAGCCGACGACTTTCTCGTGTTTCTCCATGAACGCCCGGAATTCCGGAGAAACGGCCGTATCGCCTTTTCTCCGGCGGTAATGTCTGGTGTTCACACCATTCGGGACCAGCAGAACCTTTTCAGGTCCTACGACAGCAGCTGCTTCCTCGTAGAGGGAGGTGGCCGAGGCAACGATGTAGTCCACGCCGCCTGCGAATGCTCTCTCCTTCAGCGCCTGCAGCGAACGGATATTGTCTGACGAACCGCTGATCCGCGGGTCGATATGATCAATATACTCATAGACAAGGCGGTGCGTGGAACGGTCTGCTCCGAAGAACTCATCGGGATCTATTGCATGATCCGTCGAATAGACGGACACCACTGACCCCGGAACCTCATCAACGACATTGTAACTGGTCAGCCAGACGTTGGGATGGACCTGCCGGAAACCCTGAACATCGTCCGCGGCCCACCGCACAGTCTGATAGATGACCAGATACCCCAGTTCGGCGAAGGCGATCGCCATGTGCTGGGGGCGCTGATAGAGTTCGACGTCCCAGCCGATTAGCACGTTCTGGATGAACACGCCCTTGTAGGAGCCTGCATGGTTCAGCACATTGCGCTGGAACTGCGCCCAGGTGAGATCTGCGGAGCGCGAGGTTAACGGGAACCTGGATTTCGAGGGACTGTCGCGCAGACCCCAGAGTGTCTGGGCGATATGGCGCGCGGGTTTGCGCAGCGTATTCCTTAGTCCGACCGGCATGTTCCAGTAAAGGTTCCTGGCATAAAAGTACGGACTTCTCATTGTTTACGCTCGTTCCGCATCTGGATCATGTTGTTTAGCAATACAAATACCCGCCAATCCCCCCAGAGCGGCGTGCCAATCGAGCCTGAATACTTCAGGCAACCAATAAAGTCTTCCACGACCGGGGACGAAAATGGCTCCAGGTCCCCGATCCGGTTGAGATAATAATTCCAGACAGAGTTGGCAGACCGATATTTCTTGATCCAGCCATGGTTCAGAAACTGCTGCGGCGATTGCTCCAGGGCCTGCAGCTGGGCTTTAAATTCGTCCGGGGAGATCGTCCGCAGTCCACGGCCGGAGAAATTCCAGGCGGCCGCCTTTCCCATGTCGCTTTCCGTCAGCAATCCCTTGATCCCGTCATAGCCCACCAGGAGACACGGGCGAGAGGCTGCTCCAGCCTCCAGCAGCACGCGACCCATGCCGGCCACGAGCGAATAGGAGGAAAGATGGTCAGAAAGATGGTCGTCCCACCCTTTGTAGACAACCCAGTCAGCTTGCGGACAGACATCCTCCAGGTGCGTCTGCAGCGCCGTACGCTCCGGGCCATCGCCAAAGATGTGGAGAACATTCCTCCTGAGCCGGAGCGTTTCTGCAATGAGGCTCTTCAGCCCCACGATCTTATCATGATCGATCCGTCCCCCCCACACCCAAGGAAGGTCGGCCGACGGCGGCTGCGGAGGCTTGGCGCTCACAGGCACAGCATTGGGCAGCAGTACGGGCGAACATGGTGCGACAGCCTGGGCGAGGAACCTCACTTCCTCTGAAACCGCAAACAGCATGGATGCGCCCGGCAACAATGCATGTCGGAACAGCACGTCGTAGATCGTGTCCTTCGCCAGAGAAACCGACGACGGGCCATGAAGGGTCGCCACGAGAGGAAGCCCGAGGCGGTGGGCCACCACCATGCCAACAGCAAAGGAAAGAAAGGGGTGGGCGTGGATCACGTCGATCCCGTGGTGAAGCGCATATTCTTCGACACGGGAGATTGTTTCCAGAAAGTCCTGCCCTGTCGTCTGCATAGGCAGATCGTGGAACGCGCTGGCATATACATCCGCGGCCTTTTGGGAAAAAGGCGAGCCTGTCACCAGATGCAGGCGCAGACCCTGTTGGGTGAGATACTCAGCCTGGGTGCAAAGCTGTGTCTCAAGTCCGCCGCCGGTGAAATGCTCGGTCAACACCAGAATATTCTTCGGCTGCCCCCTGCGCCTCCCTATTCCGGTTCTTCCAAGTTGCCAGCGGGCCATTCAACGTCCTTGCCTCGAAATTCAGTTCTGCAACCAATTCGGCAAAACACCGCCAGGAATATGACCGAGGTCTTCGGGACGCCCGAGAGGTGGAATGAGCAAATCAGTGTAGTTCCGATGGATCATCATCAAACGGCAAAATCATGATGGCCGAAAATGAATTTTGCCGGAACAATTTCCCATGCGGAGAATGCAGGATCAACTACCGAAATAGGCGGAAAGAACTTCCTCGGGGCTGCCGTCCATCTTCACGCGACCGTGATCCAGCCAGACAACCCTGTTGCAATTTCTGGACAGCAATTCACGCGAATGGCTCGCCAGAACGAGGATTTTTGTTGAATCCACGAGCTCGGTCATGCGCTGATTGGCGCGGTCCTTGAAGTTCTCGTCACCCGTGGAAAGCCACTCGTCCATGATCAGTATCTCGGGCCGCACCGCCGTCGAAGTGGCAAAGGCCAGCCTCAATTGCATGCCCGAGGAATAGGTACGGAAGGGAACCTCAAGGAAATCTCCCAGACCGGAGAACTCCGCAATTTCCTCGATCTTCTCGGAAATCTCGCGGGGTGACATGCCCATCATCGCAGCCCTGAGGCGGATGTTTTCATAGCCGGTCGCATCCGGATCGATGCCGAGGCTGATATTGATCAGCGAGATGCAGGCGCCGTTGATGATGGCTTCGCCCTGCGTGGGGATATAGATGCCGGACAGCACCCGCAGCAACGTGGTCTTTCCTGACCCGTTGTGTCCGATAAGGCCGATGCGGTCCCCTTCGCGGAAGCTGAGCGAGATGTCGTCCAGGCCGCTTACGATCACAAGGCGGTCGCTCTTGCGTTCGATTTTGCCGCCCGTCGCGATGTTGAGAACGCGGTTTTTCAGCGACCGGCTGGGAGAGTTGTAGATCGGAAATTCTACACTGACGTTTCGAAGCTGTATGGATGTCATGGTCTTAAAGCCAATATGCGACGCGCCAGCGGTACTTGCCAAAGAAGACGATTGCCCATGCCCAACCCACAACGGCTATTGCCAGGGCAACGATCCAGCTCAGGGCATCGGGATACTGGTTGAGCAGAGGCGCCCGGATCAACTGAAGGAAATGGTAGAACGGGTTAAGCTGGAAGAACAGGTCCGGCACGTGTTCTGGCAGCGTCCGGGTCATCCACATGACTGGCGTGAAATAGAACATCACCTGCAAAAGGTTCGTCACGACCTGGGTCATGTCGCGGAAACGAGTGCAGATCAAGGAAAAGACAAGGCTCATCCAGCTCAGGTTCAGACATAGAAGAAGGAGGCCGGGTATCGCCAGAAGTGCAGTCCACCCGACCGATCCGCCGACGAGCAGGACAACAACAGGGAAGATGACGATGTTGTGCGCAAGTATAATGATGTTCCGCCACATCGTCCGCATGATGTGCATGAACAATGGCATGCGTACCTGAAGAATTATTCCCTCGGACGCAACGAACGTGGTGCAGCCCTCGTTCAGCGTGATCGAGAGAAAGTTCCAAGTGATGATGCTGACACAGAGATATGGCAGGAATTCAGCCATCGGAGCGCGGAAAAGCGTGCCAAAGACAGCGCCAATGGCGGCAATGAACACCAGCATGTTCAACGTCAGCCAGAAGGCGCCGATGCGCGAGCGCCGGTAGCGCTGGGCAACGTCCTGCCAGCCGAAGATCAGCGCAACCCGCCACTTGCGGAAGGATTCGAACATATCCTCCAGCGCAACGCGCACGCCTGTCCTGGTCATTGTCCGCGAAGTCGCGACCGATTGGGTTACATCCCGGGAGATGGCTTCACTCGTCACTGACTGCCTCTGCATGTGGAACCCATGATCCGTCCGACGCACAGGTTCAATTGTCGGCACCGGACCAGTGTTACGGTCGGCGCCTTACATGGTCAACAAAGTTGGCCCGACGGGCCGCACAAACTGGACCGGCCCGGAAGCATCCGCGAGTCAGCTCCGGGCGGTTGTCGCCAATCACAGCAGTCAAACGGCTTTTTTGCGGCAGACGTGCGAAAGTATAGCTGGAATGTGCATAAGTTGCGGTGCCAAGGCACGCCGATCTTCACCCCCCAAGCTGCGCACTTGTTCTCGCAAGCGTCGCCGGAAAATACCTTCTTCGTGAAGAATGACTCCATACAAGCAAACAGGGCGCGCTCCTCCCCCCAGGAGCCGCCCTGTCCTTGCCGGTGCCTATGGCACTGCCGGCAAACTCAGCAATTCATCGAATGATGAGAACCGGAACTTCCGAATGCGAGACAACCTCGGCAGCCTGGCTGCCCAGCACGAGGCGTCCCAGCCCGCGGCGGCCGTGGGATGCCATGCAGATCAGATCGCAGCCGTTGTCCTTCGCAGCCTGAAGAATGCCTTCCGCCGGATGGCTGTCCTTCACGTGAACCGTCTTGGGATCGATGCCCGCAGCTTCCACCACCTTCACGGCAGCATCGAGGATCCGGTCAGCAGTCTCGTCGGCAGCCTTATCGAATTCCTGAATGATGTTGTGGTTGCCGCGCTGCGCAAGAGACGCCATCTCCATGGCCGACCATGGTTCGGTGACAGTGACCACGGTCACCTGCGCGCCGACGCTCTTGGCGAGCTGGCTGCCATGTGCAAGTCCCTTTGCGGCCAGTTCCGACCCATCGGTAGCGATCAGGATGTGCTTGTACATTCAAGGCGCCTTTCTTAGTCTTGCCTGCACCGGCGATCGTACTCGCCGGTTCAACGATGACAATTGTGACAACTACTTAGATAGTTTTCCGGGTGACGCGTCGGGTTTTCCCTTTCCAGGCTAAATAATCCTCGACTCAGCAAACGGTTTCCACCCGGCTCGAAAATGCACTATGTCAGGGTAGCGCGGCGAAGCCGCTCAACCATTCTTTGTGGAGGCAACCGGTACTATGGCCCATACCTATCCCGATGTTCAACTTCTCATCGACGGCAAGTGGCAGCCGTCCCTCTCGGGCAAGACCATTCCCGTGCTGGATCCGGCCACTGATGAGCAGATCGGAACCGTTGCCTGGGCAAGCAAGGAAGATCTTGATCTCGCGCTTTCCGCTGCTGCCGAAGCCTTCAAGAAGTGGAGCCGGCGGTCGGCCTATGACCGCTGCAGGATCATGCGCAAGGCCGCGGACCTTCTGCGCGAACGCGCCGACAGCATTGCCTGGATCATGACGCGTGAGCAGGGCAAGCCGCTCGTCCAGTCAAGAATGGAAGTACTCGGCGCCGCCGACACGATCGAATGGTTCGCTGAAGAAGGACGACGCGCCTACGGCCAGGTAATCCCGCCACGCTCGCCGGACGTGATCCAGATGACCATGAAGCTGCCGGTGGGTGTCGTCGCCGCCTTCACGCCCTGGAACTTCCCGATCAACCAGATCGTGCGCAAGCTCTCGGCCGCACTCACCACCGGCTGCACGATCATCGTCAAGGCGCCGGAGGAAACTCCCGCCTCCCCGGCCGAGCTGATTCGCTGCTTTGTTGATGCGGGCGTGCCGGAAGGCGTGGTGAACCTCGTCTACGGCGTCCCTTCGGAAATCTCCGAATACCTCATCCCGCATCCGGTGGTCCGCAAGATCACCTTCACAGGCTCGACACCCGTCGGCAAGCAGCTTGCCGCGCTCGCCGGCCTGCACATGAAGCGGGCAACGATGGAGCTTGGCGGCCATGCGCCGGTGATCATCACGGGCGACGCCGATATCAAGAAGGCCGTCTCGGTAATGTCGACCAGCAAGTTCCGCAACGCCGGACAGGTCTGCGTGTCGCCAACCCGTTTCCTTGTGGAGCAGAACGTGGCCGACGAATTCCTCGACGGTTTCAGCACCGCAGCCAAGGCAATCCGTGTCGGCAACGGGCTTGATCCGGAAACGGAGATGGGCCCGCTCGCCAACGAGCGCCGCATCCCTGCACTGGAAAGCCTGATCGCCGACGCCACCGAGCGCGGCGGCAAGCTCGTGACGGGCGGCAACCGCATCGGCAACCAGGGCAATTTCTTCGAACCTACGGTTCTCGCCGATGTGCCTACCAGCGCCCGGATCATGAACGAGGAGCCGTTCGGCCCCGTCGCCGTGATCAACCGCTTCAGCGATCTCGATGAGGCAATCGCCGAGGCAAACCGCCTGCCCTTTGGCCTTGCGGCCTATGCCTTCACGGGCTCGGACAGGACCGCCACCCGCCTTGGCCTTGAAATCGAGAGCGGCATGCTCACCATCAACCACCTGGGCCTTGCGCTGCCGGAAGTTCCATTCGGGGGCATCAAGGATTCCGGCTACGGTACGGAAGGCGGCTCGGAAGCCATCGAAGCTTATCTCGAGACCCGGTTCGTGACGCGCACCGCCTGAGCGGATTGATGACCGGCAAGCCAGCCTTTGCCGGTCATCAGCTCAAAAGCGTTGACAAAGCCAGCAGGCGCTTGTGGTAACGGCGACAATCGTATTCTGTCCTGCCCGCCGGCGATGGCCGCTAGACGTAAGGAGACCTTCAGTGACAATCAATCGTTTCGAGACCAACCAGCGCATGAGCGAACTGGTGGTACACAATGGCACCGCCTATCTTGCCGGCCAGATTCCGGACGACTCCTCTGCCGACATCGGCACCCAGACCGAGCAGGTTCTGGCGAACATCGACCGCCTGCTGGCTCTGGCCGGAACGGATAAGTCGAAGATCCTCTCCGCCACCATCTACCTGGCCGACATGCGCTACTTCCCGGCCATGAATGCCAAGTGGGACGCCTGGATTCCACAGGGCGCCGGCCCAGCTCGTGCTACGGTTCAGGCAGCTCTTGCCGATCCGAACATCAAGATCGAGATTTCCGTCATCGCTGCCGTCTGATAATTCAGACGGTAAGCCGAACGAAAAAGGCCGGATCATCGGGCGATGATCCGGCCTTTTTTCTTTGTTAAGTGGCAATCCTATGCGGCGGAAAGCTCCAATGCCCTCATGGTGAGCTTGTCCACGAGGGTTCAGTTCCCGCTGCATCTCACCCCCTCGTGGTTCGACAAGCTCACCATGAGGGAGATCGATCCAAAGGCCTCAGCTTACGAAGAAGCTCTGGGTTCCGTGTGCCTCAATGGCGTCGGCAAGACGCGACAGTGCATGGACATAGGCTGCGGTGCGCATGGTGATGCCCTTCTCCTGCGCGAGGTTCCAGATCGCACGGCCTTCACGCTCGGTGATGGTCTTGAGGCGCGCGTGGATCTCCTCGAGATCCCAGTAGTAGCCCTGCTTGTTCTGGACCCACTCGAAGTACGACACTGTCACACCGCCGGCATTGGCCAGGATGTCAGGCAGGACAACGACGTTCTTCTTCGCCAGGATCTTATCGGCCTCGGGCGTCACCGGACCGTTCGCAAGCTCGAGAACAACCTTGGCCTTGACCTGCTCGGCATTGCCCTGATGGATCATGTCCTCAAGAGCCGCCGGAACGAGCAGGTCGCAATCAACTGCGATCAGATCATCCGCAGCCAGCGCCTCGTGACCATTCTGGCCGACGGTGGAAACAACCGACTGGCCGGCAGCCTTGGCTTCCATCAGACGCTCGACGTTCAGGCCGAACTCACAGTAGACGCCACCTTCGGAGTCGGAAACGGCAACGATCTTGTGGCCGTCGCCTGCCAGAAGGCGGGCAATGTGCTGGCCGGCATTGCCGAAGCCCTGGATGGCAACCTTCATCGGGCCATTGATGCCGAGCTCACCGGTCAGGTGACGGACCAGGTAGAAGCCACCGCGGGCGGTCGCGTCATCACGGCCCTTCGAGCCGCCCAGTGCGATCGGCTTGCCGGTGATGACGGCAGGCTCGTAGCGGTCGACGATCTGGCTGTACTCGTCCGCCATCCAGCCCATGATCATCGAATTGGTGTAGACGTCCGGAGCCGGAATATCGCGATCCGGGCCGATTATACGCGAGAAGGCCTGAATGTAGGAGCGCGAAAGGCGCTCGATCTCGGCCTTGGAGAGCTTGCGCGGGTCAACCTGCACGGCACCCTTGCCACCACCGTAGGGCAGGTTCATGACGGCGCACTTGAAGGTCATCCAGAAGGCAAGTGTCTCAACTTCCTCCGCATTCGCATTGGGGTGGAAACGAATGCCGCCCTTGGTCGGGCCACGCGTGTCGTCGTAACGGCAGCGCCAGGCGAGGAACGACTTGCGGGAGCCATCGTCCATGCGGATCATCAGACGCGCCTGCGTCGTTTCACGCGGAAACTTCAGCTTCTCGATGACATCCGGGTCGATGTTCAGGTACTTGGCTGCGTCGTCCAGACGGACCAGCGCCTGCTCAAGCTGGCTAGGTTCGCTCATCGTTGTCCTTTCAGGTAGTGGTTTAGTTCGTAAGGGCCTGTGCGTTTCGCTTGTCCGCGCTTGGGCGCAACGGTGCGGATCGCGGAGACTGAGGTCTCCTGATATCGGCGGCTAGATTGAACCGCGCGAACGGGTGCAGATCGGAGGACGTTCGCTCCGTCTGTAACTCGACAGTGGGCGAGGTCTGCGCGCTGCGCGGAGACATGCGTAAGCGTCTGCCGGGGCCAAGAGCACATCCAGAGTGCTTACCCCCATTTCACAACCGACCCTGAGACAACCCGAGGTCATGAAGCGACGCTACTCCCACTTGTTGGATGATGTGTCCCGCCATCAGAGGCAGCAACCCATCGGAAAAGCGCGGCATACGGAGAAGGCTACCGGCACACTCTTGAACCACGCTAAGATGAAGCACGCCTATCAGGAAACGCCCATGGGATGCAACAATGTTGCACGTATATTATGCTGTCTTGATCAAAAATTATGCGCAGTCAGCAATTCTCAAGCCGACTAAGGATGCATGTGCCTTGAACTTGTGCAGCCCTGCATTATCAGTGACTTCGCAGTCGTCCTAGAGAAGACTAATGAACATGCGGATGCTGGTGATTGCCAGAAAAGCTGCGAAACAATACCGCAGGGCCGAAGGGGAAATGGTGTGAGCGAGTTTGGCGCCCCACGGCGCCGTCACCATCGACAGCGGCACAATGGCAATCAGGCCAAGCAGGTTAACGTAGCCGACCGAAAATGGCGGCAGCGCAGGCTCTCCCCAACCGAACCATGCATAGCCGAGCGTTCCGGGTATCGCGATGATCATACCAAGGGCCGAGGCGGTGCCCACCGCAAGGCGGATCGGATAGTTGAAGAAAGACATGATCGGCACCGACAACGTGCCGCCGCCAATGCCCATCATCACCGAAAACAGGCCAATGATGACTGCAAGCACCTCCTTCAGCGGGGAATTCGGCATGGCCCGCTTCTGCACGCGTTCCGAAGGCTTGAGTGTCATGTTGACGGCCACAAGCGCGGCGACAACCGCAAACACCAGCGTCAGAACCTGACCGCGGACGTTACCACCGAGCACGGTGCCAACGATCACACCTGCAGCAACGGCAGGTCCCCAGCTTTTCAGCAGCGACGTATCGACGCTTCCTTTCCGCCAGTGAGAGCGAGAAGATATGTAACCAGTGAAGATAATGGTCGCGAGCGATGTCCCCACCGCAAGGTGCATTCGCACGGCCTCATCGATACCAATGCCCTCAAATACGAAGAAAAGCACCGGAACGATCACGATGCCACCGCCAACCCCCAGAAGACCGGAGATTATGCCCGCTACACCCCCTGCAGCTACCAGAAATGCAAGGAGAAGGACGATTTCGCTGACCTCATAGTTCCCCATTACAACCTGCATCTAAAACGGTTGAAAATCATAACTCGTCACCTCAGGCGGCTTGACAGTCCGCTTCTAAAGGCAACAGTTATAACAAGGGAACCAATAAAGAAATAGGTATCACTCAGGATCGTTATCTTGAAGCCCGGCAGAGACCGCCTCAACTCGTCCATTGCCCTCGAAAAGCTGCGGGCACGAGTGGAGGCACAGAGTGCGAGTGCTGATCCGAAGCTGCCGCCCGAGCGGGAGCTTGCCGCATCCATGGGTCTGGGACGGCGGGCGATCAGACGCGCCATGGAAGTGCTCGAGGCCGAAGGTCTCATCTGGCGCCATCAGGGCAAGGGAACCTTTGTCGGCCGCCGGCCGGCAGTTCATCCGTATCTGATTGGTGAGCTTTCCGAAAAAACCAACCCGCTCGAGGTCATGGAGACCCGCCTGCAGATCGAACCCCCGCTCGCTCGGATCGCCGCGCTCCGGGCCAGCTCCGAGGACATCTCGTCCCTCGAGAAGCTTGCCCAGAAAGTTGCGTCGGCGGAGGATGATGATGGTTGGGAATTGTGGGATAGTGCTTTTCACCGCAGAATTGCAGAATGCGCGGGCAATGGTCTGATGCTGGCGCTGTTCGACGTGGTACAACGTATTCGGCAGGAACCCTACTGGCGCTATCTGCGCGGGCGCGCCCGCACTCCGGAAAGCCGGGAGAACTCCCATAGGGATCATACCGAAATCGTTGCGATGATCGGGGCCCGGGATGGCGCGGGGGCGGAGCGGGTCATGCGCAGGCACCTCGCGGCCGTGAACGCCAACCTGCAGTCAATCGTAGCCGGAGAGGATGGCGGCGCTGATTTTCCATCCATTGAAAGAAGGACAGGCTCTTGATGAACCAATCCGCACTGGCCGAGGCATCGCGATCGGTCGAGAGCAGCTCCGAGACGGTTTTGCAGGTCGAGGACTTCACCCTCAGCTTTTCAGAGACGGCGAAAACCAACCTGATTGAAGGCGTTTCCTTCCAGGTCGAGCGCGGCAAGACGCTCTGCATTGTTGGTGAATCTGGCTGCGGCAAGAGCGTCACCTCGCTCGCACTGATGGGCCTCCTCGCCTCCCCGCCCGCGCGAATCCGCCGCGGCAGGGCTTTGTTCGGCGGACGCGACCTGTTCGCCCTGTCGGAGCGCGAGAAGGCCGACCTGCGCGGCAATGACATCGCGATGATTTTCCAGGAGCCGATGACGTCGCTCAACCCGGCGTTCACCATTGGCCACCAGATTGCCGAAGGCATCATGCGGCACCGGCACATGTCGAAGTCGGAGGCACGCGCAGAGACGCTGAAGATGCTGCAGATGGTGCGCATTCCGGCACCGGAAAGCCGTCTTGATGCCTACCCGCACCAACTGTCGGGCGGCATGCGCCAGCGCGTCATGATCGCAATGGCCCTCGCCAACCGGCCGAAGCTGCTTATCGCCGACGAGCCGACCACCGCGCTCGATGTGACGATCCAGGCGCAGATCCTGAAGCTCATCCGTCAGATCCAGGAAGAGACCGGAACGGCGATGATCCTGATCACCCACGACCTTGGCGTCGTAGCCGAGGTCGCTGACCACGTGGCCGTGATGTATGCCGGTCACATCGTCGAGCAGGGTCCGGTTGACGAAATCTTCAACGATCCTCAGCATCCCTACACCATCGGCCTGTTCGGCTCGATCCCGACGCTTGGACGCCGACAGGGCAAGCTTGCCACCATCAAGGGCGCGGTGCCGCCGCTCGAACTGATGCCCAGGGGATGCCGGTTCTCGCCACGCTGCCCCTTTGCCGACCAGCGCTGTCACGACCAGGTGCCGCCGTCGCCGCTGCTTGGACCAGATCATACCGCGGCATGCTGGTACGCGCCGCTTGAGCAGAAACTTGGAGCCCGCCAATGAGCGAGACCGTTCAGCACACCACGCCCATCATCGAGGGGCGGAACCTCGCCAAGCGCTTCGGTGGCAAGAAGGGGCTCTTCCAGTCCTCGCCAACCGTCTACGCCGTGAACGACGTTTCGATCGCGGTGTGGCCGGGAGAGACTTTCGCGATCGTGGGCGAATCGGGCTGCGGCAAGTCCACGCTGGCCCGGCTGCTGCTGCGTCTGATCGAGCCGAGCGACGGGAAAGTGCTCTATCAGGGCAAGGACATCACCGGGCTGCCCGCATCTGAAATGCGGTCGCTGCGCAGCGAGATGCAGATCATCTTCCAGGATCCGTTCGCCTCGCTCAATCCGCGCATGACGGTCGGCAGCATCATTGCCGAGCCAATCCGCCTGCACGGGCTCGCCAAGGGCAAAGCCGTCGATGACCGCGTGGCGGAACTGCTACGCATTGTTGGCCTGCGACCGGAATATGCCGACCGTTACCCGCACGAGTTCTCCGGCGGTCAGCGCCAGCGCATCGGTGTGGCCCGCGCGCTTGCCGGCCAGCCGAAACTGATCATTGGTGACGAGCCGGTCTCCGCCCTCGACGTGTCGATCCAGGCGCAGGTCATCAACCTGCTGGAGGATCTCAAGGAACAGTTCGGCCTGACACTGATCATCGTCGCGCACGACCTGGCCGTCATCCGGCACATGAGCGATCGCGTTGCAGTCATGTATCTGGGTGAAGTAGTCGAGCTCTCGCCGGTCGATCCGCTCTACGAGAAGCCGCTTCACCCCTATACGCAGACATTGCTTGATGCGATCCCCGTCCCCGTGCCGGGCGGACGCGAGAAGCGTTCGCTCGCGCGCGGCGATGTACCGAGCCCCACCAATCCACCTCCAGGATGCCGTTTCCACACGCGCTGCCCCTTCGCACTGCAGAAGTGCCGGGAGGTTCACCCTCCTCTCGAGGACGTCGGTGATGGACGGTTCGTCGCCTGCCACCTGTGGCGGGAAATCCAGGAGCAGGACCACCCGACTGCACCGCTGGATGGCACCAGTCAGAAGCTTGCAGAGAGACTGGAGATCTACCGGGCCTACCAGTCAGCCAAGGAAAAGAATTCGCCGGTGGGTTAGCCGGCGTCATTAGGGAGAGTTAGATGAAGTCATTGCGAATGCTCACTCTGGGTGCTGCCCTTCTGGCAAGCAGCGCCGTCATGGCAGCGGACCTCCGCGTCGCGTTGCAGGACGATCCGGACGTGCTCGATCCGCATCTGGCACGGACCTTCGTGGGCCGTATCGTATTCACGTCGCTCTGCGACAAGCTTGTCGACATCAATGACAAGCTGGAGATCGTCCCGCAGATCGCCACCGAATGGACGTGGAACGACGACGGCACCGTACTCACCATGAAGCTGCGCGAAGGCGCCAAGTTCCATGATGGTGCGACGATCGACGCGGAAGCCGTGAAGGCCAACCTGGACCGCGCCCGTAGCGACAACGAAAGCCTTCGCAAGAGCGAGCTGGCCTCCATCTCGGACATCAAGGTTGTCGACGCCAACACGCTCGAAATCACGCTGAAGGCTGCTGACGCCGGCTTCCTCGCACAGCTGACCGACCGCGCCGGCATGCTGATGTCGCCGGCTTCCTTCGCCAACAACCCGGGCCAGAACCCGGTCTGCTCGGGCCCGTACAAGCTGGTCGATCGCGTCCAGAACGACCGTATCGTGCTTGAGAAGTTCGCGGACCACTGGAATGCGGACAACTATCACTTCGACAAGGTCACCTTCGTGCCGATTCCGGACTCGACGGTGCGCCTCGCCAACCTGCGCTCTGGTGACGTTGACATTATCGAGCGGGTTGCTCCGTCCGACCTGCCGACCGTCGAGAGCGATGCGAACCTCAAGCTGGCCAGCGTGACCGGTCTCGGCTACCAGGCGATCGAAGTGAACATGGCGAACGGCGCAAAGGCCGATCATCCGCTCGGCAAGGACAAGCGTCTGCGTCAGGCTCTGAACCTCGCTATCGACCGTGACGTGATCAACGAGGTTGTCGGTGCCGGCACCTACACCCCTGCCCTGCAGGCCTTCCCGCCCGCAAGCTTTGCCTTCAACGAAGAAGTGGGCAACCAGAAGCGTGACGTCGAAAAGGCCAAGGCGCTGATCAAGGAAGCCGGTTTCGACCGCGTTCCGGTCGAGATTTCCTACGGCAACAACACGATCATGCAGCAGGTCTTCGAGCTGGTGCAGGCAATGGGTGCCGAGGCAGGCTTTGACATCACCCTGCGTCCGACCGAATTCGCTGCCCTGCAGTCCGCTCTGAAGGCCGGTGACTTCTACGTTGGTCAGTCGGGCTGGTCCGGCCGCGTCGATCCGGATGGCAACATCCACCAGTACGTGAGCTGCGGCGGTGGCCTGAACGACATGAAGTACTGCAATGAGGAGGTTGACCGCCTGCTCAATGCGGCCCGCGCAACCAGCGACAACGCCGAGCGCAAGAAGCTCTACGACGAGGCCCAGGTGATCCTGCAGGAAGACATGCCGGTCATCTACCTGTTCTACCTGCCGTGGCCGTTCGCTCACAAGGCATCGCTGGAAGGCTTCATTCCGGTTCCTGACGGCATGATCCGTCTGGAGAACGTCAAGCTCGCTGAGTAAAGCGGCTGATCTGACAAGCGGCACCCTCAAGGGGTGCCGCCGTTCACAATCGAAGGGGAACGACATGAAAAAGCTCATATTATCGCTACTTGCGGGTGTGGCATTTTCTTCCGCTGCTTCCGCCACCGACTTCCGTATCGGCCTGCAGGAGGACCCTGACGTCCTCGATCCGCACAAGGCTCGTACCTTTGTAGGCCGCATCGTGTTCACGTCGCTCTGTGACAAGCTGATCGACGTCAACGCAAAGCTGGAATTTGTGCCTCAGCTCGCCACGGAGTGGAGCTGGAGCAACGAAAACAAGACGTTGACCTTCAAACTTCGCGATGACGCACTGTTCCATGACGGAACGCGCTTCAACGCGGAAGCTGCCAAAGCCAATCTCGACCGCGCCCGTACGGAGCCGGACAGCCTTCGCAAGAGCGAGCTTGCCTCCGTCGACAGTGTCGAGGTTGTCGATGAATACACAATCGCCCTCCATCTCAAGCAGGCCGACGCTACGCTACTTGCCCAGTTGTCAGACCGCGCAGGCATGATGCTTTCGCCCGCCACTTTTTCGGGCGACGTGGCGACTAACCCGGTCTGCTCCGGTCCCTACAAGTTCGTGAACCGCGTCCAGAACGACAGGATCCTGCTGGAGAAATTCGCGGAGTACCGCGACGCTGATGACTTCCATTTCGACCGGCTGGTCTTCCGGCCGATCCCGGACTCCACCGTCCGTCTCGCCAACCTGCGGTCGGGCGACATCGACATGCTGGAGCGCCTCAACCCTTCGGATGCCGAAAGCGTCCGTGGGGATGCCAACCTGCAGTTCATGACGGTGGCAGGTCTCGGCTATCAGGGCCTGACCATCAACGTGGGCGACAATCCGCGTGCTTCGGGTCCGCTCAACAAGGACAAGCGCGTTCGCCAGGCGCTGCAGCTCGCCATCGGTCGCGACATCATCAATGAAGTCGTCGGTCATGGCCTGTTCGAACCTGCGCAGCAGCCCTTCCCGCCGGCGAGCCCGTACAACAGCGAGAAGTTCCCACTGGTGCAGAGGGATGTCGAGAAGGCCAAGGCGCTGCTGAAGGAGGCCGGGCATGAACGTGTCGCCTTCGAGCTGACCTTCGGCAACAACACGACGGCCTCGGCCACCAACGAGCTGATCCAGGCTATGGCCAAGGAGGCCGGGTTCGACATCAGCCTGAAGCCGATGGAATTCGCGGCCATGCAGCAGGAGATGAAGGCCGCGAATCACGAGGCGACGCAGATCGGCTGGTCCGGACGCGTCGATCCTGACGGCAATCTCCATCAGTTCGTGACCTGCGAGGGTGCGCTCAACGACTCCAAGTACTGCAACGAGGAAGTCGACCGGCTGCTGAATGCCGCTCGCACCACCCCGGACGTGGAGGAGCGCAAGCAGCTCTACGATCAGGCGCAGGCCATCCTGATGGATGAACTGCCCATCATTTACATCTATCATCAGCCGTGGCCCTTCGTCGCTTCGAAGAAGGTCAGCGGCTTTGAACCGTCTCCGGACGGAATGGTACGCCTCAAGGGCGTCAAACTTGAAAACTGAGAAACCGAGGCCGGTGGGCTCGTCCCGCCGGCCCCTTGGGGCAAATTGACATGTTACAAATCATTGCCAGAAGGGTCCTGGTGGCGATACCGACACTATTCCTTGTGTCGCTTATCGTCTTCGGCCTTCAGAAACTGCTGCCAGGCGATCCGCTTTTGACCATGGCCGGCGAGGAGCGAGATCCCGCGGTCATCGAGTTCCTGCGCGAGAAGTATCGCCTGAATGATCCATTCTACATGCAGTATCTGTACTGGGTGCGGGACGTTCTGACTGGAGATTTCGGCAATTCGCTGCGCACGGGCGTGCCCGTCGCCACGCTGATCGCCCAGAAGCTGCCGGTCACAATCCAGCTCGCGGTGATGGCAATGATCTTCGCGCTGCTGATCGGCATTCCGACCGGTATCATGTCGGCGGTCAAGAAGGGCAAGGCCCCGGACTACGCGGCCAATGCCATCGCACTCTCCGGCGTCTCCATTCCGAACTTCTGGCTCGGCATCATCCTGATCATGATCGTTTCGGTGCGGTGGCGCCTGCTGCCCGCCTCCGGCTACGTGCCGCTGACGGAAGATCCCATCCAATCACTGCGCACTATGCTGATGCCATCCTTCGTGCTCGCAACCGCGCTCGGCGCCTACCTGATGCGCCACACGCGTTCGGCCATGCTCGGCGTGCTGTCTTCCGACTACATCCGCACCGCCCGCGCCAAGGGCCTGATGCCCCGGGTTGTGGTACTGAAGCATGCGCTGCGCAACGCGCTGATGCCGATCGTGACGCTCACGACGCTGCTTTTCGGTGAGCTGCTCGCCGGCGCCGTGCTGACCGAGCAGGTCTTCACCATTCCGGGTTTTGGCAAGCTCATCGTGGACGCGGTGTTCACCCGTGACTACGCTGTGGTCCAGGGCGTGGTGCTCTGCACCGCTGTCGGCTTCATCATCATGAACCTGCTGGCCGACATCCTCTACATTCTCATCAATCCGCGGCTGAGGCACCCCCAATGACCGCTCAGGCAACCACAGCGCCCGCCGAAGCAATCGCCCCGAAGCGCAAGCTCGGGCGGGCAATGACCAAATTCCTCAAGAACCGCAGCGCCGTCTTTGGCGGTGCGCTCGTGCTGCTCTTCGTGCTCATGGCAATCTTCGCCCCATTGATTGCAACGCACGATCCGTTTCAGACGAGCTTCACCACCATACGCAAGCCGCCTTCGGCCGCCTTCTGGCTGGGTACCGACGAGCTTGGCCGCGATATATTCACGCGCATGCTCTATGGCGCGCGCGCCTCGCTGATGGCAGGCGTTATCTCGGTCACGATCGCCGTCATCGTCGGCGTGCCGCTTGGCCTGATCGCTGGCTACTACGGCGGTTGGACCGACGCGGTCATCTCGCGCATCACCGAAGCGCTGCTGGCGATCCCGTTCCTGATCCTCGCCATCGCGCTTGCCGCCTTTCTCGGACCAAGCCTGACGAACGCCATGATCGCCATCGGTCTTTCGGCCGTGCCGATCTTCATCCGCCTCACCCGCGGGCAGGCGCTGGCCGTGAAGACGGAAGACTATGTGGAGGGTGCGCGCGCAATTGGCCTGCCCAACCCGCTGATCATGGCACGCTACATCTTCCCGAACGTGCTGCCGCCGATCATGGTGCAGGCCACGATCACCGTCGCCACCGCGATCATCGCTGAGGCGAGTCTCTCGTTCCTCGGCCTTGGCCAGCAGCCGCCGAACCCATCCTGGGGTTCCATGCTGAACACTGCCAAGAACTTCATGACGCAGGCACCCTGGATGTCGATCTTCCCGGGCGGAGCGATCTTCCTCGT
>Ga0180217_1002227_pt1 | contig 18623 bp, 15 predicted proteins | sample eDN3rd37CBELigOP_FD_128521 | JGI IMG/M metagenome (GOLD analysis project Ga0180217, IMG submission 128521) | Enriched Organic Plus compost microbial communities from Emeryville, California, USA - eDNA 3rd pass 37_C BE-Lig OP (version 2) (version 2) ... | reverse complement strand
TTAATGGCACTTCAGTATTATTTTAATACAAAAACAGCAGTTTGTTTATACAATCGGTGTTTTATTCGGAACTCCTGGTTTACGCGGATACTTCTTGGGAGTCTTTTTTATTTTATCAAAAATGTATAGAGTACGTTCGCTTTCTTCGACAGGTAACAAGTATGAAAATTCTTCCTTCAAGGCTGCTCCTAGTGTCACAATTGCTTTTTTAGCATCCTTTAACTCTTCTGGTCCAGCTGCTGCTTTTAAAGCTACAAAATATCCATCCTGTTTAGCAAGGGGGATACAAAGTTCAGAAAGAACAGATAATCTTGCTACCGCGCGGGCAGTCACAACATCAAATTTTTCTCGATATAATTCATTTTGTCCAAATTCTTCTGCACGTGCATGGACAAAAGAAACGTTTTCCATTTGTAGCTGTTCACTTAAGTGATTTAAAAATGTAATACGCTTATTTAATGAATCAACAATTGTCACATGTAAGTGTGGGAAGCAAATTTTTATTGGTAAGCTAGGGAAGCCTGCTCCTGCCCCGACATCACAAACTGATTCTACCTTTGTAAAATCAAAGTAAAAGCTTGCACTAATGGAATCATAGAAATGCTTTAAATACACACCTTCTAAATCTGTTATTGCTGTTAAATTCATTTTTTCATTCCACTCAACTAACAGTTCAAAATACTTTCTAAACTGTTTGATTTGTGTGTCACTTAATTCAATTCCCATCTCTTTTAATGCTTCAATAAATTGTTGTTCGTTCATAGAGATCTCCTTTATTTTTAAAAAGAATTCTTACTTATAAAATGAACGAGCGTCCGATTAAAGTTGAAGCTCGAACGCTCGTTAATTAAATACCCGTTTAGGCATTTTGGAAATTTACAGACTAAATCAGATGAATTAGTTATTCATTACCTACTCGTGCAATTTTCCCTTGTTCAATATAAACAGCTAATATGGATATATCTGCTGGGTTAACACCAGAAATACGTGATGCTTGTGCAATTGATAATGGTCGCACTTCTTTTAGCTTCTCACGAGCCTCTGTTGCAAGGCTTGAAATATCATCATAATCAATATCTTCAGGGATTTTCTTACTTTCCATTTTATGAAGTTTTTCTACTTGGTTTAATGCTTTTTGAATATAACCTTCATATTTTAACTGAACTTCAATTTGTTCTTTTACTTCTTCACTTAGTTCTGACTCTGGTGGTGTTAAAGAAGCAACTAAATCATAGTTCATCTCAGTTCGTTTTACTAAATCTGCTCCTCGAATACCATCTTTTAATTCTGTTCCACCGACAGAACGAATGACACTTTGTGCCTCTTCATTTGGTTTAATAATCACTTCACGAAGGCGGGCGATTTCTGCTTCAATTTGAGCTTTTTTCAATTGGAACTTTGCAAAACGTTCTTCAGAGATTAAACCTAATCGATACCCAATTTCTGTTAGGCGTAAGTCTGCATTATCATGACGAAGTAATAAACGATATTCAGCACGGGAAGTTAATAAACGATACGGTTCATTTGTTCCTTTTGTTACTAAATCATCAATAAGTACACCGATATATGCCTCTGATCGTTTTAAAATGACTTCTTCTTTTCCTAATACTTTCGCTGCTGCGTTTATACCAGCCATCAGCCCTTGACCTGCTGCTTCTTCATAACCACTTGTACCGTTAATTTGACCAGCTGTATAAAGGTTTTTAATGCGTTTTGTTTCAAGCGTTGGCCATAATTGCGTTGGAACAATTGAATCATACTCAATCGCATAACCTGGACGCATCATTCTAGCATTTTCCAACCCAGGAATAGACTGAAGCATTTGTCGTTGAATATGTTCCGGTAAACTCGTTGATAGACCTTGGACATAAACCTCTTGTGTATCGCGCCCTTCTGGTTCGAGGAATAATTGATGACGTGGTTTATCGTTAAAGCGAACAATTTTTGTTTCAATCGATGGGCAATAACGTGGACCCGTACCAGTAATAGCACCTGTATACATCGGCGCTTTATCTAAGTTATCATTTATAATTTGGTGTGTTTGTGCACTTGTATAAGTTAACCAGCAAGGAATTTGATCCATGATGAACTCAGTTGTTTCAAAACTGAATGCACGTGGTACATCATCCCCTGGTTGAATTTCTGTTTTGCTATAATCAATCGTTTTACTATCCACACGAGGCGGTGTTCCTGTTTTAAAGCGAACCATATCAAAACCAAGGTCACGCATATTATCTGCTAATTTGACAGAAGGTTGTTGGTTATTTGGTCCACTAGAGTATTTTAATTCACCGATAATAATCTCACCGCGCAAGTAAGTACCTGTCGTAATAATTACAGCCTTTGAACGGTAGATTGCGCCTGTTTGAGTAATTACACCGCGAACTTCATTATCTTCAATAACCAACTCATCAACAATTGATTGGTGAATAGTTAAATTCTCTTCCTCTTCTAATAATCGTTTCATTTCGCGCTGATAAAGGACTTTATCTGCTTGAGCACGTAATGCACGAACTGCAGGTCCTTTCCCAGTATTCAACATACGCATTTGGATGTGAGTTTTATCAATTACTCTTCCCATCACTCCTCCTAATGCGTCGATTTCACGAACCACGATTCCTTTTGCTGGTCCACCTACTGATGGATTACATGGCATAAAAGCAATCATGTCTAAATTAATGGTAACCATGAGTGTTTTTGCACCCATTTTAGCTGAGGCATAGGCTGCTTCTACACCTGCATGACCAGCACCAATAACAATTACATCATATTGGCCAGCTTCATATGTTGTTGTCATGCCTACTCTTCCTTTCCTTGTCATCAATTTATATACAATTTTTGCATATGTGTATCTTCATTTTGAATGAAGGTAAATTTATTTCCCTAAGCAAAATTGCGAGAATAGCTGGTTAATCAAGCTTTCTTGAACTGTATCACCTACGATTTCACCTAACAGTTCCCACGTTTTTGTTACATCAATTTGAATCATATCAACAGGAACCCCTGCTTCTGCTGCATCAATGGCATCTTCGATAGTTGCTTTTGCTTGATGGAGAAGGGCAATATGACGAGCATTTGATACATATGTTAAATCACTTGCCTCAATTTGTCCTTCAAAGAATGTCTTAGCAATTGCTTCTTCTAATTCTATGACACCTTGTTCTTGTAAAATTGATGTTGTAACAACAGGACGTCCATTTGATAAAGCTTTTACTCTATCCAAATCAATTTCTTGTGGTAAATCTGTTTTATTGACAACAACGATGAAATCCATTTTTTGAATGGTTTCAAATAATCGCTCATCTTCTACAGATAGCTTTTCGGCTGAGTTTAATACAAGTAAGATTAAATCCGCTTCTTTTAATACTTGGCGAGATCTTTCTACCCCTATACGCTCAACGATATCTTCTGTTTCACGGATACCTGCTGTATCAACTAAGCGTAATGGTACACCGCGCACATTGACATACTCTTCTATAATATCACGAGTTGTGCCTGCAACATCAGTAACAATTGCCTTATTCTCATGAACTAAGCTGTTTAATAGTGAAGACTTCCCAACATTCGGTCTACCTAAAATAACAGTAGATAACCCTTCACGCAATATCTTTCCTTGAGATGAGGTTTGTAAAAGTTTAATGATTTCATCCCGAACCCATGTACATTTTTCTAAAAGTACCGGTATCGTCATTTCTTCAACATCATCATACTCAGGATAATCTATATTAACCTCTACATGAGCTAATGTCTCAATTAAGGCATCTCGTAATTGACCAATTAATCTTGAAAGCTTACCTTCCATTTGACCTAATGCGACATTCATTGCTCGATCTGTTTTAGCACGAATTAAATCCATTACAGCTTCGGCTTGAGATAAATCAATACGACCATTTAAAAATGCGCGCTTTGTAAATTCTCCTGGATCTGCTAACCTTGCGCCATTTTGTAAAATCAGTTGAAGAACACGATTAACAGAAACAATTCCACCGTGACAGTTGATTTCTACTACATCTTCACGAGTGAATGTCTTTGGTGCACGCATCAGTGACAACATGACTTCTTCGACTACTTCCTCTGTCTTTGGATCGATTAAATGGCCATAATGAATCGTATGTGACGTTTCATCAATTAACTTTTTACCATTTGGTGATTTAAATATTTTATTAGCTATATGAACTGCTTCATCTCCACTTAAACGAACGATGGCAATGGCCCCTTCACCCATTGGTGTGGAAATTGCAGCAATTGTATCAAAATCCATTTTTCTTATTCCTCCTACTAAATCCATTACGAACTTACCGTAATTTCATTAACTGCACAACTCGAAATGAATTACATTTAGGTTGTGAAAACTAGATAAAGTTATCCACATGTGTATAACTATAACGAACTTTATTTACTAACAATTTAGAGTAACATATTTTATTCAAATACGGAAGTAATGCAAATTTTCCACATGTGGATAAAGTGAGTTTTATTTCTATTGGTAAATTCACAAAAAACGTCCAACACATAATTTACTCCACAAAAAAACGACCTTATATAAGGTCGTTTTCAATATGTCTGTATATACTTTTATTATTTTACTGGTTCAATCACTAAATATCGATTTGGTTCAGTACCTTCTGAATATGTCTCAATATCAACACGATTTGCTAGTGCATTATGAATTACTTTTCGTTCGTAAGAAGGCATCGGCTCAAATGATACTCTTCTACCTGTATAAATTGCTTTGTCGGCCATTCGTTCAGCTAAAATTTCTAGTGCTTGCTTTCTTCGCTCGCGATAATTCTCTACATCAAGCTTAACCATTAAAAAGGATTTTGCTGTTTTATTTACTACTAATTGTGCTAGCTGTTGTAATGCATTTAATGTCGCTCCACGTTTACCAATTAATAGGGCTGCTTTTTCACTTTCTAATTTAAATAATATATTTTTACCTTGTTTTTGTGTATCGATTTTTAAATCATCGATCCCCATTTCTTTAGCAATACTAAATAAATAGTCTTTTGTTAAATCAATAGGGTCTACCATTTCATCATTTGAAGTAGGTTCTTCGATTGCTGATTTTACCACTTCTTCATTGATTGCATCATCTGCATCTAAAACTAAATCTTCGATAGCATTCAGTTCCTCAGTTTCTTCCTTCAAAACTTTATGTTCGTGTTTAACCTCTTTTAATGTGACACGCACTTGCGCTTGACGTGCCCCAAAACCTAAAAATCCTTTTTTTGCTTCTTGTAAAACTTCAACTTCTACTTGTTCACGAGTAGTATTTAGCTGTTGTAACGCTATTGAGATCGCTTCTTCTATTGTTGCGCCTAATTGCGTAATTTGTTTCACTTTTTCGCTCCTCCTGTTGTAGCAGGTTCTGATTTTTTTCTATTCCAAGGTTTATAAATAATAAGGTTTTGTAAAACTGAAATGATATTTCCGACAACCCAATACAATGACAAAGCAGCTGGTAAAGCAATACCAAACCCGATGATCATAAGTGGCATAATATACATCATGACCTTCATTTGAGGGTTGTCCATCGCAGGTCCTGTCATTAATACAACAAATTGTATTAACCCAGCTAAAACAGCTAGTACTATACTTGGCTCTGCAAGTGGGAAAACAAGAAATGTTCCCAAATCAATTGTAGGAGTTGCATTCATACGACTAATAGCATGGTAAAATCCAATGAGAATTGGCATTTGGATCACTACTGGCAGACACCCAGCAAGTGGATTAACGCCTGAGTTTTGCATTAATGCCGTCATCTCTTGTTGATATTTCTGCTGAGTTACAGCATCCTTAGATGCATATTTCTTTTGTAACTCTTTCATTTTAGGCTGGATTTCTTGCATTTTTTTCGAGCTTTGAACTTGTTTAATCGTTAACGGTAATATGACTAATCGAATAATTATTGTTACGATAATTATTCCAAAAGCATACGACCCTAAAAAATCAGCGAAATATTTTATAACTGATACTAATGGCCAAACGATATACTCATTCCAAAAACCTTCGCTTTCAGATGAGATTGGCTCTTTAAATTCTGAACATCCAGTAAGTAGTAACACTACAGAAACTAGAGACAGAATCATCCAATGTCTCCCTTTCAACCTTCATCCTCCTTGAGTAACTATTCACTTTTTGCTATTTTACCATGTGTTTACACTTAGGCTCTACACATATTTGCTTCATTTGTAAGTTTAAGTAAATAAAAGAGATTAAATTTCTCCCATGTAATTATTACATCTTCTACTTCTTTTTTAGAACTTTTGCAATTTTCAATACATGTTCGATACTTTTTTTTGTTTCATGAAAATCTAGTGTGGCCGCCTGGTTTCTGGCGATAATAACATAGTCCATCTGTTGTGTAACATCATCTTTTAACTCTAGAAAGACTTGTCTAATATATCGTTTAATTTGAACTCTTGTTACTGCTTTCCCGATCTTTTTACTAACCGATAATCCAATTCTGAAATGATCTTGACCCTCTTTTGGTAAGCAATATACAACAAATTGGCGATTTGCAAAAGACTTCCCCTTTTTAAAAACCTTTTGAAAGTCTTCATTCTTCTTAATTCTTTGGCTTTTCTTCATTCCTTCACCTGCTATTCTTAATGCATTTTCTATTTTATGAAAATGAAGATTAGAAAGGCACGATTTCATAAATAGATACGAAATCATAGCCTTTCTTATATTGTTTGCCTATTATTTTTTTATTTATCAGTAAAATCAGTAAAAAAAAAGCCACTGAAGAAGTTCAGTGGACTTATGCTGATAATACTTTTCTTCCTTTACGACGACGAGCTGCTAATACTTTACGTCCGTTTTTTGAGCTCATACGTGCACGGAATCCATGTACTTTACTATGTTTACGTTTTTTTGGTTGGTATGTGCGTTTCATATATATGACACCTCCATTTATGAAAGTTAATTTCTATCCTACATACAGACCATAACATTATATAAAGAAACGAATAAAAATGTCAAATAAATATTTAAATACTATTTTTGCTCTCTACTTTTTTTTCAAAAAATTTATCCACAATGCACCATGTTTATTATAAACAGTCATTGTGGATAATATTTTTATGCATTTTTTTATCCACAAGAGTTATCGACAACTTTTACACAAATTCGAACCCTGTGGACAACTTATAAGTGAATAAAATAAAGTTATGTGGATAAGTTTCGTAAACTATTGAAATGACAATATTTTTTTGATACGATGAATGTGTTTTCCTTTGTGGAAATGTTGCGTGGGAAATATTTTATCCACAGAATGTTAATAACTTGTGGACAAACTTTAACACAGCTTTAGGATAACAGTTATCCACACGCTGTGATTATGTGTTTTACTTCATTAAGAAAATGTTTTCTGGATCTAGTTAAAGTCAAAAGTACATTCCGCAATGTACGAAAATCTCTAGGATGCAAGAATGTCAAATGATAATCCGTGATTGATTTCTCTCTTATATAGATGTAGTTTATTTTTTCATAATGGAAAATATACATGAAAAGGAGTTAAAAGCTTGGAACATTTAGAAGAATTATGGAAAAATGTCCTGGCACAAGTAGAACAAAAAATTTCAAAACCAAGCTTTGAGACGTGGTTAAAGTCAACAAAATTACTTTCATATAAAGGTACAAATGTGACGATTGCTGCGCCTAACTCATTTGCTCGTGATTGGCTTGAAAATCATTATGTTCATCTAATCGCGGGCATTTTATCTGAACTAACAGGTGAAGACTTGCTAATTAAATTTGTTGTTCAAAAGGATCAGGATGATGATAGCCTTGATTTGCCCGTACCGGTAATTCAAACAAAAAATGACGACGAACATTCAGAAATATCACCAGGAATGTTAAATCCTAAATATACATTTGATACGTTTGTAATTGGCTCAGGGAATCGTTTTGCACACGCTGCATCACTTGCAGTAGCTGAAGCCCCTGCAAAAGCGTATAATCCGTTTTTTATTTACGGGGGAGTAGGATTAGGTAAAACTCACTTAATGCATGCGATTGGTCATTATGTGTTAGAACATAACCCAAATGCAAAGGTCGTTTATTTATCATCAGAAAAATTTACAAATGAATTTATTAACTCTATTCGTGATAACAAAGCAGTAGATTTCCGTAATAAATATCGTAATGTTGATGTTTTATTAATTGATGATATTCAATTTTTAGCAGGGAAAGAATCTACTCAAGAGGAGTTTTTCCATACATTTAATACTTTGCATACAGAATCAAAACAAATTGTTATCTCTAGTGACCGACCACCAAAAGAGATTCCAACGTTAGAGGATCGACTTCGTTCTCGATTTGAGTGGGGGCTTATTACAGATATTACCCCTCCAGATTTAGAAACTCGTATAGCCATCCTTCGTAAAAAAGCAAAGGCGGATGGACTCAATATCTCGAACGAAGTAATGCATTATATTGCAAATCAAATAGACACAAACATTCGTGAATTAGAAGGAGCTTTAATACGCGTTGTAGCTTATTCTTCCCTAGTAAACCAGGATATTTCTACAGAACTTGCTGCTGCTGCATTGAAGGATATTATTCCAAACTCGAAACCACGAATGATTACAATTTTAGATATTCAAACAGCTGTAGGGGAACATTTTAATATTAAATTAGAGGACTTTACTGCAAAAAGAAGAACAAAGTCTATTGCTTTCCCAAGACAAGTAGCTATGTATTTATCAAGGGAATTAACTGATTTCTCCTTACCTAAAATTGGCGATGAATTTGGAGGACGTGATCATACAACTGTAATTCATGCTCACGAAAAAATCATGAAACTTTTAAAAGAAGATCAACTCCTTCAGCAAGATATTAAACAAATTCGTAGTATGTTAGGTAAATAATCTTGTGGATAAGTAATAGAATTCCACACATTTCTATCCACAACTTATCAACATGTGGATAGCCTGATTTTAAGCATGTTTGAATAAGTTATACACAAATCCACAGGGCCTATTACTATATCTATTAATATCTTTTAAAAATAATATTATTAATAAGTGAGGTATAACGATGAAATTTGATATTATGAGAGATCGTTTACTAGACGGATTAAACAATGTAATGAAAGCCGTAAGTTCTAAAACTACGATTCCAATTTTAACGGGGATAAAAATCGATGTTACAAATGAGGGAATGACTTTAACAGGTAGTGATGCGGATATTACAATTCAAACTTTTATTCCTGTTGAAGAAAACGGAGATCAATTAATTAATATCTCTGAAACAGGTTCAATTGTATTACAAGCACGAATGTTTAACGAAATTGTTCGTAAGTTACCAACAAATGATGTTGAAATTGAAATTTCTAATGGATTACAAACACATATTCGCTCAGGAAAGTCAGAATTCCACCTTATCGGATCTGATGCATCAGAATATCCATTATTACCTGAAGTTTCGACAGATCAACAATTTACTATGCCTGCTGACTTATTAAAATCAATTATTCGTGAAACAGTATTTGCTGTAGCAACTTCTGAAAGTCGTCCAGTCTTAACAGGTGTTAACTGGCAAATTAGTGAAAACGAATTAATTTGTATTGCAACAGATAGTCATCGTTTAGCTAGAAGAAAAACAACACTTGAACAATTGCCAACAGATGTAAAATCGGTTGTAATTCCAGGTAAAAGCTTAAATGAGTTAAATAAAATTCTTGGTGAGTCAACAAATCCAGTTGAAATTGTCATAACTGGCCAACAAGTATTATTTAAAGCAAATAATGTTTTATTCTTCTCAAGATTACTAGAAGGGAATTATCCAGAAACATCTCGTTTAATTCCAGAAGAATACAAAACAAATATTACAATCAACGGCAAATCATTATTACAAGCAATCGACCGTGCCTCTTTACTTGCTCGCGAGGATCGAAATAACGTAGTTCGTTTTGAAGCACTCGACGGAAATATTGTTGAAATTTCCTCAAACTCACCAGAAATCGGGAAAGTTGAAGAGCAAATTCAAGTTGAAACACTTGAAGGGGAAAATTTAAAAATATCATTCAGTGCAAAATACATGATGGAAGCTTTAAAAGCAATTGATGGGCAAGATGTAGTAATTCAATTCACTGGGGCAATGCGACCATTTATTTTACGTTCTGTACATGATGATGCAATTTTACAATTAATTTTACCTGTAAGAACATACTAAAAAGCGTATTGCTGCAGGATTACACAAAACATGAAGCCTATGATAAGCTGATAAGATAAAATGTTAGGACTAAGAGCGTCTCATATTTTAGAGACGCTCTTTTTATATGGATTCGTAATTTTAATACTTAACTTAATAATGAATATCAAAAAATTGCCGAAAATTATATTTTTCTAATCTTTTTTGGCTTGTAAACAGTTAAGTTACATCAACTTCTGCTTTCTTTGGATTTTTTCTTCGAATTTAGGTATGATAGATGGATAGATGTATGTGTAACGGAGGATGAAATACTTTGAATGAACTTGTAATTGATACTGAGTTTATTACTCTTGGTCAAGCATTAAAAATGACAGATGCCATTAGTTCTGGTGGTATGTCAAAATGGTATCTTCAAGAAAATGATGTTTATGTAAATGGTGAAATCGATCAACGACGTGGGCGCAAATTACGACACGGTGATGTTATCAACATTCCAGGCTGTGGAAGATTCATCATTGTTAATAAGAACGGTGATATTTAAATGTTCATCGAGCATTTAAAGCTTACAAATTATCGTAACTATGAAACATTAACTTTAGACTTTCCATCTAAAATTAACGTTTTTATTGGAGAGAATGCTCAAGGGAAAACTAACGTAATGGAATCTATCTACGTTTTAGCCATGGCAAAATCTCACCGAACAAGTAACGATAAAGAATTAATCCGTTGGGACGCAGATTATGGTAAAATAGATGGTGTTGTAAAAAATCGTTATGGTAGCATTCCGATGGAACTTTCTATTACCAAAAAGGGTAAAAAAGGGAAAATAAATCATTTAGAACAAACGAAATTAAGTAATTATATTGGTCAAATGAACGTTGTCATGTTTGCCCCAGAAGACCTTAATGTAGTAAAAGGGAATCCGCAAATAAGACGTCGTTTTATTGATATGGAGATCGGTCAAATCTCTCCAGTCTATTTACATGATTTACTTACATTTCAGAAACTATTAAAACAACGAAACCATTTGTTAAAACTCAATCAAGGGAAACAACAAATGGATGATGTTTTATTTGCTATATATACTGAGCAATATATTCACTCAGCTGTCCAAATTATACGTAAGCGACTGCAATTTATTGATTTATTACAAGAATGGGCAGAAAAAATCCACTCCGGTATTTCACGTGGTTTAGAAAAATTAACGATAAAGTATCGTTCAACTACTGGATTAAATCCAGAATGGTCTGAAGAAGAAATGGCTACATATCTTGAAAAAAAACTTGCAGAAGTTAAAAAGAGAGAGCTTGAAAGAGGCGTTACATTAGTTGGCCCACACAGAGATGATTTGCAATTTTTTGTAAATGATTATGATGTTCAAACATATGGATCACAAGGTCAGCAGCGTACAACAGCTTTATCTTTGAAACTTGCTGAGATTGAATTAATTAAGCAAGAAACAAAGGAAGCACCTATTCTACTTTTAGATGATGTATTGTCTGAGTTAGATGATTATCGCCAATCACATTTATTAAATACCATTCAAGGTGAAGTGCAAACGTTTGTCACAACAACAAGTGTTGATGGGATTCATCATGAAACAATACAACATGCTAATATGTTTCACGTGAAACAGGGTGCAATTGAGAGTTAAAAATTATGACTTTATTTTAAACATGGCAGTTTAAAGCTATGTTAAATGTAATGGGCGCTATTATTAGCGCCCAATATAGATTTCAACAGCTCTACCGTTGAAATCAGTAAAGTCAGGTAAAGATATATACATGAGAAATATTTTGTATGAGTTAAGTTTAAAATGTGAATAGAAATTTTTAGATATTTTGTTAAAGCTTTTTGTTTTTGACACATACTGAGGTAATGAAAGAGTAGGTGAATATGGTGGCTTTAGAAGAGAAACAAGTACAACAAGCATATGATGCCGATCAGATTCAAGTTTTAGAAGGGCTAGAGGCTGTTCGTAAACGTCCAGGGATGTACATCGGCTCCACAAGCTCTAAAGGGCTTCACCATTTAGTTTGGGAAATTGTTGATAACAGTATTGATGAGGCATTAGCAGGATACTGTGACCATATTACTGTTGCCATTGAGAAAGATAATTGGATTCGTGTAGAAGATAATGGCCGTGGTATTCCAGTAAGTATACAAGAAAAAATGGGAATGCCTGCTGTTGAGGTAATTATGACAGTTCTACATGCTGGAGGTAAATTTGGCGGTGGAGGATATAAAGTATCCGGTGGACTACACGGTGTAGGGGCATCTGTTGTAAATGCTTTATCTCTTGAAACTGAGGTTTATGTAAAGCGTGATGGACATATCCACAGTATTAAATTTGAACGAGGTCAAACAGTTCAACCATTACAAGTAATGGGCGATTCTGATGAGACAGGAACAACAACAAGATTTAAAGCTGATCCAGAAATTTTTAAAGAAACAACTGTTTATGAATATGACATATTAGCTACACGAATTCGTGAGTTAGCATATTTAAATCGTGGTATTCGCATTACGATACAAGATGAACGTGGCGAGGAACTACGTTCAGATAGCTTCCACTTTGAAGGCGGAATTCGTGAGTATGTTGAACATTTGAACAAATCAAAGGAACCAATTCATGAACCAATTGATGTAACAGGTGAAAAAGATGGAATCTCAGTAGAAATTGCTATGCAATATAACGAAGGATTCTCATCAAACATTTATTCATTTGCCAATAACATTAATACGTATGAAGGTGGTACACATGAATCTGGATTTAAAACAGCACTTACACGTGTGATTAATGACTATGCACGTAAGACGGGCATGTTAAAGGATTCTGATACTAATCTTTCAGGTGAAGACGTACGTGAAGGTTTAACAGCAATTGTATCGGTTAAGCATCCAGAACCTCAATTTGAAGGGCAAACGAAAACAAAATTAGGGAACTCAGAGGTTAGCTCGATTACGAATTCTTTATTCTCTGAGGGCTTTGAACGATTTATGTTAGAAAATCCTTCTGTTGCGCGGAAAATTATTGAAAAAGGTTTGATGGCTGCTCGTGCACGTGTAGCTGCAAAAAAAGCACGTGAATTTACACGTCGTAAATCAGCTTTAGAAGTTTCAAGTTTGCCAGGTAAATTAGCAGATTGTACGTCTACAAACCCAGCTGAATCTGAAATCTATATCGTTGAGGGTGACTCTGCGGGTGGTTCTGCAAAATCAGGGCGTGATCGTTATTTCCAAGCAATTTTACCGTTGCGCGGAAAAATTTTAAATGTTGAGAAAGCAAATTTAAACCGTATTTTATCGAATGCTGAAATCCGTGCGATGATTACTGCCTTTGGTACAGGGATTGGTGAGGAATTTGATTTAGAAAAAGCACGTTATCATAAAATTGTAATTATGACGGATGCCGATGTCGATGGAGCACATATTCGTATTTTATTACTTACTTTCTTCTTCAGATTTATGCGTCCGTTAATCGAAGCTGGTTATGTGTACGCAGCTCAACCACCTCTTTACCAAATTAAACAAGGTAAACATGTGGAATATTGTTATTCAGATGAAGAACTACAAGAAGTATTAAATCGTTTAGGAAATACGCCAAAGCCAGTTGTTCAACGTTACAAAGGATTAGGAGAGATGAACGCTGAACAGTTATGGGATACGACTATGGATCCAGAACATCGTACACTTTTACAAGTGGAGTTAGACGATGCCATGAGAGCTGATGAGATATTCCAGGAATTAATGGGTGATGAAGTAGAGCCTCGTAGACGATTTATTGAAGAAAATGCAGTTTACGTACAAAACTTAGATATTTAACTTTTTATTCAGTTTAAATCTACAACTAACTATTAGGAATGTAACTAAAGAGTCTAAAGTTTAGTGGAATAACCATAACTGAATGAAAGTTAGCCTCCGGCGGTTGCCACAGATTAATTAAGGAATATTACTGATTAATTTCTTTAGAATTGAGGGTAAATCGATTTGCGACGAGAGATTACATCTGTCGCATAAACGCCAAGGCGAATTTGATATGATCGTTTTAAAAGGAGGTCTTCCTTGTGTCTGAAAGTCAACACGAAGGTGTAAAAGGAATAAAAATAAGTGAAGAAGTTCAAACATCATTTTTAAACTATGCTATGAGTGTTATTGTTTCACGTGCATTACCAGATGTACGTGATGGTTTAAAACCTGTACACCGTCGTATATTATATGGAATGCAAGAGTTAGGAAATACATCAGATAAGCCTTATAAAAAGAGTGCTCGTATTGTTGGGGACGTAATGGGGAAATATCACCCTCATGGTGACTCCTCAATTTATGATGCAATGGTACGTATGGCACAACCTTTTAGTTATCGTTATATGCTTGTCGATGGACATGGTAACTTTGGTTCTGTTGATGGTGATGGTGCAGCCGCAATGCGATATACAGAATCACGTATGTCTAAAATAACGATGGAAATGTTACGTGATATCAATAAGGATACAATTGATTATCAAGATAACTATGACGGTAATGAAAAAGAACCAGTGGTATTACCAGCCCGTATCCCCAATTTATTGTTAAACGGTGCATCTGGTATTGCGGTTGGGATGGCAACAAATATTCCGCCTCATCAATTAGGCGAAACAATAGATGCTGTTATTGCATTATCCGAAAATCCTGCTATTACTACTGAAGAATTAATGGAAATAATACCAGGTCCAGATTTTCCAACTGGTGGCGTAATTTTAGGACGTAGTGGAATTCGTCGTGCCTACGAAACTGGCCGTGGCTCAATCACAGTGCGTGCAAAAGCTGAAATTGAAACAAAGGCAAATGGTAAAGAAACTATTATTGTTAATGAGATTCCTTACCAGGTTAACAAAGCACGATTAATCGAAAAAATAGCTGAATTAGTAAGAGATAAAAAAATCGATGGCATTACAAACTTACGTGATGAATCCGATCGTCGTGGTATGCGAATTGTTATGGAAATCCGTAAAGATGCAAATGCAAACGTAATATTAAATAATTTATTTAAACAAACTGCAATGCAATCAAACTTTGGTGTGAATATGCTAGCTTTAGTAGATGGCCAACCGAAAGTATTGAGCTTAAAAGAAGTACTTCATTACTATCTAGAACATCAAAAAGTTGTTATCACTCGACGTACAAAATTTGAGTTGAAGAAAGCCGAAGATCGAGCACATATTTTGGCAGGGTTAAGAATTGCTCTAGATCATATTGATGAGATTATTACGATTATCCGTTCATCTCGTTCAGGTGATGAAGCAAAACCAATTTTAATGGAACGATTCAGTTTAACGGATCGCCAGGCGCAAGCAATTTTAGATATGCGTCTTGTTCGTTTAAGCGGATTAGAACGTGAAAAAATTGAAAATGAATTTCAAGAACTTCAGGCTTTGATTACTAAGTTAAAGGCAATCTTAGCGGACGAAGGTAAAATCATCGAAATAATTCGAACAGAATTAACTGAAATTAAAGAACGCTTTAATGATACTCGCCGCACTGAAATTACGGCCGGTGGATTAGAAATGATAGAAGACGAGGATTTAATTACACGTGAAGATTCTGTACTTACTTTAACGCATAATGGCTACATAAAAAGACTTGCATCGAACACGTATCGTAGCCAAAAACGTGGTGGTCGAGGAGTTCAAGGTATGGGAACTCATGATGATGACTTCGTGGAACATTTATTGTTTACTTCGACTCACGATACGATTTTATTCTTCACAACTAAAGGAAAAGTATATCGTGCAAAAGGATATGAAATTCCTGAATTTGGACGTACTGCGAAAGGGTTACCGATTGTAAACCTGTTAAATTTAGAAAAAGAAGAAAAAGTAACTGCAATGATTCGTGTTGATGAATTTAAAGAAGATGCTTATTTAATCTTTACTACGAAAACAGGTATTACAAAACGTACACAGCTTTCACAGTTTGCAAATATTCGTACCAGTGGCTTAATTGCCATCAATCTTCATGAAGACGATGATTTAATCTCTGTTCGACTAACAAATGGAACGAAAGATGTTATTATCGGAACACATGAAGGGATGCTAATTCGTTTTAAAGAAGATGAAATTCGCTCGATGGGACGTACTGCATCAGGTGTGCGCGGTATTAAGCTACGTGATGGTGACTATGTAGTTGGAATGGAAATTATTGAACCTGGACACGAGATTTTAGTTGTCACTGAAAAAGGTTATGGAAAACGAACACCAGAATCTGAGTATCGTTTACAAAGCCGTGGTGGCGTTGGTTTAAAAACAATCCAAATTACAGATAAAAATGGACCTATGTGTGCAGTGAAGACTGTTGATGGTACTGAAGATATCATGTTGATTACCATTAATGGTATTCTAATTCGTATGGATGTAAATGATATTTCGATTATTGGTCGAAGTACTCAAGGTGTCCGTTTAATTCGTCTAGGGAATGAGGAGCTTGTTGCAACAGTTGCTCGTGTGAAAAAAGATGACGATGATGAATTAGAAGATGGGGAAATTGAAAACCCTACTACAATAGAAGAGGTAGAATCAGAGTCTACAGATATAGATTCTGAAGAGGAATAAGTTATGTAGCAATCTAACCAGAAACTTAAAGGTTTCTGGTTTTTTATTATGCAAAAATTATTGTAGAAATATATAGTTGAATACATTTTAGTAGGTAAAAGATGTAATTTTTCTTTAAAATGGATAATAATAAGTATAATATATCCTTAATAAACAATAATAAAAAAGTTACAAAAGTAGTAATTTAATCTACTACTAGTCCTCAAAAAATAACTAAGAAAAGAGGTTTTTAAGTTTGGAAACACCAGAAGTAAATAGTAACCCTCTTATTGGAAAAATTATAGCGGAAGATATTTTCGCTAATACAAAGTATCCAATTGTACATAAGAATTCAAAAATAAACAGTGAAATTCTACATGTATTAAAATCTTTTAATATAATTAAAGTTCCTATTATTGCAGAGGAAAGCAAAGATCAACCAAGTATAATTGAAGAACCTATAGATGATTTAATGAGAATCGACATACCAAAACTCAATATTACTTTTGAAAGACTTTATTATAATGCGGTTGAAGAGTTCAAAAAGCTGTTTTTTGATTGGGAGTCTGGCTCAAGAATAAATATTACTAAGGTTAGAGGCATTATTTTGCCATTAGTAGAAAAGGTTCTAGAAGATAAATCAATCCTTTTTAGTCTAAATCATTTCTCAAAACCAAAGGATTATTTATATCATCATTGTATTGCTACAGGCTTGATAAGCGCTATCATTACACAAAAGCTTGGATTTGAACGAGGTTATATTTTACAAATAGCCATTGCTGGTACATTAGCAGATTGTGGCATGGCAAAAGTCCCTCATCAAATTCGAGAGAAAAAGGGAACATTAACGGAACAGGAATTCTTTTTAATTCGTCAGCATCCATTATATAGTTTTAAAATGATTGAAAGTTTACCAGCCTTAAAGGAAGAAATGAAGCTTGCAATTTATCAACATCATGAACGACTAGATGGTAGCGGGTATTGTGAAGGAGTAAAGTCTGAAAAGATTTCAATTTTCTCACAAATCATTGCACTTGCCGACACATTCCACGCTATGACAAGTGAGCGGATTTACCGATCTAAAGAATCACCATTTAAAGTCATAGAGATGATAAAAGAGTCTGAGTTTGGAAAGTTTAATATTAAGGTTGTACAAACCCTAGATAGTTTAGTAGCTGGCCTGCCAATAGGAACAAAAGTTGGACTATCAAATCTTGAAATAGGAGAAATTATATTTATTAATAGTTATGCTCCTCTACGTCCATTAGTAAAGTTGGTGAATACAGGAGAAATTATTGATCTTTCAAAGCATAGAGGAATTTATATCTCTCAAATCGTTACAAATGAATTATAACTAGAATATCTTCAATATATTAGGAGCGCGATAAGGCATTGTATTTCTCACGCTCCTATAATCTTGTTGAGAATAACACTTTTATTAAATATAAGTTTTAAATATTTAGTATCTATTTCATTCAAAAGGTTAAAAATATGGAAGAAGCTTCTAAATAACTTATCTAAGAAAAAAATACTGACCAAAATCAATAAGTTGTTGACTTATATGATTAATTGGTTTAATATAATAAAAGTCGTCACAATGACTTATAAAAAACTTCCTAAAATGAAGTGAAAAAGTATTGACCTAACTAAGAAAAAGTTGATATGATATAAAGGTTATTGTAAGCTAATGAAAATTATTTCAAAAACTTATTGACACAACATAAATGAAATGTTATTATATTAAAGTCGTCAAAATAAAAGACGACTTGTAAATGAACCTTGAAAACTGAACAACAAAACGTTAATGAATACAGTTTCTTCTATTAACTTAGAGAAACAAAATTACGGACATCAAAATTGATGCCAGCAAAAATTTGAGCTAATCAAATTTTC
>Ga0180217_1002222_pt1 | contig 18665 bp, 17 predicted proteins | sample eDN3rd37CBELigOP_FD_128521 | JGI IMG/M metagenome (GOLD analysis project Ga0180217, IMG submission 128521) | Enriched Organic Plus compost microbial communities from Emeryville, California, USA - eDNA 3rd pass 37_C BE-Lig OP (version 2) (version 2) ... | reverse complement strand
GTCGGCTGCTCGATCACCGGATCCGGCACGGTCTCCACCGACACCGTGCGCTTCCCCTGCCATGTCAGAGCCCTCATCGACCCGCCTTCCCTCGTCCGTCCTGCCCAGGATGCGGGCCGCGGCCGCGAACGGCGAGGGCATTGACTCGACGCGCGGGATTTGGCAGAGGCGCTCAGCGGGCCCGGCGGAGGTGGTCCGTGAGCGCTGTGGCGACCAGACGTGGTTGCTCGACGACGACGCTGTGTGCGGCGTGCGGGACGACCACCGTCGACCCGCACGGCACCCGGCGCGCCAGCTCGACGGATTGCTCCGGCGGCACGACCTCGTCCTGCGCCCCGGCCACGGCCAGGAGCGGGGAGCCCACTGCGGGCAGCCGGCTCCACACGTCGAACGCGGCGAGCGCCTCCGCCGTGAGGGCGTAGCTCTCCTGATCCGCCTGGCGCAGGATCGCGAACAGACGATCGACCGTCTGCACCGGCGTGCTCGCGGCGAACCAGCGGCTGCGGAAGGTGGGGATGAGCGATGCCACCCCTTCCGAGCGGACGGCGGCCGCGCGGCGCAACATGACTGACGGATCAGCGAGTCGCGCTCCCGAGGAGACGACGGCGACGGATGCCACCCGCTCGGCGTAGCGTAGCGCGAGATCCAGGCCCACGCAGCCCCCGACCGAAGCCCCAGCGTAGTGGAACCCGGCCACGCCAAGCTCGTCCAGGCGCGGGACGAGGGCATCGGTCAGATCCTCGACGTGGAACGGCTCGCGCGCGGGCGGCGCCCCACCGTGCCCGGGGACCTCCCACGCGATGACGCGGAAGCGCCGGCGCAGGATCTCGGCCGCCTCCTCCCACAGCGCCGCCGAGGTGCCGAGCGAGTGGCCGAGCACGAGCGTCTCGCCGTGCTCGGCACCGCCCAGCGCCTCGACGTGCAACGCGACATCCGTCATGTGCGCGGCCGTCAGCCCACGCGGCGCAGGAACGTCTTCGTGCGCTCGGACTGCGGGCTGTCGATGACCTCGCGCGCGTCGCCGATCTCGGCGATGCAGCCCTGGTCCATGAACGCGACGCGCGACGCGACCTCGCGCGCGAAGTTCATCTCATGCGTCACGACGATCATCGTCATGCCGCCCTCCGCGAGCCCCCGCATGACCGACAGCACCTCGCCGACCAGCTCGGGGTCCAGGGCGCTGGTCGGCTCGTCGAAGAGCATGAGCCGGGGCTCCATTGCGACCGCGCGGGCGATCGCGACGCGCTGCTGCTGACCGCCGGAGAGGTTCCTCGGGTACGAGCCCTCCAGGTGCCCGAGCCCTACGCTCGCGAGCGCGGCGCGACCGCGCTCGATCGCCTCTCGCTTGCCCAGGCCGCGCACCTTGCGCAGACCGATCGTGACGTTCTCGAGCGCCGTGAGGTGCAGGAACAGGTTGAAGTGCTGGAACACCATGCCCACGTGCTGGCGGTAGTCCGCGAGCTGACTCGGCGTCGCCTCGTGCAGCACGCCGTCCTTGACGACGGCGCCGGCGTACTGGTCGTCGACCTTGATGTAGCCGCCGTCGATCCGCTCGAGGTAGTTGACGCAGCGCAGGAGCGTGCTCTTGCCCGAGCCCGACGGCCCGATGAGGCACAGGACCTCGCCCTCCGCGACATCCAGCGAGATGTCCTTGAGGACTTCGACGTCACCGTAGCTCTTGACGACGTTGCGAATCGTCACCAGCGGGGTCTCCGCGGTCATGACGCCACCACCTTGCTGGTCGAGCGGACGGACTTGCGGCTGGGGCCGCCCTCCTGGGAGAACTTCTTCTCCAGGAAGTGCTGGCCGATCGTGGCGATCGTGACCAGCACGAGGTACCAGAAGCTCACGACGAACAACAGCGGGATGACCTGAAAGTTGGCGCCGTAGACCTGCTGGGCGCGCGTGAGCAGGTCGCCGCCGCCGATGACCGCGACGAGCGAGCTGGCCTTGAGCAGGCCGATGAACTGGTTCCCGGTCGGGGGCAGGATGATGCGGATCGCCTGCGGGATGACGATCGTCCACATCGTCATGCCCGGCTTCATGCCGATGCTCTGCGCCGCCTCGCGCTGCCCCTTGGGGACGGAGAGGAAGCCCGCGCGGATGATCTCGGTCATGAACGCGCCCTCGTGCAGCGAGAGCCCGATGATGGCGGCGCTGAAACCGGTGATGAGGTCGTTGGTCTGCCAGCTGAACGCGCCGAAGCCGATCTGGGGGATGAACAGCGCGGCGTTGAAGATCAGCAGCAGCAGGACCAGGAGGGGCAGTCCGCGGAAGAAGCCGACGTAGGCGGTGACGAACAGGCGCAGGGTCGGGTTCTTCGATTCGCCGAGCAGAGCCAGGACGCAGCCGATGACCAGGGCGAGGATCTGCGAGATCACGGAGAGCTGGATCGTGACCCAGAGACCCTCCATGATCGGCGGAGAAAAGAGGTAGCGGGCGAAGACGTCCCACTTCGCGCTCTCGTTGGTCGCGAGGACAAAGGCCGCCCCGGCGAGGAGCACGACCGCGACGACGGCGGTGATCCAGTAGCTCGGGTGCTTGAGAGGCAGGGGTTTGGCGAAGGGATCCACGACCGGATCCGCTTTCGTCTTCTCACTCATGACAGGTACCAGTTCCAGTGTTGCTCAGGGACGGGAGAGGGAGGGGGCGCGGCCGGCGCACACGTGCTGCCGGCCGCACCCGTCTCCTGCCTCGCGATCACTCGCCGCAGGCGCCGCACAGCTCCGGGACGTCCAGCGGGTTGCTGGCGGCGAGGTTGATCCCCACCTCCGGGAGGGCGAGGGCCTCCAGGCCCCAGTCGGCGAGGACCTTCTCGTAGGTGCCGTCCTCGACGATGGCCTCGAGAGCGCCCAGCAGCGCGGCGGCGAGGTCGTCGTTGTCGAGCGCGACGACGATCCCGACGTAGGTCTTGGCCAGGAGCGGGTTGGCGAGGATCTCGAAGAGGCCGTCGGTCTCCTTGGCCTGCCACGCGCCAGTCGCGAAGCTCGTCACGGCGAAGTCGATCTGGCCAGACTGCAGCGCGGTGTTCTGGTCAGCGGTCGTCGGGAAGTGCGTGATCTTGATCGCGTCCTTGCCCTCCTGCTCGCAGTTGGCGCTGAATCGCTCGACGTCGGTGATGAACTCGGTGCCGGTCTGGACGCCCGCGTGCAGGCCGCACAGCGTGAGCGGGTTCTCGGTGATCTCCGCCTTGCTGTCGGTCAGCTTGATGACGCCCTTGGTGCTGTAGCTGTAGTCGACGAACTGCACGATCTCTTCGCGCTCGGGGTTGTCCGTGATGCACTCCATCGCCGCGTCGAAGCGGCCGCTCTCGACGCCCGGGAGCAGACCGTCGAACGCGATGCCCTCCATCGTGATCTTCACTCCCAGGCGCGGCGCCATGGCCTGCAGGATCGCGTTGTTGTAGCCGTCGATCTCACCCGCGTCGTTGCGGAAGTCGCACGGCGGGTACGACGGGTCGGTGCCGACGGTGATGACGCCCTTGTCCTTGATTGCGTCGGGCAGCATGGCGCGGAGCTCGGCGATGACGAGGTCGCCTCCGGACGCCGTGGGGCTGTCGGAGGGCGTTCCGGCACAGCCGACCGCGACCAGCGCGGTGACCGTGACGAGCGAAACCACTGCGGCAGTACGCCTGAAAAGGCTCATGTGAACTCCTGGCTGTTTCGGAATGAATGGGTGGTGGCCACGTGCACCGTCAGGAAGTCCACGTGTCGGGGCTCTCGCCTTGCGTTGAACGTACTCCAATTACATATCGGCGGCAAGCACATTTCGCCACGGATCCAGCCCATAAGATGTGCGCGAATTCGAGCTTTACCTGGTCTTTACTCGCGGGCGATGCCGCAGCTGACCACGACCCGACCGGGGCGCTGTAACGCAGATTTTACGAACTTGAAGTGATAACGACGCATCCAAGAGTGTCAGAGCAGCGCCAAGACGACGAAGGGGGACGGAGCCGCAGCTCCGTCCCCCTTCGTGGCGGCTTGTCGAGGCGTCAGTTCGCCGGCGACACCGAGATGCCGACGGTGCCCAGGAACGCGCCGCCGGCGATGCGGGCGGCCACGGCCTCCATCTCGTTGGAGAGGATGCGGTCGTCCACGAGACGGTCCGCGATGCCGCGCACGAGCTCGTAGGTGGGGCGGTTTCCGGGCGCGGAATCGCCGCCGTTTCGCAGATCCAGGCCCTGTGCGGCGCACAGGAGCTCGATCGCGACGACGTAGCCGGCGTTGCGGGCCATGGCGCCCAGACGCACCGACGCGTGCATGGCCATGCTGACGTGGTCCTCCTGGCCGGCCGACGTCGGAATGCTGTCGACGCTGTTGGGCGTGGCCTTTGCGCGATTCTCCGCGACGAGGGCTGCGCTGGTGACCTGAGCCATCATGAAACCGCCGTTCAGACCCGCGTTGCCGACGAGGAACGGGGGCAGGCCGCTCATCGACGAATCCATGAGCATCGCCTGGCGGCGCTCCGAGATCGAGCCGATCTCGCACAGCGCGAGCGCGATGATGTCGGCGGCGTACGCGACCGGTTGGCCGTGGAAGTTGCCGCCGGAGAGCACGACGTCGTCGTCCGGGAACATGAGCGGGTTATCCGAGACCGCGTTGACCTCGGTCTCGAGCGTGCGGGCCGCGAAGCTGAGGAGGTCCAGCGCCGCACCCATGACCTGCGGCTGGCAGCGCAGGCAGTACGGGTCCTGCAGGCGGCGGCCCTCGAACTCGACGTCGAGCACGGGGCTGTTGGCGACGAGGTCGCGCAGCGCCGAGGCGACGCGGATCTGGCCGACGTGGCCGCGGACCTGCTGGATGCGGTCGTCGAGGACGCCGGGGCGTCCCGCCGTGGCCTCGAGCGACAGGGCGCCTGCGGCAAGGCCCGCATTGAAGACGGCTTCGGCGGCGAACAGCCCGTTGACGGCGAGGGCGGTCGACGCCTGGACGCCGTTGATGAGCGCGGCGCACTCCTTGGGGCCGAGGACCACGACCTCCAGGCCCGCCTTGGCGAGACCCTCCTTGGCGGGGTAGGTAACACCGCCGACGCGGACGTGCCCCTCGCCCATGAGCGCACCCGCCATGTAGGCGAGCGGTGCGAGGTCGCCGGAGGCGCCCACGGAGCCCTGGGTCGGGATCACGGGCAGCACGTCGGCGTTGATCATCTCGACCATGCGCTCGGCGACCTCGACGCGCAGTCCGGAGTGGCCCCGGGCCAGTCCGATGAGCTTGATGACCATGATGCCGCGCACGACGTCGTCCGGGAGCGGGTCGCCGACGCCGACCATGTGCGACAGCACCGAGCGGCGCTGCAGCTCGAGCAGGTCCTCCTCCGAGATGCGGCGGTCGGCGAGCTTTCCGTAACCGGTGTTCACGGCGTAGACGACGTCGCCGCGCTGGATCGCGTCGATGATGACCTGGTGCGCGCGACGGAGGTTCTCCTTCGCGGACTCGGTCAGCTCGACGGTCACGGGGCCGCGGAATACCGGGCGAAGCTCATCGAGCTCGATGTGCTCGCCGGTGATGGTGATGGTGGTCACGGGAGATGCTCCTCTGGCGTCGGGTGGGCCCGCGGGTGGCGCGGACGGTGCGCGATGAATGTAACTGTAGTACATACACGCGCGTGTCGCGTATAGAGTCGTGGGCGTGACCGCCAGCACCGCCGTCGTCTTGAACTCCCGTCCCCACGGCGAGCCGAAGCTCACCGACTTCCGCGTCGAAACGCGCCCCCTCCCACCCCCGGCCGACGGGGAGGTGCTCCTGCGGACGCTCTTCCTGTCGCTGGATCCGTACATGCGCGGCCGCATGAACGACGCGAAGTCGTATGCCGCTGCCGTTCCCCTGGGCGGCGTCATGGAGGGCGGCACCGTGAGCGAGGTGCTGGAGTCCCGCAGTCCCCTGCTCGCCCCCGGCGACGTCGTGCTGTCGCACGACGGATGGCAGACCCACGCGGTGCGCAGCGCCGAGGGGCTGCGTCGCCTCGACCCCGCGCAGGCTCCGCTGTCGACCGCTCTCGGGATCCTTGGGATGCCCGGGTTCGCCGCTTACATCGGCGTCGAGGAGATCGGTCGCCCGGCCGCGGGCGAGACGTTCGTGGTCGCGGCCGCCAGCGGACCCGTCGGCTCGGCAGCCGCGCAGTTCGCGAGGATCCGCGGTGCGCGCGTCGTCGCGATCGCCGGCGGCGCCCGCAAGACCGAGTGGATCCGTCGCGAGCTCGACGTCGACGCGGCGCTCGACCGCCGCTCTCCCACGTTCGCCGACGACCTCGCCGCGGCGGCCCCGGACGGCATCGACGTCTACTTCGAGAACGTCGGCGGCGCGGTATTCGACGCCGTCCTGCCGCTGCTCAACGACCACGCGCGCGTGCCCGTGTGCGGGCTCGTGTCGCAGTACAACCGCACCGGCGCCGACGAGGGCGTCGACCGGCTCCCTGCGCTCATGACCGCGATCAACATCAAGCGCATGACATTCCGCGGCTTCACGCAGCGCGACTTCATCGCGACGCACACCGAGGCGTTCCGCGCGGACGTGTCGCGCTGGTGGCGCGAAGGCCGCCTGCGCTATCGCGAGGACATCGTCGAGGGGCTCGAGAACGCCCCCGCGGCATTCCTGGGGATGCTGCGCGGCGACAACTTCGGGAAGCTCGTCGTGCGCGTCGCTCCCGACGCCCCGGCATCCGGCGCTTCACCGGCGTAATCCGGCGGACGCGAAGAAGGGGGACGGACCAGCGAGCGGTCCGTCCCCCTTGTCCGATCCCGGGCTGAGGTCAGTACAGCGCCTTGCCGCCGTCGATGCGGATCGTCGCCCCGGTGAGCCACGGCGTGCACGTGGACAGGTAGAGGATCGCCTCGGCGACGTCCTGGACGTTGCCGTTGCGGAACTCGAAGCGAGTGCCCACGCGGTAGGTGTCGCCCTGCTGCGCGAGCGGCTCGCCGCGGTAGCGGCGCAGCTCGTCGTTGGACCCGTCGTCCGAGCGGAAGAACTGTGCGGGGGCGATCGAGTTGCACTGGATGACGGGCGAGAGCGCGACGGCGAGCTGCTCCATGAGTCGTGCGAGCCCCGTCTTGGCGACGGTGTGCGGGATGAGGTTCGGCCACGCCTCGGAGGTCGAGTTGCCCACGAGCGCGATGATGCGCCCGTGGCCCTGCTTCTTCATGACCTCGGCGGCGGCCTGGCTGAGGAAGAATGGACCGCGCAGGTTCACGCCGAACGACGCGTCGAAGTCCTCGACCGTGACATCCTCGAACTCCTTGAGGCGCAGCGAGCTGGCGTTGTGCACGAGGACGCTGAGGTCGCCGCGCCACGCGGCCGCCTGCTCGACGAGCGTGCGCGCCTGGGACGGGTCCGACACGTCGGCCTCGATCACGATGGCGTCGCCGCCTGCCTCCGTGATGAGCCGCAGGGTCTCCTCCGCCTCCGCCGGCTGGCGCCAGTGGTTGATCACGATCGCGCCTCCCGCGTCGGCGAGGTAGCGCGCGAAGTCACGTCCCGCCCGCTCGGCAGATCCGGTGATGAGGACGGTCTTGCCGTCGAGGCGACCTTGTGCAGCGGTCATTCTGTTTCCTTTCGTGGGGGTGCGCAGCCGCGCCTTCACAGGCCCGCGGCTCCGCCGGATGTGCGCAGGCGTGAGTACATGGCCGTCGAGAACGTGCGGTCGCCGACGGGGCTCGCGAATGGCACCGCCGCGTGGTCGCGGCCCTCGAGCGTGGTCTCGACGATATGGCGCATGAGGACGCCGATGATGGGGGCGACCTTGAACTGCGAGCCCGACGTCCCCGCCGCGACGAACAGTCCGTCGAATCGCGTGCGGTCGTAGACCGGCACCCAGTCCTCAGCCGCATCGATGATGCCGACAATGCCCGACCGGGTGCGCGGGATGCCGAGCTCGGGGATGCGCCGCGCGAGACGCAGCGTGAGCCGCTCCCAGCCCTCGGCGGTGACCGACGGCGTGAAGTCCTCCGGGTCGTCCAAGAGCACCTGCTCCTCGGGCAGCCCCTGGTTGCTGCCGCCATGGAAGCCGTCGGTGCCCTCCGGCCGGAAGTTCGTGTCGAGGTCGAGGTCGACCAGGTGGACGCCCTCGGTCGTCATGTCGACGCCAGCGGGCGCCTGCACGTGCACCTCCTCGGTGCGCACGCGCAGCAGCCGGACCCCGAAGTCGTCATCGGCGCCGATCGAGCGCAGGAGCGGCTGGGTGTGCGGCCCCGCGGCGAGGATCACGGCATCGGCGAGGATGCGGCTGCCGTCCGCGAGCGTCACGCCGGTCACGCGGTCGCCGTCGACCTCGAATGCGGCGACGGCAGCCGGCATCCGCACGCGGGCACCGGCCCGGCGGGCGGCATCCATGAGATTGACGGCCGCGAGCGACGGATCGGAGATGTAGCCGGACTGCTCGGTGTAGACGGCGCCCGCGAGCAGCTCCTCGGGGTCGTCCCAGAACGATTCGTCGTCGACGGGGCGCGGCGGCCCGAAGCGGTGCAGGTCCAGGTAGGGGAAGCGGGCGGCGGTGGCGTCGACGTCCCAGCGCTCGTAGGCGACGCCGGCATCCTGCATCGCCTTCTCGATGGGCGCCAGCGCGCCGTCCCCGGGATCGAGGAGGAGGGAGCCGGTGTGGCGGAAGCGCGCGAGCTGCTCGCCCGCGGGCGCGTCCAGGAACCCGCCCCAGTCCCGCCAGATGCGGATGCCGTCATCCGACATCGCGGATGTCTGGGCATCGCCGGCGTGCACGCGCACGATCGCCGCGGACGACGACGTGGATCCCGTGCCCGGCGCGCTGCTGCGGTCTACCACGAGCACGTCGTGTCCGCCCCGCGCCATGGCCAGCGCGATGCTCGCTCCGATCACGCCCGCGCCGATGACGAGCACCTCGGCGCGCGTGTCAGCCTCTGCCGACATCCTGCTTCCTCTCTGCCTCGATCCCGGGTGGGGAATCAGACGCCCCAGTTCTCGTGCGGCTCGTGCTTCCCGGACTGCTTGACGAACGCCTCGCGGAAGTCGACGACGAGGTCGCCCTCGAACGTGAGCAGGAAGATGCCGGCGAGCGTGAAGGGCTCACCGCTGTTCATCTCGGTAACCCACCACTCGACGGCGGCGCGGTCGCCCTGGATGACGGGCACGCCGTAGCGGAAGTCGATCTCCGAGACGCCCACGAGCGCGCGCTCCCAGAACGCGCGGATCTCGTCGGTGCCCTCGAAGGGCTTCTCCATGAAGGGGCTGTTGCGGTACACGCCGTGAGCGGGGTGCAGAGCCGCGGCGCCCTCCGCGTCGCTCTCGCGCCACACCTTGCCGAAGTTGTCCAGCCACGTCGTGACGGTCTCGAGGGAAACACCCATGGTCATGCCTTTCCTTTGTTGCGGCTCTCCGCCTGGGTGGCGAGGAGGTCTTCGTTCTCGCGCAGGACGTCGAGGATGAGCTGCGCCGTGCCGACGGGGTCGGCGACGTTGGGGCTGTGGCCGCCGTCGATGAGCAGGGCGCGGCCGAGCGGCGCGTGCACCGCGATCTTCTCGGCCCAGCCCGGCTCGACGAACGGATCGTCCTTGCCGGCGATCGCGACGAGGGGGACGGTCGTGTCCGCGAGCATCTCGGGGTACGGGTCGGCGGGCGGCGCGGCCGCGAACGGCGCGGGCATGAGCGGGGCCATGACCGAGCGGTAGTTGCCGGCCGTGGCGCCCTCCATGCGGACGGCGACCTGCTCGGCGAACCCGTCGAACTCGCCGTTGGCGAATCGGACGAGGTCCTCCATGTCCTCGACGGTGCCGTCGAAGCGGCCCAGACGGTCCAGGCCCGCGGCGGCGCGGTAAGGTCCGCCGGTTCCGCCGAACGACACGACGGAGTTCAGGCGCCACGAGAACCAGTCCAGCGTCGTGGCGCGCAGCGCCATCGCACCGCCGAAGGAGTTGCCGATGACGTGGGCGCGCGTGGCGCCCAGGCCGAGGGCGTCCAGGAGCGCGGCGACCTGGCGGAGGCGGAACTCGTACGGCGGGACGTCGAACTGGATCATCTTGCTCGACGAGCCGTAGCCGTACAGGTCCGGCGCGATGACGTGATATCTCTCGGCCAGGACGGGGATGACGTGGGCCCAGCTGCCCACCGCCGAGGCGCCGAACGCGCCTTCATGGAGGAGGACGACCAGGGGCGCGCCCGGCTCGCCGGCCTCGAGGTAGTGGGTGAGGAGGCCGTTCGTGGTGAGGGTTCCGTGGGTGAAATGCTCGGTCATGCCGCGGTGCTCGCTTCCGTGCTTAGGGGAGGAATTCGTGGTCATCGGGCACGACCTGCTCGGTGAGGTTCCAGTACTCGATGTTCGTGTAGGGCCAGATCGCGGTGACGCGGCCTTGCGCGTTCTGGTACCACGTGCGGACGTAGGGCTGACCCCACGCCATGCGGCGGTTGCCCGCGTCGACGTAGTCCACGAAGCGGTCCAGCGCCTCGCGGCGCACGTCGATCGCGCGCTTGCCGCGCTCGAGCACCTCGCGGATCGAGGTCAGCGAGAACTCGACCGCGCGCTCGAGCATGAAGTGGAGGCTGCCCGCCACGACCCCGCCGACGTTGGGGCCGTAAACGAGGAAGAAGTTCGGGAAGCCCGGCACCGTGATGCCGTTGTAGGCGCGCGCGTTTCCGGCCCAGAAGTCGTGCAGCTCGACGCCACCGCGCCCCACGACCGGGATGCCCTCGAGGAACTCGGACGGACGGAACCCGGTCGCGTAGACGACGATGTCGACCTCGTGCGCGATCCCTTCGCCGTCGACGATGGCCGTCGGCGTGAAGTGGTCGACGCCGGATGTCACGACGGTGGTCGTGTCGGCCAGCAGCGCACGCGCCCACACGCCGTTGTCGCGCAGCATCCGCTTGGCCCCCGGCGGGTACTCGGGGATGGCGATCTCGAGGAGGTCGGGGCGGCTGGCGAGCTGGTCGCGGATGCGGCCGGCGAGGTATTCGCGCAGCTCGTGGTTCTTGCGCGAGATGCTCAGCGGCGCGCCGTCCCAGTCGTCCTCCATCGTGACGGTGTGGGCGCGGCCCTCGATGCCGGTCAGGATGACCCACAGGCGGAACCACTGCGCGAAATGCGGGACCTTGCGCACGAGCCACGAGAAGCTGTCGCCGACCTCGTGGTGGTAGTTGGGCGCGGGCAGCATCCACGGCGCGCTGCGCTGGAACACCGTGAGGGAGGCGACGTCGTCGGCGATCGCCGGGACGATCTGGTACGCGCTCGCACCGGTCCCGATGACCGCGACGCGCTTTCCGCGCACGTCGACGTCGTGGTCCCACTCCTGCGAGTGCATCGCGACCCCAATGAAGGTGTCGGCGCCGGGGAAGTCCGGGATGTTCGGACGGTCGAGCAGGCCCAACCCGCTCACGACCGCGGAGAACATGCGCTCCTGCTCGACCCCGTCGGGACCGACGGTGGTCGCCGCCCACGCGCAGGCGTCCTCGTCCCAGCGCAGGCGCACGAGGCTCGTGCGGAACTCGACACGCTCGCGCAGGCCGGCGCGATCGACGACCTCCTCGAGGTACTCGGCGATCTCGCGTCCCTCGGCGAACTGGTGCGGCCAGTCGCCGCGCTGCGCGAACGAATAGGAGTAGCCGAACGTCGGGGTGTCCAGGCGCACGCCCGGATACGTGTTCTTGGCCCACGTGCCGCCCACGACGCTGCCCTGCTCGATGTGCGTGTAGGGAAGGCCCGCCTGCGCGTAGCGGTAGGCGGCGGCGATGCCGCCGACCCCGGCGCCGACGATGAGCACCGTGAAGTCCTCGGCGCCCGGGATCTCGTCGGCGCTCCAGCCCGGGCGGGCGCCGTCCTCGGGCGTGAGGACGAGCTCGTGGCCGAGCATGTCGAACCACTCCTCGCGCCCGCCGCTGAGGAAGCCGAGCAGCTCGCGCCGGCGGTCGGCGGGCAGACCCCCAATGCGGGTGGTGCCGGTCTCGCGCAGGCGCCGGAGACCTGCGAGCGCGACCTCGCGAGCGCGGCGCTGCTGCTCCTCGTCCATGCCGCCGTGCGGGACGGGCGCGGTGTCCATGGGGGTCAGCGGCGGCCGCAGCGACGGGTCGAGGAACGACGTGTCGTCCAGCGCGGCGGCGAGGGCCACCAGGAGCACGGGCAGTTCGGCGTCGCGCACGATGCGCTCGAGCTCCTCGTCCGACTCCACGACCGGCTCGGAGGACGACTGCCAGAAGAGGTCGTCGACCTCTTGGACGCCCGCCCGGGACGCCGCATCTTCTCGTGACATCACCCGCACACCTTCCCTCGCGTCAATACGTAATCCGATAACGGCTCAGCGCCGCGTCGACGATCGTCGCTCCGCCGCACGAAGAGCCTCGAACTTCCCCGCAATATCGGCGTTATCGCGCCTCATCGGGAGAGCAGAGGCGCCATCGCGTGCACAACCACTGAGTCACAGCATATACGTAAGCGTGTTACACTCATGTTGCGTGCAGCCCAGAGCGGTCGCCGAACAGAGAAACGTCCGGACGAGTGTGAGCCACACAGGAGGCGCTATGGGCATCGCCGCAGCGAGCGGTCTTCTCGAGGGACTCGACGAGATCGCCGACATCGGCCGCGATCCCCAGCGCGGCGGATATTCGCGTCATCTGTGGCAGCCCGCCGACATGCAGCTGCGCGAATGGTTCACGGCCCGCGCCCACGCGATCGGACTGGATGTCGAGACCGACCGCAACGGGAATCTGTGGGCGTGGTGGGGCTCGCCGGGCCCGGACGCCGTCGTCATCGGCAGCCACCTGGACTCGGTGCCCGGAGGGGGCGCGTTCGACGGCCCGCTCGGCGTCGAGAGCGCGCTCGCCGTCGTGCGCCGCCTCAAGGCCTCCGGATTCACGCCGCACCGCCCCGTGGCCGTGATCTCGTTCGCCGAGGAGGAGGGATCCCGGTTCGGGGTGGCGTGCCTGGGCTCGCAGCTCATGACCGGCGCCGTCTCCCCCGCCCAGGTCCGCGCGCTGCGCGACGACGACGGCGTGAGCTTCGCCGACGCCGCGCGCCGCGTCGGCTTCGACGCCGATCGCATCGGCCGCGACGACGAGGCCCTCTCCCGCATCGGCGTGTTCATCGAGCTCCACGTCGAGCAGGGGCGCGGACTCATCGAGCTGGGCAGCCCCACCGCGATCGCGTCGCGCATCCTCGCGCACGGACGCTGGACGCTCACGTTCCGCGGGCAGGGCAACCACGCCGGCGCGACCCTCATGTCCGATCGCGACGACCCCATGATCGCGGCGGCGCGCGCCGTCCTCGAGGTGCGCCAGGCCGCGCTCGAGATGCCCGGCTCGCGGGCGACGGTCGGACGGCTGGTCGCGGTGCCCGGCGGCTCCAACGTCATCGCGTCCTCCGTCGCCATGACCCTCGACGCGCGCGCCGACTCCGACGAGCAGACCCGCGCCCTCGTCGCCTCGATCGCCGAGCGCGTGGGTGCGAGCGAGTTCGTGGAGAACTCGTGGAGCCCGCAGGTGACCTTCGACGAGTCGCTCGCGCGACTGCTGACCCGCGCGATCGGCGAAGTTCCGGTACTACCGAGCGGAGCCGGCCACGATGCGGGTATTCTCTCGGCGGTGGTTCCCACGGCGATGGTCTTCGTCCGCAATCCGGCGGGCATCTCGCACGCGCCCGAGGAGCACGCCGAGCTCGACGACTGCCTGGCCGGCGTCGATGCGCTGGAGAGCGTGGTGAGGAGCCTCGTCGCATGAACGTCTGGTGTGAGCGCCTCGTCATCGACGGCGTCGCGCGCACACGCGTGCGGGTGTCCGGCGACGCGCGCGGCATCGTGACGGACATCGCGGACGACGTCGACGCCGAGCCCGGCGACGTACGGCTCGGAACCGTCGTGCCCGGTGCCGCGAACGCGCATTCGCACGCGTTCCACCGGGCTCTTCGCGGGCGCACGCACGACGGTGGCGGCGACTTCTGGACGTGGCGCGAGCTCATGTACCGCACCGCGGGGCGACTCACGCCGGAGAACTACGGGCGCCTCGCGCGCGCCGTGTTCGCGGAGATGCTCGCGGCCGGGTTCACCGCGGTGGGCGAGTTCCACTACGTGCACCACCTCCCCGACGGCACGGCGTATCCGCATGAGATGGAGCTCGCGATCGCGGAGGCGGCCGCGGGCATCGGCATCCGCCTCACGCTTCTGGACACCGCCTACCTCGCGGGCGGGATCGGCCAACCGCTCTCCGAGGCGCAGGCGCGCTTCGGCGACGGCTCCGCGGACGCGTACGTGCGCCGCTGGACGGCCCTGTCCGAGCGGATCCCGGGGCTCGGCGCCGCGATCCACTCGGTGCGTGCGGTCTCGCCCGACGACATGCGCACGATCCTGGACGGCCTGCCCGCCGAGATCCCGCTGCACATCCACCTCTCCGAGCAGCGCAAGGAGAATGAGGACGCCCTTGCCGCGTTCGGCGCGACGCCCACCGCGATCCTCGAGCGCTCCGGCGCGATCTCCCCGCGCCTGAGCGTCGTGCACGCGACCCACCTCACGGACGACGACGTGCGGATGCTGGGGGCGGGCGGCGTCTCGGTCGTCATGTGCCCCACGACCGAGGCCGACCTCGGCGACGGCATCGGCCCCGCGCGCGAGCTGCGCGACGCGGGTGCGACGCTCGCGCTCGGCTCGGACCAGAACGCCGTCGTGGACCCGTTCCTCGAGGCGCGCGGCCTGGAGATGCAGGACCGCCTGCGCTCCGAGCGGCGCGGCCGCTTCACGCTCGGCGAGCTGTCCCGGGCTCTCGCCGCGGACGGCTACCGCTCGCTCGGGCACGCGGCTCCGGCCACGGTGGGCGGACCGCTCGACCTCGTCGAGATCGAGGCCCGCTCTGTCCGCACGCTCGGCGCCGAGCCAGAGCAGCTCCTCCTGTGCGCGACGGCGTCCGATGTGCAGCGCGTCATCGTGGGCGGCCGCCTCGTCGCGCAGGACGGCGTGCTCGCGAGCGGAGAGAGCCCCGGCGATCTGCTCGCCTCCGCACTGGGGGACCTCGCATGAGCCTCGTCATCACCGACATCGGCGAACTGACGACGAACGATCCCGAGACCGGGCGCCTGCACGATGCCGCGGTCGTCGTCCAGGACGGGCGCATCGCCTGGATCGGCCGGGCGGCCGACGCCCCGGCATCCGATCACCGGGTGTCCCTCGAGGGCGCGGCGCTGCTGCCCGGATGGGTCGACACGCACAGCCACATCGTGTTCGCCGGCGACCGGTCGGACGAGTTCGAGGCCCGCATGGCCGGACAGCGCTATCAGGCCGGCGGGATCACCGTCACGGTCGCGGCGACGCGGGCCGCGACCGCCGACGAGCTGCGCGTCTCCACCCACGCGCTCCGCGCCGAGGCGGCGCGCGGCGGCACGACGTTCCTCGAGACCAAGACCGGGTACGGACTCGACGTCCAAAGCGAGGTACGCAGCGCCCAGGTGGCGCGGGAGGTCGCCGACACCGTGACGTTCCTCGGCGCGCACGTCGTGCCACCGGACGTCGACCACCGCGAGTACGTCGACCTCGTGCGCGGCCCGATGCTGCAGGCCGTGCTCCCCTACGTCGACTCGATCGACGTGTTCTGCGAGCAGGGCGCCTTCACGGTCGACGAGTCCCGCGAGATCCTCCTCGCGGGGCGCGAGGCGGGTCTCGCGCTGCGGGTGCACGGCAATCAGCTCGGGCACACAGGCGGCGTCGCCCTCGCGCTCGAGCTCGGCGCGCGCAGCGTCGACCACTGCAACCACCTCACCGACGAGGACGTCGCCGCCCTCGCGGCATCAGGCACCGTCGCGACCTTCCTGCCCGCGTGCGATCTGTCCACGCGCGAGCCGTTCGGTCCCGCCCGCGCGATCCTCGACGCCGGCGGCACCGTCGCGCTCGCCTCCAACTGCAATCCGGGCACGTCGTTCACGACGTCGATGCAGTTCTGCGTCGCGACGGCCGTGCTGCAGATGCGCCTCACGATCGAGGAGGCGGTGTACGCCGCGACGGCCGCCGCCGCCCGCTCGGTGGCGCGCGACGACATCGGCATCATCCGCGTCGGCGCCCGCGCAGACCTCCAGTCGCTCCACGCGCCTGGCATCTCACACCTCGCCTACCGCCCCGGTGTGCCCCTGACCGGTCGAGTATGGAAGGACGGGGTCGAGATCGCCGGGCCCCGGCAGCACGACGTCCCGCGCACTGCGGGATCCGGATCTTCGACACGAGAGACTTTCCGTTCATGACTGACGATCACGAGAGCCGTAGCTCCGCTAGGGCCGACGAACTGCTGCAGGGCGCCGTCGCCTACCTGAGCCGCGAGGGCATCGAGGACTTCTCGCTCGCGCACCTCGCGAACGCGCTCGGCACCTCCAGCCGCATGCTCATCTACCACTTCGGCTCCCGCGACGAACTGCTCGCGCGCGTGCAGCGCGAGATGCGCGCGCAGGTCACGAACGAGTTGCGCTCACGCAAGTTCGACAAGCTCAGCGAGGCCGTGCGCGCGACGTGGAATTACTACGTCCCGCGCCTGTCGCACATGGAGCTCTTCTACCACCTGACCTCGCGCGCGTTCGAAGACCCCGCCGACTTCCGCGTCTTCACCGACACGGCCGTGTCCGACTGGGAGGTCTTCTTCGCCGAGGTCGCCAAGCGCGAGGGCTACCGCGGACGCGAGGCGAACTCGATCGGACACCTCGCCCTCGCCGGCTTCCGCGGGCTCATCCACGACCTCCTCATCACGGGCGACCTCAAGCGGCTCACCCGATCGGTCGACCTGTTCGCCGAGATGCTCGACGACCACGCCCTCAAGGTCACGCGGGGCGACGACGAGACGACGCCCGACACCGCCTCATGATCTGATCCCTGCCCGGCTGATCGACCCAGCCCACCACCACAGAAAGGGCCTGCGATGCGCTTCGGCTTCCATTTCCTCGACTTCACCCTCCCGGGGTATCCCGCCTCGCTCCCCGATCACCTCATCGGGACGGCGGAGGCGGTCGAGCAGGCGGGGACCAGCTGGCTCACGGTGCAGGACCACTTCCTCCAGATGGAGGGATTCCAGACCGCGCACGATCCCATGCTGGAGAGCTGGACGACGCTCGGGTTCCTTGCGGCGCACACCCGCACGGTGCGTCTGGGCACCGTCGTGACAGGCGTCACCTACCGCAACCCCGGCATCCTCGTGAAGACCGCGACGACCGTCGACGTGCTCAGCCGCGGACGGTCGTTCCTGGGCCTGGGCGCCGCGTGGTACGAGCGCGAACACGCCGCGTACGGCATCGCGTACCCGGGCATGTCGGAGCGGTTCGAGATGCTCGAGGAGACCCTGCAGATCGCGCTGCAGATGTGGAGCGACGACGACGGCCCTTACGACGGCGCGCACTATCGCCTCGCCGAGACGATCAACGTGCCCGCAGCGATCCAGCGGCCGCACCCGCCCCTCGTCATCGGCGGCAGCGGCGAGCAGAAGACGCTGCGGTTCGTCGCCCGCTACGCCGACGCGTGCAACCTCAACGTCTACGAGCCCGATCAGGTCGCCCGCAAGCTCGAAGTCCTGCGCCGCCGGTGCGACGAGGTCGCGCGTGACTACGCGAGCATCGAGAAGACGATGCAGACCGGCGGATGGAACCCGGTCGCCGATCCTGACGGATTCCTTCGCTTCGCCGAGGAGGTCGCCGCGCACGGCATCGAGCACGTGCACATCCGCGCGCAGTCCGACGACCCCGCCGGGTACGTCGCGCGCTTCGCGGAGACCGTCGCGCCCCGGCTCGCCGAGATCGGTGTCTGAGTCCGCGCGCCCGGCGGATGCCGCCTCCGGCATCCGGATCGTCCGCTTTGACGCGTGCGAGGCCGTGCCGTGGGCGAACGGGAAGGGCACGACGCGCGTGCTCGCCGTCGACGGGGCCGATCCGGAGTGGTGCTACCGCGTGAGCGTCGCCGACCTCGTCGGAGCCCAGGCGTTCAGCGCATTCCCCGGCATCCACCGCCACCTCACGTTCCTCGGACCGGGGACGCTGGAGATGCGGATCGACGGCGCGACCACGACGCTGCGGCCCTTCGAGTCGGTGGAGTTCGCGGGTGAGGACGCCGTGCACTCGACGGCGTCCTCACCCGGCGCGCGCGACCTCAACGTCATGAGCCGCCGCGGGCGCCGTCCGGTGCGCGAGCGCGTGCTCGACGCCGGCGCGGTGCACCCGGCCGGCGACGCCGCCGAAGCGCTGTGGATCGCGCTCGAGCCAGGCACGATCGCGGGCGCCGAAGTGCGGATGCTGGATGTCGCCCACCTGCCGGTCGGTGCACCCGTCGTTGCGAGCGGCCGCGGGCTGCTCGTCGAGATCGGACCGGACGGCCGCGGGCACGCGGCATCCGGTCCGCCCACCCCACCCGACTGACCCGCGCCCGTCCGGCCGCCGCGCCGCACCGCCGCGGGTCACGCGCTCGCAAGGCAAGGAGAATGACGATGATGTCGAAGGAGCCTGCCATGACCGACCTCGATGCCGTGCGCGCGCGACTGCTCGCGGACCTCGGCCCGGAGGTCGTCATCACCGACCCCGACCGCATGTCCGGGTACCGGTACGACCGTGCGAACGACCCCGCCGCGGGCACGCCCGCCGGGGTCGTCCGCGCCGAGTCGACGGAGGACGTGCAGACCGCGGTGCGCGTCGCCGCCGAGCTGGGCGTGCCCGTCGTGACCCGCGGCGCGGGAACAGGGCTCTCCGGCGGCTCGACCGCGCAGGACGGCGCC
>Ga0180217_1002217_pt1 | contig 18687 bp, 5 predicted proteins | sample eDN3rd37CBELigOP_FD_128521 | JGI IMG/M metagenome (GOLD analysis project Ga0180217, IMG submission 128521) | Enriched Organic Plus compost microbial communities from Emeryville, California, USA - eDNA 3rd pass 37_C BE-Lig OP (version 2) (version 2) ... | reverse complement strand
GGTTTGAAAACACGAATTTCAAACCCCTCTCCGCCCAAGGAGAGCGCGGGCAGTTTCCTCGGGTGGATTGGTTCTCCTTCGGTCGGTGTGGGGTGTGGCAGGGGCGGCATATATTACATTTTTGAGCGTTGAAGCCAATTGACCTCCAGCGGGTGGATGAAAGCACTTCTCTCAGACTGCTGAAGTCATTGCTGATCGAGGTGTTTGCAGTATTAGAGCGTCCGCCACTGCAGAGAAACAGCATGAGTGGGCTTACTAGCCTTTATGCTGTTCGTGGGCTGCGTTGCAAACTCCCTCAGGCGCTACTACCTAGCGTAGAAGCCACGATTCACAGATCGGCCTCACAGGCTACCGAGTCGGACTCAGCCCGGGATCGCGAAGAAGACTTGAAGCTGCACAAGGCGAAAGAAATCTCGGAGGCAGTCGATCTAGTCATTAATTTTGAGATCGAGTCTGCTTATCCAGAAAAGCTTCCCGAGAAAGGTACTCCCGATGAAGACAACTGGACAATTAAGCTCGCGAACGCAGAGGCCTGTTGCGCTGGCATGCAAGCAGGCACTTCAGCAGAGTCTCATTCAACAGAAGAGACGCAAGTTGGGAACCCACTCTTCAAGGTATGTCCAGGGGATGTACCACCCGTGCATCCTGTCTTCGACTCAAGCGATGAAAGTAAATCACAACAAGGCTCGCAGTCATCCCCTGATCATACCCTCGGCTTTGTGCCCGGATTGGTCACGGCTACCCGCAACTGCGATGGAATTATGGAGCTCTGTGAGCTAAAGGACAGGAAAGGACCTCGATTCCCGCTTAAACTGGTGTACGCCGATTCCTTGTTAGAGGCAGGACAAGACCAGACCGCCAGGACGGTCTTGTCGCTAAACCTGCCTTCGATCGTTAATCAAATTGATTTTGTGGTTCAGCACATCGGTGTGACGAATCTAAAGGCGTATGGAAAGGCATTGTGCGCCTTACTACGGTCACAGGCGTGTCCAGCTGGTTATAAGCCCAGCGACCAAACTCATATTCGTTTGGAAATTGCGATCGTCCTAAAGGCTGGTAATAATTTGGAAAACGACTGTCAAGTCATTGATCATTATCGTGTTGATACGCGGAGCCTCGAGGGCGAACGTGAATGTAAGGACTACTTCGCTTACCACCAAGAATTCAACCTCTGGGGGATGGTGGATGTTTTGTTTGAGGCTGACGAGGCAGAAGGAGAACAGAGCTTTGGCCTGTATCGCTTACGAATCGCTCCTGGACACAAGATTCCTTTGCATGGCCACGCCGTTATGTGTGAGGCCGAAATGCTAGTTGAAGGCGAGCGAGTTGCGGTTTATGCAGGGTCTCAAGACATGCAGCAGTTACCCCAATCATCAAAGTTGAATCCCAATGACTGGGTCTATTCCGTCAGTCACGATAGTGCTATGCCGGTTCTTGGTTCTGCATTCCAGTGGAGCAATCGCGCGCATGGATACGCGAACTTGTCGGGTGACCAGTGGGCAGCCATCTTATGCATCGATCGCCCAAAATTCGTTCCTGGTGACGAAATCCGGTTACCTTACTCACAAGTTGGTACAGAGTGCTCTGTGTCACCTCACGAATCAAGCCACAGCAGTTCATGCGGTCGGGAGTGCATCGTGACACCTGGTCAGCCTCACCTCCATCACTGTGGTCGTTGTAGTCCGATCTCAGGAACTTCATGCACGCAAACCCTGTCCACTGGGTTTCGACCGGGAGAGTACATCTGGCGGTCTGCGAGCTCTCGGCTCGAGTCTTTGCAATTTCCTGGCACTTATCCAGGGCAGATTGTACACGTTTCCTTTGCACCGCATCACGAGAAGCAGCCAGATGCGGTGCTCATCCTTTCTGCACTCAGATCTACTGTGTTGAATCAGAAGAGCCCTTATCTAACTCTGGTTCAGCATCATCGAAGAGGTTGGGAGGTTCCCGGAGGGAAAGTCGAAACGGCCGCAGGAGAAACCGCAATTCAGGCGGCGGTTCGTGAATGGACCGAAGAGACAGGTTTGAGTGTGCAAGTGTCTGAAGCCCGCGAAACGACGGCGGGACAGACAACCATTGAACTCGAAGGTGAACCCCTGCACTTACTGAGATACACGATTCAAGAGGGACAGAACGAGCATGCTAAGGATGTTCTGCTGTTCCCTTTGATCACAAACTCTACCGACGCTCAAATCTTAACAGGCTCCAAGCTTCACCATGAAACTAAGAATATCGGTCTCTACTCGCTCCAATGGCTGAGCTTTTCCCACATTCTACATCACTCTCATCTCAACTCACATCTCATATCACCGCTGCTGTTAGACAACGCCTTCGCTGCTGCATTGCACGTTGCTCAGGCAAAATCACGGTAGCCTTCGTTCAGCCACACACAACACACGCACACGCAGCTGTATTCATCACTGCTGACATTTGCGTTCATAAATCACAAGGTTGTATTTATCTATCCTTTTCTTTAGTCGTGTTTGTTGGGAGGGTCTTCATTGGGCTAGACGCCAACACGCAACATACACGAGGTAAACCGGCACTGGGTTCACTGTGGACCTCTCTCGTACAACCATCCCTCCAAGAGACGCACAAACACGTTGGACAGAGTGCTGCGATTCTCAGCAACTTCTTGCACGAGCCTGTGCTTACGCCGCTAATGTGCAGTATTGAACTCTGTAGCTAACACGTTTCAGGCTCTTACTTGGAGACAGTGGTGACAGCATAAGCAACGATGGTGTTGTTGGAGTAACCAGCATAGAGGATGTCACCAGCGTTAGACCATGCAATGCAGAGGCACTGGATGGGCTGAGCGTTGCTGCGCTTCTTGCCATCACCGTTGTCACGGGTGGGGTTAGCGATCTCATCGATGGGGAGCTTGGTCTCAAGATCCCAGATGACGATGCGGGTGGTGGTAGCAGCGCAGAGCCAGAAGCGAGCAGGGGAGAAAGCAAGGGAATTGATGCTGTCACCTGCCTCGAGCTCGGAGAGCTGAGCACCAGTGATGAGGTCGGAGAGGATGGCACGACCGTTGCGATCACCGGAAGCACAGAGAGAACCATCGGGAGCAAGGCAGATGGTGTTCACGAAGGTCTCGTGACCGGTGAGGGTGTGCACAAGCTGGTACGTGCTGAGGTTCCAGATCTTAACGGTCTTGTCCCAGGAAGCAGAGACAATGTAGGAGGGCATGGTGCCCTGGTTAGAAGTGGAAACACGCACACAGGTAACCCACTCGGTATGGCCAGCCTTCTTACCAGCGCTGAGAGTGGCTGCGCAGCGGCCAATGACGTTCCAGACCTTGATAGTCTTGTCTCGGGAACCAGAGACGATGTGCTTGTTGGTGTCAGAGAAAGCAACAGAGAGCACATCCTTGGTGTGGCCACGGAAGAGGACGTTCTTGGCGTCGTTCTCGAGGTCCCAGAGGCGGAGGGTACCGTCCCAAGAACCGGAGAGAACGTACTTACCGTCAGCAGTGCAGGTAACGTCCTGGACGTAGTGGTTGTGACCGACGAGACGGCGCTGAGGGAAGCCGAACTCCTCATCCTGGCCCTTGGTGATAGCCCAGATGATGATAGACTTGTCGCGGGACGATGAGATGATCATGTCCTGGACAGAGGGGGAGGCGGGAACAGCGATAGCGGTAACCCAGCCGTTGTGGCCCTTGAGCTCACCGCGCTTAACCATGCATTCAGCAGACATTCTAGATGATTATTGAATAGAAGCGAGGGATCATGGAGTGATGGGCATGAGTCGTTGGCACATCGCACATCACGCACGTCCAGTTTCATCAGGTTGGCAGGTGCCGGAGGTGCATTTGGCCGGCTCTTTCTCCATACCAGCCAGGCCGGTCAGGATAAGTACCGCACAGATCGCTAGAGAAACAGCGTCTCAGCATGTCAACACATGGGCTGTCTCGTCCAGAGACCCACGCTGCGGCTAGACGTGGTAAAGACCAGTCGCACTTGGAACGGGGCCGAGTTTCTGCCAACTATAGCGACGGTTCCAGGGGGTATGGGACTGCCAAAAAATAGTACACCGGCAGAGACATACTTATGGAGGGCAATACATGCAATATAATCGCTCTAAAGAAGCTACATACCTCGAAAAAGGATATTAAACCTTATACCTTATGGATTACAAGTCAACCCCAAGTGCCGGACCGCGAGCTGAGAAAGTTCCAAAAGGTTCCAAAAAGTTCCAAAATTTGGAACCTGGTTCCAAATTTCTGGACCACGAGGAGGACCTCATCCACCCGTTTTTGGATTTCACCACATTTTCGAACACTGCTCTGCCGGGGGGATTACGCTCTCTGAATACGAGTGCACCGGCATCAAATGGGCATGACTTCGAGACACTCGAAGTGTCCAGTGCTTGAGGGTCGTGTATAGGATTTTACTTTCCGAGTTTGCTCCTGATATAACTGAATATGTATTCGCGATTTTACTCGAGCTGAATCCTTCTCGAAGCTTCATCAGGACTTTGATCGTGCATCCTACGTCAGATCAAAGGCCAAGTGTGCAGACGACGCACGAAAGGCCCTACCACCGTGGGCCAATTAGCTGCTAGAAAACACTGTCGTAGTTTGAGTACTAACATGGACTGGAATCCTCGAAAGCGTTGCTCTTTGGGGTGCTAGCTTCGACTGAAGACGGTGGAACGGGCTCCGCATCCAAGCCTCCTATCATACTCAGCAGAGGTCAACAAGCCTCACCATAGCTCTAGTATGACAGGCTGACATAGTAGCGGCTAATCTCCTCCTTCACATCATGCCAGAATGCACGACGTGAATCCCAAGTTTATGGTCGAAGCGATAAGCAGAAACGTCTTGATCACGAGAGTAGTCTTGCTATTCGCGATTGTCTCGTGTTGCGCTCAGCACATTCGCTTAAAAACTAGGTGCATACATATCCAGAGTCAGCTACCCATCTGAGATCAAACAACTCTGGTGGGTGGCCAGCTCTACTTCCAGTGAATTCCAGTCTCAAACTGCATCATCCAAGTGGTAGATCGAGATATGCAGGCGACGCTTCGTTGGAACTGTGGTTTAGTGCCCATTTACTAGCGGGCGTTGCGAAACTCATCTCCGGCCACTGTCAATGTCCTGGTCCTCAAAAGTTTAACCATATTGGAAATTTTTCGTCTGAAGGGTAATTATATAACGCGATAAAATAGCACTATCAGGGCGAGTGCCTCAGCATGTATCTGCGTGCGATCGATGTAGAGTCTTGTGTTTGATTGTTTTCATGTCCTCAGGACCCACGCTATCTGCGAGCTCCCACGAAATAGCGCCACTTCCTAACGGTATAGGAAGATGAGTGACGTGTGCTTCTACTGCGTTCGCTGGGAGGGGTGTCTTGGACTTTCCTTCAAGTGGGACTTATGTCTTCTGACACAGACCTCTGTGGCAGACCTATATAGTGGGTTTCCAAGCCGGGAATCCTCACCTTTCTTTCGAAACTAATGACCTAAGTCATGCACGCTCCAGTCCCCCGGCCGGCTCAGGCGCGTGAAATGAGGAAGACGTGGCCACCAAGTCCTAAAATCTGTGTGAATACGACTTGCTTTACGTGGGCTCTTTGCTTGTACAACCCAGCCAGGAAATGCGCCCAAGAATCCTCCGGGCCTAGCGGCGATCAGAGGACTCTGGTCGGCTCCAAGGTCGGAGCCCTTGAACTGTCAAAGCTCCGCATTTACAGAGCAGAGGACAGTGCAAAAGGTGCACCTGGCTCTTTTCCGACTTCTCTGCCTCCGCACGTGGGTTTATATCTCACTGAATACTCCCTGGCCCGCTCCCACTTGGGATCCCATCTTCATTCGCTCTAGTTACTACCAAGAGAACACACTGCTCAACACACTGAAGAATCGTCAGTGTGGAGGCATGTCTCAGAGCGTAGGCACGCGCCTACAAGAGCAGTCCATACCGTCTACGGTGCCGCCGCTAGCAGCTACAACAACCGCAACCGTAATGGCATCGAATTTAGTATCCACAGGCATCACGCCTAGTCCCCCGCCTACCCCGAAGAGTGCCACTGAGCAAGCAGCCACAGTGCCAGGTAGACCAGTAGTGCAGCGCCCCCCCGCTTCCGCAACACGACTCCCACGACGAGGGTCACTCGGGAGTGAAATATCAATGAGTCGCGCAACAACTGACATGTATCCTGGGATGGACGAGGAGTGTGGAGGAATTCTCCTCAACGACACAGCCTCCGTTCTCGGTAGCCGGCATGAAGACACACCCATGGGTGCACGAGGAGCGTCGCAGTCGCAGCAGCAGCAGCAGGATCTCGCTCATATCGCTGCAACTGCCCTCCTGGCCGGTACCAGGGGAGGACATAGTCACGCAGGGCTTACTTCCTTGAATGTCTCACGAAACAAGCACACGCGCGGTACCTCATCAACCGCAGAAGATGATGATGATTCACCAGCGTTGTTATCTAGATCGCCCCCCACACCAGCACCTTCCGTTGTCACATTGCTTACCGGAAATCCTGCGAGCACTGGTGATAAAGAAGGTGGGGTTGCTTTGAATGAGCTTGCTTCACCTGAGGGAACCTGGATCAGACAAGTTTACACCCAAAACATTCGCTCGCCTGTTATTGATGCATCGCCGATGCCACCGAGCTCGAATGCAACTCAGAACTCAAGTGAAGACCGTCAGCCGCGACGTGGCTCGTTGAAAAATGCAACTCGGCCTTCGCTCGCTGCGCTTGGAGTTGGATCAAATCAAACTGGCACAGTGCCGAAGCTCTCTGTAAATACTGTAAGTGGGAATCAGCCCCATGTATCATTGGGATCACCTGGATTCGCCCCAGTGACCCTTCCAAACTCTCCCTCAGCGCAGAGCATAACCAACAATGACTCAAGTCTTCCAACCCATCACTTTACATCAGTCCAGACATCAACCTCCGATACTACTGAAGAGCTTATTCGATCAGCCGCTATGGCACTCCTCCCAAAGCAAGCACAGAGCGGACCCAACGCACTACACACCCGCGTACAAGCGGGTGTATCAGCTCCGAATGCTCTTCATCGTCAACCGCGTACGGCAAAGCTTCATCAGCTCCTTCAGCAACAGCAACAGCGATCTGGAGCGAATGTATATAGTACTCAACACTCCCCCTCTTCTTCATCTAACCTAGTTGCTTCGCGGAAGACCCGGACGTCCACTGACCTTGACGACGCAGACGACCCAGAACCTACCGATATCACACCTGGAACGCCAGCGCCCACGCTCGTATCTGAAACTATCCGAATAGCACAAACACGAAGCGAGTCATCGCGTTCCATGCAACGACCCCAAAGGCCCGTTACTAACCCTCCATTCGTCGATGTCTCGGCGGTATGTGTTGGCACTGATACACCGAATATCTCACCAACAAATCAACAGAGCGCGGATGACAGGCTCGGACAAGAAGTAACGAGCAACTTTGCTGACAGCGATAACATAAGTGATATTTCGCATGTGCAAGCTGGCATGCGCCCTTGCCCCCCCGCACGAACGAACACCCGTCAAAGTGTGATGTCTGTCTCGAATGATGCCGTACTGTACTCGAACGCAACCGGTTTCCTTGGACAAGGTGTTCTTCATGTTGTTGATGCCGAAGGCAGATTGGTTGGAGAGCCGGTCAGTAACGAAACAAGTCAGGTCTCACACCTAAGATCAGTTGAATCGATTCAGAGCGCTGCGTCAAAGATGGTGTACTCCACTATGGATCAATCAGTCGATCCTGACCTCGATCCAGAAGATGACGGCCAAAGTCGAGATGGCTTGAGATCTAACCCCAACACGGTTGCAAGTGGAAGTCCCATGCCAGAAGAGGCATTCCGAAGGCTTGTATCAACAGAAACACCTGTTATCGTTCAAGACCCGATCATGCCGCTCGACATGGAATCACGGCAGCGTGCTGACTCTGGTCTTTCAGGCTCAATGCCCTCTACAGGCACAGTACTTTTGCCTGCACCTCCTTGCTCTCTTGCGAGCGCAGATACCTTCAGCGGCAGTGCGCGACATGCGCCTTCAGCAGGTTTTGAAACCGAGTATAATAACCTCATCGGGATTGGTGCAGACAACCAGCTTGGCGCTAGCGGGAAGCTTCAGCGTGCAACTTCATCTATGGATTGCGTTCGTGAATTGACCAATAGCAACGAAGTGAGCGCGCTGCGTAAAATGCTGCTCGCTCAGCAGTCACACAACCAGCGCCACACGAAACATGAAAGTGGTAATGTGGCCAATAAGGACTCCCCGGATCATGCCGACGGTGAAGCTATTGTTCCTTCCTTGCACGTAGCACGTTCGTTAGGTGCAGAAGTCACAGGTGGGCCTGGCCCGAATATCCGCAAAAGCAACCTGACACGCTCACTCGAAAGTCAGGGAATTGGGACGCAACACTCGAATCAACACCAGCAGAATACGACTCAAGGAGAACCACCGCAGCCGGATGAAGGTGTCCAATTGATAGTCAACGAGTTCGAGGTTGTCGAAAGTGGTAGTGCACCTGTCCAGCGCTCAGGTCTGGCCCTTTCATTAGCCAAAGCTGGCGGCGCCCACCAGTTCAAGTTCGACGACTCAGCCGATAATGATGAAGATGCGTTATTCCAAAACATGAACATTGTTGACGGCAAGATCAAATCAGTAGACGACGATGCAAATGATGGAATTGATATAGATGATGTCGAGCTGCGAACTTCTCAGCGCGAGTCGCGTGCACCCCTCGAGTTTGACTCCAATGAGCTGGTGCCGGATGGCGCGAGTCAGGGAACGTCAGACCTTGGCGGTATGATGAGGTTAGCTGGTAGTCTAAATGCAACGGAGGTTGAAACCCACCGAGCACCCGGTCATCGGACCTCAAGTAGCTCTCAGCTGGTGCTGGCAAACTCGTTCACAGGCACGTCTCAAATCCATAATGTGCTTGGTCAACGAAGTCAACACACGATGAACGGTGTCAACTTCAGCTCTCATATGAACCTCCAGAGTGTTGGTGCACAGCCCAAGACGCAGCCTCAGCCCATACGACAAAAGACTATCTTTGCTCAAGATACCAAGTCGACAACGGACCCAGCCGCAGCCGTAGCCGCCGCTGTCGCGGAAGAAGGTCTCGAGATCAACCGCCCAATCATGTCTGAATTCAATGCAGCTCTCGTATGTAATACTCCCGAACCTGATCAGGGTCAAACTCGAGCGCAGGATGCACTGGAACAGCTTTCGGTAGCATCATTCGCGACAGCTGCGATTCCTACCATGCCCTCACAAATCGCACCTGGCGTCGAGTCCCCGCTGTTTATACCCTCTGCCAAGCTCCAGAGTCCACCAAATGCGCTTTCACCACGCTCCCAGATACTACCTCACAACACTCCAATTGCGGGCCCTCGTCCAAGTGCAGGTTGGCGGTCCTCGTCACAGCGAACCCATGCGCGTGGTCTATCGCAACAGCATACTCAGCGACTGCACACAAACACTCCGTTGCTTAGTGGTCGACAAGGCAGCGGCATCCAACTTGGCTCATCGCCCGTCACAAGCGTATTGCTGGGAGAACTTCTGCATGCTGCGAGCCCATCCCCGCAACTTATTCACAACCCGCCGCTTGCATCAAGCCCCGTACCCAGCCAAGCCACGCAACTGGGTGGATTCATTCCTGAGGATGAGGCAGTTGATGAGGCTCTCTTAGGTCCAGGCAAGATGTATGATGAAAACATCGGCTATCAACCAAGCCTGCGAGGGCAGGAACGGCTCAATCTTCGCCAAATCGCGCCGGGTCGAGCAGGACTGGGTCGAGCAGCTGGCTCCAGGCAAGCGCCCCAATCAGGCAGAAGTGCTCGTGGACGTCATAATCCCAACAATGTGCCTCACCCACCATCGCTGGCAGGAGACATAGCTACTCAGAGCATAGGTAGTTACGATGGTCTCGTCGGTGAGGGTGTTCTGATTGACGCTGGAGGCTTAAACTTCGAAGTCATGTCCAACGCAGCGTCCGTTGCACCATCGACGTGTTATAGTGCCACGTCCGCAGCACCTGTGCCTTTCTCGGCTCGTGGACCACATGTGTCGTCTTCCTATGTGCAGCCTCGTGTTGCTTCTCTTGATGTCCCGCAGCCTCAGCGTTCAGAGAGTAGCACGTGGGGCCTGTCCTCTGGCGGTCCTCAAGCGCCTCATTCCCCTTTCTCAATCCGCCGAACAAGCACTGATGTTGGCGTTGCGACTGTATCTCAAGGACCGCAAAGCCAGCAGCAGCAGCAGCCCCGCCACAATTCTAGCCAAGCGAGCGCTCACCACCAGCATCCCCAACTATATAAGTCTGCTCAAGGTAGTCCCGCTTCCACAACTGCACAAACGCCCGTCCAGGACCTTGAAGTATCACCGGAGACTGGCCAAGTTTCTACTTCAAGCTCCCCCGCTTCGTCAAACCTTGTGTCCGCCTGTGCTTCACCCACCGCGAACCACGCAACGATCCGCAACCCGCAGACCCTGCCACGGCCGAATCCAATGGGTAAAATCAATGAACTACAGGTTCGCACTCGTGTTAAGCGCACCACCTCGGTGGATCAGCTTCAAGGCTCCCATGATGAGGAATCACCACTGGTTCGAGATATTGAGGTCCAGACTGAAGGGCTTGTTGGACGGAAGGCCGCAACCAACGATGAGGATGACTACTTCATCCACTCAAACGTGACCTTCGAGGTCACCCCAGATCTCGACATCACTAATGAGAGTTCAGAAATCTCTGGTCCATCGCAAATCCATCGACAGTCGCTGCAACGAAACAATACTCGAGTGTCGCAAGGTGAGTCAAATGCACAAATTGATACGTCTAATGCTGGATTAGGCACGTTGTTAGAAGGTGCAATCTCCTCAATTCGATTTGAAAGGCATGGAATTGCGAACGGAAGTAACACCTACAATATGGATGGTGAGATCCTGGAGCCATCACACGTAGATGCCGATGCGGACGTGGAGGACGAACCGATGCCTTACGCACAATCTGGTAGTCAAGATATGTTCTCTACGAACTTTGTAACTCGCTCTTCACGCCATGGTACTGCAGATCCTGTTGGAGACGGAACAACTGTCGGTGTAGGAACGCTTGATGAGACGTATGTTGGGGCTAAATTGCCCACCAGTGACTTCCGCCGGCAGCGCGGTCCCAATCGTAGCGGCTATGCTGATGAGGAAGATGATGAGGATGAATATGATGGAGGTGCAGCCGTCGGAGAAGCGTTAGGAAGGCGAATCCCTAGACCTTCAGTGGCGGATTCTGTTGTTCAATCTCAACCGCGTGGTAGCCCCGTCCGTGGTGGTGGATATTACCTCGGAGACAGACGACATTACAACTCAGTTACGAGTGAAGTCGCGGTAGCCATGATAGACAATTCCCAAGAGAAAATCGGTGCCACACGAAGGGCTTACGTCAAAAGTGAAGCCGCACGTGCTGCTGAGAGTGCCACGCAGCGTGCAGGCATTCAACCCAGCTATTTCTACGATGATGACGAGTCTGGTGGTCAACAGAACCCAGGAATCTCGAATAAGCTGCCAATTGATCCTGCGAGCGCTCATCTCTTCGCACGAGGTGGTAAGCTTCTAGGTGAGAATGGGTTAATGGGAGATCCTATGGAACCCTCGAACGCACATGGTTCAGCAGCGCACGCTGGGAACAATCCAAGGACGAGAAAACATGGGGGTCGTACGCAAGTGTTGAGACCTCGCGGCTCAACAGGATCAACGGGTTCTCATGCTGCCGCTGCTGCCGCTGCAGTTGCACTGCTTGGCGACCTCCATGAGAATCACAGTGGTTTTTACGCCAATCAGAGATATTCCAATATTCCAACGGCCGACGATACCGTGACAATCAGTGGTAACCCAAGAGTTATTACAGTAAATCCAATTCCAAGTGCTGATGGACTCCCAGGTAGAACTACGATTCAACGAACCAACACGTTGGCGAGCAATGCCGCCGCAAATGAAGCTCTTCTGAACGCTGAAATCGCACGCTTCGCAGGTGAGGGCATTCTCCTAGAGAAACCAGGTCTGGGCAACGATAAGATTGTGAGCGACTCGAATCTTGTTGGCGACCTGGACAGTGTCTCTAATGCTACATACGACGACGAGCCTTTGCCAAAGCCAATATCAAGGCAGGTGAGGGCTTTGACTGCAACAGGAGAGGACTCCCCAAGAACTGGGCCCACAACGTATCAGGAAGGCCCTCTCTCCGCAACTGGTGGAGAATACTCGTTCGATTTGGACGATCCTGACGCCCATCCTCGTGTTCAAGATGGCAATCCTGGTCGACACTCTGTACGTCGACGAAGAAACACCCTGAATGTGCCACCGAGCCGTGAGGTAAGTGGTAGTGAGTTCTCCGAGAGTGAGCCGGAAGCCGGCAACGATACCACGAAAGAACCGGTCGGTGGAATCAATGCGAGTGGAGCTGTGACTGCCACCGGAGAGCAGCCATATGCCGGGCACGTCCCCATGCGAGGAACTGCTAACAGTGTCCAGCCTAATCCAAGCAATGCAGCTTCGAGTCAATGTTCGCTTGGACGTTTGGACGAGATCGAGGAGGGTGAGAAACAAACGGCCTCGAAAACATCTACCTCACCTGTCCAGTCACCAGACCCTACTCCTTCTATGACACCTGCATCGCCCGTTCGATCCTACACCACACCCCAGGACCAGGTCCCAACAACGCCAAGTAAGCCTGCGGAGACCCAGAAACCGTCTGCCCTGAAGACCTGGCTCTCTAAACTGGGCTTTAATCGATCCTCTCATAAGTCCTCACCCACGACTCCCAAGGAATCTTCGACCACCATCACGACCACTGCCCCAACGTCCCCAACACACGTCCCAGTCACGACATCCGCTGCGAGCGAATGGTTTGAAAGTAAGGAACTTGCACCGTGGACGCGCCAAATTTATCTAGATCCTCTCAACCCCGCTACAGAAACGCCCGCGGCCGATCGATCATCAGCTCAGTTGCGTCAGCGTGTCTGGACTGGTATCCCAAGCAATCTGCGGCCAAACGTATGGGCGAGACTCGTTGGTAACCGCATGGGTATCACACTGGAAAGGTTCCGGCAATGTCTCGAATCGACAAGCGCAAAGATTCAACCCGTGCGTGGCGAAGCCGAATCGAAGTCCGAGGCAGAAACCAAATCCCTATCCTCATCGTCCCGCGTTACGGAGCAAATTCGCTCTGACGTCACACGAACTTTCGCAGATCTATCATTGTTCTCCGAGGCAAGCCCCCTTACCGACCCGCTATGCTGGATCCTAGAGGCGTTTGTGGCATTGAGGCCTGATATCGGCTATATTCAGGGAATGACGTACTTGGCAGCGCTCATTACATTGTATTCTGTCCAGTTGGATATTGTCGGAACTTCTACCTCCTCAATTAAACCTGAAGCCGAAGCATGTTTCCCGGCGTTTGTTTGCTTCGCGAATATCATGGATGAGGATATGCAACATCCTTCAACAGCATCATACTCTGAGATGCTTCGTAATCAGGAAATTTACTGTATCGCATTCGAGTCCTTTGTCTTTACGTCTAACAAGTCCTTAGCCAAACACTTATTTAAGCAGCTCAAGATCCCCTCCACCTCCTTCGTATGCCCATGGTTCATGTCGTTCTTCGCTCGAATTCTTTCTCTCGACACTGTCGCACGAATCTGGGATAATGTCTTGCTTCATGGTCCGGTCTTCATGTTCAGAACGGGTGTAGCGCTCTTGAACTGCCTGGAATCCCGTCTCTTGACTTGCGATGATGAGTCCGCACTCAGGCTTCTTATCCATCCTCCCAAGGATGCTGTCAGCGAGGCTGAGTTGTTTGATCACATTGCACGTCTCGGCGATATCAACAACTCTTCAGTCCAGAAGGCGTTGAAAGCGGCACGCGCTGCGCAGCAGAAGAAGTAATCCGACCGGCCTACATCAAGTATGCTTCCATGTTAACTAGTCGTTCTGATATCTCATTATCAACAATCGTCCGTTGTCGATCCATTTTCACAGCCAAGTGGAAGAACGTGATTGAAGACCTTGAGAAAGTATGCTGTATGCCATCATTGGTACTCGACTGACTTATTCTCCCGTTAAGTCTCCCCACAGATCTGTATATAGCTTTCGTGTAGTTTCTTTTAGTCCAAGCTGCGTTATCCAAATCCCCAAGAACCTAGTCAGATAGGTCATCATACCTATCTTCCCCTCTTTCTACTGTGGCGGACATTCCAATTAATTCTTATTCCCTCCTTTCTAATGATTCAGTGAGTCAGAGAACTAAAACAAATGAGCAGCTTGCATCTCTCCGTTGAGCTATATTCGTGCTGCCCACCATCATAGGCCCCGTACGAATAGCCAACAACTGGCTGCTGTCTGTCGCTTTCTCTCTTCCTTCTTCACGTTTACACTAACCCAGTTGACCAAAGTCATACTACTTTAGCATTTTCAAGTACACTACATACAACCAAATCCACTTTATTCCTGTTCGTCATAGGACGACCTTGTTTCCCATATCTCCATTGTATCGCGAAGCGAGGCCAAGGTTCATGAAATCTCTGCGAGTATCCGTCCTGGCCCGGATTTAGGCTGTATCTGTTTCACTTCACCACGATGACGTAAGGGGGAATATCTCGAGGTGAGCAAGTGTAGTAGGTATGAGAACCAAATCATTCTGTGGAGGACTGTGCGAGGATCTATTGTGAATCATTTCGTGGCACGACACTGTATGTAACCCGGCTTAAATTGAAGTTTCTGCAGAAGAGGAATTAGGTCTCACATGTGCAGAGAACTGTTGAGGGAAATGTAGACCCAGCATCGTGCATCCAACTCTAGCACTCGCTCATATACATGAATACCTGCTCACACATCCATCTATGCAGCAAGCTGACTCATGGGAACAGCCTGCTCTAGCGAATCGGGTCGGTACGACGCGAAGTTGGTGCCCTTCATCTCCTACGGTCACCATGATCGCGACGAGTACTTGGCAACGAGACAGTATCATCCGCCCGAACGAGACGTACCGGTTGGGCTTCTCCTGCCTCTCTACGGCCAGAACGTTGGTGCCACCCCGCTTTGGCGTTTCGCTGTAGAGGCCTCGAAACGTGGCGTTCCGATCGTTGCTGTGCTTCGTCCTGACATCACTCTACGAGCGAATGAGGCAGTTGCACCTGCAGTGGAGACTCTGAGTGAAGAGTACAAGGCAGCTGTGCGTGAGCTGATTGCAGCAGGTGTGCGCTGTCTTGGATTTATCAACACAGACTGGTCATCCCTGGCGCTGTGGACGCTACGACGTGATTGTCAAGCATATCGTGGATGGGGTCGCGTTGACCCATCGCTGAGACTGCACGGCATCTACTTCGCTCACGCTGCGCTTATTACAGACTCGGAGTTTTGCGCGGCGTACTACCGCAAAGCTGCTGAAGAAGCACGAGCGCTAGTTGGTCGGATTGTCGTGATCCAGGCAGAAGTCTTCGGTAAACAACGTGACGTGGATATTCAGCAACATGAGCACTACCCGACGTTTACCGAATCACCCGAAGGCCTTCGACGACCTGCCTCCAAAGCAGGTATGCCACAGCTGGGTTACCTTGGCAACCACGTTCTCGGCGTTGACGGAATCATCAGATACGGTCCCATCGACCGGGACATTCTGAAGGAAGATGAGGATGTCGTGGTGAATTACTTCGATTTGGCAGATATTATCATGTACCACGATGGTTCGTACGCGCACTTCAAGCCTAGTGCGAAGGAGATGAAGATTTGGGCTACAAGACAGAACCAAACTCAGGAGAAACCCCAGTCGGATGGCCAGGCCGAGGAGCAAATCATGACTGCGTCTGCGATTTTCGGGTTGAAGTCTGCCGTGCGACGCAAGCGTCGCATCCTTGACAAATATGAAAGCGGAGACAAGTCTGAATCAACAACTGATCCGGATGATTCGGTTTCATCGGATGAAGAGGTGGAGATCCATGACAACCTATCTAGTCCGAAGCCATGTTATGGCGGATCGATCGATTCTCCAACACCTGACCCATCAGCTTCGACTGCAGATTCCGCCCCGATTGAAGGTGTGCCAAATGAACAGACGGAAGGGGCGCAGGAACCTCAAAACCCTAAAAACCCCCAAGACTCTCAGGAGCCTCAGACACAATGCTCGCTGGAGCAAACCGCCTTGGACACGACCCCATCCTCCGCTCCAAAGTCATCCCCTTCGAAGGCCATCATTGATCTCCCGAATCGCGTTCTCAACCCACGAGGGTGCTTCATTTATGGTGCTGCGCTGACTCCTCACCCAGGTCGCTTTGTGAATAATCGCCAGCTTGCCAAGCGAGTTCAGTCCATCGTCAAATGGGCACGCGCGCGAGGATTTGGTTGGCTGTGCATTGGCGATACAGCATGTGATTACGGACAAAGCCTCTCTCGAAGCCTGTTGCAAACGTTTATTGATCCCCATACTGCGCCTTCCTCGAGCACCTCTACTTTTGATGAGAAGCAAGGCACCCCAGGAGCAGAATCAGCTACATCTGATGTTCCTGAATCCATTCATCGCATGCAGCAGACTACTTCGCGCCATTCTCTCTTCCCTATCACCGCCCAGACTGCTCCACTGGACGCAACTCGCGCATGGGATGCTCTTATCGACGAACTAATCCATCCTACACCTCTTGAATTTGCGCCTGATCTTGGCGAACCAACTTCTTTGGATACCAGGGACTGCAATCAAGAATCGTCAACTACCGTAACGACTACCAGTGCCACTGAGGTTATCGAAGGTGTCGCAACGGAGTGAGAACAACCACTGATCAACGCTGAATCTACACCCATCACTCTGGCTGCTTCTGAATAAGTTCCCAGAATATCCTCATCGGCTGCCAAGCTTGTGGAAAGCATGTCGCATTTCAAAAGCATCTGTCTCGCGCGAACGGTTGCAAGTAGCTCTCACTATCTGAGTCCTCCAAAACAATGTCGTCTCCGTTGGACATTTCTAATTCAACCTCTACTGTCTATCTCTCTTCGTCTTCCCCAACGTTGTCCATGTTCAAATTAGATAAGTGAGAATGCTCCAAACATTCTCTCTCAAACAAAAACCCAAAGTTCGTACGTGGCGCCAATGCCTCGTGCATGCCAGACGTCTATGCCGACGTAGTTCGAAAGATCGAGCCTTATAAGCTTGCAATTTGCCTGTGGGCGGTAATCATCCTTAGTACCGACATCCAGGCCCCCTTGACATCTAAATTCATAACGTTCTCGTGTGATCGTACCTGAATCATCCCCCTTCTCCTTTTACCCCTTTGTTGTACTTGTGTTGGTTAGTCTCTCTACCCGTCTTACTCCTTTTACTCCCGAGAGTCAAGTCGGAATGCTTCAGATCCCCAAAGCTTCGGGTGCTAGCCTGTTCGTACTGGTCCTTTAATAGCAATATTGTTGACCTGGTCCTTGCTCAGGCGTGTCAGAAACTGTCAGCGACTCCACGAATGAAGTCCAATCAAAAGATGCAATTCCCACTGTAGTCTTGATTTCGGATTGTTCACCACCGTTGTCGAAAAACATTCAACGCCATCATCGTGGAGTGAACATAAATGCCCGACTAGTTGATAGATGTATGCGTATGTTTTAACATGACCGTATCGCGCTCCGCGTCCCCGATGAGTGCCCTCCGTGCCGGGTTTTGCCACCGGTCCCAGTCCGTCTGGAGAAGCGACCTTGCGGATTACTAGCTACTTGGTGGTCGCCTCGAGTCGCAACGAGACAAAAAACTTGCGCCTTCGTCCTAGTATCGATAGCGTTTTGCCGTGCACGCGATGGTATTAAATCGGATGCTCAAAACGGATGTCACAGTCGCATCACTCGATCGTCGTCTCTCAGCCATGAGAACCGATTTCCTACGCTGCTCTAGGTGAGGATCGAGCCTCAATGCCTAAACAAGGCGTGTCAAAGAGTATCGGAAAATGCCCATAACTGCTGTGTTGTTTGATACATGCATGTGATATGCAATCTCCTGCATATCACATCTCAATCCACAGGGCGTGCCATCATTAGCGTTGCAGCACAATGAATGTTGCGTCGTTCACAAGGCAATCAGACGGTTGTCTTCTTTGAGATTCATTCAACTCATTAGATCGATAAACTTGCGAGCAAAGTACGAGCTAAGATAATACATTGTGGCGCTCCGTACTGCGTACCTTTATGGGCTGCGACAGGTCTCCCGATTCCACGAGTTAGGTCTGCCGTTTGGTCTGGGCTCTTCCTTCCCGCACCAGCTTCCCCAGACGTGAACTTAGCGGAGGGTTTGTTCTCAGGCTGTGAGTTCATACGTAGCAAGGCTGTATACTGGCGACGTGCCTTGTGATGGGGGCCGTAGTACACACACATAAAGAGCTCGATACGTTGTTATAGCGCAAACTCATGCACAATACCAGCCATGCGCCGAGATAACCGCCGAATTCACTTGACCCTCTTCTTGGCGCGCACCGATCTCGGACCCGGAAGAGACGCCGACTTTCCGCCCTACAGACAAAGTGCCCGCAAGTGCCACATATAGCATCGAACCGAACTATGCAGCATCTATCGAGTGACCTGCGTGACATCTCCGTGCACAGGCCGCAGCATGGTCAAAATCGCCGCACAAGGGTTTTTACGAGGATCATGGTCAGTCGGGGTTGTATTTTTTGGTGATTCTCTGGCTAGGAAAGCAAGATATC
>Ga0180217_1002214_pt1 | contig 18702 bp, 17 predicted proteins | sample eDN3rd37CBELigOP_FD_128521 | JGI IMG/M metagenome (GOLD analysis project Ga0180217, IMG submission 128521) | Enriched Organic Plus compost microbial communities from Emeryville, California, USA - eDNA 3rd pass 37_C BE-Lig OP (version 2) (version 2) ... | reverse complement strand
CTACAGGAATCCTGCTACTAACATTTATTTTATCGATTGTCATTGATTTAAGTGAAAAACTTGAAGTCCTTAAATATGTTGTTCCATTCAAATATTTTACAGCGGAAAATATGCTAACTGGGGATGGGTTTGAGGCTGTTTTCGTCATGATCTCCGTTTGTTTGACCGTCATTTTAACAGCACTAACCTATGTTTTTTATAAAAAAAGAGATCTGAACGTGTAATAAGGAGCAGACTACTGCTCCTTAGAAGGTTATTCATTTTTATAATTTAAATTTAAAATGGGTACGCGTAAAAAGCGTTTGATTGCAAAGGCACATGCACCCATTCGAACGGTTCTTTTGCCTAAAGTTGAAACCGATAATTCACGATAGTGACTGATAGAAGAGGATAAATTCTCTTCTATTTTTTTTATAGAATCAGGGTAAAGACGTAAGATTTCTCCATCAAGTATAATAGTATCGGGATTATACATGTTGATCATATTATTTAATCCAATGGATAGGTAGTAAATAAAGTGTTCGAGACGCTCAAGGATCTCCTTGTCATTTTCCTCAATTAGCTCTTTCAAGTCATCATATGTAAAAGAGGAAAGACCTTTTTCCACTCTTATATTTTCTAAAAAGACGGACTCTGAAGCATATTGTTCCCAGCACCCTTCATTACCACAAGAACATGAGCGTCCGTGTGGAACGACGATCATATGACCGATTTCACCTGCAAACCCGTCATTTCCGCGAAAGAAATGATTGTCCATAATGATCCCAAGCCCGATTCCAGAATAAATCGTGGTGCATAATAGGCTGTTTGTTTCATGGTGAAGAAATACCCTTTCAGCAAAAGCGGACATATTTGCATTGTTTTCGATATGTATCTCGAGCTCGCATGCTTTTTCAAGGTCTTCCTTCAAATTAACAGAACGCCACAAGAATCGAGGCACAAAATGAATCTTTTCATCTTTTCCAACAAGTCCGTGAATTGCAATTACGACACCGATAATACCATAACGATTATCACTGTATTCCTCATCAAGTAAATTGATTTGTTCAATTAATATCTGAAGAATGTCCTCATAGGCTCGGTTTTTACATTCGATCGTCTTTTCGAAAACAAGCCTCCCAAGCAAGTCCGATATTGTGAATGAGATATGGTTGTAGTCCACATCTATTCCCAGCGCATATCCGGCCCTAGCGTTTAATGAAAGCATAATTGGCTTTCGCCCAACATTATTATGCTCTAGCTGAGTTTCAATGATTAAGTCTTCATCTAATAAATCAGCAACCTGTGCAGAAACGGTGGCCCTTGTAAGTGCTGTTGCTTTGGAAATGTCAGCCCTTGAGATCATGCCTTCTTGAACTATTTTTTCTAAAATAAGCGAGCGATTTATTTTTTTTATATATGCTGCATCTCCAGTAATCATACAAATCCTCCATCTGGTAGTTGGTACAACAAAATTTTAAAAAGAAGATTTCATCATTAAGTTATACATAATGAATGGCAATATGTGAAGTTTTTTCTATGATGACGCTTTCAAAAAAACTAAATTTACATTTGACATAATTGTTTGTATTTAGATAATTGACGAATAAAGGCTAGGGTGGTACATTATAAATGGTTATAATTTGTTTAGTGAACGAATTAATTATACAACTTATTTTTAAGATTGAAAAGATTTGATTTTTTAGGTAGGGTATAAAAAGGAAACATAATAGTATTACTATTTTAATAGTTTAGGAGTGTGGTTACATGAAAACAGCTTTAAATAACAAAGAATTAGATTTGTTAGCAATTAATACGATTCGAACTCTATCAATTGATGGTGTAGAGAAAGCAAATTCTGGACACCCAGGAATGCCAATGGGTGCAGCTCCAATGGCTTACACTCTTTGGGCAAAAGAAATGAATCATAACCCTGCAAATCCAAACTGGTTCAACCGCGACCGCTTTGTATTATCAGCTGGACATGGTTCCATGCTTTTATATAGCTTACTACATTTATTCGGTTACGATGTAACTATGGATGATTTGAAAGCTTTCCGTCAATGGGGAAGTAGAACTCCAGGACATCCTGAGTTTGGTCATACTCCAGGTGTTGAAGCAACTACAGGTCCACTTGGCCAAGGTGTTGCAATGTCTGTTGGTATGGCAATGGCAGAAAGACATCTTGCTGAAACATATAACAAAGACAATTATGAATTAGTTAACCACTTTACATATGCAATTTGTGGTGATGGAGACTTAATGGAAGGTGTTTCCGCAGAAGCAGCTTCACTAGCTGGTCACTTAAAATTAGGTCGTCTTATCGTGATGTACGATTCAAACGATATTTCATTAGATGGTGATTTAAACCTTTCTTTCTCTGAAAGTGTTGAAGATCGCTTTAAAGCATACGGCTGGCAAGTAATCCGCGTTGAAAATGGTAATGATACAGAAGAAATTCAAAAAGCATTACAAGAAGCAAAAGCTGATCTAAACCGTCCAACATTAATTGAAGTTAAAACAACAATCGGTTTCGGTTCCCCAAACAAAGGTGGAAAATCGGCTTCACACGGTGCTCCACTTGGTAAAGATGAAGTTACTTTAACAAAAGAATCATACGGCTGGACTTATGAAGAGCCATTCTTCGTACCAGAAGAAGTGAAAGAACACTACAGCCAATTCGTAGAAGCTGGCAAGCAAAAAGAAAGTGTTTGGAATGAATTATTTGCAGAATATAAAAAAGCATACCCTGAATTAGCAACTCAATTTGAAATGGCATTAAATGGCGAGCTGCCTGAGAACTGGGAAGCTTCATTACCAAGCTTTGAAGCTGGATCTTCAGTTGCAACTCGTGATGCTTCAGGTAAAGCATTAAATGCTGCTGCTACTGCAATTCCACAATTAATCGGTGGTTCAGCAGACTTAGCAGGATCAAACAAAACCCTTATCACTTCTGAAAAGAACTATGCAATCGACAGCTTTGCTGCTCGTAACATCTGGTTTGGTGTTAGAGAATTTGCAATGGGTGCGGCTATCAACGGTATGGCACTTCACGGTGGCGTAAAAGTATTCGGAGCAACTTTCTTCGTATTCTCTGATTACCTACGTCCAGCAATCCGTCTAGCAGCTTTAATGAAGCTACCTGTAACATATGTATTTACACATGATTCAATTGCAGTTGGTGAAGACGGCCCAACTCATGAGCCTGTTGAGCAATTAGCTGCATTACGTGCAATGCCAGGTCTTTCTATTCTACGTCCAGCTGACGCAAAAGAAACAGCTGCAGCATGGCGCTTAGCAGTTGAAAGTACTGACACACCAACAGCACTTGTATTAACTCGTCAAGGTTTACCTACTTTAGAGCTTGATCAAGAAGTTGTATATGAAGGTGTTAAAAAAGGTGCTTACGTTGTTTCTGAAGCAAAAGGAGAAGTTGCGGGTCTATTACTTGCAACAGGTTCTGAAGTTTCATTAGCAATTGAAGCTCAAAAAGAGCTTGAAAAAGAGGGCATTTTTGTATCAGTAGTAAGTATGCCAAGCTGGGATCGCTTCGAAAAGCAATCTGCAGAATACAAAGAATCAGTTCTTCCAAAAGCTGTTAAGGCTCGTCTTGGAATCGAAATGGCTTCTCCACTAGGATGGAAAGAATTCGTTGGCGACCAAGGTAAAGTTCTTGCAGTTAACACATTTGGAGCATCTGCACCAGCTGGTAAACTTCTACAAGAATACGGCTTTACTGTAGAGAATGTAGTAAAGAACTTTAAAGAAGTACTGTAATTTTTTACTAACTCATTTGACCCACCAATAAGTATAGGTGAGTCAAATGTTTCTAACAATATGGAAGATAAGATACTGGAGGGAAAAAGAAATGAAATTTTTTATCGATACAGCTAATCTAGATGACATTAAAAAAGCGTATAAAATGGGTGTACTATCTGGTGTTACAACGAACCCATCACTTGTTGTAAAAGAAGGCGTTAAATTCGAAGACCGCATTGCTGAAATCCTTCAAGCTGTGCCAGAAGTTGAAAGTGTATCTGCTGAAGTATCTCCAGATGCTGAAACTGCTGAACAAATGATCGCAGAAGCTGAAGAGCTTATCAAAATCAACGGTGGCGACAAAAACATCACTATCAAAGTTCCAATGACAGTGGCTGGATTAGAAGCAACTCGTTACCTTTCTCAAAAAGGTGTTAAAACGAACGTTACATTAATTTTCACGATGAACCAAGCTCTATTAGCAGCTCGTGCTGGTGCAACTTATGTATCTCCATTCTTAGGTCGTCTTGACGACATCTCTGAAGATGGCGTACAGCTTGTAGCAAAAATTGCAGAGCTATTCCGTGTTCACAACCTAGACTCTCAAATCATCGCTGCATCTGTAAGACACCCAGACCACGTTACTCGTGTAGCTCTAGCTGGTGCGCACATTGCAACGATTCCATACTCTGTAATTGAGCAACTTACTAAGCACCCACTTACAGACCAAGGCTTAGAAAAATTCGCAGCTGACTGGGTAAAAGCAGTAAAATAATTGTTTTTATATAGGGAACCCCGATTCGCTTTAAGAGTGGATTGGGGTTTTTTGGTTTGGGGATAATTAGTTAGAAGGGGGCAAGATCAAGTAGGGCTTTTTAGATTGGAGTGTTGCAGTAGCGGATATGGTCGAAGCTCGATCAGTATTTTTGTTGTTGAAGTCCCAGGCGGAGCTAGAGCACGCTCATAAAGTCCTTCATAGAGCAGATGAAGTCCCGCACGAAGCCAGAGCAGCCACGTAAAGTCCTTCATAGAGTGGATGAAGTCCCGTGCAGAGCTAGAGCAGCGGCGTAAAGTCCTTCATAGAGTGGATGAAGTCCCGTGCAGAGCTAGAGCAGCCGCGTAAAGTCCTTCATAGAGCGGATGAAGTCCCGCGCAGAGCTAGAGCAGCCACGTAAAGTCCTTCATAGAGCGGATGAAGTCCCGCGCAGAGCTAGAGTAGCCGCGTAAAGTCCTTCATAGAGTGGATGAAGTCCCGCGCAGAGCTAGAGTAGCCGCGTAAAGTCCTTCATAGAGTGGATGAGGTCCCGTGCAGAGCTAGAGCAGCGGCGTAAAGTCCTTCATAGAGTGGATGAAGTCCCGCGCAGAGCTAGAGCAGCCGCGTAAAGTCCTTCATAGAGTGGATGAGGTCCCGCGCAGAGCTAGAGCAGCCACGTAAAGTCCTTCATAGAGTGGATGAAGTCCCGTACGCAGCTTAAGCCCGCACGTAAAGTCCTTCATACAATTGGACGAAGGACTAATTAAGCACCCAACTTATTAGAAACGATTTTTTTATTCAAAATATGCCCACTGGTGAACGCCTACTAGTTTATAATTTTTCTTTAAAATTTGCCGAATCCACTTCTTTGTAGGAACTACCTGACACCAATCATAAACAAGATTGGTCGTTATTTTTTCCTCGGGGAACAGTATCTGATACTCTTTAACAGATCTTAATACAGCGTTTGTCACCGATTCTTTATGCTCGCACTCTTTACATTTGCATTTTTTACCTTCAACCACAACAGAAAATGAATCACATTTCTCACAAGTAATCCCTTTTTGAAGCTGCTCGTAATGGTAACTTGGAATCTTAGTAAATGGGGATTTGGTGATATGCAAAGACATTAATAAATCTGCTATTTTTTTCTGTTTTTCATTTATTTTTACAGGGTTTGTGTCCAATGTTTTCATGTGGTTCTTGATTTGAGTTGGAAAGATTACCGGTAAATTTAGGGGTGCTTGATAGAGAGTGAATGATGGATTGATAAAAATAACTGAAGCTTCAATAGGGAGGTGACATCCATGGCTGCGAAGTAACTGATTTAATAGAGTTTCGCTTCTACTTAATTGAAGTAGGGGGTTGCTCACTTCTTGTTTAGGTTTCTTGAATAATTTATTCGACTCATAATAGTAGTCGCCTTCATAATTTTTAACCTCATAAAAGTGAATTTTTCCATTGATCAGGTTAAGGTTGTCTATTTGGAAGATTGTGTTATTCACTTCCAATAACAAATCATTTAATAGTAGGCATTCGCTGTGAAGTTGTTCCGTCAAGATATCGAAGAGTAATTCTCCATCGTATCCTTTTTTTAGATTTGAAAAGTACTGCATATCCTTGCTAGATAATTCACTTCGCTTGTCTAATAACTCTAGTAGAATTAGTTCATCTGGTTTTGTTCGGTGTTTTAAAATCATAGCATACATCCTTTCTAGTAATTATCTTTATTATATTTGAAAATTTAGTAGATTTAAAGCCAGACTTAAGGGCTGATGGTCTCAAAATGAAAAAATGCCCGCCCCACAACAACTGGGGCAAGCATCACTCAACACTTCAAACATCTACTTCGGTACCACTAACACTAACGAAGTACCTTTATCAACCTCAGATTTCAAGGTAATGCTACCACTGACCCCTCGAGCACGTTCTTCCATGCTGAAGAGGCCCACACCGTTTCCTTTTTCATCAACTGTAAAGCCCTGGCCTTTGTCGATTACTTCTACGGTAACGTCCGATTCGCCTTCTTGAATCTTAACAACGGCTTCTGCTACATTGGCATATTTGGCGATATTGGTTAGCGCCTCTTGAACAACGCGATAAATGGTTGTTTCCTTATGAATATCAAGGCGTGTCTTTAATGTACATTCGAACTCCACGTCAATTCCGTAATGTTGGGAGTAGTGTTCAATATATTTTCGAAGTGCTGGAACGACACCGAGATCATCCAACACTGAAGGGCGAAGCTCCCAGGCAAGACTGCGGATGTCCTCCATCATAAAGGAAACATCCTGACGCAAACGGCCGAGGCGTTCATCTGGCTTTTCACTAAGCAATTGATCGAGTTGAATCAATAATGAAAACATACTCTGACCAATGCCATCATGAAGTTCGCGTGAAAAACGTTTGCGTTCTTCTTCTTGGATGCTAATGACTCGGGTCATCATGCTTTTTAGCTCTTCCTGTGTTTCTTTTAGTGCGGTAACCTCATGTCGTACGGCCAAATACTGATTGGGGCGTCCGTTTTCGGATAAAATGGGAACAATCGTTGTATCGACCCAATAAAATGATCCGTCCTTTGCTTTGTTCTTAATTTCACCTTTCCAGACATGGCCAGACCCAATCGTACGCCACATTTCTTTCCAGAATTCCTTGTCATGATGGCCGGAATTAATGATTCGGTGGTCCTGGCCCATTAACTCATCCCTCGAAAACTTTGAGATTTCGCAGAATTTATTATTGATATATTGAATTTTTCCTTGGCGATCTGTGATTGCAACAATCGAGGATTCATCTAATGCAAAGGTTAAATCGGCAAGATGACGTAATGACTTCTCAACATCTTCGCGAAAAGCAGGGTCTTCAATATGTTTTTCTAGATCGGCCAAAAGCTTCAAAGCATTTGGGCCGCCAATTTCAGATTGGTGTTTGAGTCGGTCAATTTTATTCAAAATGCAATAATCCTTTCTTCATTGCGTATTTCACAAGCTCTGGTCGAGATTTCAACCCGAGCTTCTCCATTAAATTGCTTTTATGTGATTCAACGGTTTTAACACTAATCACTAAACGCTCGGCAATTTCTTTATTTGAATAACCCTTTGCAATCCATTCGAGCACTTCTTTTTCCCGTTCTGAAAGCAATGCGAAGGTGTCAGCATTATCTCCCTTTTTGACGCGGTCCAAATATCCACTCATCAAAACCTTTGTTGCAGAGGGTGTTAAATAGGCATTCCCTGTGGAAACAGATTCAATTGCTCCCAACAGATCCTCGTGTGGAGCATTTTTTAAAATATAGCCTGATGCTCCAGATTGAATTGCCCTAAATAAGTATTCCTCATCATCGTGCATTGTTAAAATGAGGATGGCGATGTTTGGCATGAGTTCATGAAGCTCCTGTGTTGCTGTTAATCCATCTTTTCCATGAGGCATGCTTAAATCCATTAACACGACATCAGGGTTTAATTCTTTTGCTTTTTGAATTGCTTCGTCTCCTTCAGATGCTTCCCCAATTACTTCTATATTATTTTTCCCGTTTAATAGCATCATCAGTCCCGAACGGACAACGGCATGGTCGTCCACTATTAGTAATTTAACCATGATATTCCTCCCCCTAAAACGAATCCGACGTTTTCCATTCACAATAGTTCCATTATAGCACGTTCTGGCGGTTATTTTGAAAAATCAATCGTTCAAGGAATTGTTACAAATAAGGGGTTTTTCGTCCAAAGATAGGGGGGTTCCCTGATATGTTTTAAATCACACTTCTTCTACAATAGGTTTATGTTAATTGATTGAGGAGGAGTTCGTATGCAGGCAAAAGCTGCAGCAATCCAAAAAAAGCAAACACCAGCTTATAATAACGCGTTTGCATCAAAGTTTGCCAAGTCCATGTTTTTATCTGTGCTAGGGCTGGCGGTTTTATCATTTATTGGAACGAGAATGTTTACACATGTTGACTTAAATCTTTACGGCTATATGGTAGGAACCATTGTATTCATTGGGGGCTTCTTTTACCGCTTCATTGCTTGGGGAGAAAGACCGCCAACGAAAATCATTATTAAAAAAGGTATCAAACTTTTATTTCGAAAATCGACTCCAAAAACATCTGTGGAGCATTTAGCTACTTACAATTTCATTTGGAATAGGGGAATTTACCGATGGACCCAACATATTTTAATCGGTGGGGGTTGCATCCTTTCTTGTTTTGTTACATTTCCACTTGTCTTCGGTTGGATGTATTTTACGATGGACGAGAATGGCTTTTACAACATCATTGCGATGGGGATACAGGTCTTGACGGTACCAGCAGATGGTATCATCGCAAATCTATCTTATAATGCCTTAAATATCACCGCAGTAATGGTAATTGCAGGAGTTTGTATGGCATTGTACCGACGTATGAAAAATCTACAAGCAAGAGCTGAACAAAAATTCATGTATGACTTGCTACCACTTTATATGCTGTTATTAGTCAGCGTTACCGGTTTACTTTTAACCTTTATGAATATTTTCTTACATGGTGCAGGTCAGCCAGTGATGTCACTCATCCACCAATGGTCAGTGATTATCACATTGATTTACCTGCCATTCGGAAAACTTGCACATATTCCATTCCGACCTATGAGTGTGTTTGCAAGAAACTATCGTGAGCATTATGCAGAAAAAGAAACGAAGAAATGTAAGGTTTGTGGTGAAGGTTTTGTATCAACTGAACAGTCACAAGATGTCATCAATGTACTTGATGTGAACGATATTCATTTTAAAACTAGAGAAGGCCATCATTTAGCAGAAATGTGTCTTCCATGTCGCAGAAAATACCGGATTGCACAATTTTCCGGCTTCCCAACCCACGAGGTTAAAGTCAAGGAGGCAAATCAGAATGCAAAGGGATAAGTTTTTTAAAGAAGTTAAAAATGTCAATCATCCGAACGAAAAATTAATAAAAACACATTGTAGCTATTGCGGAATGCAATGTGGAATGAATTTACGAGTCAATATAACCACCAACAAAATTGTAGGGGTTGAACCGCGCTATGATTGGCCAGTAACCGTTGGAAAAATGTGTCCGAAAGGGGTAACGGCATACCAGCAAACGAACCACAAAGACCGAATCTTAAAACCGCTTATCCGTGATGATGCTTCCTTAAAAGGAACAAAAGAAGGATTTCGGGAAGCAAGCTGGGATGAAGCCTATGATCTAATCGTAAAGAACTTCAAGAAGTTGCAAGCAGAACACGGCAAGGATTCATTATCCGTCTTCAGCGGAGTATCGATGACAAATGAAAAATGTTATTTAACAGGAAAGTTTGCTCGGGTTGCACTAGGGACTCGCTACATTGATTACAATGGACGTTTCTGTATGTCTAGTGCTGCCGGTGGATTCCTTCGCTCCTTTGGGGTTGACCGTGGATCGACATTACCATGGACGGATATCCATGAAACGGATTGTTTGTTTATAGCAGGAAGCAACACAGCAGAGTGTCATCCAACTTCCATGTTCCGTGTTTGGAATGTACAGGAACGAGGCGGCTACATCATTGTCGTGGATCCGCGCGAAACTCCGATAGCAAGAAGAGCAGATGTACACCTTGATCTAAAACCAGGTACGGATTTAGCTCTAGCAAACGGGATTTTACATTTACTAATTGAAAATGGCTACACAGATGAAGAATTTATTGCCAATCATACGAATGGCTTTGAAGAGACGAAGGAACTTGTGAAGGAATTCACACCAGAATACACAAGCGAGTTAACTGGAATCGCACCTGAAAAGATTATCCGCGCTGCTGAAATTTATGGTAAAGCACCGAATGCGGTTGTGATGTTTGCACGCGGTATTGAGCAACAACATAAAGGCGTTGATAATGTATCTGGATATACAAATATGGCTCTAATTACAGGAAAAATTGGCCGTCCAAAATCAGGCGTTGCCACTTTTACAGGTCAAGGAAATGGGCAAGGTGGAAGGGAACATGGTCAAAAATCAGACCTGCTACCAGGCTATCGCAAACTGACGAATCCAGAGCATGTTAAGGAAGTTTGCAGTGTTTGGGGGATTACTCCAGAAGAAATGCCAAAACCAGGTGTTTCTGCATATGAAATGTTTGAATTAATGGATCAAAAGACAATTCGTGGACTCTATCTCCTTTGCTCAAATCCAGCAGTATCAGCACCAAACTTAAACTTCGTCAGAAAGGCACTTAAATCACTAGACTTCATGGTATGTGCAGACTTTTACCTATCAGAGTCAGCAGAGTTTGCAGATGTCGTTCTTCCGTCTGTGACATGGTCTGAAGATGAAGGAACGGTTACAAATATAGAGGGTCGTATTATTAAGATCAATAAAGCACAAGAACCGATTGGTGAATCCAAGCCTGACTGGCAAATGCAGGTCGAACTTGCAGAGCGACTAGGTAGAGGGGAATATTTTTCACACTTAAAAACGGCTAGAGATGTAGCCGATGAATTCCGACTCGCGAGTAAAGGTGGGTATGCCGATTATTACGGTGCGACATGGGATAAAATCGAAAAGCAAGATGGCGTATTTTGGCCGTGCCGTGATGAGGAAGACAAGGGAACACCACATATGTTCCTTGATAAGAAATTCTATCACCCAGACGGAAAAGCGAAAATTTGTGCATTGCCATATCGTCCACCAGCAGAAGAACCGGATGAAAACTATCCACTTCGCTTAACAACAGGACGTGTCGTATACCACTACTTATCTGGAAACCAAACAAGACGAATTTCATTTCTGCATGATATGTGTCCAGAGCCATATGTAGAAGTTCATCCAGAATTGGCGGCAAAATATGATATTCAACATGAAGAACGTGTTCGCCTTTTTACAAGAAGGGGCGAAAGTATTTATAAAGTGAAAATCACGGAAGCGATCCGAAAAGATACAGTATTTGTTCCTTATCATTTTGGTCATGAGGAATCTATTAATCTATTGACAATAGCAGCGCTTGATCCGATGTCAAGAATGCCAGAGTTCAAGGCATGTGCTGCCCAGATTGAAAAATTAGTTGCAAAGAAGGTGCAGTAAATGCAAAAACGGCTTTACTTAGAACTTGAAAACTGTATCGGTTGCCGCTCTTGTCTTGCGGCGTGTACACAATGCGGTGGGCATGAACAACGAAACCGAAACTACGTATATGATGTGAATCCGCTCGTGAACAGACAGACCATGCCACTTATGTGCCTTCACTGTGTAAACCCAGCTTGTGCAAGAAGCTGTCCTGCACAGGCGATTCAAATTCATGAGTCAGGTGCTGTGTTATCTGCACTCGTGGAAAAATGCATTGGCTGTCAAAACTGCACGATTGCGTGCCCATATGGAATTCCGAAATTCGATGAAGAGCAAAACTTAATGTACAAATGTGACCTTTGTATCGATCGATCAAAGGATGGCATCCCACCAATGTGTGCGAGTGTTTGTCCGTCTAACACCATCCAGTGGTTAACTGATGAAGAGATCGAAAATAAGAAAAAGCACCATAATCTTGATAATGGAAAATGGGTTACAAGCATGCCTCTTGAAGGTGAAACGAACGTAAAGATAAGTTTACCTGGTATTTTACAAGGTATTGAGAAGTTATTTTAGAAATATGTTCAAAAAGGAAGCATCCGCTAAGGAGTGATGGGAATGCCGTCTGATAAAAATAATAAAATTCCTTTTAATGAGGATAATTACACGCATAATATTAACCGCAATAATGAAAGAAGCCTTGATCGCCGTGGCTTCATGAAGACTTTAGTAGGAGCAGCTGGAGTGTTTGCAATTTCATCCCTGCCATGGGGGGCTGTTGCTGCTAAGGAATTAATGGGACTTGGAGAAAAAGAATATTCCCATAAAAAAATTACCGATGTGAGTAAATTGGCTGTGGGTGATTCTATTGATTTTACTTTTCCAGGTGACCATGATGATGCCATTTTAATTAGGCTATCAGAAAACAAATATGTGGCGTATCAAAATGCATGTACTCATCTCCGTTGCCCTGTTTTTTGGGTGAAGGAGGAGGGACAAATGGTTTGTCCTTGCCACCATGGATTCTTTGATGTAGAAACGGGTGCACCAACTGCAGGTCCACCACGCCGTCCATTGCCAGAAATTCAAGTAAAGGTAGAAAATGGTGCAGTTTATGCGGTGAGGGTGAAACGATATGAAGCGTAGTTACCAAGGTGTACTCCTCCTTTCCGTCATCTTGTTATTGAATATTGTTTTTACACAAAAAATGGTGCATCAATTTTTTTATGAAAACTATGTAAATACGCTGATCTATTGTGGCTTAAACATTGTGTTATTTCCAGTCGCATGGGTTATATACAAAAAGTTAAAAAAGGCGTGACGTACATGAACAGTGAAACGTATCTTGATTTTTGTTTTATTAGAGAGGCAACCGGCAATTTTACAGAAGAAATTAATGAGCTCTTAACAAAGCTATTTAAGGGCATACGACTAAATTGGTACTTAGAGGAAAAGACGGAGGAAGGCATTGAAATTGTGATTGCCGAGGTTAAGGGAATGAGTAGATGGCAATCCGAGGATGAAACCATCGACTACATCGAAACACATGCGGACGATGCCTTTTGGTCCTACCTTCAAGGGTATAAAATGTTCATCTATCCTGCTAAGAGAGGGTGTGGCAGCTGTGGAGTTAACTGAAATTAGTAGCTTAGAATCTTTTATTTTGGGAAATGTGGAAGTTTCTATTTTGGATGAAGATGGGGATGATAAAGCCCCATTCGTAAAAAAAGAAATTATGAAAACAGAGCTTTGTCCGGATCGGACCCACCTTCGCATTTATTTTGACCGGTTGCAGTTCTTTGCTGTTCCTTTAACTGCAGAGGTAGCAATAAGTGATGAGATTTGGTCGGCTTTTGATGAGCAGGCTGGATTAACCTATGTCGTAAAAAAGGTGCGTGGTCATAATGGTTAGGAAAATTCAACTTCCCCTTCAAACATTAAACCTTGTTGTTGGTTTTATGGTCTGGGTGCTTATATCATCCCTCTTGCCATTTATGAAAGAGGATATCCATATTCCAGCAAATCAATTAGCATTGGTAACCGCAATACCCGTTGTACTTGGTTCCATTTTGCGAATTCCACTTGGATATTACGCTAATCAAATTGGTGCCCGAATCATCTTTTTACTAAGTTTTATTTTATTGTTATTCCCAGTTTACTATATTAGTATAGCTAACACAGTAACTGACCTATTGATTGGCGGGCTGTTTCTGGGAATTGGTGGAGCGGTTTTCTCAGTAGGGGTTACTTCATTGCCTAAATACTACCCAAAAGAGAAACACGGATTTGTGAACGGAATCTATGGTGCGGGGAATCTTGGAACTGCAATTTCAACCTTTGCAGCACCAGTGATTGCTACAAAAATCGGTTGGTCTTTAACCGTTCAATTATATTTAATCATTCTTGCCATTTTTATCGTAGCAAACTTTTTATTGGGAGATAAAAAGGAAGTAAAGGTCCAAACTCCATTAATGGAGCAAATTAGAGGAGTCTATAAGAACGAAAAACTATGGCTTCTAAGCTTATTCTATTTTATTACCTTTGGTTCTTTCGTTGCGTTTACAGTCTATTTACCAAACTTCTTAGTGGAGAATTTCGGTTTAGATAAGATTGATGCAGGAATCAGAACGGCAGGATTTATTGTTCTAGCAACCTTGATGCGACCAGTAGGTGGGTGGCTTGCGGACCGTTTCCATTCTCTAAAACTATTAATGTTTGTATTTGGATGCTATACGGTATCTGCCATGATCCTATCATTTGCTCCATCAATTGGTTGGTATACAATCGGATGCTTAACAATTGCTTTCTGCGCAGGAATGGGAAATGGGGTTATTTTTAAATTAGTACCAATGTATTTCCAAAAGCAAGCGGGAATTGTGAATGGTATTGTATCAGCAATCGGCGGATTAGGAGGATTTTTCCCACCTATTCTCCTTGGAATCCTCTACCATGTCAACGGACATTACGCAATCGGATTTATGGCCTTATCAGAGGTGGCATTAGCAAGCTTAATTCTTGTGGTGTGGATGTACTACAATGGAAGAATGGAACTTTCGAAACAGGTCATTGATCATACTGCTGAAGGAATCATGGTTACAGATTTACATGGGAAAATCATTTCTGTGAATCCAGCATTTACGACTATTACAGGTTTTACAGAGGAAGAAATTATTGGGAAGACACCGAATGTTCTTAAATCTGGTAAGCAGCCAAAAGAATTTTATGAGGACCTCTGGAAAAAAATCGAAACAGAAGGCTTCTGGCAAGGACAGATCTGGAACAAACGTAAGGACGGATCGAACTACTTACAATGGCTAACAATCAGTGCGATTAAAAATGATTCTGGAGATATCGTACAATACGCCGGTATGCTAAGTGACATGACCGGAAAACAAGTTAAACAAAGTTAAAAAATCGGGCCCAAAATGTGCCCGATTTTTATGCCCACAGGAAGTGAGTTTCTAGTTTTTGATCTTATTGCTAGGAAAATTGAGGCATACGCACGAGGCTATACAAAATTTTGGTGGTTTACAGTCAAATTCACCCTCACTAATTGAGGTAAGAATTTTTATAGAGGAAATAAAAAATGAATCCTATCAATGGGATTCATTTTTTTATTTCTGCAAATTCACTTGTTGTCTTTTTTAATAACTCTATTTGTTCGGTTGTGTATTTTACTTCAGAGCGTGAGCCGATTAGAAGAACCCCAGCGACCTTACCATTCACATGAACTGGGACTGCAACAGCTGAAACGAGGTTTTCTGCTAGCATGATTGGATATTGGAGTCGTGTTTTCTGTCGGTTCGGTGTATCAATGTCTAGGACCATTGTTATACCAAAACGGACAACAGATCCGGATAATCCTTTGCCTGGGCGAATGACCATATTCTTGAAACGGTTATTGGTAAAACCGTAAGCATATTCCCAGCGGATTGTATGATTTTCTTGATCGACATTCGCATATGCAGAGAAATCACTTGAGGTATTTGTACACAAATCATGAAGTTTTTGTTCAAATTCCACTTGCATTGCTTCCATGAGTAATCTCTCCTCGATCCTGTTCGTGATTTCTTCTTTATATAAACGTAATTAGAATTTTACATCTTCCTATCTATTGTAAATCTTTTTTTCAAGATTGTATGTCAGGGAATTCCCTTAACTTTATGGTTATTAAGGATGAATTTTATATCCGTCATAGGGGAAGTTCCTAGAGAATGTGCTTGTCTAGGGGAAAGTCACGGGAAATTAAATAGGGGAATTCAGAGCAAAAGTTAAGGGGTTCCCCTGATACCGGTTTTTCACTATTGGCCGTATGATTATAGTATAAAGTCATGGCGGAGGGGGAACCAAAAATGGCAATGAGTCTACAGGAACTAAGTAGCGAGATTCCTCATATAGAGTCAATTAATGAAAGCATTGATCAATTTTTATCTGAAGAAAATTTAAATAAATTACAAAGTATTATGCGCACAAGAAAAGTAGGAGCGGGAACTCACCTCTTTTGGGATGGTGAGGAAGCGAAAGAAATGTATTATATTAAGTCTGGTAGAGTGAAACTCCGTGTATCCTCAGAAGGAGGAAAAGACTTCTTACTATCAATCAAAGAAAAAGGAAGCCTAATTGGAGAATTTGGGGGCTTCGCTGAAAGCCTATACTATAATTATCGTGCAGATGTTGAAGAAACTGCTGAGATCGGCATCATCCACATTAATGATTTGAAAAAATTATTATATCAATTTGGGAATTTTGCAGTTGAATTTATGAGTTGGATTGGCTGGACACAGCGAATCATGCAAAATAAATTATATGATTTCCTGTTTTTTGACAAACAAGGGGCACTGGCATCTACATTAATTAAACTAACCACAACACATGGTGTTAAGTGTAAGGACGGGATCCTACTTGCAATCGAACTAACGAACAAAGATTTAGGTGATTTCATCGGCACAACTCGTGAAAGTGTTAACCGTATTTTAAACAGTTGGAAAAGAGAAGGAATTGTTGAAATGTACGACCATAAAGTGGTCATCAATCGAATCAATTGTTTATATGATATTTGCGATTATTCGGGTGGAGTACATTAAATAGAAATAAGTGATTATTATTAGGCAAGGGACAGCGATATGAGCTGTCCCTTTTTCATTGAAAATTTTGTAAGAACTCTAAGTTGTTTTGTCAGATTATTACATTGACAAAATTTGTTTGAAAGAATAACCTACCATTATCTTTATATTCATAGAATACTATATATAGAAAATATAAAGTGTAGTGTGATAATTAATTCTGATGTCTGTAACTTCTATTTGGGATGGACTGAATGTAAATGCGAAAGGTGGGTGTCTGTATGTTTATAGCAATGATGTTCTGGGTTGGGGTTATGGTATTTAGCGTAGTGTTAAATACATTTCTTTGCTATAAGGTAGAAAAGTCCGGTGTAAAGCGTTGGGGAGCTACTGGAAGAATATTCAAATATAAATAGAAAAGTGAGGGGATTCGATGGTTTGGTACGTAGCTGTATTTGCTTTTTATATTGTTTTTCTTATCTGGGCAAACCTCAAAAGCCTTAAGGCTGCAGAATCTATCGATGATTTTGCAATCGGTGGGCATAGACTGGGTTTGCTGATGAGTATCGGTACTACAACCGCTACATGGGTAAGTGTGGCATCGGTTATTGGAATACCGGGTTATCTATATAGTACTGGAGTTGCTACAATTATCGGGTGGGTAGCCGGTTGGGCGTTTGGTGGAGCATTACTACCACTTGTCGCCTACAAAGTCAGAAGGCCAAAAGTACCTGCAAGGACATTCCCGGAATTTGTTCGATTTCGATTTGAACCTTTTAAGAAAAAGAGTTCCCTCCAAGCTTTGGTTGGGATACTAATGTTTATTGGTTACTTGCTCTTAGTAAATATTCAGGTAACGGGCTTCGGTATTGTGTTCTCCACGATAACAGGCATTAAATATGAATTTGCTATTTTTGGTTTCTTACTATTTATACTATTAACAAGCCTGGGTGGATTCTGGTCAGTTGCTGCAACTGACACATTAAATACATTACTGATAACAATTGGTGTTATTTTAGCAGCTGGTGTTGTCTTGGTATTAACTGGTGGAATGACCAATATCCTTGATACACTTGCTACCACTACAGCACCAACAATTGTAGGGGGACCTGAACTTGAAAAGGGAATCCTTCTTTCACCAGTTGGATCTTTCGGTCTTGGAGCATTATTTTCTATCTTTATTTCAAATTCACTTGGAACACCTTCTTCACCGCACTGGGTAGCAAGAATGGTAGCACCAAAAAATATTAAAATTGCAATCTTACAAATCATGGGTACTATATTTTTATTAATTTTTATCATGGGCCCACTTATCATCGTTGGCCTAGGTGCAAAAGTATTAATACCTAGCTTACCTGTTGGGAAAACAACAGACTATATTGTTCCATTGCTGATCCAAGAGTATATGCATCCATTTATTGGGGCAGTCATACTTATTGCCATTTGTGCGGCAGCAATATCTACTGCTAACTCGATGCTTTTACACTGTGCAACGTCACTTTATTATGATGTGTATTTAAACATCTCTTCGAAAAAGGTTTCAGACAAAGGATTTAGAAATTGGTTGCGTCTAAGTATTTTTGGAATTGCAATCGTTGCTGTTTTACTTGCGATTAAACCACCTTGGTTTATTGCGATGGGCTTCACGTATGTATACGGTGGTTTTGGTGCAGCCTTCTTCTTAGTTGTATTTTTTGGATTATACTGGAAGCGAATGAACAAGGCAGGAGCCTATACAGGAATATTAGTGGGTTCAGTGGTGTATATAATCGCAAAAGCGATGGAAGCTACCAATCCATTCGTTGTAGCCGTAACAGCTTCATTAATTGGAGTACTAATCGCTGTATTTACAACGAAAAAACCACCAATCGAAGCATACGAACCATACTTCAACGCAGAAGTCAGCAAATCCACCGAAGAACTATATGCGAAAATCAGAGATTAAATGGGACATAGGGACAGGTCCCGCGTCCCACCAAATTTTTCCTGGGACAGTGTACCTGTCCCTCTGACCCAAATTGAAAAAGGTGACCTATTTTGTAGGTCACCTTTTTTGTGCTTTGTATAAAGAACATCACGGCGGCTGGCTCAAAGAACAATTTAGCGATCGATTAAGT
>Ga0180217_1002212_pt1 | contig 18713 bp, 19 predicted proteins | sample eDN3rd37CBELigOP_FD_128521 | JGI IMG/M metagenome (GOLD analysis project Ga0180217, IMG submission 128521) | Enriched Organic Plus compost microbial communities from Emeryville, California, USA - eDNA 3rd pass 37_C BE-Lig OP (version 2) (version 2) ... | reverse complement strand
GTCGCCGAAGAGTTCCAGATTTCCCGCGCGGACCAAGATGCCTTTGCTCTGCGGTCCCAGAAGCGAGCGGGCCAAGCGCAGCAGTCCGGCTTTTTTGCCGAGGAGATTGTTACGGTCGAGGCGCCGGGCGGACGGGCCGGTCCCGTCACCGTGGACAAGGACGAGCATCCGCGCCCCGAGACCACCGCCGAGCAACTCGCCAAGCTCAAGACCATCGTGCGCCAGGACGGCACGCTGACCGCCGGCAATGCATCCGGCGTCAATGACGGCGCCGCCGCCATGATCCTGGCGTCCGAGGATGCCGTGAAGCAACACGGGCTCACGCCCCGCGCGCGCGTGCTCGGCATGGCCTCGGCGGCCGTTCCGCCGCGGATCATGGGCATCGGTCCGGTTCCCGCCACCCTCAAGCTGATGGAGCGGCTGAGCCTGACGATCGGCGATTTCGACGTGGTGGAGCTGAACGAGGCCTTTGCCTCCCAGGCCCTCGCCTGCATGCGTCAGCTCGGCCTCCCGGACGACGCCGAGCACGTCAATCCGCACGGCGGCGCCATCGCGCTTGGCCATCCGCTCGGCATGTCGGGCGCCCGCCTCGCCATGACCGCCGTTCATGCGCTGGAAGCCCGAGGCGGCAAGCGCGCCCTCGCCTCGATGTGCGTCGGGGTCGGCCAGGGCGTGTCCCTGGCCGTCGAGCGGATATGAGAAACGACCAGAAGGAGACTTGAACCGTGCCCATGAGCCCCGGCTACATCCCGTTCCATCCGAACCCGTCGAAGCCGAAATACACCCCGCCGCCGGGATCGGTGGACGCCCACAATCACGTCTTCGGGCCCGAGGCCAAGTTCCCCTTCTCTCCCGACCGCAAGTACACGCCGTGCGACGCGCCGAAGGAGAAGCTGTTCGCCCTGCACGATTTTCTGGGCTTCGACAGAGCTGTCATTGTGCAAGCGACCTGCCACGGCACCGACAACAGGGCGCTGATCGACGCGGTGGAGACCTCCAACGGACGCGCCAAGGGCGTCGCCTTCCTGGACGAGAGCTTCACCGACGAGAAGCTCAAGGAGATGGACCGCATCGGCATCAAGGGCGTGCGCTTCAACTTCATCAAGCGGCTGGTGGATTCCACGCCCAAGGACGTGATGCAGCGCATCGCCGCCCGGATCGCGCCGCTCGGCTGGCACATCGTGATCTATTTCGAGCACGCCGACCTGGACGAGATGGAGCCGTTCCTGAAATCCCTGCCGACCCCGCTGGTGTTCGACCACATGGCCTGCCCGGACGTGAAGCAGGGTGTGGATGGAAAGGCGTTCCAGAACTGGCTAAAGGCCCTGGACGCCAACAAGAGCTGGATCACCAAGGTCACCTGCCCGGAGCGCTTTACCATCGCCGGACCGCCCTATGACGACGTGGTGCCGTTCGCCCGCGCCATCGTCGAGCGCTTCCCCGACCGGGTGATCTGGGGGACCGACTGGCCGCACCCCAACATGCCCAAGGAAGCGCCAGACGACGGGATCATTGTTGGCATGATTCCAAAGATCGCGCCCTCGGCCGCCGAGCAGAAGGCCCTGCTCGTAGACAACCCGATGCGCCTGTACTGGAGTTGATCTGACGCAACCCGAAGCGTTGCCAATCCGGGCAACGCTGGCCTATATCTCGATCAATCAGCCGTTTGATGGCTCAATCACGTTCCGACACGCGGGAACGTCTTTCAGACAAGACGATTTCCAAACTGGAAGCCACCGCGGCAGGAAGAGGAAACCCACATGGCAACCGCGAAGGCAAGACCCGCCGAAAAGGAATACAACGACATTCCCGGCACGTTCGTGTTCGACGCGGATCGCTCGCGCCAGGGCTATCATCTCAACATGTTCTGCATGTCGCTGATGAAGGCCGAGAATCGTGAGGCGTTCAAGGCAGACGAGGAGAAATACCTCGACCGCTTTCCCCTGACGAAGGAGCAGCGCGAAGCGATCCTCAAGCGCCAGTACAATCGGATGCTGGAACTGGGCGGCAACATCTATTTCACCGCCAAGCTCGGCGCCACCGATGGCCATTCGTTCCAGCACATGGCCGCGATGATGACGGGCTCCACCCAGGATGAATACGCGGCCATGATGCTTCGCGGCGGCCGCTCGGTCGAGGGCAACCGCTCCCGCAGTGGCGCCGACAAGGTCAAGGTCCGGCCCGGAGCCAGGAAGACGAAAGGCGCCAAGTCCAGGACCAAGAGCCGTCTCAGCAGCGGCACCAAGAGCCGCGCCAAGACCGCCAAGAAGGCGGCCGCCCGCTCGTCGGCCCGCGCCACCAAGGCGAAGGCGAAGGCAGGCACCAGGACAAGGGCGACGAAGGCGAGAGCCAAGACAGCCAGAAAGGGACAGCGCCGTGGCTAAGATCATCGCAGGAATTTCGTCGTCGCACGTGCCGGCGATCGGCGCGGCGATCGACAACAAGCGCACCGGCGAGCCGTATTGGCAGCGGGTGTTCTCGGGTTTCGAGCGCTCCAAGGAATGGATGGCCGAGGCCAAACCGGATGTCGTGTTCCTGATCTACAACGATCACGCCTCGGCCTTCTCGGTCGACATGATCCCGACCTTCGCGCTCGGCTGCGCCTCGGAGTTTCCGCCGGCCGACGAGGGCTGGGGCCCAAGGCCCGTGCCGGTGGTCGAGGGTCATCCTGAGCTGGCGTCGCACATCGCCCAATCCGTGATCCTGGACGAATTCGATCTGACCATCGTGAACAAGATGGAGGTCGACCACGGACTGACGGTGCCGATGAACCTGATGTTCGGCTCGCCCGAGAGGTGGCCGTGCAAGGTCATCCCGCTCGCCGTCAACGTGGTGCAGTTCCCCCCGCCCACGGCCAAGCGCTGCTTCGAGCTCGGCCGCGCGATCCGCAAGGCCATCGAATCCTACCCGGAGGACTTGCGGGTGGTGGTGTTCGGCACCGGCGGCATGTCGCACCAGATTTCCGGCCCGCGCGCCGGCCTCATCAACTCCAAGTTCGATAAGAAGTTCTTGGACGGTCTCGCCTCCGACAATCCCCGCAAGCTGACCAAGATCTCGCACATGGAGTTCATGCGCGAGGCCGGTGCAGAGGGCATCGAAATGGTGATGTGGCTCGTCATGCGCGGCGCGCTTGAAGACAAGGTGAAGGAGGTCTACCGCTTCTACACGGTGCCCGCCTCCAACACCGCCGTCGGACACATCATTCTGGAGCCAACCCGTGGAGGCTCCGGACGCGGCGCAAAGAAGACGAGCGCGCGCAAATCCACGGCTCGCCGGCCAGCCGCCAAGACGAAGAGCCGGACCAAGGCGAAAGCCAAAACGAAGACCAAGACCCGGCGGGCCGCCGCACGCCGCAAGGTCGAGCGCGTCACCAGCCGGTGACGCAACCGCCGTCCGGGCTCCGGCGAGCGTTCCGCGTTTCTCGCCCGGCCCGGACGACATCCATCACACCGATATCGGCCGGGCCGCTTGATCCGCGGCCCGGACCGTTTCGACAGACCAACCCGTCGGTTTTCACGAAGAGGGTCCCATGAAAATCTGTGTCGCCGGACAAGGCGCTTTCGGCCAGAAACATCTCGACGCGCTCAAGCGCATCCCCGACGTCGAGGTGACGTCGCTGGTCGGGGGCAACCAGGACGCCACCGCCGCCGTGGCCAAGAAGTACGGCATCCCCCATTACACCGGGGATCTCGCCGAGGGCATCAAGCGCGCCGACGCGGTGATCCTCACCACCCCGACCAAGATGCACTTCAGCCAGGGCGAGCAGGTTATGCGCGCCGGCAAGCATGTGCTGGTCGAGATCCCGGTCACCGACTCGGTCGAGGATGCCGAGAAGCTCGTGAAGATCGCCAAGGAAACGGGCGTCACCGCGATGGGCGGCCATGTGCGCCGCTTCAACCCGAGCCATCAATACGTGCACAAGAAGATCGAGAAGGGCGAGCTGAAGGTCCAGCAGATGGACGTGCAGACGTTCTTCTTCCGGCGCAAGAACATCAACGCGGCCGGCAATCCGCGAAGCTGGACGGATCACCTGCTCTGGCACCACGCCGCGCACACGATCGACCTGTTCCAGTACCAGGCCGGCGAGACCATCTCCGACTGCTACGCCGTGCAGGGCCCGATCCATCCCGAGCTCAACATCGCGATGGACATGGGCATCGTCGCCAGGACGCCGTCGGGAGCGGTCTTGACGCTGTCGCTGTCGTTCAACAACGACGGCCCGATCGGCTCGTTCTTCCGCTACATCTGCGACAACGGCACATTCAAGGCCTATTACGACGATCTGTCGGACGGCAAGGACAACGTGATCGATCTGTCCAAGGTTGACGTCTCCATGGACGGCATCGAACTGGAGGATCGGGAGTTCATCGCCGCGATCCGCGAGAAGCGCGAGCCCAACGGCAGCCTGGAACAGCTCCTGCCGTGCATGCGCGTGCTCGGAAAGCTGGAACAGATCATCGATCCGCAGCGCAAGGCTCACGCCTGAGCGGCGCTGCCGCACCCAAATCGAAAGGGCCGGGATCCTCCCGGCCCTTTTTTCTTTTCGCGTGTCGGCGCCCGGCTAGGCGTTGCAGCGCACCTACTCGCTGACACCGATCAAACCGGAGAGCCTCTCCGCATCGGTCCTGAGGGGCTCGGACTCGCCATCGTAGACGATCCGACCCTTGTCCAGCACCACGCAGCGCTCGGAAAACTCCAGAGCTATGCGGCTGTTCTGCTCGACCAGGATGATCGACAGGCCGTCCTCGTTCCGCAATCGCGCAAGGACCGCCGTCAAAGCCTCCACCACGACCGGCGCCAGGCCTTCGGTCGGCTCGTCCATCAGCAAAACGGACGGATTGGTCCGCAGCGCCCGCGCGATCGACAGCATCTGCTGTTCGCCGCCCGACAATTGATTGCCGCGATTGTCGAGCCGCTCCTTCAGATTGGGAAACAACTCGAACAGCCGGTCGTCGGTCCAACCGCCGGAACGCGCGCCCACATCGAGATTCTCACGCACCGAGAGCGACGGAAAAATCTCCCGCTCCTGAGGCACGAACCCGAGACCAGCGGCAGCGCGACGATAGATCGGAACCCTGTTGAGCGAGCGCCCATCCAGAAAGACTTCGCCCTTATGGAGGGTGGCAAGGCCCATGATGGTGGACAGCAAGGTGGTCTTGCCGACGCCGTTGCGCCCGATCACGCTGATGCTTTCGCCCTTGGCGATTGCCAGATTGATGTTTTCGAGCACCACGGTCTCACCGTAGCCGGACGACACATCTTTAAGTTCGAGGGCGCTGGTCATGGAGTGGCTGCGCTCTTTGCTTGGCCATGAATGGCTCGTCGCCCAACATTATACCGATGGCGCATCATGGCCCTAAGCACCATGCGTGTGCGCTTGGCCCAGATAGACCGCGCGCACGTCCGGATTGGCGCCGATTTCCCGGGGCGTTCCTTCAGCGAAGACAGCGCCGCGGACCAGCACCGTGATGCGCTGGGCGAAGCGGAACACCAGGTCCATGTCGTGGTCGATGATCAGCACGCCGATGGATTTCGGCAACGCGTCGATCGCATCGAGGATGATGTGGCTCTCGGCGCTCGGAACACCGGCGGCGGGCTCATCGAGCAGCAGGACCTGCGGCTTCTGGCCGAGCGCGATCGCGAGCTCGACCAGCCGTTGGCGGCCGTAGGGCAATCCAGCGATCGTGCGGTCGGCGACATCGGCCAGCTTGAGTCGGTCGAGAAGGCTCATCGCCTCGTCGATAACGTCGCTGCGCTTGCCGGCAGGCGTGACCAGATTGGAGGCCGCGCCGACGCGCTCGGCGATCGAGATATACACGTTCTCGAGAACCGTCAGGCCGCGAAAGAGACGGTTGATCTGGAAGGTCCGGGCGATCCCGCGCTTCACGCGCGCGGCCTCCTCCATCTTGGTGATGTCCTCGCCCTTGAGCAGAACCTCTCCGGAGGACGGCAGAAGCAAGCCTGTCAGCAGGTTGATAAAGGTGGTCTTGCCGGCGCCGTTCGGACCGATCAGCGCGTGGCGGGCGCCCTCCTCCAAACGGAAGGACACATCGTTCGTCGCGCGCAGCGCGCCGAAGCTCTTGCTGATGGAACGGGTTTCGAGCAGAGGCACTGTCATGACGGCGTCGGCGTCCGTTGTGTCGAGGGCCTGAACCGCTGCACCAACGCCTCGCCGATGCCTAGAATGCCGCCTCGCGCGAACAATGCAATTCCGACCAGCAGCAAGCCGAGGCCGAGTTGCCACGCCGTCGGATACGCCTTCGACAGATAATGGGCGAGCACCAGATAGGTGATCGCGCCGATCACCGCGCCATAGAGGCGCCCGTATCCGCCCAGCACCAGGATGATGAGAACGGTGGCGGCACGGTCGAGGCTGAGCGTGGACAGGTTGACGTAGGCGTTGGCCTGCGCCCACAGACCGCCCGCGATCCCGGCAAGGGCCGCGGACATCGTGTAGCAGAGCACGAGCCGCATACGCACCGGCGCGCCGACCGCATGCATGCGCAGCGTGTTCTCACGGATGCCGGTCAGGCTCTGTCCGAACGGCGAATAGACGACCATTCGCGCGAACAGGAAGCACAGGAACAGGATGGCCAGCGCATAAAGGTATTGCGTGGTCGGAAACAACGGATTGAATTCGAACAGGCCGAACAGGGGCGGGATCGTGATGCCGGTGAGGCCATCAAAGCCGCCGGTGAACTCCTGGGCGAGATTGGCGCTCTCCTCCAGCAACAGCATGAAGCAGAGCGTCAGCATGAGAAACGTCAGGCCGACGGTACGCAGGAGCACCAGTCCGGACACGAAGCCGAGCATGGCCGCGACCACAGCGGCCGCCAGCAGGCTCGATAGCGGCTCATTCCAGATGCCGTGATGCGCCAGCATTCCCACAGTATAGGCGCCGGCACCGAAGAAGGCCGCATGCCCCAGTGTGATGATGCCGGCATAGCCGAGCGCCATGTCCAGCGAGATCGCGAACAGCACCATGATCAGAATTTCGGTGCCGAATCCGAGATACGTCGGAAACATGAAAAAATAGGCCACGGCCAGCAGCCAGGGCAGAAGCTCCCACCAGCGCAGCTGATGACGGCTGACCAGCGCGTTGGTTGCGGGAGCCGGACTTGCGGAGGTCGAAAGCGAACTCATGCGGACTTCCCGAACAGGCCATTCGGCCGCCAGAGCAACAGTAGGATGGCCAGCGCGTAAACGAACACCGTACCGCCCTGCGGGACATGCTTCTTGAGCAGGAAATCGAGAACGCCGATAAGCAGCGCGGCATAGAATACGCCGGTGATCTTGCCGAGGCCGCCCACGGCGACGACGATGAGGAAGATGACCAGGTACTTCAAGGCGTAATTCGGATCGAGGCCGAGGAACTCCGCGCCGAGCCCGCCGCCCAGCGCCGCCATGCCACTGCCGAACCCGAAGGTTAGCGCGAACAGCCGGTCGATGTTGATGCCCAGTGCCTCCGCCATGCGGCGGTTGTCGACCGCAGCCCGGATTTGAGCGCCGAACCGGGTGCGCTCGAAACCGAGCCACAAGCCGAAGGCGATGGCGATCCCGACGACGATCAGGAACACGCTGTAGGTCCGATATTGCAGGAAGCCGAGGTCAAACTGGCCACGCAGCGCATCAGGCAGCGGGATCGGCTGCGATTCGGGACCAACGACGAGCGTCAGCGTGGCCATGAAAACGAAGATGATGCCGATCGTGAACAACACCTGATCGAGTTCACCGGCCCGATAGAGTCGCGAATAGAGCAGGCGCTCGAAAACCATGCTGATCATGGCTGTCAGCAAAAACGCGATGCCTAGCGCCGGAATGAACCCGACGCCCAGATTTCGCATCGACAGCACCACGATATATCCGCCGAGCATGGCGAAGGCGCCGTGGGCAAGGTTGGCGAACCCCATCAGGCCCATCGTGACCGACAGGCCGACCGATACGATGAAGAGAACCATCCCCGCCGCGACGCCGCCAAGCAAGGCATCGGGGTCGGTGACGAGCAATGCGAGGACGACAAGGGCCAGAAGCCCGAAAGCGCCCCATCGCGCATACCCCATCCTGGTCCTCCACGCCGTCACGGCCACACAAATCTTAAAGCGGCACAACCAAACTGCAAGCAAACTACAAACGACAGCCGATCGAGCCGTCCGCGGCCCGGCCTCGATCGATCAGGCAAAAAAACTGCTGCCCAGGGCGGGCAGCAGTCTGTTCATCCGCTGACATGATGCAACGGAACCGCTCAGCAGGGCTTGATCTTGAGCGCCTTGCAGGCGTCCTTGACGTTCTCGATCACGCCGATCTGCTTCTGCATCAGCCGGCCGTCGGGACCCTTCACAACCTCGCTCAGATACTCGTTCATGACGATATCCCGGGTCTCGGGATCGATCATGATCGGGCCGCGCGGGCTGTTGAACTTCCAGCCCTTGGCCGCCTCGATGGCCTTGTCGCCATCGATCTTGCCCTTGAGTTTCTGAACCACGTCCACGATCAGCGCCATGCCGTCGTATCCGCCGACAGCCATGAAGTCCGGCGTGCTGTTCTCGCCATATTCCTTCTTCCAGGCGGCGACGAAGCGCTTGTTCTCCGGATTGTCCAGATCGGCGTTGTAGTGGTGGATTGTGAGCATGCCGACCGCTGCATCGCCCATCCCCTGGAGCTTGGTGTCCTGGGTCAGGTCGCCCGGCCCGATCAGCCGGATACCGGCCTCCCGCATGCCGAGCGCGCCGTAAGTGCGGGCCACCGCGGCGGCGTGGTCGCCCGCCGGCACGAAGACGAAGAACACATCCGGCTTGCGGTCCTTGGCCCGCTGGAAGAACGGCGTGAAGTCCGGCACCGCACCGGCACCGCCCATCGGGATCTCGTCGAGCACCTTGCCGCCGTTGTCTAGGAACGCGCGCTTGAACGCATTCAGGCTGTCCTTGCCGGGCGGGAAGTCCGTATAGCCGATGACCGCGGTCTTGGCCTTGAGCTGCTTGGCCGCCGCCTCGCCCATCGCGTAGCCGGCGTGCCACATGCTGAACGACGTCCGCGCGTAATACTTCGACATATTGGTGATATGCGCGGTGCCGGCGTTCATAATGACGGCGAACTTCTTGCCGGCATTGAGCAGGGGCGCGGTGGCGATCGCGTTGGGCGACCAGATCCAGCCGGTCAGGATATCGACCCGATCCTGGGTCAGAAGCTCCTGCGCTGCCACACGAGCATCATTGCCGCCGGGATTTTTGGCATCCCGCTTGATAATCTGGATATTGTACGGCTTCACCTTGTCGGGGTTGAGCTTGAGGTAAAGCTCGGCGCCGCGGTTGATCTGTTGGGCCAGCTCCGCCCCGAGCCCCGTGTATTGCAGCACCATGCCGACCTTGACGTCCTGCGCCTGCGATACAGAAGCCGACAGCGTCACAGCCGCCGCAATTGCGATGATATGCTTGATCATCGTTAGTCCTCCCAAAAGCCCTCTGCGCGGCTTCCGCGCAACTGGCTGCCCGTGAAATTGTAGGGCCAAAGCCCAAATGAGCGCAAGCAGGGCGTGACGCGGTGGCGCATCGGACATGGGCTCCTGCCCGCCAGACGGCTCCGTAAAAAAATGTCCGGCCACGACCGGAAAACTCGATGCCGCCGTGAAATTGCGCGCCGCCCGGTTCTCGAACAACGGCAAGGCCTATACACTGGGCGGGAGCCGCCGCACCGTCATGTGACAAGACATCGCGGTCAAACACCGTAGGGAGAACGACCGATGACCAGGACCACGCCGCCGTTTCGCGCCGACCATGTCGGCAGCTTCCTGCGGACCCCGGCGATCAAGGAAGCCCGTGAGAAGCACGAAAAGGGTCAGCTCAGCGACAACGATCTGAAGGCGGTCGAGGACCGCGAGATCAAGGCGCTGATCAAGAAGCAGGAGGATGTCGGGCTGAAGCTCGCCACCGATGGCGAGTTCCGCCGTTCGTGGTGGCACTTCGATTTCTACGGCATGCTCGACGGCGTCGAAATCTACGATCTGGACCACGGCATCCAGTTCCAGGGCGTGCAAACCAAGCCGCGCAGCATCCGCGTCACCGACAAGATCGACTTCTCCAACCATCCGATGCTGGAGCACTTCAAGTTCCTCAAGGCCAACACCAAGGTCATGCCGAAAATGACCATCCCGGCTCCGACGGTGATGCACTTCCGGCTGGAGCCCGGCGCCGTCGAGGCCAAGCAATATGGCGGCGACCGGGACGCCATCTACGAGGATCTGGCGGCTGCCTACCGCAAGGCGGTCAAAGCTTTCTACGACGCCGGTTGCCGCTATCTCCAGTTCGACGATACCGCCTGGGCTTATCTGTGCTCCGACGTCGAGATGAAGAAAGCCAAAGAGCGCGGCATGAACGTCGACGGCCTGGCAGACGCCTATACCAACCTCCTCAACAAGTCGCTGGAGGGCAAGCCCGCGGACATGACGATCACGACGCACGTCTGCCGCGGCAACTTTCGCTCGACCTGGATCGCCTCTGGCGGCTACGAGCCGATCGCCGAGCCCATGCTCGCCAAGTGCAATTACGATGGCTATTTCCTCGAATACGATTCCGACCGCGCCGGCGGCTTCGAGCCGCTGCGTTTCCTCCCCAAGGGCAACAAGATCGTCGTGCTCGGCCTCATCACCTCCAAGTCGGGCGAGTTGGAGAACAAGGACGCCATCAAGCGCCGCATCGAGGAGGCGTCGAAATTCGCGCCGCTCGACCAGCTTGCGCTCAGCCCGCAATGCGGCTTCGCCTCCACGGAAGAGGGCAACACACTGACCGAGGACCAGCAATGGGCCAAGATGCGGGAGGTGATCGAGCTGGCCGACGAGGTCTGGGGCAAGTAATCCTCGTAACAATCCTCTCGGTCGTCGTCCCAGCAATCATCTTGCCCTATATCATCCGGGTACAGCGGTGGCCGGACCCGGCCACCGCTGCAATAACCACGAACGCAAACGAGTGAGCCTGAAATATGCAACGAACCACACCGCCGTTCCGCGCCGACCATGTCGGCAGTCTCCTGCGCACCGCGCCGCTGAAGGAAGCGCGCGCCAAGCGCGAGAAGAACGAGATCACGGCGGATGAACTCAAGGCTGTCGAGGACCGCGAGATCAAGGCGCTGATCAAGAAACAGGAGGAGGTCGGTCTCAAGTCGATCACCGACGGCGAGTTCCGCCGCGCGTTCTGGAATTACGATTTCCTGGGCGCGCTCGACGGCGTGGAAGCCTATCTCGGCGAGCGGAAGATCCAATTTCAGGGCAAAAATCCCCGCCCGATGATGCTGCGCGTGATCGGCAAGCTCGGCGCCTATCGCGAACACCCGATGATCGAACATTTCAAATTCGTCCAGGCGAACACCAGCCAGACGGCGAAAATGACGATCCCCTCGCCCTCGTCGCTGCACTTCCGTTACGGCCGCTCGGCGGTTCCGGAATCGATCTATCCCGATATGGACACGTTCTACGCCGACCTCGGCACGTCCTATCAGAAGGCCGTGCGCGCTTTCGCCGACGCCGGCTGCCGCTATCTCCAACTCGACGAGGTGAACTTCACCTATCTGTGCGATCCCAAGCTGCGCCAGCAGGTCACCGAGCGTGGCGACGACGTGGAGAAGCTGCCGCACATCTACGCCTCGGTCATCAATGCCGCGCTCTCGGACGCGCCCGCAGACATGGCGCTGTCAATGCACCTGTGTCGCGGCAATTTCCAATCCACCTTCGTGGCCTCGGGCGGATACGAACCGGTGGCCGAGGTGCTGTTCAACGAGATCAACATCGGCGCCTATTTCATGGAGTACGATTCCGATCGCGCCGGCGGCTTCGAGCCGCTGCGGTTCCTGCCCAAGGGCAAGATCGTCGTGCTCGGCCTCGTCACCTCGAAATCCGGTGAACTGGAATCGAGGGACCTGATCAAGCGCCGCATCGAGGAGGCTACGAAATACACCTCGCTGGACCAGCTCTGCCTGTCCCCGCAATGCGGTTTCGCCTCGACCGAGGAGGGCAACATCCTGACCGAGGAGCAACAATGGGACAAGCTGCGCATGATCGTCGAACTGTCCAAGGAGATCTGGGGCTGATGACGAAAGCCCTCGATCAGCGCGCCCGTCCGCCGTTCCGCGCCGATCAGGTCGGCAGCCTTCTGCGCTCCGCCGCGCTGAAGGAGGCACGGACACAATACGCGGCCGGCACCATCAGTGCCGGCCAGTTGAGGGCGATCGAGGATCGGGAGATCAAAGCCCTGATCGAAAAGCAGGAGGCCGTGGGCCTCCTGTCGATCACCGATGGCGAATACCGGCGCGCGTCCTGGCAGACAGACTTTCTCCAGGCGCTCGACGGCGTGGAATCCTACGAAGGCGAGCGTCAGTTCCGATTCCAGGGCACGCAGCCCCGGCCGATCCGCCTGCGGGTGAAGGAAAAGCTCGGCGGGTTTTCCGGCCACCCGATGATCGATCATTTCCGTTTCGTGAAGGAGAACACGAAGCGGACCGCCAAGATGACGATCCCCTCGCCCTCCGCGCTGCACTTCCGCTACGGCCGCGAGGGCGTGCCGGAAAACATCTATCCGGATATGGAGGACTTCTACGGCGATCTCGGCGAAACCTATCGCAAGATCGTGCGTGCCTTCGCCGACGCCGACTGTCGCTATCTGCAACTCGACGAGGTCAACCTCGCCTATCTCTGCGATCCCAAACTCCGCGAGGAGGTTCGGGCGCGCGGCGACGACCCGGACGGTCTGGCGAAGGGCTATGCGCAGATGATCAACGCGGCCATGTCGGACATCCCCGACGACATGACCATTTCCATGCATCTGTGCCGGGGCAACTTCAAGTCGAACTTCGTCGCCTCGGGTGGCTACGAGCCGATTGCCGAGATGCTGTTCAACGCCATCAACGTGCATGGCTATTTCATGGAATACGATTCCGACCGCGCCGGCGGGTTCGAGCCGCTGCGGTTCCTGCCCAAGGGCAAGACCGTCGTGCTCGGCCTCGTCACCTCCAAGACGGGCGTGTTGGAAAGCCGCGACACCATTCGCCGCCGCATCGACGAAGCGGCGAAATTCGCATCGCTCGATCAGCTTTGCCTGTCGCCGCAATGCGGCTTCGCCTCGACGGACGACGGCAATACGCTGGCGGAGGACGAGCAATGGGCCAAACTGCGCATGGTCGTGGAGCTGGCTGAGGAGATTTGGGGACGCCCATAGCTATCGGGCCGCCGGCCAGACCTGACGACCTCGCCCCGGCGACAGGCATCCGGGCTCCCGGCCGCCTTGCGATAAAAACGACGAGCCACGATTGAAGGGAGAATGGAATGAAACGCTCGAAGCCCCCGTTCCGCGCCGATCACGTCGGCAGTCTGCTCCGCCCCGCGTCGCTGCACGAGGCCCGCGCCAAGCGCGCCAAGGGTGAGATCACGGCCGAGCAACTCAAGGATATCGAGGACCACGAAATCGCGCGCGTCATCAAGAAACAGGAGGAGGTCGGCCTCAAGGCGACCACCGACGGCGAGTTCCGCCGCTCCTGGTGGCACCTCGATTTTCTTTGGGGTCTCGACGGCGTCGAAAAGCATGTCATGGACACCGGCGTCGCCTTCGCCGCCGTGACCACGCGCAACGAGGGCGTCAAGGTCACCGGCAAGATGGGCATGGCCGGCCCCCACCCGATGGTGGACCACTTCAAGTTCGTGGCCGCACACACCAAGGCCATGCCGAAGATGACGATCCCCGCCCCCTCCGCGATCTACGGCCGGCCGGTGAAGCCGCCGATCGACAAATCGGCCTATCCCGACATGGACGCGTTCTGGGACGATCTCGGCAACGCCTATAAAAAGGCCGTCCGTGGCTTCGCCGACGCCGGATGCCGCTATTTGCAGCTCGACGAGGTCAATATCGCGATGCTGTGCGATCCGAAGTACCGCCAGCAGATGACGGACCGGGGCGACGATCCGGAAAAGCTCGGCCCGCTCTACGGCGATCTCATCAATGCCGCCATGTCCGACATTCCGGACGACATGACGATCACGATGCACCTGTGCCGCGGCAATTATAAGTCCACCTTCATGGGGGCGGGCGGTTACGAGGCCGAAGCGGACGTCCTGTTCAACCAGGTCAATGTTCACGGCTATTTCATGGAATATGATTCCGACCGCGCCGGCGGCTTCGAGCCGCTGCGCCTGCTGCCCAAGGGCAAGCATGTCGTGCTGGGCCTCGTCACCACCAAGAGCGGCGAGCTCGAAAGCAAGGACGATATCAAGCGCCGAATCGACGAGGCGGCCAAATACACCGACATCGACCAGCTTTGCCTGTCCGGCCAATGCGGCTTTGCTTCCACCGAGGAGGGCAATACCCTCACCGAGGAGCAGCAATGGGCCAAGCTGCGCATGATCGTCGAAGTGGCCGACGAGGTGTGGGGGGCTTAAGCTCCCTTATCGGGAGCACGCCCATGACGGGTATCGTCGCCGGCAAGGTCGCCATCGTGTCGGGCGCCGGTCGCGGCATCGGCCGGGCGATCGCGATACTGATGGCGCAACAGGGCGCGAGCGTCGTCGTCAACGACATCGGCGCCGCACTCGACGGCTCGGGCGGTGACGCCGGACCCGCTCAACAGGTGGTGGACGAGATCAAAGCCGCGGGTGGCGCGGCCATCGCCTCGACGCTTTCGGTCGGCGAGCCGGACAACGCCGCCCGGATCGTGCAGGACGCCATCGACGCCTTCGGCCGCGTCGATATCCTGGTCAACAACGCCGGCATCCTGCGCGACCGCATCTTCCATCGCATGGAATGGTCCGACTGGGCCGACGTGATCGCCGTCCATCTGCATGGCGCCTTCGCCATGAGCCGCGCGGTCGCGGGCCGTTTCCGGGAACAGGGTTCGGGCGCAATGGTCCATATGACCTCGACCTCAGCGCTGATCGGCAATCTCGGCCAGGCCAATTACATGGCCGCCAAGATGGGTATCGTCGGGCTCTCGCGTGGCATCGCTCTCGACATGGCGCGCTTCGGCGTGCGCTCCAACGCGGTCGCGCCGTTCGCCTGGGGCCGCATGATCGGCTCGCTGCCGTCCGAAACCGAGGCTGAAAAGCAGCGTGTGACCCGCTTTCAGCAGATGACGCCGGAAACCGTCGCGCCTCTCGTCGTCTACCTTGCCTCCGATCGCGCCGAAGGCGTCTCCGGTCAGATCGTGTCCGTGCGCAACAACGAGATTTTCCTGTTCGGCCAGACCCGGCCGATCCGCTCGATCCATCGCGGCGACGGCTGGACGCCCGAGCGGCTGGAGACCCAGTTCAAGGGTGCATTCGGCCCCTCACTCACGCCACTGGACGTCTCCACGGACGTCTTTTCCTGGGACCCGATCTGATGGCGATCGACTACGACCGGCTGATGGCGCTGCGCATCCCGGATGCCGAACACGGCTACAGCGACAAGGACGTGATGCTCTATGCGCTCGGCGTCGGCCTCGGCATTCCGGCGGACGGCCAAACGCTTGATCGCCGGCAGCTTGATTTCGTCTACGAAAAGAACCTCAAGGTCCTTCCGACCTTCGCCGCCGTGCTCGGCTATCCGGGCTTCTGGGCGCGCGATCTCGACACCGGCATCGACTGGGTGCGGCTGGTCCACGGCGAGCAGGGCGTGACGTTGCACCGGCCGCTGGCGTCCGCTGGCACCGTGATTGGCCGCAGCCGCATCGTGGAGGTGATCGACAAGGGCAAAGGCAAGGGCGCGCTGGTCTACAGCGAACGGCAGATCGTCGATCGCGAGTCCGGTGAAGCCATCGCGACGGTCAACCAGACCACCTTCTGTCGCGCGGACGGCGGCTGCGGCGGGCCGCCACGCCGGCAGCCCCCCTCCCATCCCCTGCCCGAACGCGCAGCCGATCTCGTCTGCGAACTCGCGACCCGGCCCGAACAGGCGCTGATCTATCGGTTGTCCGCCGACCGCAATCCGCTGCATGCCGATCCGGACGTGGCGGAGGCGGCCGGCTTTCCACGGCCGATCCTGCATGGGCTCGGCACCTTCGGCGTGGTCGGCCACGCCGTGCTGCGCGGCATATGCGGCTATGATCCCGCGCGCCTGCGGTCGTTCCAGGGACGGTTCTCTTCACCCGTATTTCCCGGCGAAACCCTCCGGACCGAAATGTGGGTGGATGGCCCGGTGGTGAGCTTCCGGGCCAGCGTACCGGCCCGCGGCGTGGTCGCCATGACCAACGGCCGCGCCGAGATCGCGGGCTGACGGCATCCCTGGCCTCAGGCCGCCGTCCGCTCCTGCGTCACCAGCGTGCCGCGCATGCCGATGTCGTCGAAATGCGTATCGAGAAAACGTTTGGCGGCGCGGCGGCCCGCCCGCCGCAACAGCTCCAGGAACTTGTAGTCGGTGTTGAGCCGGCTTTCGGGCGTGATGCGCGGACCGCTTTCGAGCGTGATCCGGTGCAGGTTGACCGGGCGGTAGCCCTTGCCCGGCTTGAGCCGCCCCTGATCGATCAATTGGGCGATGGTCGAGAGCGTGCGCAGCTCCGAGGCCAGCGAGGCGTTGAACGTGATCTCGTTGATTCGGTCCACGATCGCCTGCGACGTGCTCGGCGTGCCCTGGCGCAGCAGCGGATTGATCTGGACCACCAACACATCGGTCCCCTCGCAAGCCTCCACGAGAGGCAGGATGGCCGGATTGGCGCCATAGCCGCCATCCCAGTAAGGGACGCCGTCGATCTCGACGGCCTGGAAAAGGAGCGGCAGCGCCGCCGAAGCCATCACGACATCCGCCGTGATCTCCGACCGCGAGAACACCCGTGGCTGACCGCTGTGCACATCCGTGGCCGACACGAACAGGTGAAGGTCGGAAAAACCACGCACCGCCTCGAAATCCACCTGCTCTGTGATCAGCTCCCGCAGCGGATTGATGTTCAGCGGATTGAGGTCATAAGGCGACAGGAACCGGGCCAGACCGCGCGCATAGACCTCCATCGGCGAGGGACCGGGCAGCCAGGGCAGCATCCGGTCGAGCGCCGCGCGCTGCGGCCCCGGCAACCGACCGCCAAAGCTCGCGCCCCGCCAGAATGCCGCGAGGCGCTTGCGCGCCTCCTCGGGCCCGCCGCGTGCCAGACCGTCCACGACCATGACGGCATTCATGGCCCCGGCGGAGGCTCCCGACAGCCCCCGAATCTCCAGCCGACCGTCCTGGAGCAAATGGTCCAGCACGCCCCAGGTGAAGGCGCCATGAGCCCCGCCGCCCTGTAGGGCCAGCACAATGGGTTTGCGTGGGGCCTGAATCGGCGACCGCGCAGGCACGGGCGCAGGCAACGACTTACGACCGTCGCGCGCATCCCTCTTGGGGGGCGCAGCAAAACGCGCAGCAAGCTTTTGCCAGATCATGAGAATCGCCGCCGTGGCAAGCACGGTTCCTGCTCCATGGGTGATAAGATAGGAGAATCATATTGCATTGCAATATGACTTTTTGTGCAGTGCATATAGAAAGAAAAGGGGCGATTTAAGGCGCCGATGGCGTGTCGGTCATTCAAACTCGGCGCGGGCTCGCTTATGTTGGGAATATGGGTTTGGAAACCTCGACCGAGCCGGTGTTTCATGCGCCCGGCCACGACCATGACCGCTGCTCGGCCGATGCGCTGGCGCGGGCGGAAGCGCTGTGTGTCCAGCGAGGGCAGCGGCTGACGCCGATCCGGCGCCGCGTTCTGGAGGTGCTGCTTTCAACCCACAAGCCGCTCGGCGCCTACGAGATCATCGAACATGCGGTGACGGAGGGGCCGCGTCCTGCCCCCATAACCATCTACCGCGCGCTGGACTTCCTCAGGGAACTCGGACTAGTCCACCGGATCGAAAGCCGCAATGCCTTCGTCGCCTGCCTGCATCGCCACGAGAACGACGATCTGATCGTCTTTCTGATCTGCGAACGCTGTGGGACGGTCGGGGAGGCCTCATCGTCGGCGGTGGCAGAGCAGCTTCGAAAGGCGGCCGGCGCCGTGGGGTTTGCACCCCGGACGCCAGTCATCGAGATCGGCGGCGTGTGCGCCCATTGCCGGGGATCGTGACGGACGCCATGGTCCGCGCAGCGGGTCCCTGTGCTCCTGTCACAGAGGCAGTCTATAGAGAGCCATGTTCGACACCGCGCTGAAAGCGAGACACAGAAGCGTTTCGGTCGATGTCGGCGGCGTGACCGTCGGCGGGGACGCGCCCATCGTCGTGCAGTCGATGACCAACACCGACACCGCCGACGTGGACGCGACCGTGCGTCAGGTCGCGGCGCTGGCGCATGCGGGCTCGGAGATCGTGCGAATCACGGTCGATCGCGACGAGGCCGCCGCAGCCGTACCGAAAATCAAAGAGCGCCTGCTGCGGATCGGCGTGGACGTGCCGATCGTGGGCGATTTCCATTACATCGGCCACAAGCTGCTCGCCGACCATCCGGCCTGCGCCGAGGCGCTCGACAAGTACCGGATCAACCCCGGCAACGTCGGCTTCAAGAACAAAAAAGACCGCCAGTTCTCCGCCATCGTCGAGACGGCGTTGCGCCACGGCAAGCCGGTGCGCATCGGCGCCAATTGGGGCTCGCTCGACCAAGAGCTTCTCACGCGCCTGATGGACGAGAACAACAGCCTGCCGACACCGCGCGACGCCCGCGAGGTCACGCGCGAGGCGATGGTGCAATCGGCGCTGCTGTCGGCCGAGCGCGCCGAGGAGATCGGCCTGCCGCGCAACCGGATCATCCTGT
>Ga0180217_1002206_pt1 | contig 18739 bp, 17 predicted proteins | sample eDN3rd37CBELigOP_FD_128521 | JGI IMG/M metagenome (GOLD analysis project Ga0180217, IMG submission 128521) | Enriched Organic Plus compost microbial communities from Emeryville, California, USA - eDNA 3rd pass 37_C BE-Lig OP (version 2) (version 2) ... | reverse complement strand
TCCTTGGTTCCATTCTGGCATAGCGAAGTCGTTCGTTAGTGGGTCCTTTAAGCAACTCCCTTCTAACAGGTTATACCGACGACTTCGCTATTTTTTGCTCTTACGGTGAAATTTGCGGGCTAGATCTTTCGGGTGAAAGCCAAATTCCGGTCAGAATTCGCCATGTCCTCCTTCTGCCAGATCATACATTGATGCATTGATTCTCGGTCAAAGGATCCCGAGAGCTGGATCTATAACACGGCCGAGAATGGGAAAAGCCGGACTGACTTACCTCCAACTCCTCAAGTTCGCGCTCAAACTCCAGTTGCAGATTGGCGACATCTCCTCACGCTGACGAGCCCGCGCATCCGCCTTCTGCTCATAAATTTGCTCGCGCTCAAGGAAATCCACTCGGACCCGCCCGGCCTCCAGCACACTCCGCGCGGCCTCGGGAAGCTTCAGCTTTGATTCACTGCTTGAAGAGGCATCCCGCGCTGCGGCCTGTTCCTCAAAGTAATCGGCGCGACCGATGGAGTGAAAAACACCTAGATCGGATGAGGGAAGCCCTTCGGCGCTCTTTTCTTTAATAAGTTCGGCCCGCGTGATAAGCTGCAGAGTTACTGGGCTTGGTTTCCTCACGCGGCAATTGGAGCCGATGTGACTGGAACCAAGCCCGTAATGCTTTCTCGTCCGCATAGAGAATCAGCCCATTTTGGCCAAGCCGAAACACCGTAATGACCGATCCCGTATTGTGATAAACTACCAGCGGCTCCCGGTTCTCATCGACTGTTTTACTGACGCCATCCGGGTTCACAGCGAAGATATCGCGTAAAACTTTTTTCGTGGTGTGGGAGACGTTCCGGGCCGCTGACCTTCGTCAGTCCTGTTATTTGGCGACTCCTGCACCTCTTCCCCACACATCGTGCAGGTAAACCGGCGTGTGTTCGCATCCCGCATCAAAATTACTGCGGCATAGGTGCTTCATGCCTGGACAGAAAAAGTTCCGAAATGGGTTCCATTCCTTCGCGTAAAGATCGTTGAGCAGCTCGGCTTGGATCGACGCGCCGAGGCAATCGTAGCCCACCAATTGGGCCAACACCGCGTTCTCGCGCATTCAAATTCTTTCGCAAAAGTCCATTGACAATTTTGTCACATGGCTTATTGTGACGCAGCAATATTGCAACGTCACAATATTAGATTTCAATGAAAAAAGCTGTCACGCAGAAGGATATCGCAAAAGCTCTCGGACTCAGCGCCTCCACGGTCGCACTAGTCGTGGGAGGAGCTAACTCGCCTTTACGCAAAAATTTAAGCAAGGCAACGATTCGCCGCGTGGAACGAAAAGCCAAAGAAATGGGTTATGAACCCAACCGTTCCGCTCAAATTATCCGGCGCGGGCGCAGCAATCTCATTATCTTTCTCTACATGGCTGGTGATGCCGAATGGGTATCCCGGCAGGCCTACCAGATTGGCCGCATTGTCCATGAAAAGGGGTATGATTATCAGACGGTAAACGCCTATTGGTGGGTTCGTGATGGCGCGGGAATTATCAACCAGTTGATGAGTCTTCGACCGGAAGGAATCATTGCCGCGGGTTCGATGCAGACCCAGATGGATTTTTCCCCCCTCAAACGAGCTGGCATACCCGTGGTGGCAATAAATACGGATATTCCCAACGTGTCGCAGGTTCGTCACGGTGTTCGGGCCGCCATTCGGGAACTCACTCTGGCAGCCATTGCCCAAGGCAGGCGGCGTCCCGGGCTTCTGATCAATTCGATCGCTCCCCAAGAACGCCTTTGGCAGACCAATGAACGAATCGCGGGATTCCAAGAGGCCATTCAAGATGCCGGATTGGGACCAATTTCGGAAATCGAGTTACGCTCGCGCAAAAAACCACCGCTCATCGATGGGCCGACGATTTTTCACGCTACGCTAAAGAGCAAGACAAGCTTTGCATCGTTTGAGGAAGGAAATGAAGCCGCGTCTCTCATTGGAACGACATCGGACGCGCTTATCTGCACCAATGATTTCTGGGCTCTCGGCGCCATGACTAACTATTCACATTCTCCGAACACCGTCCCCGGCGAAGTAATGGTCTCCGGCTTTGATAACATCATTGCCACGACGCTGGGGGCAATCCGGCTAACGACCGTCGAGCACCCGACCGAAGCAATGTGCGAGGAGGCTATGCGGTTGCTATTCGAAGAAATGGCCAACCCCGAACAAGAACCCTCACAGTTGGAATTCCCTTGCACAGTGATTTGGCGAGAGTCCCTGCCCCGCCCCTCGCTCGAATCGCCCACTTTGGCTCACTCGGCACTTTCCGAATCTCAGCAATGAGACCTACCAGCATCTTGACATTTGTTTGCCTGATGAACGTTCATTCGTTCGCTTTGGCCCAAGGCAAAGACCCTGCCCGCGTGGTGGTGATTTCGTCGATGGAAAAACTCCGCTCCGACCAGACGCTTGAAAAAGGCTCTGCCAAGGTCTCACTTTCTGTCGCCCGCGGAGAGGCGGAGAGCGGTCAGTTGCTGGTCGCAGCCCCTGAGAATCGGGCTTTAAGAAATGTCACCGTTAAGGTCGCTCCGTTGCGCAACTTGTCAGGAGCCACCCTCGACTTGACCTTGTCCTTGGTAGGCTATGTGAATATCCCGCTGCCCACGCCGGACGGCTACAATACTCCAGGCAACTATCCAGACATTCTCTATCCATTGAAGCCCTTCGAGGTGGCTGCTGGTCAAAACCAATCCATATGGTTGACCGCCTGGGTTCCTCGAGAGGCCCAACCTGGTGTTTACGAAGGAGCCTTAGTTATCAACGACGATCGTGGGCACATTGCACGTGTTCCCGTCTCGGTCCGGATTTATTCCGCAGTGCTGCCGAAACAAGCGTTCCTGAAAACCGCCTTTGGGTATGGACCATGGGAAATCGAAAAGCCGAAATACTACGGAGCAAGTTGGACGGGCAGCGAAAAAGAAGAAGCCTTTCTTCGTCAAATGCTCAGCTATCGTATGACACCCGTTAATAATGATATTGGCGGCACATTGCGCTCTTTAAAAGACGCGATCACCAAAAATGCAGATGGTCAGTGGAAGGCAGATTGGACAGCATTTGATCAGGAGGTAGAAAAACGCTTGAAGGAGGGGTGGACGCAATTTTTTCTCTCCCACCTTCCCCTGAGCTGGTGGAACCCCGACTCGGACCGCAACCTCACGGTGGAGCTAAACCGATGGGGCAAAGTCAGCCGGGCCGAACAGGGGCAGATCCTCCGACTTCTTGACACTCACTTAGTCGAAAAGAAATGGGCGCATCTTTTCGCTTATAAATGTTTTGACGAGCCCAGCATTAATCCAAACAACGAAAAATTCATCAGGGAATTCGCGGACTTTTTCCATGAAAACGCACCGCATTTACGTTTATTGATGATAACGACGGATTGCCGCGAAAAGAATCTGGCCAAAGAATATCCTTTATATACTTGGGTTCCTCATCTTCCTAGCTTGGATTTGGATCCGGGATATCAAGAATTTTTGCAAGAACGCCAAATGATGGGAGAACAAGCATGGTTCTACATCTGCGAAACTCGCACGTTCCACGAAATCAGCCAACGCTATGCAGATGCGGCCCCGATCGATCGCACCGGAACATCCCAGCGCGCCCTCGGCTGGCTAGCTTGGCGCAATCACTTGGATGGTTTTCTCTACTGGAATGTAGCGGCCTGGGATTATCGAGATGGCTATGACCATCCGGAGAATGCTCACAAAGGTGAAGGTGTTCTATTTTATCCTGACCTGAAAAATCACGGAGTTCCCTTTCCTTCAATCAGGGCTGAGTTGTTAAGGGATGGCTTTGAAGACTATGACCTCCTCTTTTTGTTAAACCAAAAAATTGCCCGTCTGGAAGCTGCGCCCAACTTGGATGCCTCGCAAAAGAAAGCTCTGACCGAGGCGAAAGGCCTTTTGGATATTTCTGATCTCGCGCCAAATCTCCGCGATTTCAACAAGGATCCTAGTACTTACGAAAAACACCATAACGCGGTCCTCGAAGCCTTGGAAAATCTAGAACAGATCGAACCCTCCAGACCAGAGCCCGTCCGAAGATTGATCCCTAAGTCATGAAAAAAACTGCATTCCTCCTCTCCACTTTCTCTTTTTCCCTCCTGGCAGCGCATGCCTTGGAGATAAGTGATGCTCCGGAGCGCCGAGTAAATGTGCTTTCGAAAGAGGCTGTGATCGCCGATGGCGGCCTTTGGCCGAATCTGACCCTTCTTCCGGGCGGAGAAATCGTGCTGGCCGCCTTTAACCAGCCGGAGCATGGCAGGGTGGCCGGAGATGTCGATGCGTGGCGAAGCCAGGATGGAGGCGCAATCTGGCAACATGTCTCCACCATCGCCAAGCGCCAGGATGATTCGTCGAACCGTATGAATCATGCGGTGGGTTTCCTTAAAAATGAAAACCGTCTTGTGGCCGTCGTAAGTGGTTATGCCGACAATGGCTCAAAAAAATGGAGTTTTATACGACCACTTGTAACTACGTCCGCAGACAATGGAACAACATGGACGGAACTTGGCGAATTCGACTGCGGGCTGGTTCCGAATGAATTGGTTGTGCCTTACGGCCAAATGGTGGAGGCTCATGACGGCTCACTACGGTTTGTCGTGTACGCCGTTCCTGGCGAGCCTAATAGCCCTCGGCAGGAAAAAACGGCTTACATGGTGAAAAGCACCGATGGAGGAAAGACCTGGTCGCAGGTTGGGTGCCTCGGCCCTGATAGCAGCGAGACCGCCGTCATTGAAGCAGCGCCGAAGGAGTGGCTTGCCATCAGCCGGACAAAGGCAACTTCGGCTGGCTCGGAAAAAAAAGGGATGACTATGCGCCAATTGCGTTCCGTGGATGACGGAAAGACCTGGACCGATGAAGGCGAAATAACCCCTGACCTCAACCACCCTGCGAGCCTGCTCCGTACGCAAGATGAGAAGCTGTTGCTTACCTACAGCGACCGCCAACGTAATAAGATTCTCGGACGCCTAAGCGAAGACAACGGAAAAACCTGGGGCGAACCGCTCGTCATTTACGCTTCATGGGTTGGAGACGGTGGGTATCCAAGCACAGTTCAATTGCCCAACGGAGAATTTGTTACCGCCTTTTACGCCAAACGTTCCCCGCTTTTAGACATTAACAAAGTGCAATACCACACCGGCCTCGTACGCTGGAGTCTTCGCTAAATCTTATCGAGCTCTCTTCCCCAAAACTAAACTTAAAATAACCATGAAAACAGAAATCAAGCATTCCGCAGCCAAGGCGGCAGCGGTCCTGTCCGCTATCATCATGACCTCATCGGCTAATAGCGCCGTCATAACAAGCAGTGACTTCTCGTTCGGTTTCGGGGCAAATACCACTGACCCGAATACTTGGACGCTTCAGGCTCCGAGCTCCAACACAGTCATCGGAGATTTCACTTTTGCTCCGGCCGTGACCGGTACAATTCACAGCGCATCTGGCCCAGCGTTCACCAACCGGGTTCTCACGTCTACAGCGTCAGGAAATACATATTCGGGTCGTAGCAGCACGTTTGGCGTAGCCATTAACGCCTCGTGGTCCGGATCTCTGAATGACATTCAGCCCGGCCTACAACTGGAAGACGTGCGACTGACTTTGGTCATTACCGAAATCCGCATCTATGGATTGCAATATAAGAATGAAACTTATGATTATAAACTAGCCTTTGAAGAAACAACGCCTGGATTTTTAGGGGCGTCCCCTCAAGTAGCGCTTAATAAAATTCCTGATAGCGGAAATGCTAACAGCATTCGTCCCGCAAGCGCCTACACGTTACTAAGCTGGTCTCCCGACGACGCGTATTTCGACGGCGTCACGAATGGAAGCCGCACTTTCATACTGGACCTTACGGGCGCGCCAACTGATGGTATTGCCACTATCGACGGCTTCGAAGTCTTCGGATACATCGAAGTGTCGGCCATCCCCGAACCCTCGGTAGTGGGACTGCTGGCACTAGGCTTCGGCGTGGTCATAAAGCGTCGCCGTCGAGCAGCCAGTTGGGCTTCGCAAGGACGCAGAGAGAGATGATTGCGGCACCTTTCTGGGTCTAAGCTATACATGCCACTGCCCTTTGGATCGCTGAGTCGGATAATTTCCATGAAGTTCCCGCAAAAGGCATTTTCACTGATCGAACTCCTCTGCGTTATTGCAGTGGTGGTGATCATGATGGTCCTCGCCGTAACGATCAGCGGGATGAGCGACTCGCAGAAGCTGCGTTCATCTTGCGATCTAATTTCGGGCATGGCCACTCAGGCACGGCAGTATTCTCTGGGGAAAAACACCCTCACAGCCATGGTTGTTTTGGCTGCAGGGGCTCCAGAGGACCGAGCCTTGCGCACTGTAGGTTTGTTTGCATTGAAGGATGGCCATTGGGAACGCATTTCCCCTTGGAGGCAATTTCAGCAAGGAATCGTAATCGAGCCCGGAGAGAGCACCTTTCTCACCGGGGCTACCCAACTGCCGTCTCCGCCCCTCCCTGTTAGCCTGAACGTATCCGGCGAGAACGTGAGCAGCTTTGGTTACCAGGTGTTTTTGCCCAATGGTCGGGTACTGAAGGGCGGCTCGGCGACGCTGAAACTTGTCCCGGGTTTTCTGCGCGGCAGTGAAGTCATCGTAAAAAATAAGGCGGATTATCTAACGGTGACGTTCATTGCGTCTACGGGCCAGACTAAGATTTATCAACCATGAAAAAACTCCGCAAAGCAGAAGCAAGCCGCGCCTTCAGCCTCGTGGAAGTGGCCATTGCATTTGGCATTGCAAGCTTCGCGATTCTTGCTCTGACCGGGTTAGGTTCGATAGCGTTGAATCAAGTACGGGATTCCAAGCGCGACATCTTATGGGTAAACATAACTCAGGAAGTCGTGTCTGAACTACGCGAAAAATCGTGGCCAAATGTGAAGACGCTCTCGTTTCCGCTGAGCTATTATTTTGATGCCGACGGGCGCCGGCTGATCTCTTCGGTCGGGGCGCAGTATGAGTGCCGCGTGACGGCGGTATCCGGGCAACTACCCGATGCGCCAGAGGGCAGTTCGGCATCTTTTTTGCCATTGGTGGTCACTCTGCGTCCCAGCGTATCCAACAATGAACCAATCCGGGTAAAGTTACCCGTTCTATTGAGCCAGCATGACCCAATTGCCTCGAGTCAATGATCCGGCATGGAAGAGAAGCAACCGGGCATTCTCACTGCTCGAAGTCCTCGTCAGTATGGTTGTCTTTGCTCTACTGTTGGTTTTGCTTTTCGAAGCGCTTTCGCAAATGGACATGGTTGGGCAGACTGTGCATGCCACCACGAACCGCGTGGATAATGTGGGGATCGCTTTCGACATGATGCGGCGGGATTTGTCAAACGCCCTGATGCCGTTCGAGCCCGGCAGCACGAACAGCCTGCAATTCCTCTTGAGTCCCTCGTCGAACCAAGGTGGTGTCGACAAAATTCAAAACCCGCACTCTGCATTCTGGCAGGCCGCAGTGGCTTCGGACCTCACGGCGGGGGATGTAGCCATCGTCGGATATTTCGTCCGTTTGGACAAAACCGAATTACCACCCAGAACGCAATTATGTCGGCTGCAGATCGACGCCAGTAACGCTGATTTCCTTATCGGCAAAAACGCCAACTGGCTTGATGAACACATTCTCAGCCGAAATACGGCGGCCGATCCCCCGGAATATGCAGGGCTTGTCGTCGACAATGCCATCGGTCTCTGGATGCGAGCGGTTGACGAAGACGGCAACTACTACGCGATGTGGGATTCCCGGGAGAAAAACGGAAAACTGCCGCGGGCTCTCGAGGTCGTACTGCTGGTAGTTGACTCGCGCACAGCTGCGGCTCATCTCGGCCAACTGCCAGAGCTGCCTGCGCAGAACCTGACCGCAACGCCGCAAAGTCCCGACGCGATGGATAACGAAATCCAGAGCTACTTTGACAGTCTGCCGGATCCACTAAAAAAAGGCGCCCGAATCTTCCGCACGAAATTCTCCATTGCCGCCCGGCATTCCAAATGAAAGCTGCCTCACTTAATCGGGCTGGCAGCGCGCTGGTCATCACGCTGCTGGTCCTCGTTCTGCTAGCGGTGGCCGTACTCGCCTTCTTTGTAAAATCTCAATCGAGCATGCAAACATCCCGCTCGCAAACGGAGGCAATTTCCGCCGATCAATATGCCCTCAACGGGTTAAACCACGCCACTGGCTTGCTCCGCTACGCCACCGGCAGCACGAACTCCCAATGGGCCAGCCAGCCCGGTCGGATCACGCGCTTCGGAACCTCCTCTAACGAAATCGTCAATCTGCATTCGGGATTGGCCCCCACGCCCACCAATGGAGTCAATCTCAATAGTCCGCTGGTTCAAAACCCTTCGGAGGGAGTAGTTTCCTATGATGCAAGCCAGGAAATGCCGCTCAACTGGATTAATATTCGCGAGGACGGGAGTTGTACAGTCAGTAACTCCTATGACGCGACTAACCGCATCGTGGGTCGTTACGCGTTTTGGGTCGATGACGACTCCTCTCGGGTCAATATCAACACCGCTTGGACTAAGGACTCTGTAAACACCAATTCTGTCTCCCATCCGAGTCGGGTCTCCCTGCAACGGGCGTTCCCGCGTTTTTCCTCCGCTGATGTGGAAACCGTGTCCAACTGGCGTGCTTCCCATCAATTCAACAGCCCGATGGACATTCTCCGGGCTTTTGGCAGCAATGCGGCGAGTTACTCCGGTGCCGTGCGCGAGGCTAGGTTCTGGACAACGCATGCCAGCAGCTCGCCCAGAGCTGAGACCACGTATTGGGGAGCTCCGAAAATCGTCCTGACGACCAAAGCGGAATGGGCAAAGGATGAAGCTGGCAACCAACGGCCCTATCTCAATATCTCAGATTACGGAGTCACCTCCTTAAAATACAAGGAAACCGTGGAAATGTTGAAAGAATACCTTTCCCGTACCGACTGGCCTGGATTTGCGCAGAAAAGCTTCCAGCGGAAATACTATGGCGATGATGCCGTCCTACTCGAGCAGGCGGCGGTGAACATCATTGAGTACGTCCGGGCTCGGGAGAGTTCCGACACGCTCATGAAGCCCGCTCGGAAAAGGATGGGAAACACCAACTTCACCGCGCAGGGAGCGACGCGAAGGTTTCGCTTGGTTGAAGCGGGGTTCTGGAGAAACCAGGCCAGCCCGACTTCCGGAGCAATCTATTTTGTTCTTCACCTCCCAAAGAATGGAGGACTCGCCGATTATACGATAACTGGGTGGCGCCTTCAAATCATCACAGGATCAGGTACGGCTAGTGATCTATATATTCCACCGGTTAATCTTTCCAAAGGTGGATATGTCCTGATATCACGGCCCTGCTCCGTGCCTGCTGTGGGGGCGACTTATAATTGCAATCTGAAGTTTTTTGATGCCTCGGGTACGATGTTCGATACCTATCCGACGAGTGCCTCCACGAGCAATTCGAATCGTATCGCTTTTCCCGTAACGACCCTGCCGGTGATTACCGGCTCAGATCCTGATATCACGCAAATCCAGACAATCCATACTTATGATCCTTTTGTGGCCGAAGCTGGCGACTGGAGCGCCCCTAACGCCAATCGGTTCGCAAACTTAAACATCGAGGCCACCATGCGGCAATCCATGGGCCTCGGCAATCCACCGAGCGATTTCTCAAAGGGTCAAGATTTGGATGCGAGCGGAAATCTGACCGATGAAGGTTGCATCATTCCACCTCCGGCCGGCACCGAATGGAATACCGCGGGCCGAGTGGAATCTCTGGCCGAACTGGGCCATGTGCAGATGGGAACGACCAGCCCAGGCATTGCCTCCGCTCCTTTTCGGACACTTCGATTCCAGCCAAGGCATCCGTCCGCAACCGCTCATCTGGATGGTCTTCCGGATTGGCTCCTCCTAGATCTGTTCGCTTTGCCGAAAGTGCCTGGAGCCTCGGGGCCGGAAACCTTGATTTCGCAGACTGGCGATCCCGGAAAGGTAAATCTGAACAATACAATCGAGCCCTTTTCCGCCCTGAAAAGAACACAGGCGCTTGAGGCGTTGTTTGAGGGGATTTCCGCCTTCGGCGACGAATCCACACGTGAGCTAATGATAACAAACATCATTGAGAGAACGCCCTCGAGCAGCTCCCTGGCCAAAGGAGTTCTGAATGAGGCTGGACCCTATCGCTCGGTTGGCGAGCTGATAGAAATAAAGGGGGTGGCGGATGCCGGTGAAGCGTCGGAGAAACGGCTGAGTGAAATCATCGATCTCGTTAGCACTCAGGGAAATATTTTCAGTGTTTATGTGGTCGGGGAAAGTGTTGTTCAGAAATCCGACGGGACGATCGTCCCGCGAGCCGAGGCTCGTCGGCTGTTCGTGGTAGCGCGTCGCACCGACAACGACGGCGACTATTTTGAGGTCATTCTGAGCAAACCGTTAAACCTCTAGCCTGCGATCCCGGCATTTCCTGGTTCTATGTCCTATTCTATTTCGACTCCTGTTAGCTCCTCTGAACGTGCTTTTCGGATTTCCTTGCCCGGATTCTCCGGTCTCCGGTTCGTACCGGAAGTTCAGTTGAATGACGAAATTCTCTCGAGATTTGCATGGCGTCGAATTTCCGGTGGGCCGGAAGGCTTCGTTTTTAAAGCGGAGAATCGGCACGGCTTATGGACACTAAGATTAAACCATAAGGCGGAAGGTCGCATTGAAATTTCGCTGGAAGGCCGATTGAAAAAGAGGCCCGCGCGGTTGGAATTGAGGCCGGTAGTGTTACCCAAAATCAAAGCCGACCATGTTTTGATTCACGGACAAAAAATGGGAGGCTGCAAGGCATTCCTTCTGAAGCGCGATTTGAAGGTCGAATTTGAGAGCCATGCTTGGATTACTATTACCTACAGCAAACACACCCTGCATCTCTCCCATCCGCTTAAGCAAAAAAATCTGGCTAGCTTCACCGGTCGGATATCGGGCACATCGGTGGAGGGCCTGGCTGCGAGGACCTTGTTTGAACCTGCTAAGGGCCGGCGTTTCGTTTCGATGACGGTGACCATTTCCGCCTCCAGCAATTCCCACGCATTGCTTGTCAACTGGGCCGAAGAGCAACGAGAAGACTCGGTCCCCGTTTCCATTCCCCGGGAAAACGGCTGGAATAGCTGGGACTATTATCGGTGGACGATCACCGAGGAAGAGGTATACAAAAATGCCGAAGCGATTGCGGCCGACCCGGTGCTGAGGCAGCACGTGCGAAGAATCGTCATCGACGATGGCTGGGAACATTGTTACGGCGAGTGGGAAGCGAACCACTTTTTCCCCTCGGGAATGAAAAAAATGGCCCGGAATCTTAGGAAAATGGGGTTCACTCCCGGATTATGGTTTGCACCAACCATCGTCGAGCCACACTCAAGGTTTGCGCAACTTGACCCGGGATTATTGACCCAGGGAGTTTCAGGGTTTCCCTGTTTGGCATTCAGCTGTATGGAGCGCAAGGGCTTCCTGCTTGATCCAACCCATCCACGTGTCCAGGACTGGTGGGAACGATTGTTTCGCCAGTATGCGGATTACGGTTACGAATATTTCAAACTGGACTTCATGGCATGGACCGTTCCTGCAAGGCGGTTTCATTCCCCGAATGCTGTCCCGGGCAAATTGATGCGCTACATTGTCGAACCAATTCGCCGAGCTATCGGGCCGAAGAGTCGGATTCTAGGTTGCAACTTTAATTTTGATGGTGGAAGCGGGCTGGTGGACGATGTGCGCATCTGCTCGGATATCCACGCTTGTTGGAGGTCGGTCAAAGAGAATGCCGGTTCAATCGCTGCCCGATTCTGGGCGCAGGGTAGGTTATGGAACAGCGACCCGGATTTCATGGTCTGCCGCGGTCCCGAAACTTCGAAAGACCCGGATTTACATCGCCTGAAGCCTCTTCTTCCCTATGTGCGCCCGGATGATGGTAACGAGGAAGGCATAAATTACATGGATAGTCTTGTGGACTTGAAGGTGAAGGAGGCCGAAGTCTTGCTGAGTCTAACGATAGCGTCCGGCGGCGCGATGAACCTATCGGATAACCTTTCACGTTTGGATAAAACCGGCTTGTCGTTGCTAAGAAAGGCGGTTCAGGCGGAGAATGGACCCGCTGCCATTCCGATTGATCTCTTTCGATCCGAGTTGCCAGCTTATTGGGTGCAGAAATTGGCCGGAGGTATGCATCGTGTGCTTCTAGTTAACTGGGAAGATCGCCTGGCGCGCCTTGAACTTGATCTGGCCGCACTAAACATACCACGGGAGCGGCTGCGGAATTTTTGGACTGGAGAATCCGTATCTCTGAAGAGGGGAAAGCTGGTCGTCAAACTTCGGCCTCATTCCTGTCTCCTTGTCGAATCGCGATGAGCGCGTGTGTGTAATTTTTATTCTTTTCTGAAAAGTATGAGTAAACCTTCTGAACCCTTATTAGGAATCTGTATTTGTTACCCCTCCCCGGGAATCATCGAGCGCATAGGAAGCGAATGGGATTGGGTGTGGCTCGATGGGCAGCATGGACAAATTGCGGGTTACGAAACCTCGCTGGCCATGGTGCGTGCCTGCAATCTCGTTAACCGCCCGGCTTTTTTGAGAGTGCCAAGTCAGGATGCGGGCTGGCTGGGGCTGGCCCTCGATACAGGGGTGGATGCGGTGATCGTACCCCAAGTTGATACTCCCGAACAGGCGAAGACCTTGGTTCGGCTGGCAAAATTCCCACCGTTAGGAAACCGCTCTTTCGGGGGACGGCGACCGATCGATCGGCAAGGCCGGTCTTATGTAGAAACGGCTAACTCACAAGTGAAACTGGTCTGCCAGATCGAGTCGCCAGAGGCGGTCGCAAATGTCGAACGAATCGCGGCGGTACCCGGCGTAGATGGTTTGTTTCTAGGACCTGACGACCTGATGTTAAGGTGGGGGCTTCCGATGACACATCCCGCTGATTGGGGAAAATTGTCGCACGCGGTCGAAACGGTGGCAAAAGCCAGCAAAGAGCAGGAAAAATCGTGCGTGTGCATCGGAGCGACGGAACCAGCACTTTCCCTCTACCGATCATTGGGGGTCACCCACGTCGTGGCGGGAAGTGACGCCGGTTTTCTTTCTGAAGGAACACGAAAGGCACTCGAACCGATTCGACGAGCCAATTCTCCGGAAAGAGTCCGATCCGCCGCTTATTGATATGGATGTCATCTGCAAAGAAGCGGACCTGTCCTGCAAAAACCTTCTGTAAACCTTAGGAAGACATCTCTCTTTATGAATCGTGATATTCGTTTTGGCGTCATTGGTGCCCACAATCGTGGAAAAATTTCACTACTTGCTCATCGTCCTCATGAAGGACTTGAGCTCAAGATCGTCTGCGCAACACATTTGAGCGGCTTAGATTTCTACCGGGACACGTGCGGTCAGGAGTTGACCTTCACCACAGACTATCGAGAAGTCCTGGCCGCTCCTGCCATTGACGCGGTATTTGTCTGCACCCCCGATCACCTTCATGCCGAGCACGCCATCGCGGCGTTAAGCGCCGGGAAACATGTCTTTCTGGAGAAGCCAATGGCCACCACTATCGAGGACTGCGATCGCATTCTCGCCGCCGCGGAGAGAAGCTTCGGAAAGTTATATGTCGGTCACAACATGCGATTTTTTCCGGTCGTCCGCAAAATGCGCGAATTGATCGATCTGGGAAAGATCGGCCGGGTGGAGGCGATCTGGTGTCGTCATTTTATTAGCTACGGAGGAGATGCGTATTTCAAAGACTGGCATTCGGAGCGCCGCCACACCCACAGCCTTCTGTTGCAAAAAGGCGCACATGATATCGACATCATTCATTTTCTCGCTGGCGGCTACACGCGTCGTGTAACGGGAATGGGCAAACTCAGCGTTTACAATAAAGTCACCGAACGCCGCCGACCAGACGAATCCGGTGATGCGACGTTCAACCGAAGCAACTGGCCTCCACTTTCGCAGAAAAAACTTAGTCCGGTTATCGACGTAGAGGATCATAATATGCTGCTCCTGCAACTCGACAACGGCGTGCAGGCGTCCTATCATCAATGCCACTACACTCCCGACGACTGCCGGAACTACACCATAATTGGCACGGAAGGACGTATTGAAAATTTCGGAGATCACTCCACCCCGGAGCGTCTTGCAACGGTCCATCTGTGGAATTCCCGTATGGGATATCAGGAGCAAGGGAACGAAGTTTTTCGAATCCCTAATTTATCAGGATCCCATGGAGGCGCTGATCCTTCAATGGTGAATGATTTTATTCGGTATTTGCGAACGGGTACAGCCGATGGCGCCAGCACTCTGGATGCCCGAGCCGCGGTGACGGCGGGCTATCTGGGAGCCGAATCGCTTCGCAATGGATCCATGCCGCAGGATATTCCTCCGGTGAATAAAACCGGCAGCGAGTTCACGCGAGTTTGGAGGGAATCGGCAGCGGTCAATCTCCCAGCGGATTTCAATTCGGAATCCGTGGGTGCACAAGGATGAGGAGGCTCAGGGTCATTCTGCTGGTCGTCATGGCCTCGATTTGCCGAGGAGAATCGCCGTTAGCGCATTCTCCGGCACCCATCGGCGAGTTGGTGATGATTTGCCCTTCAGGAAGAGTGTTTGAAAGCGTCCGAGTCCCTATCGAAAAATTCGAAACTGAGCATCCGGGTTGGAAGATCCGTGTCATTTCATCACCCGGGCGAGACTACTATGTCAAAACCCTCACACTATTCGCCGCTCACTCACCGGTTGACGTGCTTTGGCTTGGGCTGGGTTTTGGAATGTTTGTGGAGCGCAATATTCTCCTGCCCATTGATTCCTATTTGAAAGCCGATTCCGAACTCAACGAATCGCACTTTGTCCCCCCGGCTTTAGGGATGTATTCGGCTCGCGGCAGGCTTTATGGTATTCCCTACGGACTCGACATCCAAGCTTACGCCATCAACGAGGATCTCCTGAAAGCAGGCCATCTCCCGGTTCCGGATAACCACTGGAGTTTGGCCGACCTTCTATCCATCGGCCAACAAGCCTCTCAAGTCCAAACCGGAACCACGCACGTTTATGGCCTCGGCATGACTGGAATTCCCTTGGGGTGCGAAGGACTGACTATCTTATCCGCTGACGGCCAAACATTCACCCTCTCTTCTGCGGAATCCTTGAATTGGTTAGAACGAAACATCTCGCTGGCCCAGCAAGGTGTTCTCCTACGGAGCGCGGCCATGGGACAACTCAACCGACTCGGTGAATTCATCGCCGGGCGGGTGGCCATCATGGAAGTGTATTCGTGGGAGCTCGAAGAATTGAGGCGTTCCGCCTCCTTCAAGTGGAAGCTCCTCCCCCCTCCCCTCAATCCGCAAAACACCCAATATGCTTGGACGTCTTCTTCAGGCTTCTGCATTTCCGCCCGATCGAAGAATCAGGAAATGGCCTGGGAACTTGTCAAGGCACTCACTTCCGCTGACGTTCAACGAAAATGGATGTCGCTATCAGTCCCGACGCTAAAAACCGTGAATGCGGAATACCAACGCGAACTCAGTCCCAATGAAGCAGCCATCCGTGAAATCCTGCCTCTCCTGAAACCCGACCCGCGGGTAAAAAATTGGGAAAAAATCAGCTCCGAGTGGAAATACTGGGAAGATAAGGCGTTTCAACGTGAGCTTCCGGCCGCTGAGGCGCAGGCCATTGCCACGCAACGCATTCAACGGATTCTTGATGCCGATCCCCGTCCATGAAAACGAGTACAAGCAACCTGATCTTTTTCCTCGCGCCAAACTTCCTCGGATTTCTGCTTTTCACGCTCGGTCCGGTATTGGGATCCTTTCTGCTTTCCTTCTATGCATGGGATCTTTTCACTCCGGCTCGCTTTGTCGGTGGAGCAAATTACGCCGAGCTACTTCGAGTGGATTTTTGCGCCGGAATTTTCTCCGTCTTTTTTTTTCTCCTGCTGCTCGGGTCGGGAGCGCTCCTCGCGGCGCGCCTTCGCTCCTCGCGTTGGCTATTCTATACTTCGGCCCTCCTTTTACTTAGTGCCGCTGCGCTGGTCATCACCCAGGGAATTCCGTGGAACCCCAAATTCTGGCAGAGCATTTGGAATACTTTCATTCTTCTGCTTGGACTGCCTTTAGGAATGATCGGATCACTGCTGCTTGCCAGCCTGTTGAATGAGAAAATTTTTGGAAATCAATTTTTTCGGCTGATTTATTTTCTTCCCTCGATCGTTGGAGGCGTCGGGATCTATCTGCTCTGGAAGTGGATTTTCAATCCAGATATTGGCCCCATTAATCTACTGCTCCGGCACATCTTCGGGCTCCAAGGCCCCGCGTGGTTTGAATCAAGCAGTTGGGCGAAACCCGCGATGATCCTAATGAATTTTTGGGGGCAAGTAGGCGGCACCAATATGATTCTCTACCTCGCCGCTCTCCAAAGCGTGGATCCCGGCCTGCACGAAGCCGCCAAGATCGATGGCGCCAATGGAATCCAACGGTTTCGCCATATCACTCTTCCGATGGTCTCCTCAACCAGCTTTTTCATTCTGGTAATGGGCCTCATTCACGGATTCCAAGGTGGGTTCGACTCGGCCTTTGTCATCACTCGCGGCGGCCCTGCCGGCGCGACCACAACTGTAAATTATTTCATCTACGAAACGGCCTTCCAGCATTTCGAAATGGGGCTGGCATCCGCTGCCAGCATGCTTCTATTTGTGATGGTTCTCGGATTGTCATGGGTCAACTGGAAATGCGTTTCCGGTAAAGTTCACTACACATAATGGCGAAATACGTTCCTGTAATAGGCCCTGTCCTTCGCTTCGGGGTACTTACCAGCATTGGTCTGGCCATGGTCTTCCCGTTTATCTGGATGCTGGCGACTTCGGTCAAAACGGTGGATCCAAGCGTGATCGCGATAGAAGGGGCTTCGGCCGGAATTTTTCCCAATGGGACCAATATTCTGACCACACTATTTCCAAAATTTTGGCATTGGGAAAACTATGTCGAAGTATTCCGAAAGGTGCCTTTCGCCCGCTATTATCTGAATAGCTTCGGAGTCGCGATCTGCGTGACTATCGGTCAATTAGTGACCAGTTCCCTGGCGGCATTTGCCTTTAGCCGTTTGCAGTTTCGAGGGCGTGATAAATTATTCTTCGCCTACCTCGCCACGTTGATGGTCCCGACCTCTGTCACCGTGATTCCAACCTTTATTTTGTTCAGTCACGTTGGACTGATTGACACGCTTGCGGCGCTGATTCTGCCCCCCCTATTTGGGGCTTACGGAACCTTTATGCTCCGCCAATTTTTCATCGGCATTTCTGATGAACTCGAGGAAGCTGCTCATTTGGACGGATGCGGCGCCCTACGAGTTTACTGGCACGTGATCCTGCCGCTCTCCCGGCCCGCGCTGGCGACGCTCGGCGTATTTACATTTATGGCGAACTGGCAAAGCCTCTTTTACCCCCTCATCATGATTCATTCAGATTCGAACAAAACCCTGCCCATCGGCCTGATGAATTTTGTTGATCTGAATTCGGCAGATTGGCCCCTACTAATGGCGGCAAGCGTGCTCTCCCTTCTACCCATTATTGCGATCTTCATATTTGCCCAACGATTTTTTACATCCGGCGTGCGTTTGGGGGGAGTCAAGGGATGATAGCGCCGCGCCAACTCTTACGGATCGGATCCTTCTTCTGCCTGCTAGGTGGTCTTATGGCCAGCGACACAGACACGCTTAAAGAAGCTGCCTTGGAGACGTTATGGCAGGTGTTGAAGAACGAGCAAGGGTGGCCGAAGGTCCACGCTGCCGAAGCGTTGATCGATTGCGGGTATGCCGCCGAGATAAGAAATTTCTGCGACGCGTTTTCTCCTGAGACAGCGAACTCAGGATTTCCACTCATCGGTTATTACCGGGTCAGGGCTCGATGCGGGAGCGATTTACACGAGCGAGCTCTCTGGCTCGATCATCTGAAACGGAGAGCCTTAGACTTCGAATCTCCTTTACAGGTACTCGCGATCGAAAGCCTGGCAAAATTGCAGGCTCCCCTGATTGAAGAAGAACGCCTCAAAGTGCGCGAATTTATCCGCACCGCAAGCCACGAAAATGCCCTCTTTGGATGGTGGCTGCTAGCATCGAACGACACACCCAAGGCTCAGGATGCAGTAAGGGAAGCATTGGCCGTTAAAGAGGTGAAAAGTCAAAGCCGAGCAGCGCTCGTTCTTCGAATGCTAAACTCGAGGGATTCCAGAGTCCTTGAGCAACTCCTCCAAACAATCAAAGAAGAGCCACCCGAGTCACTGGCAATTCCCCATCTGATTGCGGCCGCCGCCTGCCTTGATCGAGATCCGGCCAGACTCGCAACTTGGCAGGCGCGATTGGAAGAGATTTTTTTGTCCGAGAACCCGGCTAGCGCCTACCAAGCGGCCCAGGCATTGATGAAACTCACTCTGCTAATTTCGCCGAAGAGTCTGCGCCTTAGGCTTGCCCATCCGCAGCCGGACATCCGGATCGGTACCGCCTGGCTGATTCTAAAATCTCGCGGACTCCTATGCGATCACGGCAGCTAGCATCTTGTTCCAATGGACGGCAAAGCACTAACAGGACTCTAGTGCATCGTCAGATAAAAAACGGGCATACTTATTGCTGAATAATGTCCATGCCAAAAGCCCTTTCTCCTATTGTTTTGACTGAAGACCGTCGGATCGAACTGGAAAGCTTGGCGCGAAG
>Ga0180217_1002205_pt1 | contig 18744 bp, 12 predicted proteins | sample eDN3rd37CBELigOP_FD_128521 | JGI IMG/M metagenome (GOLD analysis project Ga0180217, IMG submission 128521) | Enriched Organic Plus compost microbial communities from Emeryville, California, USA - eDNA 3rd pass 37_C BE-Lig OP (version 2) (version 2) ... | reverse complement strand
GGCCAGTCGTAGGCAACCAGCAGATCCAGCGCCTCCGGCGTGATTTCCGTAATGGGCGAACCTGGCATGGTCTCTGCGAAGCGGGAGATGAACTCCTGCACGATGATCGGAATGTCCTGTTTGCGGTCGCGCAGCGGTGGCACATAGACCGGAAAGACATTCAGACGGTAGTAGAGGTCCTCGCGGAAGCTGCCCTGCCGGACCTTTTCCAGCAGGTTCTGGTTGGTGGCCGAGATCAGGCGGATATCAACCTTCACAGGGCTTCTCGAGCCAATCGGCTCCACCTCGCCTTCCTGCACTGCGCGCAGCAGCTTCACCTGGATATTGGCCGGAAGATCTGCAATCTCGTCCAGGAAAAGCGTGCCGCCATCGGCTTCGACGAACTTGCCGATATGCCGTTCGGTAGCCCCTGTAAACGCACCCTTCTCGTGCCCGAACAGAATGCTTTCAACCAGATAGTCCGGGATGGCGCCGCAATTGACCGTGATGAAGGGCCTGCGGCCTCGTCGGCTCGCCTGGCAGATCGCGCGGGCGATCAGCTCCTTGCCGACGCCTGATTCGCCTTCGATGAGCACCGGTATGTCCGAAGCGGCGGCCTTGCGCGCAAGGGAGAGTGTCTTCTCCATGGGCGTGCTTCTGGTCACAAGGTCGTCGATCTTGATAACCTTGCTCGGCTTCAGGCTGTTCTTGTGCTGCAGCGCCTCAACCTTCAGCGCACCGTTCAGCGCTTCCGAAAGCCGATCCGGTGAGACCGGCTTGACGACAAAGTCGAAGGCGCCGGCGCGCATGGCCGCAACCGCCGTCTCGATGCCGCCGCTCGCCGTCTGGACAATGATGGGCACACGCAGGCCGCGGCGATGCAGCCGCCGCATCACTTCCATCCCATCCATGCCCGGCATGACCAGATCGAGAACGATTGCCCGCAGCTTCGCAAGATTGCCTTCGGTCACCTTCAGCGCGTTGTCGCCGCAATCGGCCGTGAGCGGGGAAAATCCAAGCTTGCTGACTGTAGCTTCCAGAAGCCGCCGCTGGGTCGGGTCGTCGTCTACGATGAGAACCTGATCGGGCATTAAGTCGTCTCAATTCATTTTGCCGGGCGGTAACCTGCATTGGCAACTTGGCACATTATCGCCACATCTTTAAACACAGATCGCAAAACAGGCGAATAAAATCCTGGCCGCAGTACAGGCAGGATAAGGAGACATGTATGGGTCCGAGCTACGCAAACCGCGAAACCGCCAGTTCAGCGGCCGCACCAGACGGCCAGAGCCTCGGCAATCTGCCGGAATGGAACCTCGCGGACCTCTACCCCGGGATGGACAGCCCCGAGCTCAAGGCCGATCTTGAGCGCCTGAGGCGCGATGCCGTCACCTTTGAGGAAACGTGGAAGGGCCGCCTCGCTGACGAGGCCAAGAAGGGCGCCGAAGGCAAGCTCGGTGTCGCATTGCAGCAGTTCGAAGCCCTGTCAGAACTGTTTGGCCGTGTCGGGTCCTATGGCGGACTTCTCTATTTCGGCAACACGACCGATCCCGCGATCGCCAAGTTCTACGGCGACCTGCAGCAGAAGCTCACGGACGCCAGCACCCATACGATCTTCTTCACGCTGGAACTGAACAACATCGATGAAGAGTTGCTTGAACAAGCCCTCACCCGGGACGCTGCATTCGGGCACTACCGGTCCTGGGTTATCGACCTGCGCAAGGACAAGCCCTACCAGCTTGAAGACAAGCTTGAGCAGCTGTTCCATGAGACATCGCTGACGGGCGCCACCGCGTGGAACCGCCTCTTTGATGAGACGCTGGCGAGCCTGCGCTTCAAGGTCGATGGCGAGGAGTTGCCGCTGGAGCCCACGCTGAATCTGATGCAGAGCCCGGACGGTGATGTCCGCCGCAAGGGCGCAGAGGCCCTTGCGGAGACGCTGGGTGCCAACATCCGCCTGTTCACGCTCGTCACCAATACGCTCGCCAAGGACAAGGAAATCTCCGACCGCTGGCGGAAGTTCGAGGACGTCGCGGATTCGCGCCACCTCGCCAACCGCGTCGAGCGCGAGGTTGTGAATGCGCTTACCTCCGCGGTCCAGGAGGCGTTCCCGCGCATTTCGCATCGCTACTACGCCATGAAGGCCAGGTGGCTCGGCATGGACAAGCTCAACCACTGGGACCGCAATGCTCCTCTGCCGGAGACGCCGCAAGCAATCATCCCGTGGGAAGAGGCGAAGGATACCGTCCTGTCAGCCTATGGCTCCTTCTCGCCAAAGATGGCCGACATCGCCCGGCAGTTCTTTGACAAGAACTGGATCGATGCTCCGGTCCGACCGGGCAAGTCTTCCGGTGCATTCGCTCATCCGACCGTTCCGTCAGTGCACCCCTACGTGATGCTGAACTATATGGGCAAACCGCGTGATGTGATGACGCTTGCCCACGAACTCGGCCATGGTGTGCATCAGGTGCTCGCGGGTGCCCAGGGTCCGCTGATGTCGCACACGCCACTGACGCTGGCGGAAACCGCATCGGTCTTCGGCGAGATGCTGACCTTCCGCTCCATGCTGGAACGCACCACCAGCAAGCGCGAACGCAAGGCCATGCTGGCGCAGAAGGTCGAGGACATGATCAACACGGTCGTCCGCCAGATCGCCTTCTATGAATTCGAGCGCAAGGTGCACACGGAGCGCAGGCAGGGCGAGCTGACCTCTGACCAGCTTGGTAATCTCTGGCTGTCAGTCCAGCAGGAGAGCCTCGGGCCGGCGGTACAGCTCCACCCGGGTTACGAAACCTTCTGGGCCTACATTCCGCACTTCATCCACTCGCCGTTCTATGTCTACGCCTATGCGTTCGGGGACTGCCTGGTGAACTCGCTCTATGCCGTCTACCAGAACTCGGAAAAAGGCTTCCAGGACAAGTATTTCGAGCTCCTGAAGGCTGGCGGAACGAAGCACCATTCAGAACTGCTGGCACCATTTGGTCTGGATGCAAGCGATCCAAGCTTCTGGAACAGGGGCCTGTCGGTCATCGAAGAGCTCATCAATGAGCTTGCAGCGCTCGACGACGAACTGGCTGCTTGACGGCTGCTGCATTCACACGGCGCAACATTGCGCTGTTTCGCGATGACCAGGAGGGGGAGACGTTCCTCTTCCAGAACCCGCGCGAGCTTATCATTGCGGAAGAACCCGAGGCGCTCATGCAGGCCCTTGATCGGGCCGATAAGGCAGTGCGCGAGGGGCGCTGGGTGGCAGGCTATGTCTCGTACGAGGCGGGCTACCTGCTCGATCCGGCGCTCACGGAACTGCTCCCCGTCCAGCGGAACAGTCCGCTTCTGGTCTTAGGCGTCTTTGACGCTCCAGCCACATCATCAGAGGAACCGGGAACCGGCGTTGAACCTCCCAGCCTCGGGGAGATCGGGTTCGCATGGGATCTCTCAGCCTACCGTGAACGGTTTGACCAGCTTTATCAGCACCTGCTGCGGGGCGACTGCTTTCAGGGCAATCTGACCTTCCCGATCCATGCCAAATGGGAAGGCGACCCGCTTGCCCTCTTCCAGCTGCTTGCCAGGTCGCAGCCGGTACGTCATTCAGCCTTCATCGATCTCCACGGTCCTACGGTCGTATCGCGCTCTCCGGAACTGTTCTTCTCGGTGTCCAGAAGCGGACAGATCGAGACACTTCCGATGAAAGGGACAATGCCGCGTGGCTCAACGCGCAAGAAAGATGCCGCCTTTCGCGATCAACTGCGAATTGATCCGAAGATCCAGGCCGAAAACCGGATGATCGTTGACCTCCTGCGCAACGACATCTCGCGGATCAGCGAGCCGGGAACCGTTCATGTGCCTGATCTCTTCGCGATCGAAACCTATCCGACCCTGCACCAGATGGTAAGCCGCATCCGGGCCAAGCTCCGGCCCGGCATCGGCCTTCCTGAAATCCTGCGGGCGCTGTTTCCGTGCGGTTCAATCACGGGAGCGCCCAAGATCAGCGCCATGCGCATTCTGCACCGGCTGGAGGATGAGCCACGCGACATCTATTGCGGCACCATCGGCTGGGCCGCACCTGATGGCACCATGAAGTTCAACGTGGCAATCCGAACCATGTCGCTCTTCCCTGATGGTCGGGCGGTCTACAATGTTGGCGGAGGAGTGATCCTTGGTTCCACGGCTGAAGCCGAGTACAATGAATGTATGCTGAAGGCAGAATTTCTCAGGTCGGCTTTTCGATAGCCGATTCACGAATGGTTGTACTGTTATCCACGGGAAGTGTTGTGGCAGAACAGCTGGTAGCTTGACGGATGATCGCTCAGGCGATTTGGGGAGCTGAGCAACCCATGGCAATTCTGCAACATTGTCGTACGCTAAACATTATAAGCATCGCCGGTGCTTGATTTTTAGTCGGATAAGGTCGCGAATGGACCACATTGAGAGCTTCAGGAGGCCCTGATGAAGTTGAATTTTAGACACGCCGCTCTTCTGGCGATGGCATCCACGCTGGTGATTTCCGGATGCGTTTCTGCTCCTCAGGGCGGCTACCGACCTGCCGGCAATGTGAGAGCGTCGAGCGCCGTTGACGGCCAGTGGATGGACATGCAGGGCGTTGCCATTTCGACCTTCTCCGGCGGAGCATTCCAGTCCGTTGCCACCGACACCGGCAACAAGCTCTCCGAAGGGACCTACCGCCAGGTTGACGCCAACAACATCGAGATCTCGATGACCTCGCTCATCCGCCAGACCCAGATGCGCGTGAACTGCACGCTGGCGACGCCAACCCAGCTCAACTGCACCAACGCAGGTGGCCAGAACTTCTCCCTGATTCGCCGCGGCTAACAATCCGGGCCAATTTGCCTGACAGGAAGCCGGCGGATCGCGCCGGCTTTTCCGCTACCGCCTGGCCTGCGGCTTCTGGCATCATTGAATTTCGCGACGCACCGCTTACCTACCGACCGAGCAAGGAGCAGCGGTATGACGCAGGGTACAGTTTCGGTAATTTCAGCATCAACAGTGGCAGGAGCCGAGACTCCCGTGACGGAAAGCCCCAAACGCAAGACGGCCGTCCTTCTCGTCAATCTGGGCACGCCGGATGGCACAGATTACTGGCCAATGCGCCGGTACCTGAGCGAATTCCTCTCGGACCGCCGCGTCATCGAGTGGCCGGTCGCCATCTGGCAGCCGATCCTTCAGGGCATCGTGCTTTCCACACGTCCAAAGAAATCGGGCGCAGCTTACGAGTCGATCTGGAACAAGGAACGCAATGAGTCGCCGCTACGCACCTTCACGCGCGAACAGGGCGAGAAGCTGGCAGACGCTCTGAGAGATGTGCCAAACGTCGTCGTCGACTGGGCCATGCGCTACGGCAAGCCTTCGATCGAGGAAGTTACTTCCCGCCTGCTGGCTCAGGGTTGCGAGCAGATCGTCATGTTCCCGCTCTATCCTCAGTATTCCGCGACGACAACGGCCACGGTGAACGACAAGTTCTTCGAGGCCCTGATGAAGCTGCGCTACCAGCCAGCCATCCGCACAGTTCCGGATTATCATAACGAGCCTGTCTACATCGATGCGCTCGCCACTTCCATCGAGCGGCATCTTGCAACAACCGGCAGCAATCCGGAGGTCGTCATTGCCTCCTACCACGGCATTCCGCAAAGCTATGCGAAGAAGGGCGACCCCTATCCAAAGCAGTGCCTTGAGACCACGCGCCTGCTGCGCGAGCGCCTCGGATGGGATGAGAAGAAGCTCATCTCCTGCTTCCAGTCGCGCTTTGGCCCGGAAGAATGGCTGCAGCCCTACACCGACAAGACTGTTGAAAAGCTTGCCAGGGAAGGCGTGAAGTCGATTGCCGTCTTCAATCCAGGCTTCGTCTCGGACTGCCTTGAGACGCTCGAGGAAATCGCCGTCGAGGCTGCCCATATCTTCAAGGAAGCCGGCGGCGAGCATTTTACCCATATCCCGTGCCTCAACGCATCGGATCTGGGCATGAATGTCATCGAGACCATGGTGCGCCGCGAACTGCAGGGCTGGATATAAGCACGGCCAGCAGCCGGTTAGCGTTATTTACGCATCTCCCGGAAGATGTAATAACGAGCAACCAGAGGGGTAGAATTGCCCTCAACTGGTTGCTGGCGCGTTTACATCGTCTGGAGACAAAATGGGCTTTTCCGGTTTTGACATTCTCATCCCCGTACTGGTCATCCTCGTATTTCTGGTCCTGTTTGCGGGTGCAAAGACGGTGCCTCAGGGCCATGCCTATACCGTCGAGCGTTTCGGGCGATACACGCGCACGCTGAATCCAGGCCTCAACATCATCATCCCGTTCATCGACCGCATCGGCGCGCGCATGAACATGATGGAGCAGGTGCTGGACGTGCCGACGCAGGAGGTCATCACCCGCGACAACGCCATTGTCGCAGTCGACGGCGTCGCCTTCTATCAGGTGCTGAATGCCGCCCAGGCTGCCTATCAGGTCGCCAATCTCGAAAACGCGATCCTCAACCTCACCATGACGAACATCCGCTCTGTCATGGGTTCAATGGACCTGGACGAGCTGCTCTCCAACCGCGATGCGATCAATGAACGACTGCTCCGCATCGTTGACGAGGCAGCGCATCCGTGGGGCATCAAGGTGACGCGCGTCGAGATCAAGGATATCAACCCGCCGGCCAATCTGGTGGAATCCATGGCCCGCCAGATGATGGCAGAGCGCAACAAGCGCGCGCAGATCCTCGAAGCGGAAGGTCTCAAGCAGGCACAGATTCTCGAAGCTGAAGGCCGCCGCGAAGCCGCCTTCCGTGACGCCGAGGCACGTGAGCGCCAGGCCGAAGCCGAAGCACGCGCCACGCAGGTTGTCTCACAGGCGATCGCCGACGGTGACGTACAGGCGATCAACTATTTCGTGGCGCAGAAGTACACGGAAGCCCTCGCGACGATTGGCTCGTCCAGCAACAACAAGATCGTCCTGATGCCCTTTGAGGCGGCCTCGCTCATTGGCTCGCTGGGTGGCGTTGGCGCCATCGCCAAGGAAGTCTTCGGCAACGGCAGCAGCGAGTCACAGATGGCTGCACCGCGCCGTTCATCGGCCCGGCCGCCAGTCACCCGTCCGACGCAGGAGTAAGGGGCCGGATGATCATCAGTACCTTGAGTGAGCTCGGTCCGTGGAACTGGATGCTGCTCGGCGCGATTCTGCTTGCGCTTGAGATTATCATCCCCGGCGTTTTCCTGCTCTGGATCGGCATTGCCGCCATCATCACCGGAGCGCTATCCCTGCAATTCTGGCCGCTGGACCTGTGGATGTGGCAGGTTCAGGTGGTGGTCTTCCTGATCCTATCCCTTCTGTCGGTGGTCGTTGGCAAGCGGTGGAGCGACCGGGCAGCTGCGAAAACGACGGATGAGCCGCTCCTCAACATGCGCGCCGCACAGCTGATCGGCAGGACGGCCGTGCTCGCCGCTCCCATTCAGGAAGGGCGCGGACGCATCCGCCTGGACGATACCGTGTGGCGAGTAAGCGGGCCTGATCTGCCCGCAGGCTCAAGGGTGAAGGTTGTATCCGTGCACGGAACCGAGCTGCACGTCGAGGCAGTATAGAACCTATGGCGCAGCTCAGGCTGCGCCAATCCTGAGCAGATCGTGCAGATGAACAATGCCAACAGGCTTGCCGCCCTCCACCACCATCAGTGCGGTGATGGATGACGAGTTGACGATCTGCAGCGCGGCGGCTGCCAGCAGCGAAGGCTCGATCGTCTTCGGATTGCGCGTCATCACCTCATCGACGGTCATCGACAGGAGATCGCTGCTCATGTGGCGGCGCAGGTCACCATCGGTGATGATGCCGATCAACTCCTGATTGACTCCGGTGATGCCGACGCAGCCAAAACCCTTGCGCGAGATCTCGAGGATTGCCTCGCTCATGGGCGTACCGGTTGCAACGAGCGGAACCTCCTCGTCCCGATGCATGATCTCGCCGATACGACGCAGGTTTGCGCCCAGCTGACCACCAGGATGAAAGGTGCGGAAATTGTCAGGCGTGAAGCCGCGCGCTTCGAGAAGAGCTACGGCCAGCGCATCACCGACGACGAGCTGCAACAGGGTTGAGGTGGTGGGGGCCAGATTGTGCGGGCAAGCCTCGCGTACTCTGGGAAGAGCGAGCACGATGGTCGACTCACGCGCAAGCGCCGACTGATCACCGGCCGTGAGCGCAATCAGCGGGATGGAGAAGCGCCGTGCATAGGCAACAATGCCCTTCAGCTCAGCCGTCTCGCCAGACCAGGACAGGGCGAGGATCACATCCCCCGGCGTGATCATGCCGAGGTCGCCGTGGTTGGCCTCCACAGGGTGGACGAAGAAGGACGGCGTTCCAGTCGAAGAGAGCGAGGCGGCGATCTTGGAGCCGATATGGCCGCTCTTGCCAACGCCGGTGACGATCACACGGCCGGAAATCCCGGAGATGAGAGACACCGCTTCGGCAAAGGGCTTGGCAAGGCCATTGCCCAGAGCCAGTTCAAGCGCGGCGAGAGCTTCTTTCTCCGCCTCAAGGGTTCGGACGGCCGATGCGATAGCCGCAGCAGCGTCCGTCGTTTTGGTCGAATTGGTCAACATCTTCACGCGATTAGCGCTTTGAGAGCGCCATGTCACGCCTTTCACGCAGGTGGAGCCAGGGTTTTTCCATCAATCTTGTATTAACCATGAAGCTTTACTGATTGGTTACCTAGGCGCTGTGGGGCGCCGCCAAGGCTTGGTAGATGGCGTTAACAGGGTATTATAGCAGAGTTTCAGCGCTTTGCCTTCTGGCTGTCGCCGGGGTGTTGCCGGCCGCGTGCTTTTCGCATGCGGGAGAACTGGAACTGCGCGGCTCGATTGCCAGCCCCCTCACCGGCCACGGCGACATGGACCTGATCGATCACATCGACACTGGGGCGATCGACGACGGTACCTACGAGCCGGTCAGTTCTTCCGATCCGTTTTCGTCTCAGGATTCTGGTGCGCTTCTGAGCAGCGGGTCCACCACGCCCCCTCGCGTACCAACCGCCACCCCGCCTGCTCTCTCTTCGAGTCTCCCCGGTGAGCGTGCAAACCTTCGCGTGGGTTCCGTTGCCGAGCCCCCGCAGCGCATGAACCAGCGCATCACACCTCTGCAGGGAGCAACATTGCGGCGGGACGAGAACCCCTTTGCGCCGATTGGCATCCGGGCTGGGTCATTCACTCTCTTCCCGACAATCGAGACAGGTCTGACCGCCACAACAAACGGCACGAACAGCCCCGGCGGGGACAGTGCGGTTCTCTCTGAAACACGACTGGAATTGCGCGGGAACTCAGACTGGTCGCGCCATCGTTTCGATTTCGGCGGCAATCTCGCCTACCAGAATGCGCTGTCGGGTGACGTTGAGCCTGAACTGAGGGGCGGGGCCGACGCGTCCCTCCGGCTCGACATCACGCATTCGCTCGCTGCCATCGCGCGCCTTGGCTATTCGGCAGAACGGGAATCGCTCAACTCTCCGCTCGCCGTCACCGGTGTGGACCGCCAGCCTCTGAAGCATCAACTGACGGCCTCGGTGGCCTTGGAGAAAGGGCTGGAGCCACTGCGGCTCACCGTAGGCGGACAGGTGACGCGCGAGACTTACGACGCGGCCAGACTTTCCGATGGTACGGAAGTACCTCAGGCTGATCGTGATTCCACGCTTGCGGTGGCACGTCTGCGTGTCGGCTACGAGGTCTCCCCCGCCATCATGCCGTTCGTCGAGGTTGAGGCTGGCCGGCGCCTCTATGACGAGGACTTTGACAGTGCAGGTTACGACCGTTCCGCCAAACGGTTCGGAGCACGCGCCGGCGTGGTGACCGACATTGCCGAGAAGCTTTCCGGTGAAGTTTCCGCAGGCTGGATCTCGGAAGATTTTGAGGACTCGCGCTTGCGCAGGCTTTCGGGGCTGGCACTTGCCGCATCGCTGCAGTGGTCGCCGATCCGGGGCACCAATGTCTTCCTCGACGCCTCAACCACGGTCGAAGGCGGCTCGGGAGCCGACAGTGGTTCGATCCTCCATGCAGCCTCCTTACGGGTCGAGCGCCAGCTGCGCTCAAACCTGACAGGCGACGTGAGTTTCGGAGTAGAATGGCGCGACTTCGAAGCTGGAGGACATGACCTCACTCTGCATGGACAGGCGAGCCTGACATGGTGGCTCAATCGCTACGCCGCGCTCGTCGCCCGTTTGGGACATGAGAAGCGGACGAGCAGCGACCCGTCGAGAGAATATGACGCTACCAGCGTCTATGTCGGGATGAAGCTGCAGAGGTAGGAAGGCGCGGGGGAACCCGCGCCTGCATCACATCAGATCCTGCCGATCATGTCGCGCAGGGCGCGTTCGATGTGCGGACGCATCTCGTCGTTCTGAAGCGAGAAGGCGAGGTTTGCCAGAACGAAGCCTTCCGGTGAGCCGCAGTCATAGGTGTTGCCGCGGAAAATGTGGGCATAGAACGGCTGGTCCTTGTGCAGACGCAGCATGGCGTCCGTTAGCTGGATCTCGTCGCCGGCACCCTTTTCCTGATGCTCGAGAAGTTCGAAGATCTCCGGCTGCAGGATGTAGCGTCCGGCGATGTAGAAATTCGACGGCGCATCCTCCGGCTTCGGCTTTTCCACCATTGAAGTGATCCGGAAACCGGTGTGTGAGTCTTCGCCCTTGCCGACAATACCGTACTTGTAGGTTTCGGAAGGATCGCACTGCTCGACTGCCAGGACGTTGCCGCCGGTATCCTCGTAGAGCTGCACCATCTCCTTGAGGCAGCCAGGCTCGGACTGCATGATCATGTCGGGGAGCAGTAGCGCAAAGGGCTCGTCAGCGACCAGTTCGCGGGCGCACCAGACCGCATGGCCGAGACCAAGCGGCACCTGCTGACGCGTGAAGCTGGTCTGACCCGGCTTCGGCTGCATGGCCTCCAGCTGCTCAAGGATCGCGGTCTTGCCGCGGCGCTGGAGTGTTTCATACAGCTCCACCTGAACGTCGAAATGGTCTTCAATGGCGGTTTTGTTACGTCCCGTCACAAAGATGAAGTGCTCGATGCCAGCTTCACGGGCCTCATCGACAACATACTGGATTACGGGTCTGTCCACGACCGTCAGCATTTCCTTCGGCAATGCCTTGGTTGCTGGCAGAAAGCGCGTTCCCAACCCCGCCACGGGAAACACAGCCTTGCGGATCTTCTTCATTCAATACCCCTCACAAGAACACCTGAGTGACCTAGAAAAGCGCTCAGGGTCACTTCTGATCCAACCTAGTTGTAAAAAAGACGTCAATTTGTTCGTGCGGCTTATATGGTAAACTATTTCTATACCGCAATCGGCGATGAAGGTGGCTTGTTTGTCATGGAGGTAGTGATGTTTGCCCAGAGAGCCCGCAAAGCCCTCACAGCATGCAAGCTTTCCCTCGCCGCTATTCTGATTGCCGCCGGTACAACTCATGCCTTTGCCGACGCAGGATTCCAGCGCTGGATTGCCGAGTTCCGTCAGGTAGCACTTCAGAATGGCATCTCGGCCACCACCTATGACCGGGCCTTTCGCGGTGTAACCGCACCCGATCCGGAAGTTCTGGAAAAGGCCCGCTACCAGCCCGAATTCCGCGCGGCACCCTGGGAATATTTCGATAACCGGGTCAACGAACACACTGTCGCCACAGGCCGCTACATGGCCCAGCAGCTGAAGCCCTGGCTCGACCGAATTGAGAGCCAGTTTGGCGTGAGCCGCTACATTCTGCTAGCGATCTGGTCCATGGAGTCGAACTACGGCGAAATTCTCAAGAATGAGCGCGTGATGCGCAGCGTTCCGCGCTCGCTTGCCACTCTCGCCTATGCAGACGCCAAGCGGGCGAAGTTCGCCCGGACACAGCTGCTTGCGGCACTCAAAATCCTTCAGACCGGCGACATCGATGTTGGCCACCTGTCCGGATCCTGGGCTGGCGCCATGGGCCACACCCAGTTCATCCCGACCAGCTATCAGGCCTACGCCGTGGACATGGATCGCGATGGCCGCCGCGACATCTGGAACTCGGTTCCGGATGCGCTCGCCACGGCTGCAAATCTGCTGCGCAAGAACGGCTGGCGGTCCGGTGAGACCTGGGGCTACGAGGTTATCCTGCCGGAAGGCCGCAAGTTCCCTTCCGGCTCGATGCCGCTCAGCAAATGGGCTTCGATCGGCGTGGTCCGCGCCAATGGCAAGCCGTTCCCGCGCGGTTCTGACAACGCCGAGCTGAAAGTGCCGGACGGCCGCGCTGGTCCTGCCTTCCTCATGACCAAAAATTTCTTCGTTCTGAAGCGCTACAACAACGCCGACACCTACGCGCTGGCTGTTGGCCTTCTGGCGGATGCCATCGCCGGCCATGGCGGCCTTGTTCGGGACTGGAACCGTCCGTTCGAACGTCTATCTTTCACGGAGACGCAGGAACTGCAGCAGCGCCTTGGGGCTCTCGGCTACTATAGCGGACCGGTGGACGGAAAGATCGGCTCCGGTTCACGCGATGCCATCCGGGCGTTCCAGCAGCGGGTCGGTGTCGCTCCGGACGGCCACCCTTCCAAGGACGTCCTGCGCCGGCTGAGAGGACAGTAAGGATCAAGTAATGGCCACAACACACCGCCTGACCGGATCATCTTTCAAGAAGACCATGGCGGTTGTGGCTGTTGCTCTGTGCCTCTCCCCCGTAGCAGCCGGCTTTACGCCGGCTTCCGCTCAGGAAGTCGTACGCCGCCAGAACTTCTTCGAACGCCTGTTCGGGCGGCGGACCCCTCCCCCCGCCGTGGAACCGCAACGGGTTCCGCAGCAGAGATCGCCCCAGCGCAAGAGACAGCAGCCGCAGCCAAACCGTTCCCGGCAGGCTGCTCCGGCACCCGCGCCGAGCCCGGCGGTCGAGAAACTCCCCAATGCAAAGACCGTGCTCGTTGTCGGCGACTTCCTCGCCGGCGGTGTGGCTGGTGGTCTCTCTGCAGCCTACGAGATGTCGCCCGGAACCCGCATTGAAGACCGCAGCAACGGCTCCTCGGGTTTCGTCCGCAACGATTACTACGACTGGAACACGGCGATCGGACCGATCATTGCCGAGGTGGATCCCGCCGCCATCGTCGTGATGATCGGGTCCAATGACCGTCAGCAGATGTCTGCCAATGGTGAGACGCTGCGTCCGCAGACCGAACAGTGGACCGCCGAGTACACGCGACGCGTCAACCGGTTCGCGGAAGAACTGAAGAAGAGCAACCGCCCGTTTCTGTGGGTGGGCCTTCCACCCTTCAAGTCACCGTCGATGACATCGGACATGTTGGCCTTCAACGACATCCAGAAGACCGCAGCAGAAGCTGCGGGTGGAACATTCATCGACATCTGGGACGGGTTCGTGGACGAGAACGGAGCGTTTACTGCGACCGGTCCGGACATGAACGGCCAGCCGGTCCGGCTGCGCTCCAGCGACGGCATCAACCTCACCCGCGAAGCGCGGCGCAAGATCGCCTTCTACCTGGAAAAGCCGCTGAACCAGATCCTCGGACCAGCGGCACTGCCTTCCGTAACGCCGGAAACCGTCGCGCTGCCCGGGGGTGAGCTGCCGGTGGTCGAACCTGCCCCCGCCCCGAAGGACTTGACCCGAACCGCGCCCATTTCGCTTTCCGGACCAGACCTCAGCACCAACGGTGCGCTGCTTGGCGCCGAGCAGCCGACACCGCAGCCGCCATCCAGCCTGTTCAAGCCGCAGCCCGGACGCGCGGATTATCTCCTGCTGGCCAAGCCGAAAAAGGACGAGGCCGGCAGCGCTGACGCTCCGGCCCCTCAATAGTCTCAGATAATCTCAGTATCTGATCAGCGCGGCAGCAGGCTGCTGCCCATCAGGAACTCATCAATCGCATGGGCAGCCTGACGCCCTTCACGGATCGCCCAGACGACGAGCGACTGACCACGGCGCACGTCACCGGCAGCAAACAGCTTGTCGATGTTGGTGCGGTAATCACGGTCGTTTGCAACCACGTTGGTGGAGTTGCGGCGGTCGACGGTGATGTCGAGCTTGCCTTCCAGCTCCGACAGTACGCCGGTCGGGGTTGGTCCAGCGAAACCGATTGCGATGAAGGCGAGATCGGCCTTGATGATGAACTCCGTGCCAGCGATCGGCTTGCGGCTTTCGTCAACCTGGCAGCACTTCACGCCCGTGAGCTTGCCGTTCTCGCCAACGAACTCAAGGGTAGCGACCTGGAATTCGCGCTGTGCGCCTTCGGCCTGGCTGGAGGACGTGCGCATCTTGGTCGCCCAATAGGGCCACACGGTGAGCTTGTCTTCCTTCTCCGGCGGACGCGGACGAATGTCGAGCTGAGTAACCCGAACCGCACCCTGACGGAAGGCCGTGCCGACGCAGTCAGACGCTGTGTCACCGCCGCCAACAACGACGACGTGCTGACCCGAGGCCGTGATCGGCTCGGACGCCCAGGCGACCGACTCGATGTTCTCGCGGCCGTTGCGACGGTTCTGCTGCACCAGGTAGGGCATTGCGTCATAGACGCCATGCAGCTCTACGCCGGGGATCCCCGCGGGACGCGGCTTCTCGGAGCCACCGCAGTAAAGCACTGCATCATACTCAGCCAGGAGCTCCGCAACTGGTTTGTCGATACCGACGTTCACGCCGCAGTGGAACGTGACGCCCTCCCCTTCCAGCTGGGCAACACGACGGTCGACGTGTATCTTCTCGATCTTGAAGTCCGGGATGCCGTAGCGCATCAGCCCACCTGGCTTGCTTTCGCGCTCGTAGACATGAACCTCGTGGCCGGCACGAGCAAGCTGCTGCGCGGCCGCCATGCCGGACGGGCCCGAGCCGATGATGGCAATGCGTTTGTCGGTCTTCACGGCAGCCGGAACCGGCTTCATGTAGCCAAGTTCAAAGGCCTTGTCGCCGATCGCCTGCTCGATGCTCTTGATCGTGACAGGCATGTCTTCCAGGTTCAGCGTGCAAGCCTCTTCACACGGAGCCGGGCAGACGCGGCCGGTCCATTCCGGGAAGTTGTTCGTCGTGTGAAGGTTGCGGATCGCTTCTTCCCAGTCGCCCTGGTAGACCAGATCGTTCCAGTCCGGGATCTGGTTGTGAACCGGGCAACCTGTCGGGCCGTGGCAGAAGGGGATGCCGCAGTCCATGCAGCGTGCCGCCTGCTTGGTGACTTCCTGCTCCGACATTGGCAGGACGAATTCGCGGAAATGCCTGATGCGATCCGCAGCCGGCTGATACTTGTTCTCCTGCCGGTCGATCTCGAGAAAACCTGTAACCTTACCCATATCCGTTCCTCGCTCCCCAGAACCTTCTGGCCGGGGCACCTTCGGAATTCGTTTTGCCGAACTCCGGGGGAAAATCTCGCTTCGATGATGGGCCGTCCGTTTTAAAGACGGCCCGACGTTACATCAGCTTCAGGCGGCTTTGCCAGCCTGACGGTTGCGTTCCATCTCTTCGAGCGCGCGGCGGTACTCAACCGGCATCACCTTGCGGAACTTGGCACGGTATTCAGGCCAGTTGTCCAGAATGGTCCGTGCCCGCTCTGATCCGGTGAACCGATAGTGGTTCGAGATCAGATGAGCCAACCGCTCCTCATCGTGGCGAGTCATGTCACCGGACACGTCCACCCGGCCCATGTGGGCAAGGTCGCCACCATGGTGGTGCAGTTTCTCGAGAATGTCGTCCTCTTCCGGAACCGGCTCGAGGTCAACCATGGCCATGTTGCAGCGCTTGGCGAAATCGCCTTCCTCGTCGAGGACGTAGGCCACGCCTCCGGACATACCTGCCGCGAAGTTGCGGCCGGTCTTGCCGAGGATCACCACGAGGCCGCCTGTCATGTATTCGCAGCCGTGGTCACCCACGCCTTCGACAACAGCGACGGCACCCGAGTTACGAACTGCGAAGCGCTCGCCTGCAACACCGCGGAAGTAGCACTCACCCTCGATCGCACCGTAGAGAACGGTGTTGCCGACGATGATCGAGTCTTCCGGCACGACCTTCGAGTTTTCAGGCGGACGGATCACGATGCGGCCACCGGACAGACCCTTGCCGACATAGTCGTTGCCGTCGCCCTGCAGCTCGAAGGACACGCCGCGAGCCAGGAAGGCACCAAAGGATTGACCAGCCGTGCCGGTGAACTTCACCTGGATGGTGTCGTCCGGCAGACCCTTGTGGCCGAAGCGCTTGGCAACCTCACCCGACAGCATCGCACCAGCCGAACGGTCGGTGTTGTGGATGTCAATATCGATCGTCACCGGCTCCTTCTTCTCCAGAGCAGGTTGGGCAGCAGCGATCAGCTTGCGGTCCAGCACATCCACAATTGGATGCTCCTGACGCTCGGTCCAGCGGATCTCGTTGGCTTCAGCCTCCGGCTTGTAGAAGACGCGCTCGAAGTCGAGGCCGCGAGCCTTCCAGTGCTCGATCAGCGTACGCTTCTCGAGGAGGTCGGACTGGCCGATGATCTCGTCCAGGTTCCGATAGCCCATCTCCGCCAGAATCTGGCGCACTTCTTCAGCAACGTAGAAGAAGTAGTTGATGACGTGCTCAGGCGTACCCTTGAAGCGCTTGCGCAGAACCGGATCCTGGGTCGCGACACCAACCGGGCAGGTGTTCAGATGGCACTTGCGCATCATGATACAGCCGGCCGCGATCAGCGGAGCAGTCGAGAACCCGAACTCATCCGCACCGAGCAGCGCGCCGATGACCACGTCACGGCCCGTACGAAGACCTCCGTCGACCTGTAGCGCGATGCGGCTACGCAGACCGTTCAGCACCAGCGTCTGGTGGGTTTCGGCAAGGCCGATTTCCCACGGGCTGCCGGCATGCTTTAGCGAGGTGAGCGGCGAAGCGCCCGTACCGCCGTCGTAGCCGGAGATGGTGATGTGGTCGGCGCGAGCCTTGGCAACACCAGCCGCAACCGTGCCAACACCCACTTCAGCCACCAGCTTGACGGAGACGTCAGCTGCCGGGTTGACGTTCTTCAGGTCGAAGATCAGCTGAGCAAGGTCTTCGATCGAGTAGATGTCGTGGTGCGGGGGCGGCGAAATAAGGCCAACGCCCGGCGTGGAGTGACGGGTCTTCGCGATGGTCGCATCGACCTTGTGGCCGGGGAGCTGACCGCCTTCACCGGGCTTCGCACCCTGAGCGACCTTGATCTGCATCATGTCGGAGTTGACAAGGTATTCTGCCGTCACACCGAAGCGACCGCTGGCCACCTGCTTTATGGCAGAACGCTCTGGATTGGGCGAACCGTCAGGCAGCGGCGTGAAGCGATCCGGCTCCTCACCGCCCTCACCCGTGTTCGACTTGCCGCCGATCGCGTTCATGGCGCGGGCGAGCGTCGTGTGGGCCTCGCGGCTGATCGAGCCGAAGGACATCGCACCGGTGGAGAAGCGCTTCACGATTTCGGAAGCCGGCTCGACTTCCTCGATCGGAACAGGCTTGCGACCCGTCTCTTCGGCAAGCTTGATGCTGAAGAGGCTGCGGATGGTCTTCTTCTTCGCGCTTTCGCCGTCGACGATGCTGGAGAATTCCTTGAAGGTCGACCAGGACTTGCGGCGCACCGCATGCTGCAGCGTCGCCACTGCATCCGGGGTCCAGGCATGGTCTTCACCGCGCTGGCGGTACTGGTAGTCACCACCGACGTCGAGAGCAGTCTTCAGCAGCGGATCGTTGCCGAATGCGCGGGTGTGACGCTCAACGGTCTCCCGGGAGATTTCCTCGAGGCCAACACCTTCGATGCTGGTTGCCGTGCCGGTGAAGTACTTCTCGACGAAGTCCGAACGCAGGCCGACAGCATCGAAGATCTGCGCGCCACAGTAGGACTGGTAGGTCGAGATGCCCATCTTGGACATGACCTTGAGGATGCCCTTGCCGATCGACTTGATGTAGCGGGTGACAACCTCTTCCTCGCTGACTTCCGCCGGGAATTCACCCTTGCGGTGCATGTCGATCAGCGTATCGAAAGCGAGATACGGGTTGATCGCCTCCGCGCCGTAGCCCGCCAGGCAGCAGAAGTGGTGCACTTCGCGCGGCTCACCGGATTCAACGACCAGGCCCACCGATGTACGCAGACCCTTGCGGATCAGGTGATGGTGGACAGCAGCCGTCGCCAGCAGCGTCGGGATGTCGATGCGGTCCGGTCCGATCTGGCGGTCAGACAGGATGATGATGTTATAGCCACCGGCAACGGCAGCCTCGGCCCGCTCGCAGATGCGCTCGATGGCAGCTTCCATGCCCTCGGCGCCTTCGTTGGCCGAGTAGGTGATGTCGATGGTCTTGGTGTCAAAGCGTTCTTCGGTGTGACCAATCGAACGGATCTTTTCCAGATCAGCGTTGGTCAGGATCGGCTGGCGCACTTCCAGACGCTTGCGGCGGGAATTGCCGACAAGGTCAAAGATGTTCGGACGCGGACCGATGAACGACACAAGGCTCATCACCAACTCTTCGCGGATTGGGTCGATCGGCGGGTTGGTGACCTGTGCGAAGTTCTGCTTGAAGTAATTGTAGAGGATCTTCGGCTTGTCCGACATGGCCGCGATCGGCGTGTCGGTTCCCATGGAACCAACAGCTTCCTGGCCAGTGGTCGCCATCGGCGCCATCAGGATCTTCAGGTCTTCCTGGGTGTAGCCAAAGGCCTGCTGACGATCGAGCAGCGAGACGTCTTTGCGCAGTGCACGAGCCTCAACCGGCTTCAGATCCTCAAGGATCAGCTGGGTGTTGTCGAGCCACTTGCGATAGGGGTGCTTCTTCGCAATGCCGGACTTCACCTCTTCGT